>Ga0055475_10000085_pt1 | contig 11561 bp, 12 predicted proteins | sample Muzzi_CordB_D2_FD_57681 | JGI IMG/M metagenome (GOLD analysis project Ga0055475, IMG submission 57681) | Wetland microbial communities from San Francisco Bay, California, USA, that impact long-term carbon sequestration - Muzzi_CordB_D2 | ecosystem: Environmental > Aquatic > Marine > Wetlands ... | reverse complement strand
CCAGAGGTGTAATTTGCTGTCGGGAGTGCGGATTGCAATCCGCACTCCTGATAGGTATCGGAAGCAAGAGACGCAAGCACAAATACATCGTTGCTCCGGCCAGCCAGAAATGAAAAACAGCCAGGTATTCTAACCACTCATAAGTGAGGTTGGGTACAAGCAGAAAAACCAATAGATTGATGGGATAGAAAAGGCCCGATTGAATATCGGCTGCAAAGGGAGTGCCACTATACAGATGGGGATTCCAAAGCGGAATGATACCCTGGCGGATAGATTCGGCGGCAAAGCGGTAGTTGGGATAAAGAAATGGGGCCAGATCGCCACCCCCGGCAGGCATCCAGGTATTAGGGGTGAGCAAGATTTGCCAAAAAAATCCAACCGTCGCCAAGGCCAGCAAGCCGGTTGCTCCAATGACCTCGGCGGCGAATGGCAAATGGCGAATTACCGAAGGTGATGAAGGATGAATGATTTTGGATCGAGAAACAAGCGTATGAACTTTACAGGTGGCTATATAGAGCGTACCCCAAAGAACAGCCAAAATCAAGAGCGAAACGACACTCACCCAATTTTACCTGGCGGGGAAAGAATTTCCAGAACGAATGCGAGCGTTGAGTTTATCTTCAATCTCATAGGCGTCTCCGGCCAGAACTTCTACCTCACTACCAGCATTCCTGATGGCTTCCTGGTCCGCTGGGCTAATACCTTCGCCAATAATTGTTACCTGTCTTGCTTGCTTGGCTTCGGCCACACTAAAACCAACGGTTACAGAGAAGTGCAGAATAAAATTTGTAGCTAGAAGCAAGTTGGTTTGCCGTCCCCGGCTGTCAGGCGGACCAAAAAGCAGGTAATAGGTAATGCTTTTTTCAGTTGGTTCTTCACCTTCATCGGGTACGGTTAAGTTGATTTCCCGGCTATTTGTACCATCAAGCGCGATGTTATCCTGTCTAATCTTGGTTCCAAAAATCTCAAGTGAATAGGTGCCTTCTGCCAGATTGATAAAACGGTAGGCACCCGACTCAGGAATTGTTAAACGGGCAATAATACTGCCCCCCTTAATGAGCAGCAGGGATTTCCCAAATCCATTTTGGACTTGCCCAAAAATAGTACTTGCCGCTGGTGGAGGCAGAGCCAGATTGATATTTACAACTCTATTATCGGTATCAATTCTAATATTGTCTTGGCTTACATTAGTTCCGACCACTTGTAGCCGGTAGGTGCCAAAGGATAGATTTTCAAATCTAAAAGTTAAGTCGGAGCCTAATTGCTGTTCGGTAACAACCATACTATTTCTTTGCAGTTGTATCGTTCGACCTTCACCTCGCTCTACGCGGCCAGTGATAACACCATCGGCGGCTGTGGTGGTTTTACGAGTCCGTTGAAAAACGACATAAAAGGAATGATGCCCTAAGGTATTTAAAAGCGAGCCATCGGGCAGGGGTTCGTCAGGATGGCGCGTATGCAAATTTACAACTTTATCACTTTTGTCATTGCTATCACGGCTCAACCCTTTAAGCCAAACCGAGACCGTTTGGGCAAAGTGCATAGCAATATTGCCCGCCGATTCAGTGTCTGGTTTATCCAAAGCCACCGGATCGGCCCGCTCATCAGGGCGACGACCCTCCCAGGTCCAACCAGCCCAGGCAAGCGGATTTCTTATCCGCAGACCCGCTTCGTCCAGCGCTTCCAGATAAACATGATGATTGCTGAAATTTTCGCGGGGGAGCAAGTGATGCACACCAATCACTTTCCAATAAGTTTCTCCCTCGGCAACCTCAGCCGTTACAATCTGTACACCATACTTTTGCTCGGCGTCGTTAATCGGTTCACCGTTGTCTCTGGCGTTTACCACATATTGGGTATTGTATTGCTGATGATTGAATGCCATCTACTCACCACCCAGAACGTCAGTTAGCTTTTTTCGCTGCTCTGCCGAAATAATCCGTTCTTTGCCCTGTTGCCGAAAATATGATTTGAACTCTTTAGTTGGCATAACAGGAATATCTGAATTATTGACGGAAAGGTCAACATCTTTATGAGAAAAGAGAACCACTTTCTTAATCTCTGGCATTTCTTCATCTATTAAATTTTTATTTAGAAATTTTTGTAGCTGATTCGCCCTATTTTCTGCTTCGGTAATAGGCACGCCCAGACCCTCATCAGCGAAGAATCGAAAGAGGCGTTTCCAGGAAAACTTTCGAGAGACGCGGTGGCCATTGACCGTAATCTGGCCATCGTGGGCTTTAACAACAATCACATATAGACCACTGGGCGCAATAAGAACGTGAGGAACGGGTGAGGTGTAGTTAAATAAGATATAATCGTTGCCAAATTTTTTGAGGAGTTGTGATAGAATTTGATCGGCGCGAGGTTCACGAACCCAGTTATTAACCAGGCTACTGCTCACAATTGCCGAGAAAAATCCTAACCCCAATAATAAGAGCGTCCAGCGAAAGTATTCCGGCTGGTTAAAACTGAGAAAATTGGTAATTAAGCCACCGATTAGAAATAGCATGGTCAGTGGAGCCACACGTCTGGCCCACTTGGCGCGTTGTTCAACTAGGGGGGTATTGGTAATAACTTTCATTAGTATTGATGAATCCTCTCAACTCGACTTTGTACATTTTGCGGAGTCAGCATCCTTAGATGCGGCTTAGGCTACGAAATACGGCATCTGACGCATGCGTGCCTCACTCGTCAACATATTGTGTATGTACAAAGTCGAGCTTAATCTCTGTATTTTCCCAAAACCAAACTTGAATTTTGCCCTCCCAGACCAAAAGAGTTAGAGAGAGTAATGTTGACCTCATGCTGTCGAGCTTCATTGGCTACGTAATCCAGGTCGCACTTGGGGTCGGGTGTTTGATAGTTAATCGTCGGGTGAATGTAGCCGGTTTCAATCGATTTTACGCAAGCCAGCGCTTCAATTGCCCCGGCTGCCGCAAAGGTATGGCCGACCATACTCTTGGTAGAGCTAACGGGAATCTCATAAGCTCGCTCTTCAAAAAGCGATTTGATGGCAAAAGTCTCAGTCGCATCTCCCAATGGTGTGCTGGGGCCATGCGCGTTAATGTAATCAACATCATCCAAAGTTAATCCAGCATCTTGTATGGCCCATCGCATGGCGCGAATTGCGCCTCTTCCTTCCGGGTCCGGGGCGGCAATGTGATAGGTATCGGACGAATGGGCGCTGCCTAAAATTTCGGCATAAATGCGCGCTTCTCGCGCCAGGGCATGCTCTAATCGCTCCAGGATAAAAAAAGCACAACCCTCACCTAGCACAAAACCGTCACGATCGGCATCAAAAGGGCGAGAAGCCAGACTCGGCTCGTTGTTGCGGGTTGATAGAGCGCGTAAGGCGATAAAGCCCACCAGGGTTATCTCATTGATATTCGCCTCTGTGCCACCGGCAACTATCACATCACACTGTCCCCGTTTGATAACTTCGGCGGCTTCGGCCAGAGCTACCGTACCGGCTGAACAGGCGGTTGAAATCGTGTTTGTATAACCTTGCGCATTAAGTTTAACACAGACGTGAAAGGTTGATAAATTTGGCGAAGACATCGCCAGCGAGAAAGGATTTACCTTGCTGAGACCCTGAAGATACTCTTTAATCCCTTGCTCGGCTTTATCGAACCCCCCCATAGATGTGCCCAGCATGACCCCACTTCTTTCGGCCAGATCATCTGTAAAAGGGTATGATAGCCCCGCATCTTCTACGGCCTGTTGGGCGGCAGCGATGGCAAAATGAGATACCCGGGCCATGCGTCTGACCTCTTTGGGAGGTATATAGCAGTGCGGATCAAAATCTTTCACTTCGCCCGCGATATGAACCGGGAGCCTACTATCGTCGCAAAGAGTGATGTTATCGATACCTGATTGACCTTTGAGCAAGTTTTCCCAAGTCTTGGTAACAGAGTGGCCCAGTGGGGTAATAGCGCCCATGCCAGTGATAACCACGCGAGGTTTTGAGCCGTTATTTTCTACCCTCATAATTTGCCATTAATCGACACGACTTCCGTTACTCCACTCCGAATCGAGTCTACAATATTGTTTTCTGCTGCTTGTTTAGCCACCCGAATAGCATGGCGGATGGCATAGGGGTCTGAGCGTCCATGGGCGACAATGACTACCCCATTCACACCCAAGAGCGACCCTCCCCCAAATTCCCGATAATCCACTTTTGTCCGAAACGCTTTGATAGCCCCTCGGGCCAGTAATGCACCCAACACGGCGGTTGGGCGGGCTTTTATCTCTCGCTCAAGCATTTTTTGGATAATCCAGGCGACGCCTTCGGCCCCTTTGATATAAACGTTACCTGTGAAACCATCGGTTACAATAACATCCGCCGTGCCGGTTGGTACATCTTTTCCTTCCACATTGCCGACAAAATTGAGATGGCTCTGTTTTAGGAGGGGTGTCACCTCTTGGATGAGGATACTGCCCTTCTCTTCCTCCTCACCCGTAGAGAGCAGACCCACCCGGGGCGATGGGATGTGCAACGCCTGTTTAGCATAGCAATGACCCATCAGGGCAAATTGGAGCAAATATTCTGGGCGAACATCGGTGTTAGCCCCCACATCTAATAAAAAACAATGACCATATTCTGAGGTGTTCGGAAAAATAGTGCCTAAAGCCGGACGTTTGATACCTTTGATACGTCCCAACCCAAATAAGGCCGCAGCTAACGCCCCGCCAGAGTTTCCGGCGGTAACAAAGGCATCGCTGTTGCCTTCTTTAACCGAACGCAACGCCACAACCATAGACGAGTCTTTTTTTTGTTTTACTGCTGCGGCAGGTTGGTCATCCATTGCAATAACTTCACTAGCCGCAATAATGGGTAAATTTAAGCCGGAAGTTTTGTGTTTGGCTAATTCAGCTTCAATTAAATCTGGTTGACCTACGAGCTGAATGGTTACACCAAAGTCATGAGCGGCCCACACAGCCCCGTGGACCGTGGCCGCCGGGGCGTTGTCGCCGCCCATTGCATCTAGAGCAATCTTCATTACAAGCCGATCTCCTTATCACAAAGACGAGTGCATTATATCATACCAGATGTTCTCCGGCAATAGAAATCAAAAACAGCATGTTGTCTGCCAGAGATTTTTGTTTTTAGTAATTCATAACCCAGACAAGCCGGAGCCAAATAGGGAACACGGAGATGCGCAGAGGATACACAGAGTTTTTTATTAAATTTTTTCTTTGTGAATCTCGGTGCCTGCTCTGTGAATCTCTGTGTAATATTTTCTTGCCCAAATAACAAGAAGTTGTCTGCTTAGATACTATCAAGGCGCCTATTGTTGGGCCTCTTCGGATGTTGTGTCTGGCTTCGCCGCTTGGCTAGACCCATCCAGTATGTGAGTAGTTGGATTGTATCGCCCTTTTAACTCATCATACCGGGTTCCATCCCAAAGGGGAACACCATTAAAATAGGCCGCTCGTCCCATCATATGAGCGGCTACCGGGGCAGTTAATAAAATAAAGCATATGGTGGCGACGGCTCGGCTAGTGACACCTAACTCATTGAAATATATAGCTGCGCCTAAAAGAATTGTACCTACGCCAAGCGTTGATGATTTGGTTGAAGCAGACATTCGCAGATATAGATCTGGCATACGGACCACACCGAGCGCCGAAATTAAAATTAGAACCGTCCCAAAAATTATCAAAGATACGCTAATCAGGTCTCGTATCATCAAACTCTCCTCTGAACATAATAGGCAAAAGCGATAGTTCCCAAAAATGAGATAAGGGCGATGATACTACCCACATCTAAAAAAATTGCCTGATTTATGGAAATGGCATGAACAGCAACCATAGCTATGCCTAGCGTGGTTATTAAATCGAGGGCAACCACGCGGTCGGGCAAAGTGGGGCCGCGCACTAACCGGATAAAGGCCAGCGCAACAGCCAGGGTCAAGATAGGGAGGATGACATAATTAATGATGGGTTGCAGGTTCATTCAAATGCCTCCCACACTTTTTGTTCAAAGCCGCTTTTGATTTCGTTTCTGAATGCCTCCAGATCATATACGTGCATGCCGTGTACATATAGGACCCGCTTATCATCCGAAACATCAAGGCTTAGTGTACCCGGTGTCAGAGTTATCATGTTTGCCAATAGGGTTATTTCCGCATCTTTTTTGATATCTAACGGAATAGCAACAATGCCGGGCCGCATTTTGCTAAACGGGGCGAGTACACTGTAGGCCACCTTTAGATTGGACTGAATCAAAGCCCAGAGAAAGACAAAGATGAGACTGATAATTTGACGAACCTTACGAAAGTAGCTCGATGTCTCCATAACATATTGACTCACCCACAGCATAAAGTAGCCCAGCACAAAGCCAGCCAGAAAGTTGATTGTGGTAAATTCTCCTAATAAGGCAGACCAGGCAAAGGCCAAAAAGATGTTCAATAAAAATACTCTCACAATTATCCTCCTAAAACGGGTCTCACCGCGTCAATATACTCGGCAGGGTTGAGGAGTTGCCTGGCAGCATCCCTTGCCAACTCAAAAAAGGGTTCGGAGAAAAGGCCAATAATGACCGTTATTGTGGCCAGTATAACGATGGGTAAGATCAAATAAAGTAAGTTGTTGTCCGGCTGATTTTGCTCAACTTGATCCTCTTGAGGCTCAGGCTCGGCTTTCCAAAATACCTCTGCCCAGATTTTGGTCATAGAAAAGACCGTTAGCAAACTTACTATTAAAGCTGTGGCGACAATGGCATAGTGGTCTGTCTCCAGGCCGGCTCGAATCAACACGAATTTAGCCCAGAAACCCGATAGAGGGGGAATCCCCGCCAGGGAGAAGGCCGGAATTAAAAACAATAACCCCAACCCCGGATAAAAGCGATATAATCCACCCAACCGCTTTAACTGATATGTGCCTCGCAACCGATGAACTACGCCACTGATCAGAAATAAGTTTGTCTTTACGATGATGTGATGTATGATGTAAAAGATTGAACCGGCCAGGGCCAGAGGGGTATAGAGCGCCAGACCCATAATCATGTATCCTATCTGGCTCACAATATGAAATGATAGAATACGCCGAAACTCATTTTGAGCGGCAGCTCCCAGTACACCCGACAGCATCGTTAAACCTGAGGCCACCAGCAGAATGGTCGTATGGGTATAACCTATGTCTTGCACAAATAGGAGGGTGAAAACTCGGATCAGAGTGTAAACCCCTACTTTTGTGAGGAGGCCGGAAAAGATAGCCGATACGGCTGCCGGTGGCGTATGGTATGAGGCGGGCAACCAGAAGAATAGAGGGAACATGGCTGCCTTCAACCCAAAGGCTATTAGAAACAATGCAGCTAACGTTGTCACCAGGCCCGGCTGATTTGATTCACGGAGTTGTATCGCCAGGTCAGCCATATTCAGTGTGCCAACCAGACCATACAACAAGCCTACAGCCGCTAGAAAGATGGCCGATGATATCAAGTTGAGGGTAACGTATTTGATACCCCCCTCAAGCTGCGCTTTTTCTCCACCCAACGCCAGGAGAACAAATGAAGATATCAACATCACCTCAAACCAGACAAAAAGATTAAACAGGTCGCCGGTTAAGAACGACCCACAAATCCCCATCAGTAAGATGTGAAATAACGGGTAGTAACCGAACGATTCGCGCTCCGAATCAATATTACTCAGCGAGTAAATAGCCACGGAAACACCCATGAGTCCGGCTAAGACGACCATGATGGCGCTTAACAAATCTGCAACCAGAGTGATACCAAAAGGAGCAGGCCAGTTGCCTATCTGAACGGCCTGGATACCGTTTTGTCGAACAAAGGCTAACAAACTCAGCCCGGTAACAAGTAGGGCTATTGTGCTAACTGTACTTAACCAACGTTGTATGGGCCGATACTTCCAGGTCAGGATGAGAATGATGCCTGTGATAAATGGAATAAGAATAGGTAAAACTATAAGAATCTTCATCGGGTTCCTTGGATAATTATGAATTGCAGTAAAGTTAAAAATTCACAATTCACAATTCATCATTCACAATTGTCTACGCTTCGTATCTGTCGGTGGATCGCATTTGATCAAAATCATCAGTGCCAACGGTTTGATAAGCCCGTTTTACCAAGACAATCGCAAAGGCTTGCACGCCAAAACCAATTACAATAGCCGTGAGAATAAGAGCCTGGGGTAACGGGTCGGCAAAATCGCCGACTAATTTTGTGGCTCCATGTTCGATGACAGGTGGATTTCCTCTGGTTATTCCGCCTACGGTAAAAATCAACAAGTTAGCGGCATGACCAAGTAACCCTAAGCCAAGAATCAACTTAACAATACTACGCCGCATAATCATATAGAGTCCGGCAGTGTATAACCCCCCAACAATAATTGCAGGTAAAACTTCCATTGATTAATCGCTTTCCGCTAATGAGAAGATAATGGTTAGAGTCACACCAACGACCACCAGATAAACTCCCACATCGAACAACATGGGAGTTCCTACTTTACCTAAAACCGGTATCGCTTGGCTGCTCCACAGACCTGTCATAAAGGGAAGGTTGTCGAATAGCGAAATCAAACCACTCCCTACGGCCAGTAATAGTCCAATGCCAATTAAAGTGCGAGGGTCAACTCGCAGAGCTTGTCGTGCATTTACCACATTGAAAGCAAAGGCATATAACGCGAAGGCTGCCGCTGCCACCAGCCCACCCACAAAGCCTCCACCCGGCTCATGATGACCCTGCAGCAAAAGGAAGACCGAAAAGAGCAACAAAAGGGGCAGCATATATCGAGTGGCGGTAGATAAAATTAAAGACGTCATATCTTATCCTTATAAGATTATTTATCTGCTTGCAAAAAATGGTCGGTTGATTGTCGCTGGTGGGCTTGTGCCTCTTGTTCTTCATCAGACCGATGAATTTTTTCCAGGCGTAACTTCAATAGCCCGTAAACACCAAGTGCAGCTATTCCCAAAACAGTGATTTCCCCCATCGTGTCAAATCCGCGAAAGTCGACCAGGATAACATTGACCACGTTATGACCTCGGGCTAAGGCCAAGCTGTTTTCGGCAAAATAGGGGGTTAGACGAGACTGAGAATCTAAAGCCGTTACGATAAGTATCAGAACAGTCATCAAGCTGCCGCCTGCCAAGGCCACAATCACATCACGCAGGTGTTGCTTAGTACTCGAAAAGACGCTGAATCTTGGTAGTTTGTAAAGTACCAGAACCAACAAAATGACGCTGAGTGTCTCGATTGAGAATTGGGTCATCGCCAAATCCGGTGCGCCAAACAAAGTAAAGATCAAGGCCATTCCATAACCGACAACCCCAAGGGCAGCCACGGCGGTTAACCGTGACGAGGTGGTTACTGTAACCACAATTGCTGCCACAATGGTAATATATATAAATAGCTCATAGACTCTGACATTAGGGATTTGTCGAAATATCTCCAGGCCTATTTTACTTTGGGTGACGAGAGTAGTTCCGGCTAACCCAACCGTCATTAAGATTATGATTAAAAGATAATATCTAAGATAACCACTTTGCAGCACCCGGGTCTGAAGCCTGGCTACCATCATCATCCCGTCGAGAATCCAGTCATACCATCGTTCTGGACCCCACTTCGTAATAATATTCAGAGGCCGGATGAAACGATATAGGGTATCTCGAAGCAAGTAGAAACCAACACCACCCGCTATTGTAATGACACTCAGTATCACGATAATGCTGATTTCGCTGGGGAATAAATGCAAACTGACATGGGTGGATTTGGCCAAAATCCCACTAACCACAGCCGATACAGCATCATCTATATTGAGTGGTAAAGCCGTTTTGATGGCATCGCTTGATATCAAGCCAAATACTAAACCTAACCCGGCCAAAATCATTGGTCCCAGCCACATGCTTAACGGGGCGCGATGAGGCTGCTCGGGTGTTTCAACCTGTTGCCCGAAGAAGGGCTTAATGGCTACCAAGCCAGCTGCAACAATGGTCAAAGCGTTGGCTACAACGGCGGCTCCTGTAATTATGTAGGCCCAATAAGATAGCAAATGAGCCTCCAGGGTGGCTTCGTAGATTAATTCCTTGCCGATGAAGCCAAAAAAGAGAGGTATACCAGACATTGACAATGCAGCTAACCCGGCAGCAATTGCTATAAGGGGCATGGCCCGGCGCAATCCGCCTAATTCGGTGATGAAACGGGTGCCGCTTTCGTGGTCCACAGCCCCGACCACCATAAATAGTGATCCCTTATATAGCGAGTGAACAATCAAATAAACGATGGCTGCTTCAACCGCGATGTGGTCGCCTAGCCCAAGCAACATCATCAATGTCCCCAAGGCGCTAACGGTTGAGTAGGCCAGGATACGCTTGAGGTCTGTCTCTTGCCAGGCGATATACGCCGCCAATACCATGGTAACAGTGCCAAAGCCGGTGACAGTATAAAGCCACATCTCTGTACCACCAAGCGCGGGGCTAAGACGGGCTATCAGGTAGATTCCGGCCTTAACCATTGTGGCCGAATGGAGATAAGCGCTGACCGGGGCCGGAGCAGCCATTGCACCCGGCAACCAAAAATGGAATGGGAATTGAGCCGATTTAGTAAAGGCCCCGGCTAATATTAAGGTTAATATGAGCCAGTAGAGGGGATGATTTCGTAATATTTCACCCTGATTTAAGAGTTCGGATATTTCCCAAGTCCCCGTAACCCGACCCATCAACACCAATCCGGCTAGTAAGGCTAAGCCTCCTATACCGGTCACAAGCAAGGCTTGCAGGGCTGCGGCTCGTGAGTCGGCCTTTTCGTGATAATAACCAATGAGTAAAAATGAGGATACACTGGTCAATTCCCAAAAGATAAAGAGCGTGATCACATTGTCGGCCAGGACCACGCCCAGCATCGAGGCCATAAACATCAAGAGGTAAGCATAAAAGCGGCCAATCTGAGGATGACCGGCCAGATAACCACTGCCATATATTACAATGAGCATACCCACGCCGGTGATGATGAGGGCAAATAAGAGACTCAACCCATCAACATAGAATGACAGATTGATGTCAAGGGTTGGAACCCAAGCATGGGATTCGGTAATTACCTTTCCATTGACAATGGGGCCAATCAACGTGGCAAAGTAAATAACTAACCCCAAGGGCAGTAAGGCGATAATCCAACCCGTAGCCCCACGGGCGATTCGGTTTAGCCAGGGTGCAATCACAGCCAGGCCAAATCCAGATAAAACTGCTATAAGCATAAATTATTTCACCTGAGCAAAATGATGATTCTACCAACGATCATTCTGAGCGGTGTATTATGCCTCAATTTATTTCAGTTGACCAATTGCTTTAATCTATTAGAAGGGAAAAGGCTACTGATGATGAAGATAGGGTCGAGATTTGTGGCTGGCAACAATCTACATGCACCGGTCACAGACTTTGCCTCCGATAGTGAGTTTTATTTACATAGGGGGAAATATTGGCTGGGATGATGATGGCGGTATAGGTGAATTGCTTAAGAATTGTTCTCAGAGGAGTTGTTCTTGGTATAAAGGGGAAGAGCTATGGTAAAGGTAGTTCCTTCGCCAAAGACACTTTCTAGC
>Ga0055475_10000084_pt1 | contig 11600 bp, 11 predicted proteins | sample Muzzi_CordB_D2_FD_57681 | JGI IMG/M metagenome (GOLD analysis project Ga0055475, IMG submission 57681) | Wetland microbial communities from San Francisco Bay, California, USA, that impact long-term carbon sequestration - Muzzi_CordB_D2 | ecosystem: Environmental > Aquatic > Marine > Wetlands ... | reverse complement strand
TATATTTTTAGTACTGTTTACCTTTGTCCCTGTCGCATTGATATCTACACCTGCCAAAGCGGCTGTAAGTGATTCACAAATGATTGCTCCCGGAGAAAACGCATCATCTCTAAGAGAGATTGACGAGATAAAAGTTAGGCGAGCACTTGAAAACAAATTAGTGGCCGAGAAATTAATGAGCCATGGACTCACAAAAGAAGATGTATCCGAAAAACTAAATGAAATGAGCGATGAGCAGGTCCATCAGATAGCCTCGCTCTCAGACCGCATCCCCGCAGGAGGTGATGGAGTTGTAGCAGTAGTTGTAACTGTACTTGTCATTGTCGCATTGGTGCTACTAATCATCTTTTTGTGGAAGAGAATATAGAATTACAAATCTCAAGAATGTCCTGGAATTACTTCATATTTCTTGCATTGGGAACCTTTATAACGCTTGCAAGCTGCGTTCAAAAAGTAATACCGACAGAATCAGATCCTCAGCTTGTTGTTATTGAAAACGTTCCTTTTGTAAAACAAAAAGACAAATACTGCGGTCCTTCTGCAATGGCGTCAGTACTTCAATACCGTGGTCAGGATATAGATCAGGATGAGGTTGCGAAGGCAATTTATATCCCCGAGCTAAACGGCGCACTGATTTCTGACATGGAAAATTATGCCCGGGATATGGGTTACCAGGTCGATAGCACAAACAGCAATATTGAGGTCCTTAAATCCAATATAGACAAGGGTAATCCGGTAATACTCCTTGTGGATAAAGGCAAGTGGAAAGTTAGCGTTCCCCATTATTATGTCGCCTACGGCTATAACGCACAAAAAAAAGTCGTTATATTGCACACAGGATATAAACAAAACCAGGAAATAAGCTACGAACAATTAGAAATAGAATGGGAAAAAATGAATAATCTGATGCTGGTAATTACGCCGTGAAACATTGTATCAAGATATTAATCTCTATGGTCATATTGATCATCTTTTCAGGAGGTTGTGGGTCACTGCAAAGTTCACTTTTTATGAAAGACCCTCTAACTGCTGAAGAGCACAATAATCTCGGAGTAATTTATGAAAGGGAAGGAAAAAACGACCTCGCAATAAGAGAATATAAAAAGGCTATAAGCGGTGATAGTAGTTTGGTAACTCCTCTTGTGAATCTGGGGAATGTTTATTTTAAACAGGGAGAGTTTACGGAGTCTGAGAAATCCTACAAGAAAGCCCTTGAATTGGATGACACAAATCTGGAAGCTGCGAACAATCTAACATCGTTATATTTAGAAACAGGGGAAAATTATAAAGAGGGACTCGAGCATATGCGTCGGGCAACAGAGGGCCTTGAACCAATTCCACCCTATGCTCTCGACACTCTTGGGGTTCTATATTTCAAACTTGGCCAAAAAGAAGAAGCAGAAAAATTTCTTGTTCAGGCATGTGAGTCAGCAGAGAAAGATGAAAATTTAATAGAAGAGATAAGAGCTAACTTATGGCAGCTTGGGATTAACAAAAGGTGCGGAGCTGAAAATTAATTTCCCAGAATGATTCCTTTTTCTATTTGGTGACCTGCGAGAAACGATTTAATATCCAACCTCTTCCCTCCTTCAATTTGAAGCTCCAGTATTTCAAGAGCTCCGTCACCTGTTGCGACAATAAGAGAATTTTTGCCGGTTTCAATAATCTCACCAGGCTTACCGCGCCCTTCACATATATATACCTTATATATTTTTAGAGTATAGTCACCAAGCTTTGTAAATGTTCCAGGCCAAGGAGTTAACCCTCTTATAAGATTTCGGATGTCCTGAGCACTTTTCTCCCATTTTATTTGCCCATCACTTTTTTGAAGCATGGGCGCAAAGGTAACTTCAGATTGGTCTTGTTTAATAGGGTTTAATTTCCCTTCGCCAATCAGTTTCAGTGCTTCTACCAGCATTTCTCCACCAATATTTGATAGTTTTGCTAACATTTTCTCTGCATCGTCATCATTACCTATCTGAACCTCCCGGACTAAAAGTATTTCGCCTGAGTCCATACCCTCATCCATTTGCATTATTGTGACACCCGTTACTTTCTCGCCATTAATAATTGTCCAATTGACTGGAGCCGCTCCTCTGTATTTCGGCAACAGTGATGGGTGTACATTAATACACCCATGCTCAGGTAATTCCAGTATGGACTTGGGAATAATCTTTCCATATGCGGTAACACATATCACATCCGGATTCAGTTCTTTGAGTTCTTGCAAAAATTCATCAGTTTTAATTTTTTCAGGCTGAAGAATAGGAATATTAAATTTTTCCGCTAGTACTTTAGTTGGAGGCGGGGTCAATTTATGGCCTCTGCCTTTAGGTTTATCAGGCTGCGCGACAACGGCTATAACATCATGCTCAGAATTGATCAGCGCTTCTAAAGAAGGGACCGCAAATTCCGGGGTACCCATAAATATTATTTTCATAGCTCAAGCATTATATTGTTAAAAATAAACCTCTGCAAATGTGGCCTTATTTGTGCCGGTCGATTGTAAATTAAGAATCTTGCTTTTCTAAGTTATGGAAATATGAATAGTTGATATTAGTACTTTTTAAGTGTCTTCTTCAGCTTTTTCAGTTACTGCTTTAGTAAATATATCTGTAAGCCACTTTTTTATCTTGCTCTGAGAACCGCTGCCGATCGTTTTTCTTACTATATTTAGAGAAATAACCGCTTTTGCGGCTGATCTGTGTCCGCCCGCGCTTCCTATGTCCTTGAATAATTCTCTTACCAGACGGCCCGCACTTTTGACATATCCCACATTTCTTACTGAAATAATAAGATGTGACTTACCAAGAATTCCAAAAGCTACAGACCATTCGACCCCTTTAACCTGGATACCGAAATCGGACATTTTAGGAATTAAATACTCTCTGTCCACACGGCCCACATTCACAAAGAATATGCCGTCTTTAATCCAGTGGTCAGCCAACGCCTGTCCAAGCGACCTCATTTCTGAAGGCGGCACCTCGGCGCGCTCAATTCGTCTTAATAGCGCTAGATTAGATAACGGATACAGGAAAGTGAAAGCTTCGACATCATCAGGGTTGGCGTCTCGGTTTAGCGTAATGGTATCTGTTTTAATCCCATATAGCAGAGCAGTCGCGAGCCTTTCTGAGATATCGACCTGAGCTGCGCGCAAGTATTTGGTTAAGATTGTAGAAGTAGCTCCCTCTTCTGCCCTAATCTCTTTGAATTTTGCGTCGTAAGAGCCGACTAGCGGATGGTGGTCGATAACTGTGTCAATATTCGGGATTTCAATACTGCCAAAAAAGGTTGGCTGAACGTCCACAAGAGCAATAGAGTCAAAGTCTTTTAACTTCGAGGGTGTCAGTGCTTCTAAATCAATCTCCAGCAGATCTATCATGGCAACGTTCTCGGGACGGGATATTTCTTCGCCCAAGTGACCTATGATCGCTGTTTGCTTGTTTCGTTTTAGAAGGGTTCTCAGAGCAAGCGCACTTGCTATAGAATCAGGGTCTGGATGGTCGTGCAATAAGATCAAGAGTTTTTTTGCCCCTGCATGAACTCTTCTTAATTCCTCCACTCTGAGCTCTGTTTTTGCAAGTCTTTCCTCACGCTCAATTTGTTCGGTCAGCAGTTTATGAAAAGCCACGAACCTTACAGAAGGAGGCGGTTCATCATGTTCATCGCCATTGCTTACAATCAGGGGTGTTCGAGGGTAATGCTCTGCGAGTTTTTGAGATATTTTTGGAGTGAAGAAATTGTTTTCAATTATGATCAGGGAGAAATCCCCAGTTTGGTTTAATGCTTGGTCTAAGGAGCTTACCCATATTACTTCCCCGCGTTGTGAAAAAATTCCGAGAAGAAGAGAATCAAAATCTCCAATAAAAAGATATCGTTTAAGCTCTTTCTGCATACTTTATTTTGCCTTTTCTGTGAGTTCCAAAACCTCTGGTTTAACACAGGCCCCGCTTAAACCGCTTATAAATTCTGAAAGCTCTGAAAGCAGTGATTCTTTATCACTACCATGCTGTTCAATTATTCTAACAATTGCGCTTCCTACAATTACAGCATCCGCGTAACCAGCTATGGTTTCCACCTGTTCAGGAGATGAAACTCCAAACCCGACTCCTACAGGAAGTCCGGTGGTTGATTTTATCTGGTCAGCCAGATCGTCAAGGGAGTAATTCAGATCAGGCCTTACCCCGGTAACACCAGTGACTGAAACTAAATAGACAAACCCGCTTGCGTTCTCTGCAATAAGTTCGACTCTTTCCGTAGTACTGGTAGGAGCAAGAAGAAAAACGAGATCCAGGCCGGCTTTATCTGTATGAATTTTAAATTCAGGGGCTTCTTCCGGAGGCAGATCTACTACCAGAACACCATCTGCTCCTGCAGCTGCCGCATCATTAGCAAATTTTTCAAGTCCATAATGGAAAAAAGGATTATAGTATCCAAACAGTATTATAGGTATCGCTGTGACTTTTCTTAGATTTCTAACAGAATTAAGCACATCATGCAGTGTAGTTCCTGCTTTCAAAGCCCTTTCAGAAGCCAATTGAATTGCCGGACCGTCAGCCATCGGATCAGAAAACGGCACGCCGAGTTCTATTATATCAGCCCCGCTCTTTTCAAGCTGCACTACAATATCCTCCGTTCTTTCAAGAGAAGGATCTCCCGCTGTTATATAAGTTACTAATGCAATTCTGCCTTTTTTATTAAGTTCATTGAACTTATCTGTTATTCTGTTCATGAGATATTAGTTGTTTGTTTATTTGTAGTGGAACAGGGCATCTGTAATATGTATAAAATCATAGACTCTATTCATTATCGACCCTTTTCCGGATAGGTACTGCTATTTGATTTCTAAAAGCTCCAACCTCTTCTTCCGATACTCCGGTCAAACTCTAACACTTCCATATCTAAAGTCAAGATGGTCTACCGGCATATCCAAACACCACATTTATTTGTTATCACATATACAAATTTACTGAGAAGAACCGTTATCCATAAGCTCAGCTATTGTATTTATATCCTTGTCTCCTCTTCCTGACAAGCATATGATCATAATTGAGTCTTTCGGCATAGTTGGCGCCTTTTTCATCGCATATGCTATTGCATGAGAACTTTCAAGCGCGGGTATTATTCCTTCAACTTCGGAAATAAACTTAAATCCTTCAAGCGCTTCTGTGTCTGTAACATTTGTATACTCAACACGCCCTGAATCATTTAAATAAGAATGCTCAGGACCAACACCCGGATAGTCAAGCCCCGCCGCAATTGAATGAGTACCTTTTATTTGGCCATTTTTATCCTGCAATAGATATGTCTTGCTGCCATGAAGCACTCCAACACTTCCGGCAGATATTGTCGCCGCGTGGAGTCCCTTATCAACCCCGGCGCCTGCAGCTTCCACGCCTGTAATTTTTACATCTTCATCTTCAATGAAAGGGTAAAATAGCCCCATTGCATTGGACCCACCGCCAACACAGGCAATCAGAAGATCAGGCAAACGATTCTCTTTTTCAAGTATTTGCTCTCTTGCTTCGATTCCGATAACAGATTGAAAATCTCTAACCATCATAGGATAAGGATGAGGACCTGCTACGCTTCCGATTATATAAAAAGTATCTCTGACATTGGTAATCCAGTCCCTCATAGCTTCATTCATTGCATCTTTTAGCGTCTGTGTGCCCTGTGTGACCTCTCTGACTTTTGCCCCAAGGAGCTTCATGCGAAGAACGTTAAGCGACTGGCGCTTTGTATCCTCGCTTCCCATAAATATTTCGCATTCCATGTTCAGAAGCGCGGCAACTGTTGCAGTCGCAACCCCATGCTGACCCGCGCCTGTTTCGGCAATAATTCTTTTCTTGCCCATGCGAGCAGCAAGTATTGCCTGGCCGATTGTATTATTAATCTTATGTGCCCCTGTGTGCGCCAGGTCCTCGCGCTTGAGATAAATCTTGGCCCCTCCGAGTTTTTCAGTCATTCTCTGGGCAAAATACAGAGGTGTCGGACGGCCCACGTATTCTGAAAGATAGTAGTTCAGTTCTTCATGAAATTTAGGGTCATTCTGAATTTCCTTATATGCCTCTTCGAGCTGAAGAATTGCGGGCATCAGGGTCTCAGACACATATCTTCCGCCGAATACCCCAAAATGGCCCAAATTATCTGGCAAATTAGCTTTAGATTCCATTTTTTATAGCCTCAATAAATTTTTTTATTTTCTTATGGTCTTTTTTCCCGGGCTCACACTCTACCCCACTGCTTATATCCACTGCGTACGGCCTGACAATTTTTACGGCATCTAATACGTTGTCAGAATTAAGACCACCGGAAAGAATAATATTTTTGGATAGAGATAAGTCTTTTAATATCTCCCAGTTAAAACTTTCTCCGGTTCCCCCATATTCTTTATCTGAATACGTATCAAAAAGGATATCCTGATCAGAATATTGCGCAACCTGGCCAATATCGGATTTTTCTTTTATACGTATTACTTTAATAATCTTAAATGGTATGGTACCGCAGAATTCAGGTGTTTCATCACCATGAAGCTGAGCGATGTCAATTCCTGTTTGTTCCTTTATGGACAGAATCTCGTCTAAATCCGAATTAACAAAAACCCCTACTTTTGTAATGAACGGCGGCAGCTCGGAAATAATATCTTTCACTGTTTCAGGAGATACATTGCGTTTGCTCTCTTTATAGAATATGAAGCCAAGCGCATCTGCCCCTAAATCAGACGCCACACGTGCGTCTTCCATATTGGTAATACCGCATATTTTTATTTTGATGTCTGATATATTTTTCATAACGATTGAGAAGGGAAATTATAAAAGTTCATAGTACCTATGTAAACATCATGCAAATATTAGCTCTATTCAGAAGTTTCTGCTTTTAAGTATTTATTAACTGATTCAGCTATTATTCTGTATCCGTTTTTATTTGAGTGTCCGCCGAAATTGTTTGGATATATTTGCTCGGTATTGGCTGCTTCTCTCATAGGCTCAATTAAATCGATAAATGGAATGCCGTGATCTGTGAAGTAGGTCTGCACTGCTTTATTTACAATCACTTCGTTTTGTATGAGCTTGGTTAATTCATACGAATTGGCTAATTCCCCACTTTTTGATATTAAGTCCGAATATACAGATTCTTTTGTCGGAATAATTACAACCAGAAAATCTATCTTGTTTTCATCAGCAATCCGGTTCATCTTATTAAAGAAATCCAGCGTTAACCTGAGCCCTTCTCTCACTTCAGGATTACTCAAATCCAACCCCTTGAGCCTTCTGTCGGGAGTGAAACCTGTACTTATCCCGTATTCCGGCAGGTCCAACATAGGAATTTCTTCTCCTTTGCCTAGTCTTCTTTGCTGCCTCAAGTTATCGCCGATAAAAGAGGAGCTTGCTATTCTGTACAGCACACTGTTACCTGAAAGCCATTCTGTAAAGCTGTCCTCATCAATGTTTTTGTTATCATCTAAGGAATAACTGAATTCCGGATTTCTTAAATCTTCCCAAATAGGAACGGAATAGACCGCGGTAAAAGAATCCTTTAAATCGTTGCCAAGATAAAAACCGACAATAATAATTTCCGGGCTCAGTTTTATAGCGTTTTCTTCCATGAGATATAAATATTCAGCAGGTCCATATCCGCCGAGACCCAGATTGTAAGTATTTTCCCCTGAGATTTTCTCCAGAGCAGCCGGCCAGGAATCAGAAGCTGTGGCGCTAATCCCATATGTATGTGAATCCCCAATCGCTACAATTTTGGCAGATTCGGGAACCGTCTTATTTCTGTATCCCCATGAATCGTGAGCGCCTGAATCAGGTTCTATTTTGTATCTTAAAACTTCGTCATACAATGTTTTTGGCTTTAAAAAATCTATCGGATCAAAAAAAAGTCTCGCCAGACCTTCGGCTACAAATAATGCAATAATAAGGGACAGAAAAAGTAGCAGTAAATTTTTAACAACCTTATTCATACCTGAGCGCCTCAATAGGATCTAGCTGTGATGCTTTTCGCGCAGGATAAATTCCAAAAAATATTCCTATAATAGCAGCTACACTAAAAGCCAACAGCGTGGCTCCAAATGAAATCACAACAGGCCAGCTTGTAAAATATGAAGCTATTTGTGAGCCGATAATTCCAATTAAGACCCCAAGTGTCCCTCCCGCAAGTGAGAGCAGTACAGACTCAATTAAAAACTGTATAAGAATATCACGCTGTTTGGCACCAACTGCCATTCGTATGCCTATCTCCCTTGTTCTTTCACCTACAGAAACGAGCATTATGTTCATAATCCCGATTCCGCCGACTATGAGAGAAATAGATGCCACGCTTGCGAGAAGTATTGTCATAATCTTTGATATGGCGAATATACGGTTAATAATGCTCAGCTGACTTTTTATATAAAAGTCGTCCTCCTCCCCCGCTTCATAATGATGCCGTTCTCTTAACAAATTTATTATCTGTTTTTCCGCAACCGGAATATCCTCTGAAGTTCTAACGGAAACAGAAATACTCTCAACACGGTCTATTGCCTTTATATATCTCTGAAAAGTTGAGAACGGGATTAATACAACATCGTCCTGATCTCTCCCGCCTGAAGTCTGTCCGAGAGAGCTCATCACACCGATTACGGTAAATACGTTTTTATTAATCCTCAGTGTCTGGCCCACAGGGTTTTGTGGGCCGAAAAGATTTGATGCAACAGTTTTACCCAGAACGCAAACCCTGGCCCGGTCGGACACATCTTGACTATTAAAGAAACTACCGCTGTCCGTGTACCAGTCGTTAATGCTTACAAAGTCAGGACCGACTCCTATCACAAGAGTAAACCAGTCCTTATTGCCGAATATAATCTGCTGACCGAGATCTATCAGCGGCGAAACACTTGTTACCATTTCCAGCTGCTTTATAGCTTCAGCGTCCTGCGGCGTCAGGACATAAGCCTTCTGCTGTGATCCTGAGCCTACTCCTCTTTTACCTGTTTTAACGAGAAAGGAGTTCCCTCCAAGACTTGTCAGCTGATCTTCAATCATCTTCTCAGCGCCTTGTGTAACAGCTACAAGGCTTATAACTGCCGCAACTCCGATGATGATCCCAAGTGTTGTTAGAATCGAGCGGATTTTATTTGACGCTATGGCGCGGTATGCAACCCTGAAAGCTGATAATGGATTCATTTTATGTGTTTTGGTGTAAATTTAGAACTCATATCCGAAAAAATCTATATCCTTCGAATATCTTCTTCTTACCTCTTCCCTGGTTTTCTCAGTATAGTATGTCCGGTAATTGTGGTGTTTTGAGCTGTTTTTATGAGGCAGACTGGCATTCTCAAACCCAAGCCGACGGAACACCTTAAGAGAATCATCGGAAAGGTTTTCAAAACGTCCGACATAATCTACTATTAAATTACCGTCCTGATCGGATAAATAATCAAGCTGATTATATAAAATGCTCTTCTTCCCGTCTATATCGTCTATTGTATCAGTGCAGTTGTAAATGAATTCTTCAAAAGTACTCGAATTGGCAAGTACATATTGAGTGAGATCATTATATCTTCTCTTGCCGAATATTCGTTTTTTCCATGTTAAAGTGCCTTTTTCCTTTATCATCGTATACCAGGAAACAAGCCTGTCCCACGGATTTCTCACAAAACCTACTTTGTAGTAGTCATCCCACTCATCGCTTAATTTACCCTTTGCCCATATAGCATGATCATGCGTACCCATGAAACTCTCAAGATCAGGAATATTATCTTTCAAAACCGCTTCAAAACTCCTTCCCGCGGTTTTTTGAATATGAACAAAAAGAAACTTTTTAGATCTTGATATTAACAATTAGTACCTCGAACTCGATCAAATTATTCAATATATACAATAGGATAATATATCTAATGGGCACTTAACATTCAAAAATTATAAACTCAGCCCTTTAAGCAAAATTCATGACTTTAAGATCTACTGTTTTGTTCTCTTAGCGCATCTTTAAAGAATTTAAATGCCAACCCTGACCTTAAAACGGCGTAACCGAGAAACGCAAAAGCTGCTCCGACGTATGAATAAGAAGGGACAAGTGCAAACATGAGGATTAAATAAGCAGAGGTAGCGATTACTTCAAGAACAGTCCTGAGTCCGGGTCTTGTCATTGCGAGAAGAGCGGGATTAATCCAGAAGGTGAAGCGGACTATTAATACTGCGACTGCAAGTATTCTAAGCGCGTTTGTTGCAGGCATATATTCGTTACCGAAAATAATCCTTATTATAGGCTCTGCAAATATTATTATTACTACAGTAATCGGAGCTATTATGAGGACCAGACTCTTAGTTGTTTTTGAAATCATTTTTTTAAAATCTTTGATAGCGTTTGAGCTTGTGAATTTAACAAGCTCGGGATAAATGGCTTCATACAAAGGGTCTACAACCTTGTTCATTGTTGAAGCTACAGTGCTTGCGATTTTGTAATATGCCACAGCATCCTTTCCCGTAAAATAACCAAGAATCATAACTCCCAGATACCTTTCATTACCGGTTTTTAGCGTGGCAATGAAGCTGGTGTTAACTAAAAACCACAGGATCTCCCTCCATTCACTGCGGATTATACCCAAATCTGCGCTCAACCATCCCTCTAAGTCTTTTTCATAAAGAGTTTTTAAAACAAACCACATTCTTATAGCAAATCCTGCAAAGCTTGCAAGGATGAAACCATACAATACTCCCTTTATTCCAAATCCCGCGAACAATAATGCAACCACGACCAAAAGCCTGAACAACTTCTGAATAGAGTTGATAAACGCTATGCTCTTGAAACGGTCAAACACTCTAAGAATTGCATCAGATGTTGAATTGGCGGTATCAATAAAAAGACTTATGGAAAAAATCCAGATTAGAACGTAAGCCTCTGGGGTATGGATAATATAAGTGCTGATCAGCTTGGCGCTCAGGATTGCTATGACAAAAGCAATTATACCGCTTCCAATATCGAGAATATATGAGAGCTTTATCATAGAGCGGGTTTTATCAGTCTCACCCCTTTCCAGATAAGTACCGATGTACTTCGTCGCAGTCTCCCAGACTTTTAGATCAAAAAACATATTGAGAACAGAGATATAAGCTATTACCAGTGTCAGCAAACCGTAGTCTGTAACACCAAGCATTCTTGCTACTATTACAGTTTGAATAGCCGTGAATATCCCAGAGGCGGATTTTCCGCCAAAAAGCCAGGAGGCATTTTTAAAAAGCTTAATTTGTGATTTGTTTGATTCGCTCATGGCAGTGAGCCTGTATTATAATCGATGTCTATTGAGAAGCCTTCCGTATAGCTGAAATGTAGTTTGTAATCATTGCTTGCTCTGTATGCTTGTTGATAATGTTTTCCCTACCTAATTTACCCATTTCCGGGCCTAATTTCTCATCTTTTAATATTAAGAGGATAGCTCTCGCAACATCATCAACACTTTCGGGATCGACTAAGAAACCTGTCTCGTTATTTATCACAGCTTCTTTTGAGCCTCCGTGATTGCCCGCTATTAAAGGCTTGCCTCGGGCGCTTGCCTCTATAAGTGCATTGGGTAGACCCTCAATTTTATTGTTCCAAAACCGGTTCGGCATAAT
>Ga0055475_10000083_pt1 | contig 11603 bp, 9 predicted proteins | sample Muzzi_CordB_D2_FD_57681 | JGI IMG/M metagenome (GOLD analysis project Ga0055475, IMG submission 57681) | Wetland microbial communities from San Francisco Bay, California, USA, that impact long-term carbon sequestration - Muzzi_CordB_D2 | ecosystem: Environmental > Aquatic > Marine > Wetlands ... | reverse complement strand
GATGCAGCCTGAGCCTTTTTCCAGCATGTAGGGAATGGCGTATTTTGACATTAGGAAAATACCCCTGACATTTATATTAAAGGTCTCGTCCCACATTTCTGTGCTGGTTTCATGAGTTTTTCCCATATATGAGACACCGGCATTGTTAAAAAGAATATCGATTCGCCCAAATTTGTTAATTATAAAATCAACCGTTTGCTTGCAATCTTCCTCTGATGAGACGTTACTAACCACATATTCAATATTGAGATTTATAGCTTTTGCTTCTTGGGCAGCTTCAAGCAATACCTTTTTTCGTCTACCTGTTATGACTACTTTTGCGCCTTCTTTAGCAAATAGTAAGGCCGTTGCTTTTCCAACACCCGTGCCACCGCCCGTAATTAGTGCGACTTTATTTTCCAGTTTCATAACTTGATACCTTGCTTGTTTGAGAGAATTATTATGGATGGTGAAAGTGCTTAAATCAATATTATGTTATATCACCGGCATTGATTTCTTCTAGCGACCTGCCCATTGTCTGAACTCTGAATACTGCGGTAACCGCAAGTCCAATCAGAACAAATATTGCAAGCGCGATAAGTGCAGCCGACAGTCCAACCTCATTTTTGACAATCGGAAGAATAAAAATACCAACCGTGGCTCCGAACTTTGCGCTTGAAGTCGCAAGACCATGAGCCGAAGCCCGTAGTTTTGTAGGGAACAGCTCAGCGGGCAGGATAAAGGTTGTAGCGTTAGGTCCCATATTCATTAAAAGGTTAAACAATATAAAGCCCGGAATCACCAGATATAGACTTGCTGTTCCCGCGCCGCTCATCGAAGCACCAGCTCTGGCTAGCAGCAGAAGTCCGACAAACATCCCGGCGAAACCAAATAATTGAAGCTTTATACGGCCCCACTTTTCAACAAGCCATATGTTCAATGCGAATCCTACTATCAGGAAAATATCCAGATACGCTGCCCCTTTAGTTGCAGCAATGTCTTTAAGTATATAATTGGTCTCTCCACTGTATGCTATGATTGCGAGTATAGTCGGTGTAAATAATCCAACGCCATATGTCGCAATATCCATGCAAAACCACGGAACAACAGCTAAAATAGTACGTCTTAGATATTGTTTCCGAAAGAGATCCGAATATTCTAATTTCTTTACTTTAACTTTTTCCGCTCGTACTCTTGCGTCTTCAACAATCTCTTCAATCATATCTTTTACTTCAGGAATGATCCGGGATATGATATGGGCCGCTTTTCGATAATTACCTTTCTCTATCAGCCATCTTGGGCTTTCAGGAACATAAACTCTAAGCACCATGACCAGAAATGCAGGAACAGCCCCTACTGCAAGCATGTATCTCCATGCTGAATCTCCAGGATATAACTTAAGGATAATAAGTCCAGCAACCGCAGCGCATAACATGCCTAGAGCTTGGAAACTGAATGCGCTTATTAACATTCTTCCCCTTATCCTTGTTGGCATAAATTCGGAGACGTAAGACGCGCATATTGGATAGTCCACACCAACACCCATTCCCAAAAAAAATCTAAAAGCGATAAGCGACCAAATGCCCCATGAAAATGCTGACAGAATTCCAAATGTCACAAAAAATATCATGTCGACAATGTATAAGGATTTTCTTCCGAATTGATCTATAAACTTGCCCCCAACAAATCCGCCCAAAACAGATCCCAGTACCGCAGCAGACCCGATCAATCCAATTTCAATAGGCCCGGGTGCAAATTCTCTTGCAATTAACGGAAGGGCAATACCAATAATGAACAAATCAAAGCCATCCAGGAACACACCCATTGCGGATAGTAAAAACACGCGCCAATGAAGACCCCCTAATTTTGCCTCTTCAAGGGCTCGAGTCATAGAAAAATTTTTTTCAGTTGTCATTTATTTGAATACCATTTTTAAATTATGAATTTGCATGTTGAAGAAATCAATTTCCACCTCATAAGGTTTGAAGTATCTTTTTAGAATGTGAAATTGGAGTTAATAATTCGTTAAGAAATATCTGAAAACTTTTAAGGCATATCTTATAAAAAGTGGATATAATAAGTATGCAAAAAACATTCGAGAGTTTTATAACATGACAGAGACATCAAAAAAGGATGCCCCAAAAAGAAAAAAAGATCCCAGGAATGTCGCGGCTGCATTATTAATAATCATAGGTTTTGCAATGGGGCTTCTCCTGATAATTAATACTATAAAAGGTGAAGAACCCAATATATCTCAACAGCCTCAAGAAGAACAAACTTCTGACATCAGTGAAGGTTCAGAAAATGCTGAACCCTTATCCGATGCCGAGGAAATAACAGCACCTTCTCTCAAATTTGAAATATCGGGGGGCTTAATTAAAGAGTACAATTTGGATCAGTTGAGAGATGAGCTGAACCCACACAGGATTGAATTAGTTGACCCTTATTACGGGAAGAAAAAAAGATACGAAGCATTCGCTCTACAGGATGTACTGCAACTGGGTTTTGGTAACAAGTGGGAGAGTCCGAAATATACTGATGTTGCATTCGGCGCATCAGATGGTTATACGGCCATAGCAAATATCTCAAAATTGTTTGATTCCGGAGGTTATATTGTCTATGAGGACCTTGATTATAGCAATTGGGAGCCGATTAGCAATAGTCAGATTAGGCCGGGTCCCTTCTATCTTGTATGGACTGGGGAAGAGCAAACTACCGCTAACGAATACCCGTGGCCGTGGCAGCTTGCGTCTATAGATTTAATACAATTCCAGAGCCAGTTTCCGAAAGTTATTCCACAAGGTGCAAATACGGATTCTCCAGCGTATATGGGATTTCAGATATTTGAGGGCAGATGTATAAGGTGTCATGCAATAAACGGCCAGGGAGGTGTGGTTGGGCCTGATCTTAATGCTCCTCAGAGCATAGTTTCATACCGTTCCGAAAACATGATAAAAGAGTTTATAAAAAATCCGTCCAAATACCGTCACACACATATGCCCGACCATCCCGATCTTTCGGATCAGGATCTGGATAACCTGATTTCTTATTTTAATTATATGAATGAGAATAGAAACTAACGCCTTTCCATGATCATATTCATGCCGTTCTTTGGACGTATGGTAATCAGGGCCTGAGGCGCAATTTTTTGATGAGGCACCAAACGCATTTTCCACTTTGACGCAATTGTTGCGATTAGAATGACCCCTTCCATCCAGGCAAAAGGCTCTCCTATGCAGCGTCTTGTTCCTCCTCCAAACGGGAAGTATGCAAACCGAGGGAGCTCTTTGGTTTCCTCATTGCTCCATCGCTCGGGTATAAAGCTGTCCGGCTCTTTGTAAAGTCTCGGATCGCGGTGAACTACGTACTGGCTCATGAAAATATCCGCTCCGGCAGGAATGACATACCCGCCGACTTCATAGTCCTCTAATACATGTCTTGCAATGGCCCATGCAGGGGGATAAAGACGAAGCGCTTCCTTGAATACATTTTGTGTGTATGACAACTTGCCTAAATCATCAAGCGTCGGGAGTCGCCCATTTAAGACTGAATCAACTTCCTCGTGGACTTTTTTCTCCACTTCCGGATGTGTGGATATTAAATACCATGTCCATACCAGAGAGTTCGCTGTACTTTCCTGCCCTGCCAGAAATAAAGTCAGTGCTTCATCGCGTACCTGCTCATCTTTCATCCCTTCACCGTTACCTTCTTCGTCCTGTGCCTCAAGCAGCATGGAGAGTAAGTCGCCTTTTTCACCCGGATTTGCCCTTCGTTCTTCTATCAGGCTGTAAATTATAGAATCGAGCTTGTCTTTCGCATTCTGGAATCTACGGTTTGCGGGCAAAGGCAAGTTATCCAGGTACTCCGAGTATGGGAAGATCATCTGTGGAAACAAAGTGACAAGATCGGTCAGGCATTCCCCGATTTCGTCAGATTCAGTTTCCATATCAGAGTCAAAAATAGTTTTGCTTACAATAAATAGAGTTAGCTTCATCATTTCCTTATGAATATTTACGACTGATCCGTTTTGCCATTCTTCGCCGACCCTTGATGCGTATTCGGCCATGACGTCGCCGTATGATTTAATTCTCTGGTGATGAAACACAGGCTGTATTGTTCTTCTCTGTTCTAAATGGGGTTCACCTTCGTTTGTGAGCAGTCCCTCGCCTAGTATTATTTTAGTGCGTTTAAGAGCGCGGCTTTTCTCAAAATTGCGGTTGTGCGTTACAAGAACATCTTTAATATGCTCGGGGTTGTTCAATAGATACATTTTGCGGGAGCCTAACTTGTAATAAACAACATCCCCGTATTCATCTGATGCTCTTTTTAAAAATCCCAACATATCTGAAAAATAGTCAATCAACGACCCAAGAAAGGGGAGTCCCTTTGGACCGGGAGGTAAAAATGGATCTTTTGCTATTTTGCTCGTTTTCACTGCCTGCATAACAAGTTTTAGAATATGGAATTGACAATGAGGTGTCAACTGATTTGCAGTGTATATTATTTCTTGTGTACATTGTTGTCCGGTGTTCAAAAAATGAATTATGATGATCAGATTAGAAAGATATTAAGGCAAAATAAAACAATAGCTGTTGTCGGGCTATCCGGGACCTGGAACCGCCCGAGTCATTTTGCAGCAAAGTACATGAAAGAGCACGGTTACAGGATTATTCCTGTTAATCCGGGATACAATGAAATACTGGGCGAGAAGTGCTATCCGAGCCTACTTGATATTCTGGAACCGGTTGATATAGTAGATATTTTCAGGCGCTCGGAAGATGTTCCGCCAATTGTAGATGATGCAATTAAGATAGGAGCAAAAGTAGTCTGGATGCAGTTGACTGTAATAAACGAAGAAGCGGCACAAACGGCAAGGGTAGCCGGGCTTGAGGTTGTTATGGACAGATGTGTTAAAATAGAGCATGGAAGGCTTTTCGGAGGAATCAACTTTTTAGGTGTAAACAGGCGGCTGATATCGTCTAAAAAATAATAACACTATTCTATTAGGAGGGATTACAATGTCGGATAGAGAATTTGGTTTTGATACTAAGTGCATTCACGCGGGGCAGCTGCCCGATCCTACTACAGGAGCTAGAGGCGTACCTATTTACCAGACGACAGCTTATGTGTTTGAAAACGCCGACCATGCTGCTGCATTATTTAACCTGGAAACATTTGGAAATATATATACACGAATTATGAATCCTACAAATGGAGTTTTTGAGGAGAGAATGGCAGCGCTTGAGGGAGGCACAGCCGCTCTTGCACTTAGCTCCGGTATGGCGGCCCAGATGACATCCATTTTAACTATTCTACATGCGGGAGATCATCTTGTATCTTCAAGCACTCTATACGGCGGCACCTACACACAGTTTGACGTAAATCTGAGAGAGATGGGCATAGATGTAACATTTGTCGACCCGCACGACCCAGAGAACTTTAGAAAAGCTATTACGGATAAAACAAGAGCAGTTTATGGAGAAACTGTCAGTAACCCTCTTGGAAATGTTCTGGACATTGAAGCTGTTGCAAAAATAGCACATGAAGCCGGAGTTCCACTTATCATTGATAATACGTTTGCCACTCCTTATCTTTGCAGACCAATAGAACACGGGGCGGATATAGTCGTAAATTCTGCGACAAAGTTTTTATGCGGCCATGGAACCTCTATAGGAGGTGTGTTGGTAGATGGAGGAAATTTCCCATGGGATAATGGCAAATTCCCCTGTATGACAGAACCTTCAAAGGGGTATCATGGAATAAAGTTCTATGAAACATTCGGTAATTTCGGATATGCCATAAGAGCTAGAGTAGAGATACTTAGAACCCATGGTCAGGCTCTGAGCCCATTTAATGCATTTCTTTTCACCCAGGGTTTGGAAACGCTTAATCTTAGAATGGACAGACACTGTTCAAACGCTCTTGCGATCGCGAAGTTTCTAAAGGACCACCCAGCTGTTGAGTGGGTAAAATTTGCGGGTCTTCCCGACAGTCCATATCACGAACTTTCCAAAAAATATATGCCTAAAGGCGCCGGTTCCATTTTCACATTCGGAGTAAAAGGTGGACTGGAAGCCGGCAGGAAATTAATAGACAGTGTTGAGCTGTTCAGCCATTTGGTAAACGTGGGTGACGCAAAATCATTAATTGCACATCCATCTTCCACAACGCACAGACAGTTAAACGATGAAGAGCAAATGTCAGCAGGCGTAACTCCTGAAACAGTTCGTATCTCTGTAGGTCTTGAAACATTGGATGACCTTATCTGGGACTTGGACCAGGCGCTTACAAAGTCTCAAAAGGCTACAGCATGAGAACCAGAGAGTTAGGAGAGTCTCCTGTAGTAATTGTTAAGGAAGGCTCGGTTGGACTGGTAGAGACCAAGTCCTTTACTTTTGCCGATTCAGAAAACAAGTTTCAAATGGACAACGGTCTAGAGCTCGGGCCTATAACAGTTGCCTATGAGACATACGGTGAACTAAATGAAGCACGTGACAACGTGCTTCTAGTTTCTCACGCCCTCACTGCAAGTGCGCACGCAGCCGGAAAACACTCTGAAAACGACCAATACCCCGGCTGGTGGGATGTTATGATAGGGCCGGGCCGGGCATATGATACAGATAAATACTTTGTCGTGTGCTCCAATATACTCGGAAGCTGCTACGGAACCACAGGACCTTCTTCAATAAATCCTGAAACCGGCGAACCTTACGGTATGCGATTCCCTCTGGTAACGATACGTGACATGGTGCGGGTTCAGAAGGAATTGATGGAACATCTAGGAATTACTAGGATCAAATCAGTTATCGGCGGCTCCATGGGAGGTATGCAGGCAATTGAGTGGGCGCTACTATATCCTGAGATGGTAGATTCAATTATATTGGTTGCCTCTGGCGCTGTTTCAAACCCCCAGTCGATAGCAATCCATAAAGTGGGGATAAGAGCGATACTCGATGACCCCGATTGGAACGGAGGGGACTATTATGGAGGCCAGGTACCGGCTAAAGGGCTTGCCATTGCCAGAATGATTGGTCATATCACATATCTCCACCACAACTGGCTCTGGGAGAAGTTCGGCAGAGCGCATTCTGATCCTGAGAATATGAAATTAAAGCTCGGGAGCAAATTTGATATAGAAAACTATCTCGAGTACCAGGGGAAAAAATTCGTCGAGCGTTTCGATGCCAACAGCTACATATATATAATGCGGGCTATTGATCTATATGACGCAGCCGAAGGTTTTGAAAGCTTAAAGAAATCCTTTGAGAGAATTCAGTGTAAGAAAGTCTTGGTAACATCTTTTACGTCCGACTGGCTATTCCCGACATATCAATCGGAAGAAATTGTCAGAGCGCTGAAATTCAATAATGTGGAAGTTGAATACAGCGAGATCGAGTCTCCATATGGGCATGATTCTTTCTTGCTTGAATATAAAGAACTAACTCAATATATAAAGCAATTTCTTTCTACACTTTAGTTTAGGGTTTACATTCTTTAGAATAACAATATGAAAACAGGACTAGCGCTGGGCGGTGGCGGGGCAAAGGGTTATGCCCACCTGGGAATCCTTGAAGTTTTAAAAGAGGCGGGAATTGAATTTGATGTAGTGGCAGGGACTAGTATTGGGGCTTTCATTGGCGCGGTATATATTGCAGACAAGCTTGATGATTTAAAGCAATACGCTGTGAATATTGGAATTACCAATATACCCTTTCTTTTAGGGCCGACCTGGCCTAAAGGAGGCCTATTCAGTGGAAGGTTTTTGGAAAAGCTTATTGATGAATACATTAAGACCAAGAATATAGAGGATCTCAAAAAGCCGTTTGCTGTAGTTTGCGTGGATTTAAATAATGGTGAGGTAGTAACTTTCAAAGAGGGGAATTTAAAAAGAGCCATCAAAGCCAGCACCTCCATTCCGGGGCTCTTTAAACCTGTCCTGTTTGAAGACAAATTACTTGTGGACGGTGGTGTTCTAGATTCTGTACCTGACCGGGCAGCCCGTGAGCTAGGAGCGGATTTTATAGTGGCTGTAGATTTGCTAAGCGATTTGTCAGGAAAGGATTCATTTAATAACGGAAAAGTTCCTTCTATAGTAGAAGTTGTACAAAGAAGTTCAATATTAGCTCAGAGGAGAATTACTGAGTACAAATTTAAAGAACAGCCGCCGGATGTGGTTATTGCTCCTCCATTATCCCATATAAAAGTTATGGACTTTCACAAGGGGGAATCAATAGTTGAAATAGGAAAAGAAGCGGCAAAAAAAGTTTTGCCGGAATTGTTAGAGAAGATCAAGAAGAACTGACTTTGAGTATATTCCCTTTTCTCCATTCCCATAGTATGAGTGCCCATACTGGAACGAATTCAATCCATACAATTACGTTTACAAATATATCAAACTGATCTCTCGGTCTGAAGTAAAACCTCAGATAGTACATCGGCAATAACGCAGTTAGCAGCAGAAGGGAGAATCTTGGTTTGATAGCCAATAAAGGCAACAGCCAAGTGTAGTACCAGGGAAACTGTGTGGGGCTTAAAAGAAATGCAAAAGCCACTATAAACATGCTCTTGGTAAATAGGTCAGTTTCTTTGTACTTTCTGTTGAAAGTAATATATAAAATCCAGATTCCGGTAAGCGCAATAACCATGAATCTGGTCATGTATGATTTATGAAAAGTTTCAAATCCGAGCACTTCGAGAATAAACTTTGAAACATAGGTCAACAGCTTAAACGCCGAGTCATTATTCTGCCAGCCCTGTCCGTAAGCGACAAGTCCGGAGCTGTTGTCGAGCCCTGCCATATACATAGGCATGAAAATTACTGCCAGCGTTCCCAAAGCCAATACAATAATCGACAAAAGCTGCTTTGGTTTTGATAAAACCGGGCGAATTATGAGGGGCAATAAAAACACTGGCCAAAGCTTGATGCCAATTGCGATAATCAGGCTAAAGGTAGATCTCACAAATTTACTTTGCGACGCCAGAATGAGTGCGCTTAAGATAAAAGGGTAGATTAGAACATCCAGATGACCCGAGTTGAATATCTCTTTTATCAGGAGTGGGTTCCACCAGTATATGATTAAGAAAGAGCTTGGCAGCTTAAGTATTCCAAGCGCATTGAATATAAGGGAAAGCGTTGCCAGGTCCATTATGATCAATATTATTCGCCATATGTTAAGGCTCCATGAGTCAAGCCAGTAAGAAAGGGCAAAAAAGGCCTGTGCAACAGGCGGATAAATGGTTCTTAGGTGGGGGTGGTTGATATTCTCAATAATATCACCCGATTCTCCTGCGAGCTCTGTTAGTTCCTCAGGAACATGGTCGCCTCTCATCACTTCTTCGGGAGAATATTTATAGGGATTTACAACATTTCCCGCTACTGCTCCATCCCATAAGTATCTGTAAAAATCGTCCTCAAGCATCGGAGTGGAAAACAGCATTAACACTCTCAATACTATCCCTATCCCTATAACCCAGAGAATCTGTTGTTTCTTGAGATCCACGTTTGGGATTTTAAATAGAAAAGCGAGATAAATTACGCCTGCGAAAATTAGGATTCCGACGAGCAGAAGAATCGGCTTGTCTATCGTTTGTTTTTCTATCGAGAATTCAGGCGAAATATAGGTTAAAGCAATGAAGCAGATTAGAAGTATGAGGCCTGTGGTAATGAGGTGTAAATTAGAACCTTTGTTACTTGTTCCTGTGGACGATTGAGGGTTGGAGCTATCGTTTGAGGATTTATCCATTGGATATTTGACATCTAAGGTTTAATTTATTCGCCTAGTTCTTCAAGATACCTCTCGGCATCAATAGCTGACATACATCCGCTGCCCGCCGCTGTAATTGCCTGCCGGTAAATGTTGTCCTGCACATCGCCTGCCGCAAATACTCCGGGCACATTGGTTTCAGTGGAACCGCTTTTGGTAATGAGGTACCCAACTTCGTCCATTTCAAGCTGCCCTTTGAATAACTGAGTGTTTGGGTTGTGACCGATTGCGACAAATACACCCTGCGCTTCTTTTTCCGTTATATCTCCGGTCGTGGTGTTTTTGAGTTTTGCCCCTGTAACGCCGGTTTCTTTGCTCCCGAGAATCTCATCAATTTCGGAATCCCAGATGAAGTCCAGTTTGTCGTTCTTAAAAGCACGGTCCTGTAAAATCTTAGACGCTCTGAGCTCGTCTCTTCTGTGAACAATGCTAACCTTGCTGGCAAATTTAGTTAAGAATATTGCTTCTTCAACGGCGCTGTCCCCGCCCCCGACAACAAGAAGCTCCTTGTCTTTAAAGAAGAATCCGTCGCAGGTCGCGCAAGTGGATACTCCATAGCCTAAAAGCAATTTTTCAGATTCAATTCCCAGCATCTTTGCCGATGCTCCGGAAGCTATAATAAAACTGTCAGCTTCGATTTCGGTATCGCCGGAAACCACTTTAAAGGGTCTGCTGGAGAAATCTACGGATGTGATTTCAGCCATAACGCATTTAGCACCGAACTTTTCAGCCTGGGCTCTCATTGAGTTCATTAAATCAGGTCCCATTACGCCGTCCGGAAATCCGGGATAGTTCTCAACATCTGTTGTAAGAGTTAGTTGTCCCCCTGCTTCAAGCCCCTCGAACACTACAGGTTCCAGATTAGCCCTTGCTGTGTAGAGTGCTGCCGTAAGCCCAGCAGGCCCCGAACCCATGATTACAACTTTATGCCTTCCTTTAATTTCTGATATGTTTGCCATTTTTCGTCCTTTAAAATTAATTCCGATGTATACTACATTTTAGACAAAGTTTTTCAAGCTGTTTGAGAATCACACTATTGTACATTAACCTTTAGATAGCAATATCACCGATAAAGATTCAACTCCAATTTCCAATTTCCATGTTAATAAACCTAATATGATTCAGTTATACTTTGTCGATTATTTATGAGAGGCATATTGCATGAAGACATTACCTATGAATGAAGTCCATAAATCTTTGGGAGCAGTTTTTGGAGATTCCTCCGGCTGGTCAGTTCCAAAAAATTATGGTGACACAATATCCGAGTACAAATCTGTGAGGGATGGAGTCGGGATTGCAGATTTGTCATCAAGAGGGAAGCTGCGTATAAGCGGCAAGGACCACCTCAAATTTCTTCAGGGTATGTTGTCAAACGATGTTATGAAGCTTGAAGAAGGGAAGGGGGTTTATGCAACTATTCTTACAGTAAAGGGAAGAATGATTGCGGATATGAGAGTTTATAAGGATAGCGGTTCAATACTTCTTGATCTTGAGCCTGGAGTAAATGAAAAAGTATCCGAGCTCCTTACCAAGTTCAGACTATCTTACAAAGCGCCAATTGATGATCTGACAGAGACACTTGGATTGATCACGATTCAGGGACCGGATTCAAAAAAACTGCTTGAGATGTTGTTGGATGAATCTCTTCCTCAGATGAAGGAATACGAGTTTCAGAAAAAAGACTATAATGGAACTGAATTAATGATAGTGCATGTCAATCGAACAGGTGAAGAGGGTTATGATCTCTACATTGACAACGCTGAGCTTAAACCTTTCTGGGAAGATTTGATGAAAAAAGGGGAGTCGCTAAAAATCAAACCGGTTGGATACGATGCTTTGGACATTCTTAGAATTGAATCC
>Ga0055475_10000079_pt1 | contig 11693 bp, 11 predicted proteins | sample Muzzi_CordB_D2_FD_57681 | JGI IMG/M metagenome (GOLD analysis project Ga0055475, IMG submission 57681) | Wetland microbial communities from San Francisco Bay, California, USA, that impact long-term carbon sequestration - Muzzi_CordB_D2 | ecosystem: Environmental > Aquatic > Marine > Wetlands ... | reverse complement strand
CGCTACATCCGCATCGAACAGACCGGCAGTGCAGACCGTTGGTGGTGGTCGATCTACGAGTTTACGATAAACTCAATATAAACTCTAACTTGCACGCTATATTTGAGGGACCTAGTATGGCTATCGCATCTCGCCCTGTGCCTATGCGGTGGGGTTGTTACATCCGTTGGTTGTCAAAGAGTTGAACTTGGTTAGACATGGTTTTGAGTGGACTCCAGCCACCGGCGGTCTCTTCATCCCTTTTGACGATGGTAGCAGCGTTTAGTTATGGGATGATGAGGCCCTAGCCGAGGTGGAGATTAAACACTTTGCCCCCGGCGACCTAGAAGGCTGGCATGGCCGCAATGCCGCGATGGAAATTTTGCAGGATAGGAATGAAAAGCAACCATGTCTTTGTTTAAGAACCTTTTCATATTTGCTTAAACGAGCCTATGAATTTGGACAGGCTTCTGTAGAATCGTTCCTCAATATTACACCAAGGCGCTTATCCCCTGGCTTGAAGCTCTGGTTGAAAGTGAGTTGACCGAATTGTGTGGTCTTGCCAGAAGCCTCAAAAAGAACCTATCCGCGGTACAGGCAACTCTATCCTTGCTCTGGAGCAATCCTCAAATTGAGGTTCAAATCAACCGCTTAAAGTTCATCAAACGCCAAATGTATGGTCGAGCTAAATTTGATTTACGACGTCTCAGAGTTTTAGCATCCTAAGCCTATTTTCACAAAAAATACGGAAGAACAAAATTTACCCAACATTTACTGATATTTTCATTCCCTTCTATTATAATTGTCGTGTAGGGATAAAACATCTCCAAAAAGTTCTTCCGCTTGACATTCTACTACATTTACCAGTTATTACATTCCACCTCATAACACCAACAACTCTCTCTGAGCAAAGAAAAGAATTTTCTCAAACGAAACTAATTTAAGGTTTCAGTCCACTGCAAAGAGGGGCTTATCTATGCATAGAGATCTCCACACTCCACGGGCCCTTTTAAGCAATACAGGCCAAATAAAAACTGGTTTGGAGATTCTAATGAGTTCAATTTGTGTTTTGCTATTTAGGAATTTTACTATCAGATTTGAAGGAGAGGTAGTATGGGCTTTTGAAGCACGAAAAGCCAGGGAGTTGGTCTCGTACTTGTTGTTGAACCAGGAGCGACCAGACCGCCGCCAACTGTTAATGACCCTGCTATGGGAGGATAGTAGCGATACCAGAGCGCAGAAATACTTACGGCAGATTTTGTGGCAGTTGCAGAGCGATTTGGCTCCTTACTTTCTGAAAGTGGAACAACAGCCACTACTGGTAGATATGGATTGGGTGCAAATTAATCCCCATGCTGGCACCTGATGTGATGCTATCGAATTTCAGAAGGCCTATCACCTCTGCCAAGGTATTAGTGGCAGCCTCCTTGAGGCTGACCAGATCCGCGTTTTGGAGGAAGCTATCGCCCTTTACCAAGGCGATTTGTTGGAGGGCTGGTATCAGACCTGGTGTCTCATTGAACGTGAGAATTTGCAGAATATCTATCTGTTGATGCCGGAAAAATTAATGGACAACTGTGAAAAGAACAGTCACTATGAAGAAGGGATTGCCTATGGCATGCAAGCTCTTAAACAGGATTATGCCCGTGAGCGAACATATCGGCGACTCATGCGACTCTACACGCGGTTGGGTGACAGAAACAGCGCTATGCGTCAATATGAACAGTGTGTCGCAGCGCTGCGGGCGGAATTAGACGTAGCTCCGACTCACAGTACGCAGCAGTTATTCGAAATGATTCGCCATGATGAGTTAGTTCGAAAAGAAACAATCAAAAACCTAAGCTCGCCAGCTTCGTCCGACACGTCTGGTGGCCTGGTTGATCATCTGGAAAACCTGCACTCCAATCTCGGTGCGATGCAACGCTTGATTCAGCATGAAATAGAGACTGTAAAGCAATTTTATTCATCAAGATGAATTTTTAGACCCGGATTTACTGGCCCTTACGGGTCAAATTGAAGACCATCTCATGCTCCTGACGAGACTCTCCTTCTCCCGTGGCCACCGTATATCGGGTGTCAGTAATATCATACCCCTTGTCCATTGCCTCTTTTAATAAGAGGCCAAATGTAACCATTCCGGTTACAACGACGATAGACAGGACCACAACAATGGCAACCCCAGCGATAGCAATAATTACAGCGTCATCTACACCGGCAAAAAATGCTCGAGATACCCCTTGAGCCTCACTCTGGTTTTGATGCTGCACCAGAGCATCGTATAACACCTTTGCTTTTTGACCCCGGATTGCCACATTGAGCGGCACGCCCTGCCCAACCTGATCCTGGGCCCGCTCTAGCCAGTTCGGCTCGTCGAGAACGATGGTGGCCGGCGCGGCCCGGCCATCCGGCGAGGCATAGGCTCGCAGCCGATAACTGGCCTTGCTATACGGCAGATACGACCAATCGACCAATATGCTTTGCGGGCCCGTTTCCCCTGCTCCTGGCGCGTTGGAAACCCGGCACATTGCCCCTAGCGTCATCTCTAACAGCTCAACGTCCCACCGACTGAACATCAATCCTGCCGGAATATCAAAGTCGTGCTGATCTTGCCCATTGCCCGCCTCGGGTAAATTTATGAGTCCGTCCGGAGGGTCTTCGTGCAGTTGGGTGGCTTCATAGATCAACTGCTCACCATTCGCCTGGGCCGTGGCTGTTTGTAACGTTGAACCAGCACTAGCCATGGTGGTTGCGCGTGCTGGCGAAGGCGCAGCCGTGCGCCTGGTTCCCGCACCCGGACTGGTAGTCCCTGCTCCGCCAGCCCCACCTCTACCGCCACCCGCCCCAGCCGCGGCTCCGCCAGCACTACTGGCTGCTCTACGCCGGGCTTCCTCTGTGGCCGGAACTGTGCCAGCCTCGCCGGGTCGTGGCGGGGTAGGAGTGGGGGGGTAGTCAACTCCCTCAAACTGGTACGGCGCCCCTGTTCAGTCTGTCGTTGGGTGTCTCGCCGGGCGCGACGTTCTTCGCTGTCGAGCCGGGCTTCTGTTTCTGGGTTACGACTGTTAGCCAAGATGCGGGCGGTTTGGCCGGCGCTGGCCAGTCGGTTGAGTGGAACCTGATCGGTTCGGAAAACGAGCTCGACCGAAGAGTTCAAATCCAGATCAACGTTCATCTCCTCTGTGGTTTGTGTTTGTGAGGTAGAGACGTAGCCAATCGTATTTTGCATCGAGGCGCTGACTCCCCAAGGCCCCCAGCCAAAACTACCAGCGACGCTCAGCGTGTTGCGAAAGTCAAAGGTACTGCCCTCATCGGCCTGGGCCGCGCTGCGGGTGTCAATGTGAAAGCGCATCGAGGCAATGGATCCGCCCGCCGTCAATGACAATGCGCTGCATCCCCAGTCGGACCAAGGTGGCCAGGGTTTCCTGCCGAGTCCGGGCCAGTCGCTGCCTGACCAGCGGCAGCAAGGTGGTTTCGGGGTCGCCGCTGGGTATGGGCGTATTATCGGGCAGTCCTAGCGCCGTCCGTAGTCCTTCATCCGAGGGACGTTCGGCACCCGGTCGCAGAACAACTCTCCGTTCGCTAGCCCCGTCTGCCCCATCATTGCCCCAGCCACCATCGCCCCAGCTATCATCACTGCCCCAGCCGTCGCCGCTGTCGTCCCCGCCCTCGAGCATATAGGCGCTGGGAAACTGCTCAACCAACCATTGGCGGGCACGATCCGAACCGAAATTGAGGTCTGCAAAGCCTTCGGTGGAAGCCGCCACATTATTGAGCAGCTCGATATAGCTCTGTATCTGGGCCATATTACTGTTGGTCATAGCTTTGAATACGCCGTTGATCAAATCGGCTACAAAGCTCGGAAATGAAACAGCGTTGAGGATGGCCCGAGTTGTGCCGGCTATCCGGCTGGCAGTCACACCGCTGTAGGCATCTCCAGCGGCCTGGCCGGTGGCCAGCAGGGGTTGGTCCCGGCCCATATTTGCTCCATCAGTTTTTCCTGACTCAACGGCCTGCTGCTGGGCCAGCAGCGACTGGACCTCGGCCGTACTGGTCATGTCTTCATGCACCAGCCGAGCCGCGGTGTCGCACACCCGCACCATCAGCGAAGCCATTTCCCGCTGTTGTTTCGGGGACAGGGCGTGGTAGGCTGGCGATCTCAACAGCAGGTCGCGGACCGTCTGCCGTACCACGGGCAGCGGTGTCCGGTTGCTAACGTCTTGCCCGTTGTTGGCCGTCATTTTGTTATCATTATGCCGGCGCCAGCGCGCCCGATGTTGGGAAGGGTAGGCTCTGGGCGCTGTGCCACACCGACCCGGTTTCTTGCAGTTCTAACGTGGCCTGCAGCCACGCGACGGCTGCGTTGTAAATGGGATGTTCCGACGACAGCAAATGACCGCTTGGGGTCGCCGAGTCCAAACGCGGCAAAATCTCTGCGACCCAGGTCAACATTAGCATGCCGCTTCTACCGCGCTGGACATGAGCTGCAACATTGACTGTTTCTTCTAAATAACTACGGGCCACCGTATGTACAGCCGTCCAAACACTGATCGTGCCCACCGCAGCCTGCACCGGGCGCAGCTTTAGGATTGATATAGCCTGCTCAATAGTCTTCAGGATGTCGCGGGCCGCAAACCCGGCAATGCCGCCACTGCGAGCGACCAGGCTGTTCACCAGTCGGCTGACCGTGATGGTCAAGGTGGCCTCGGTAGCGGGTCGGCTGCCAAACACAGGGTCGGGCTGGGTGGAAACAATGGCCTCGGCCAGCGCGGTCAACTGCCCTTCAAATTCCCGATTGCGACTGCCACTCACGGCCAGCCGCGTCTCAGACGGCTGCCCAAACAGTCGGGCCAAGAACGCCTGTCGTTCTTGGCGAGAGAAACGTTCATTTCGTCCCTGCCAGAACCGATATAACTGTATGGCTGCTTTGCCCTCTACCCGCAGCGCGCCGCTGGCAAATAGAGCGGCCAGTGTTTCCGCCGCCGGCACCAAGCGTGCCGCTTCCAGTTCTGCTGCCAGATAAAGCGACGCTGCCGTCTGAATGTGACTCCGGTCAGTGGCAGGCCGGACCACCGGCGGCAGGTCGATGGCGCCCAATTCAGACAATTGGAGAGCCAAGGTCTCTACCCCGGCCAGTAAATAGTGTGCCAGCGCCAGCGGCCGACTCAAGACATCATCGGGCAGGCGGCCATCAACGTACACGTGGCTCAAGGATCCCATTAGATTCACCTGCTACGCTCCCTCGACGGGTGGTTGCTGAGGTTGGGCGTTTCCCTGAATAGCGGCGATCATCTCCGGCGTTGCCAGTCGATCCATCGGTAGAAAGTCGCTTTTGAAATTGACCCGAACGTCGCCACTTAACCGAGCCTTAACCTCTGCCTGTGACTCCAACGTATCATCCACGGCCGACCTAACTGTAGCAACGTGTTGCGATTCGGTACTGACGCCACCTCCGCCAATACTAAACGGCGAGAACCAAGCGGCCGCAGCGAATCCGGCCTTGGTGCGTTGTTGTTCTCGGTCATACATCGAGGCGCGAGCCTGCCGAGCGGCCACGTCGCGGGCGCGCATATCGAACACGACTTTGGCGTTGATGTGACCGTCGGTGACTACAATGCGGTTAATGCCTAACATCACCATCGAGGCCAAAAGCTGCTGCCGGCTGCGGGCAATAGCCAGCTGGGCGGCCAGTACCAGCCGGCGCTCCTCGTTTTCGTCACTCAAATCGGTTACCGGGGGATTTACCTCCAACTCGGTGGAGATGCCAGACAAGTCGCTTTCGGGGTCATCACCGGTGGTCTCTAATCGCGGCTGCGGTGCGGGCGTTTCATCGCCTTCGGCAAATCCGCCGCCAAACGTATCCACTCCCACCCCAAGTTGGTCGGGGAAGCGCTGCGACAGCCAATCACGAGCGTTGTTTTCGGTGATGTTGTCGCGGGCAAAGTCATCGACGCTTTTGGCGACATTGGCCAGCAGTTCGCCGTAGGCTCTCATCTGCTCAATGCTGGTATCGACGATGGCTTCAAATACGTTGCGGATGAGACCGCCCACAAATTGGGGGAAATCTACAGCCTGCACCAGCCACCGAAACTGTTCGGTTCCTTGTCGAATGGCTCCACCTTCAAAATCCTGGCCGGCAAAGCCGGGGTCTTGCGCCAGCCGCCCCCTGAGTTGCTGGACCGGATTGGCCTGCGCCTGGGCCAGCGGCGGTTTTTGAGCTTCAGGTTGGGGCTGGGTGACCATACCATCGGGGTTAGCCATATAGGCAGATACCTTAACCATTGTTTGCGCCAGTTCCCGCTGTTCTCCCGGCGTTAGTTTGCTGTAGGCCGGTGAAGCCATCAGGAATCACGTACCGCCGGACGAACTATGCCCAGAGTTTCGTTATCCAGCCAGTTAGGCGGCCCATTGTTGGCTTCAGTCATAGCAATTTATCCTCCCTTAAAATGGCGTCTAGCCGGTGGTAGGAGGCGCGCCGGCTGCTGCCGCGGTACCGCGTCCGGCACGCGCCGTTGAAGGTTGAGCTGCATCCTGGATTTGCCCAATTTGGAACGAGTCGGCCATGCACTCCAGCGGGAAGGTCTCGCTTTTGAAATTAACGCGCACTTCGCCGGCCAGACTGGCCCGAGTTTGCAGCGCCGCGTCGCCCATTTCTTGATAAGCAGTCACAGCCCGGAGCACTGGCTTGTTGCTATACTTGTAGTTGCCTTTAGAATAGTAGCTGGCATCGCGGTCTGTCTTTTCTTCAAGTTTTCCGTCACTGTAGCTCTTGCTCCGGTCTGCGCCCTCTCTCTCGTACTCATACTCCCCTTCACGACTGATGTCACGCAGGGTACGATCGTAATCAAACCTAGTGGCACTCTTTTGCCAGCGCAGGTTGTCACGGGCTTGAAATTCGTACAGCACCTTGGCCGAAATTCTCCCATCAGTCACAATGATGCGATTGATACCCATCAAAACCATCGTCGCCAGAAGTTGCTGGCGGCTGGTGGCCAACTGCGTACGGGCTGCCGGGACCAGCTTTTCCTCAACTGTTTCGTCATCCATGCTGGTGATGGGCTCTCCCTCGACCGGTAGATCACTTACGCGCTGGAGAGCCTGTTCTTCATCGACTCCTTCCCTCAGGCGCACACGAGGGCCGCCATCCTCACCAAAAAAATTCTCGCCTGTATCGATCTCGAACAGGTCGGGATAGGTGTCAACCAAATGATCGCGCCCTTGGTTAACGCTGACGTTCTCATCGCGGAACTGGTTGAGTGTTTTGGCCACGTCGGCCACTAAGCGTCCGTAAGCCTCCATCTGCTCCATTGAACTTTGAACAATGCTATGAAACCCCCCGTCGATCAGGCCTGCCACAAACGTAGGAAAGTTGACTGCCTCCAACAGCGCGCCGGCCACCGCCGCGCCCTCTCGTGCTGCGCCAGCGGTAAATTGACCCGGTTGATTATCTCTGCCACGGCCCCGCCGCTCACCAGCCAGTCCCACCGCGTAGGGGTCTCTGGTCGGGGCGGCTTGGGTCAGAGACAGTTTATCGGCGCGGATGCCCTCCGGTTCGGCCAGGTAGGCCGCGATCTCGACGGTATGTTTGGCGATCTCCTGCTGTTGAGCAGGCGGTAGGGCTTGGAAGGCCTCGCTTTTCAACAGCAGATCTTTGACCCTTTGCCGGGTTAAGTTGAGTGTTTCCGGGCTGGCCGGCGCCGGGGCGCGAGCCGCACCGGTTGCTGGTGCTGTGTTCATCCATCCCTCCTACACGGTTGATGTGGGTTGGGCTAACTGTGGGTTTAACTCAAACTCCACGGGCCGCAGATAGACTGAGACCCGCGCCGGCATATCTCGCGTTACCCGTACACTCAGCACCGATAGGTTTCCAGGCCAGTTGCCATCATCAGGGGTAAAGGCCTCGTACCAGCGCTCCATAGCCCGTAGTTGTTGGGGGCGCTCGGCCAACCCCAGCCGCAGCAGTTGGGGAAATTCGGTGGGTACATCGTCAATCATCCCCAACAGGATTTCCAGTTTTAACTCCGGAGCCTGGAGCGAACCGGCCAGGCCAAGCAAAATCGACTGCGGGGGCAGGGTGAAGCGCCCGCCCAGAGTTAGCCCGACAATCTGCATAATGCTCGGCAGTTGGTGGCTCAGCCCCAGTTCTTGCAGCAGCGGATTTAGTTCTGACAGTCTCAAGGGTGCGGGGTGCAAAAAGGTGACCCGCTGCCGGCCCTGGTTGCGGTAGGCGGTAATGGTGGTGAAAACCGGTATCAGGCCCGGCAACGCGTTGAGCGCCGCCTGCACAAGCCGTCCAAGGCCAGACGACAGGGCGCTGAGGTCGCCCGGCTCCAACTCGTAGTATACCTTGCTGGAGTGGAGACCATCCCGATCATAGGCCGTACCAAACCAGGCACCATAGTAAAGATGTGGATGCGAGAACAGGGAGCGCCACTGTTCGCTGCTCTGGTCGAACCAATGCAGAGCTTCGCTGCCAAACACATCATCGACCAGCCGGCGCATTTCGCGGGTGGCGTCATCACGCCGCTGTAGCGGGTGGGCGGTCGGGCCGGTTCCACGGTAAAGCGCAGGGTGTGTGGCTCTCGCTCCGAAAAACTCGGCTCAAAGGGAGCCGTCCCCGGGGTGAGATTATTTTGGCCGTATTGAGGGTGACCCGCCGGCAGCATAAAGCTGCGGTCGAGCAGGCGGCCCACATACGGCACCGGGTCACTAATTCCCAGCCGTTGGGCGGCCTGGTAAACCCGTTGCTTGATTGCATAAGAGAGTGGTTTGTCAGCCATACGTCACCTCGTTAAACCCCAAAACCGTTTACCCCCACCGACTCCAGCATATCGCGGGCAATTGATGGGATGCGCACCGGCTGCGAGGTCAAGACCGGCCCTTCGGCCGCACCGGCGTAATCTTCTACTTGCTGCTCGGGTGTACCTGTTACTGCCAACCAGCGTTCACAGCCATTGACTAGGTCCGAATCGAACGGGTTAATAGTGGCTTTGGAGCCAAGCGGACGCACACGCGGCCGTAAGATTTCGGCTACGTCGATGATATCGCCAGTCCCCACATCGGCCAAAGCCTGAGCTTTGTTGGCTAGCCAGCGAATAATAATCGCGCCGGCGCCGGCCATCGTCCGGTAGCGAATGGTGTCGCGGGGACCGCCCAGTTCAAGGGCCGAGACCTGCTCTACCACGCTCCACATATCTCGGGCGCCGTAGGCCAGCTTTACCTCGTCATCGGATAGCAGTTCGATTACCTCGTTGATCTGTTGTTGGAGTTCGGTGGCGGCAAAATAGGTCACACCATAGGCATACAACGACAGGTTGGCCGCCAGATCGCGCCCAGCCTTTTTCACCTGTTCCTGCCGGAACCGCATCGGAATGCCACCCTTGACTAGGTTGTCTACCGATAGTTGCCGGGCAAAGGCGGACACTGCTGACACAAATCGCAGCCACAGCATTTGGAAGTCGCGGTTGGACATATTGTGCGTGTCGCCGCCGGCAAAGCCCAAGGTGTGAGAGTACAGGTTACGTCGGTCAAATTCCGACAGTCGGTTGGGGGTTTCCTTGATCATCCGGTACAGTAGATCGCCAGCGTGACCGCGGCCAAAGGGCAGTAATCCAGCCCGGAAGTTGTTCATCAAGGCATCGCGCACCTGGAAGACGTTGGCATCTTCCAGCATCGCCGAGAAGTAGATGGCTTGCATCGCATGTAAGTTGTCTTCGTAGATCTCAACCTCGGCCTGTGCCTCCAGGTTGGGCAGGTCGATGGCGATGCCCGACGGAAAGGAGCCTTCGTCACCACTGATCTGGCCAGCCAGCGCCTCGCGCGCCCGCAGCGCCAGCAGTGGATCATTGGGGCTAACTCCATGGATGGCCAACGTACCGGTTACCCTGGCCCATTTTTGGGCTTCGATGACCTCCTCGTAATCTTCGCCGCGCAGCACGGTAAACACACGCTGGAAAAGATCGCGGTTCCGGTTGTATTCGGCCTGGGCCAGCGCCAGCGCATTGCTAAAGCGGCGACCTAACGAGTAATCTTCCAACACGCCGCACACGTCCTCCGGCTTGAAGCCAGCGGCCAGTAGCGCCTCGCGCACCTCAGCATATCGCTCCGTATCGCGGTTGGTATCCTTAGCGGCAAAGAAATCGCAAGCCAGAGCGATGGCGCTGGGAAAGCGCTCACCGGGATTGGGCTGGCGCTGGTTTTCGCGCTGCATAATGCCGTACATTGCAACCAACGTTAGCACGCCTTCGTTGTCGTCCTCAGAATTAATCGGAAACGCACCATCTATGTGATCTGAGATATCGTGGTGGCAACTGCGCTGGTAGGTCTGCACCGCCTTGAACAGCGGGTCGATCACTAGCTTGGGCTGCTCAAAGCCCAAGATGACCTCGGCGGCAAGCAGTTCTTGCTCCAAATCCGGCTCTAGCTCGCCATCCTGGTCTTTCTGCTTACGCTTGAGAATATGGACACGTTCGTCCAGCATCCGGTAGGCTAATTGGTTGCCAGCGAGAATGTCACGCACTAACAAAATATCTTTTGGTTCCATTCCATTGTCTCCTTCATCACTATCCGGGGGTTCGCTGCCATCACCGCCATTGGGGGATGGAGTAAGATCGTCATCGCTGGTCATCCCCGAGATGACCGCATCGAATGCTTCCTGGACTTTGCCTTCCAGTTCGGGGTCACTGGCGGTTACCTGGGCTTGTAGCAGCCAGGCAAAAACCCAGGCTTGGATGACCGGGTCTTTGGCCCGGCTATCTTCCAATTCGTTCAATATTTTTCTGGCTGCGTTGAAGAGTGCTGCCGGATTATCGTTTTCTTCCAAAAGAACCAGCGCCTCCGCCTTCCATTTGTCAACTTCGTCTTGATTGGGGGCTGGCCCGTCCACGCCTTTCAGGGCGGCCAACACCTCTTCAAAGGACGTAGTGGGAAGCGTTTCCAAGGTGATGCCTGCCTCAACCAGCGCGACAGCCCGGCCCTCCCCAATACCATCGATAGGGAGTAATTCCTCCATCAAAAGTTTTGTGTCTTGATCCATCTGTTGCCTCCGTTCAATTGTTGGTGATCTGTGTACCTAATGTCTAATTAGCTGTCAATCCGCGATCAATTTCCCGGTCTAGGGCTTTCAGGGCGCCATAGACGTTGAGAATACCTGCCCCTTGCCCCACGACCCGGTTGTCTGACCAGGGATCGGCTGAAGCCCGCAAGATACGGCGTACTGCGGCGCTATCCAGCGGATAGGCGCGGCGGGCCGCCCTGCTGACCAGCAGGCCCGCCGCAGCCGCCACGAAGGGCGCGGCAAAGCTGGTGCCGGTTACAAGTTGGTAGCCGTTTAAGCCCGTGCTGAGTACCCGAATACCGGGCGCTGCTATGTCCACATGGTCACCTCCTGTACTGAATGATGCAAGCCGGTTATATTGATCAACCGCTCCCACTGCAATAACATGTTCCAGTGAGGCGGGCGCATACCGTTCTATCCGGCCCGAATTGCCGCTGGCCGCGATCATAATGCACAGCCTTTGGTCAGGCCGTAGCGCACCACATCGCTGTGTGGCAGCGGGTCGTGCGCGTCCAAGGCGGTTTCGGGTGTACCAAAACTCATATTGATGATCTTGGCCCCTAAATCCACCGCTATTTTTACTCCGTGGTCAATATCGGCCAAGGCACCGACTCCGACCAGTTCCTGTTTGCCGGGAAAGCGTGCCCCCCCCAAGTACCCGCAC
>Ga0055475_10000077_pt1 | contig 11744 bp, 6 predicted proteins | sample Muzzi_CordB_D2_FD_57681 | JGI IMG/M metagenome (GOLD analysis project Ga0055475, IMG submission 57681) | Wetland microbial communities from San Francisco Bay, California, USA, that impact long-term carbon sequestration - Muzzi_CordB_D2 | ecosystem: Environmental > Aquatic > Marine > Wetlands ... | reverse complement strand
AGAGGCATCTATCGCCTGCAAACTACCGAACCCACAACCATCGAGCGGGCTGCATTGCCCTTCCACCAGGTAGAGTCGGAAGTCACCGCCAGATAGGGCCACATCCCAACTTACGATCGGCAAGGCGGCAATCTGAACCGGGTGGGTGGGGTCTGAGACATCTACCACTCGCAGCCCGGCTGTGGTAGCCAGGTAAGCAATCTGCCAGCCCAGGGCAATCCCGGTGACCGCCGTCGCTGGTTCGAATTCGAGTGCGCCCACTTCTACCGGCGCAGTCGGGTCCGTCACGTCTACTATGCGCAGGCCAGCGGCATAGGCGGCGAGGTAGGCATAGTTGCGACCAGCCTCGGTGTTCTGCAGCGCCACGTCCATCCCGCGCGGCGGCGGGGGCAACGGCGAGGTCATGGTGGTATAGCCCGTCCAATCACGCGATGGCGGCTGATAAAAGCCCACTTGTACCGGTTGGGTGGGGTTTGAGATATCAAAGATCCGCAGCCCGTCGGCCATCACATAGGCATAGTGGTCATAGTACCCCAGCATGGCAATGGCGCTGATCTTCGTTTCGACAGGCAGGGCTGCTACGCCGATCACCTCCGGTTGAGCCGGGTTAAGGGTGGGGTCCAATATGACCAGGTTGGCCTCCTGACCGAGAAAGAGGTACGGCATGGAAGCGAGAACAGCCTCAATGGGACCTTCCGGTGGGACTATCACCGGAATCGGAGTGGCCGGAGCCTGCGGGATCAGGGCTTGCTGCCAAATGAGAAGATAGGGGATGCCCAATTCCGCCCGGTCAATTTGTAATGACAGCGTGACCTGAGTGGCGCTGGGGTCAATCGGTTGTGTCAAAGCCCCTTTTAATTGGTAGGGTAAGCTATCTGAGGAGAATTGTTGACGCCAGCCCTCACTTCCGGGAATGTCGTAATCAAATGTATATCTTTTGCCGTTGTTGTCGGTGATCTCCAAGCGATGTAAATCAATAAAAAAGGTGTGGCCTTCATCAGCACGCTCTATCTGTAAGGCGAAATACTTGCTGCCGGGTTCGATGGCAGAGAGCGAGACAACCACCCCGATGTCAGTGGTGGGGGTGGGCGAGCATGTCGCGTCAGGGACAGTCGCAGCCACAGGCAGTGCGGCGATATTCAAATTACCGCAATCTATCTGCTTCGAGTCGGTGGGAACCCAACCAGCTTGGGCAGTTTTCGGCATCCGAACTTGCAGCCACCTGCCATCAAGGTTACGAGCCAGCGGTGAAAAAACTGTCCCTCTGGCTAATAAATGTTCATAAGGACTCGTCCAGGTTGGTCTGAAGTTTGATAAGGAAGCGGTGCACAGCTTAAGCAGGTCAGTTGTGGCCCGGCAGTGTGACGTTGACGGGGTCTGGACCGGGATAGGCGTATTTGTGGACAGCGGTGTCGTGGATGCCTGGGGGGTGGTTAAGACCGGGGTTGAGGTTAAAGCGGCTATTTCTGGTGGAGAAGGCCGGCTTGGCATACAAGCCGTAACAATGATCAGGATGATAATCATTGGAAGGACACTTGATTTCATTGTTCTCAATCTCCCGACAAGTATCTCAATCATTTTCAGGCCAGCGAGGTCGGAATATAACACATCTCGGCCAAACGCTCAGAGATGAAACGGCCTATTTCAAATCTTCGACCCACCCATGCAATAAGTCCGCTTCAAACGGACTAAAACAGGTTAATCAGCTCTGCCACAATTGGGATTGAGAAAACTGTTCACAGGTGCATCTATTTTTGCGCACCAGTCAGGCCAGTTGCGACCCGGCAAATGAGCTAAATCATGGAACTAAATTAATCTGTGTCTACCTGTAAATTTTTCGGCCTGTCTGGCCGAAGATAACCCACCCAGGCTAAGGATTGTAAATAGCAAAATAATCGTACCGTACCACATTCTTGCCGCTACCTGACTGGCTGTATGTCCCTGTTCCTTTGCCGGTCAGTTGGCTACCATCTGTATAAGTACCCAACAGCGTGCCATTAGCATAAACAGAAAGAACCCCGTTACTGGTATGTCTAGCCTGTAACAGATTGCTGGCCCCGCTGCCACTGCCTCGTCTAACAGCCGTGCTACACCCCTCCAACTTTTTGGAACGATTGCCCGACTGGGTGCGATAAAACTCATATTTACCTTTGTCACTGCTGCATCCGCTGTCATTGGGTTTCACTACGAACAAATATTGTTCGTCTCCACCTCTACCGTTAAAGTAAAAGCCATAAGCGGTATTACTGGTGTTATCACTAAAGGCCAGAGTTTCAAACAGAGCGTACTTCACCTGAGTATTATCCGGTCCCACGCCCCAACATTCCAGATTGCTGGCTTTTAACTCCACTTTGTAGCGTCCATTAAGGTAACTGAAATAGCAATCGCCTTGCGGTCCGGTAAACCAGTTGGTATTGGAGTTAGAAAAATCATCATAAAAAATTGGAGGGAGGGGGGTTGGGTTTTTATAAACAATAGGTAGATAAAGAGTAATGGCGTTGGAAGATTGTAATCGAGTTAACAAGTCATGCCCCAGGTAGCTTGGGCTGACGGTAGACTCTGTTTGTGGGAGCAACGAGGCCGCGTTCGCCGATTGGAGGCCGGATAGAGTTGATAACGCCCCCAAAGCTGTCACTGACAGCAACATGAGTACAAAAAATCGAATCCGGATTTTATCTTTGCAGTTCATTTTCTAAATCTACCTTTTTATAATTTGCTTGACAGTTAACTATAAGCCAGACAAAAGTAAGATACCTACTCCTTGTCGAATAGCGGTCTTGAGTATCTCCGGTGACTGGGGCTATTTAGATAGATTTTGTTCATAGTATTAAACACCTTATAGCTCTGAACGTTACGTGCGATCGCTCAGAGCTATTGGATTGTACTACGGATAATCCCAAAGACCCCAATTTCTATATCATAGAGGTGGGATGGCAAGTTGCAGCGTGTAATTCATGGTACTGCCACCCTCAGCGCTGACGGTAATGAAATAATCCTGGGTCAGCGGCAAAACCCCGCTCCAACTTGCCGAACCGGCCCCGGCTGATTTCAGCACCTCGCCATTGGCCCCGTTGATGGATAGCAACGGTTGTCCTGAAGTCGGGACGACGTCTACGGTCATGGTTTGCCCGGCCAGGGCAGTCAAAACATAGGAGTCAATTCCATTTGGCGACAGACTCCCCCAGCGTGTGGCGCTGCTGCTGCCCGGTGCAAATTGAATCCGCTGGACAGAGGGTTGGTCGGTCAGGACCGGCAGGTTGTAAATGGGGATATAGCTTTTGATATAACGCGCCATCACCCAGCCGGTGTAGGTGGGCCTACCCTGCCCCGGATAACCACCCCATTCGACCTTGAGCCAGTCGGCAGCGTTGGTACGACCCAGCAAGTTTACTTGCGCACCCCAATTGAGCCAGTTTACTACGGTATAGCTAAAACCGGGACCACTACGTACATTGAGCCGCGAGACGGTTACATCTCCAACCGGCTTATTACCAGGCGGTGGAGTTCCACCATCGGTGACGGGTAGGGTGTAAATAGGCACGCTGCTACGGACGTAGCGGGCAAATACCCAGCCGGTCGATATAGCAAAGGTGGGATAGGGGCTGGAAACGTGAATTTGCAGCCAATTACCGTCGGCACTGCGGCCAACCAAGGGGCTACTATCGCCCCGTCCCAACGTGTCGATAATGTTGTAGGTGAGGCCAGGGCCGCCTCGCACATTCAATTGATAGGTTGTTACATAAGCCGTTGCCCGACCAGGCGGTGGAGGCGGAGGACCACCATCCACAACGGGCAAATCATAAATGTTGCCCAAGCCAATTTCAACGAAACGGGCCGCGGCCCAAGCTTCCTGTCCAGTCTGCGGCAAGTGAAGCCGTAACCAGGTGTTATCGGCGGTGCGTCCGGTCAAACCCAGGGTATCATTACGATAAACCCTGGTAATCACTCCATAATTCAGACCAGGGCCGGAACGAACATTCAATAGCCCCGCCCGCACATAACCGACTGGCCCAATCGGGGGGTCAGTGGGTGGCGCAGCCCAGACATGGCTACTGCCAGCACTAAGAAAAAATACAAATCCAAAAGCTAAGACAGCCAGAAATTTATTGAACCTGCGTAAGTTGTACAACATAACCACCTCCAAATAATTTTATTTTTAAGGTTCACAAAATCGCGTGACGATAATGTGTCACACTCTTTTAAACGTCACATTCGCCAAAAAAGTTCCCGATAGGGTTCATTTGAGAGTAGATTACCATGAAATCAATTTGATTTGGGGTCACTAACTGCCCCAGTTAATGACCCCAAATGTGTTACATCACTGGCAGATATAACACTTAATCACCGTTTGGCGTTTCGGCAATTGCTTGGCATAATTACTAAACTCAATAGTTTAAAGGTGAGAGCCTACCGAAAACTCAGCCCAAACTGTGGCTAGTTGAGGGAGTTGTTATCATATCAACTATCCAACCCTATCCACAAATATAGGGGCAGTTAATCCTATTTTAATCTAATTCTATGATATTTCTAATGATTCCACGATATACTGTTCTCAGGATGCAGAATATTTCTGAAAAGTATATAACTTATAGAATAATCCCATACGGAGAGTAATAATGAGTGGGTCGTTGAAAATTGGAAAGGTGTTTGGAATTGATATAAAGGTACATTTCACCTTTTTACTCATTTTGATATTCGGTGCCCTTAACTACGGTGGCACCGCCGGGCCTTTGTATGGCGTGCTAGTTATCCTGGCTCTCTTTGCCGTGGTGGTACTTCATGAGTTAGGACACAGTCTAGCCGCGATGTGGTATGGTATTCCTGTTAAAGATATCACCCTCCTCCCGATTGGGGGGGTGGCCCGTCTTGAGCGTATGCCAGAAAAGCCAATTCAGGAGTTAGTTGTGGCCTTGGCCGGACCGGCGGTAAATGTTGTGCTTGCTGGAATGTTATTCCCAATCGTTAAGGCTATGTCGGGGTTCCAGTCGATGCAATCTTTACTTAGCGTACCCAGAGAATCAGGCCTTCTAGGGCTGCTAACGTTCTTACTCGTTGCGAATATTACCCTGCTCGTCTTTAATATGATCCCGGCCTTTCCCCTGGATGGGGGACGAGTCTTTAGGGCCACCGTTGGTTTCTTTATGAACTATCAAAATGCCACCAAAATAGCCGTAAATGTTGGTCGCCTGTTTGCGATAGGAATGGGTCTTTTTGGAATTTTTAACGGTCAAATTCTTTTGACTATTATAGCCCTCTTTATCTTCATTGTTGGTGGTCAGGAAGGACAGGCAGTTGCCGCGCGCTCTCTTCTGCGTAAGGTGCGGGCCAGCCAGGCTTTGAGTGATAACAGTATTGCCCTGTCGCCTTATGCTACTGTAGGCCAGGTAGCCTCCATGATGTTAAATAACCGTCAGCACAACTTTGCCGTCCTTGACTCGGTTAGCGGTCAATTTCTCGGTGTAGCCACCCGCAGAGGCATATCCAAAGCTATGCAGCAGGGACAATGGCATCGACATATCACCGAGATTATGCAGCACGCCAAAAATATACCGACGATTGCCCTGAACGCACCATTGGACGAAGTCCATGAAAAGTTAACCAGCGCGTCCAGTCAGGTTGTGGCCGTATACGATGGATTGCATTTTCGTGGATTGTTGACAGCTAACGATATTTACCGGGTCTTTCGTTTCCTATCTCAAAGTGGTCAAATGGCTCCTCAGATGGCCTTTTAAAATCTCAAACTGCTCGATAAGGGTGTGGTTACGGCTGCACCCTTATTTCTCCCAACAGAGGTTTTCCCACACACTTCATTTCTCTTCAATCCTTCCTAAATCCAACTCTCATTTGTCAAATACTAGACAAATACTTGACAAAATATAAACATCCATTATACTTTACCCCGTCGTTTTTTTGACAAATAATTCAGACATTGCTATAGTTTCCAGCGCTAATTATTTGTGGTGTTAACTTTTTTGTTATTTGGATTTTATTAATGCCAACTTCCCACACCAGAGAAGAACAAATAAAAACCATTAAAGACATCTTTGTCTCATTGATGTGGATTGCGGCCCGACAATTCTCACATCGGGTGCAGACCTTTGGCTTGACTCACCCTCAATTCATGGTCTTGGTTTCACTGACTACTCACCAACAAGCGTGTACCATGCGCGATCTGACAGATATTACTTTTCAAGACCCGCCCACAATGACCGGTATCATTGACCGGCTGGTCAAGATGAAATTGGTACGGCGCACCCGCAGCGAGCAAGACCGCCGGGTGGTGCTGGTCGAGGCCACATCAGCCGGTGTTGAATTGATAAATCGATTCAAAAACGAGACCATGCAAGAAGACCTGAAGGGTTATGCAAAGTTCTCCGATGAAGATTTGTCAACTTTGGAGCGATCATTAAGATATCTACTTCGCATGCACGTTGGACAATACATGTCATTACAAGGTGCCGAACTGGATGCTGAAATCGAAAAACTGCAAAACTTCAGAAACGACCCGATTCGTTATATGAAAGCAAAGGACGAAAAGGTCTCTTGAACAATCAAGGGTATAGTTGTATCAATAGAACATTGGTGCTAAAATGGCGAGGGTTTTGTCCATTTAAGATGGACCCTGCTTGCTGATAAACTGCAACCTTTTTTTAGTATAGTGCGTAAAGCACCTAAAATCCCTAATTCAGGACAGGCCCTGCTAAGCCTTATTTTGGAGGTAACATATATATATTATGAAACATCCTTCTCGTATTGTATTCATGCTTCTGCTTGGAATAGCACTGGTTGTCTCGGCATGTAGTGGCTCTCAGGCCGCTAGTGGCGCGACTCCAGAATCCGAATCCGTTGCCCAGGCCGCCTCATTGGTAAAAGAAGAGGTTCCCATACCTGTTGAAGTGGCTCTGGTTGAAACTGGCGATGTTAGCTTGATTTTCTCTTATTCCGGCACAATCCAACCGGAAGATGAAGTTACCATTGCCCCCGGCGCTGCTGGCCGGATTGCGTCGGTGCTGGTTGAAGTTGGCGATGAGGTCAAAGCAGGCGATACAATCGCCACTATTGAGAATGACACTTACCTGGCTCAAATTAAACAGGCCGAAGCTGCTTTAACCACAGCCCAACTCAATCTCGCCAAAATGGAAATTGGCTCCCGGCCCGAGGAAATAGCCGCTGCCCAAGCAGCCGTCGAACTGGCTCGCGCTTCTCTCAATGATGTGGCCACTGTTGACGATAACGAACGTACCAAGGCCGCTTCCGATTTAGCCAATACTGAAGCCCGGCTCCGAACCGCCCAAGCTGAATATGACAAAATCGCCTGGGCCGGTGATGTGGGGGCAACCCGACAAGCCGCCGACTTACAGCAAGCGACCATTGCTTACGAAAAAGCTCTGGCAGATTATAATTTACAGACAAACCCCAGCGATTCACAGCTATCTCCGTTAATGCTCCAACTGGCTCAGGCTGAGCTTAATTTGTCGCTTAGGGTCGAACCGTTCCGGGAAGTCGATTTTGCCACAGCACGGGCCGGTATTCAGCAAGCCGAGGCTGCTTTGGAGTTAGCCAATCTCCAATTGGATGAGACAACCATTAAAGCGCCTTTCGATGGCATCATTGCCGAACTCAACATCACTGAAGGCAGCAGAGTGAGCCAGCAAACCCCTGCGGCCTTGCTCATCTCCAAAGAACTCGAAGCCCTGGTTAATGTCGAAGAAAATCGCATCAGTCAGGTTTCAACCGGCCAGAGTGCCTCGCTGAATGTAGGCGCTTATCCCGGCCAGGATTTTCCTGGTGTGGTGACGAGTATTGCTCCTACAGCCGACAAAAATACCCGCACCTTTGAAGTAAAGGTCAAGCCAACCGATGGCACAGACCTATTGCGTGGTGGCATGTTTGCCGACGTGGCAATTTTGGCTCAAGAGAAGACGAACACTTTACTGGCTCCCCGTACCGCTATTGTTCAAACAGGAGAGGAACCCCTTGTTTTTGTGGTGAAGGAAGACAACACCGTGGAGCAACGACCTGTTACAACCGGCTTATTTGATACCAACGGTATCGAAATTCTATCGGGGCTTAAAGCGGGCGATTTGATTGTCGTCGCCGGTCAGCCCAATTTGATCGATGGAGCCAAGGTTGAAGTCACCAATGACCCTCGGATAGCCGAGTAAAGGACAGATAATTTATGGGACTTACAAGATTATCACTACGTAGACCCCTAACTATGTTGATGATTATCCTGGCCCTAGTCATCATGGGATACCAGGGTTATAGCCGTCTTTTGCTTGATAGCTTTCCGGCTGTCAATTTTCCTTTTGTTAGCATCACCGTTGTTTTTCCGGGTGCTTCGCCAGAAGACGTAGAAAAGTTGGTCGTCAAGCCCATTGAAGATGCCGTATCAACCATCTCAGGGATTGACGAACTTAACTCAACCTCTGTGGAAGGGGTGGGAAGTATCATCATCGCTTTTGTCGAAGGCACCGACGGTAATGCGGCGGCCATCGATGTCGAGCGTCAGGTGGCCTCCGTGCGGAACCAACTCCCGGACCAAGCCGAAGACCCAACGGTTGGCAAATTCGATTTCAATGCCATTCCGGTTCTCATTATGTCTTTCAGCGGGCCACAGAGTCCGGAAACGCTCTTTGATTTAGCTGATGAAACTATCAAGCCGCGCTTACAGGCCGTTCAAGGCGTGGCCTCGGTGAGTGTTGCCGGGGGGCGCGAGGCTGAAGTAGAAGTTCTAATCGACCCGGCCAAACTGGCCGCTTTTGGCGTGCCCTTAGGTGATGTTCAAAAGAAACTATCAGAAAACAACATCACCTTTCCGGCTGGCTCTATTGAGGAAGGCCGTCAGAAAATAACCGTTCGTTCGGTGGGGGAATTTACTTCGCTTGACCAGATTAAAGATGTGGTCATCAGGGATGAAACACAAAAGTCCAATTCTGGTCAAGGGCCTACAGGCAGAGTATTTCTGCGCGATGTGGCCGAGGTTGGAATTGGACAAAAAGACAGGGACAGTATTCTGCGTTACAATGGTCGGGAGGCCATTAGCATCAGTGCTGTCAAAGCCAGCGATGCTAACACCGTTGAAGTTGTTGACAACATCCAGCAAACCCTTGATGAAATCAACCAGGACTTACCACCCGGGGCGGAGTTAACGATTGTTCTTGATAACTCTAAATTCATCCGAGAGTCCGTGGCCGCCGTGTTGGAAGACCTCTTCCTGGCCGTTTTGATTACCGGCGCGGTGATCCTGGTCTTCCTTCACACTGTGCGCAGTACCTTTATTGTGCTGCTAGCTGTGCCTAGCTCCATCATGTTCACCTTCCTGGTGATGTGGCAGCTGGGTTTCAGCTTGAATCAATTAACGTTGATGGCGCTGACGCTGGTCATCGGTATCCTGGTGGACGACTCTATTGTAGTGATAGAAAACATTCAGCGCCACCTGGAGATGGGGAAACCGCCCAAACAGGCCGCCCAGGAGGGGCGTTCCGAAATTGGGCTGGCCGCCGTAACCATCACCCTGGTCGACGTGGTGGTCTATCTGCCCGTTGCCTTCATGTCTGGTATTGTGGGCCAATTCTTCTTCTCTTATGGGGTAACGATTGCCGTGGCGGCTATGGCCTCGCTCTTTATCGCCTTTACCTTAACCCCTATGCTGGCCGGACTTTGGTTGAAAGATCCAACCCAGCCTGACCGACCGGCACGCGGGCTAGGGAAACTCTTATCCTATCTGGTCTTCCCCATCGCCCTGGTATGGAATGGCTTTGTGTTTATCTTTGAAAAAGCATTTGACCTCTTAGCCAGATTTTACGAACTCACTCTGCACTTTTTCTTGTACAACTTTGCCACCCAGCTTTTAGCCGTTATTATTGCGGCAGCCGCCCTGGCCGGTGGGATTTCCCTGGTCGCTGGCGGCTTTGTCGGTTCCGAATTCTTCCCTCAAGAGGATGACGGTCAGATTCGCGTGACCATAGAGATGCCTGCCGGGACAAATCTTGATACCACCGACGGTGTGGCGCGTCAGGTTGAAAATATCGTTCTGAGTCAAGTTCCTGAGATCTCGGCCATCCAAACCCAGGTTGGTACGGGTGGCGGAGGTGGTGGTCCCGGTGGTGGGGCCAGCCGCTCGGCCAATGCCGCTACAATCAACCTGGTACTGGTCGACAAAGAAGACCGCGAGCGAAGTACCACCGATATTATCGATGCCCTACGCCCGCTATTTCTAAAAATCCCCGAAGCCAACATTGCAACTGCGCTAAATTCAAGTGCTGGCGGTCCCGGTGGTAGCAGCCCTATCCAAGTCAGAGTATTTGGGAACGACCCCAATATTCTGATTGATCTAGCCAATCAGGTTGAGGCTGCTATACGAACCGTGCCCGGTACAGCCGATATCAAAAACACCGATGCGGCCCGTTCCCTCGAAGCGCAGCTCATTGTTGATCGAAACCATGCCCTGGATTTAGACATCGCCCCGGCACAGGTCGCTAACACCTTACGAACGGCGCTCAGCGGCAGTCAAGTGGGCAAATTCCAGCCTGAGGGGGGTGGGACAGAACTCGACATCACCCTCCGAATGAATGAGGTAGCCCGCTCAGACGTCAGCCAACTTTTGCAAATACCGCTAAAATATACTGATGGTCAGCCAATTCGCCTGGAGCGGGTGGTTGATCGGGGTCAAAGCCTGGCCCCGGCTCGTATTGTCCGCTCTGACCGCCAACGGGTATTAACCGTTGGCAGTGGTGTCGCCGCCGGTTACACTGCCGGTGATGTAACCAATGCTGTTGAAGCTGCTATCCAGCAACAAGTTCAATTTCCAACAGGATACGGCTTCAGGTTTGTCGGAACTTCGGAGATACAGCGCGAGACATTTGCCCAGTTTACTCAGGCTATCCTGCTAGCTATCGTCCTAAGCTATATGCTATTGGTCGCTCTTTATCAGAGTTGGTTACAACCGTTAGCCATTATGTTCGCCCTGCCGGTCACTCTGGTGGGGGCTATCGGAGGTCTGTATCTCACCAACAATACGCTCAATCTTATCTCGTTGCTGGGTATCGTACTTTTGACTGGCGTGGTCACCAAAAACGCCATTCTCATTGTCGATTTCACCAACCAGCTGCGCGAGAAAGAGGGCCTTGCCCGTAAGCAAGCCCTGGCGCGAGCGGGTCGTCTACGTTTGCGGGCGGTGCTGATGACCACTCTCACCCTGGTGTTTGCCCTACTGCCTCTGCTTCTTGGGGCAGGGGCCGGTTCGGAGAATCGCGCTCCTCTGGCGGCGGTGGTGATTGGTGGCAGTATCTCCTCCACGGCCTTGACCCTCATCCTGGTGCCGGTGGTTTACAACTTCTTCGATTGGGGCGGCGGGTTGATGAGTCGATTCTTCAGATTTATTACCGGCGCACCGGACCCCGCGGAAGAACGCCCAGCCGAAGAGGAAATACCAGAAGAAGAAAGACCCAAAGAAGAAGAACCGGCCAAGAAGCCTAAGCCAACACCGCCTTCACATCCTGCCCCCCAGCCGGGAAGATAGGATTTTGGATTTGTGAGTTTGGATTTTGGATTTACGATTTTAAGGGATATATCACAACTTATGAAACATTCTCTAGTATTATCAATACTATTAATCTTGACCATCTTTATCACAGGCTGTGCCGCTGTGCTAGGTGAACAAGAAAAGGCCCCTCGTGAGCGTCTAAATGTGGCGGATTGGCCTACGCCGGTTCCCGAAACGGCCGTGGCTACCCCAACTC
>Ga0055475_10000069_pt1 | contig 12213 bp, 10 predicted proteins | sample Muzzi_CordB_D2_FD_57681 | JGI IMG/M metagenome (GOLD analysis project Ga0055475, IMG submission 57681) | Wetland microbial communities from San Francisco Bay, California, USA, that impact long-term carbon sequestration - Muzzi_CordB_D2 | ecosystem: Environmental > Aquatic > Marine > Wetlands ... | reverse complement strand
AACTTCTGGTTTAAAAACCCTTTTCCATGGTAAATCCGTTAATCAAAAGCGATTTCCAGAAATGGCGGATATTAGTAAATCCAGTACTTTTTAAAAGATCTATGGTTTCTTCTACGGTTATGTAATTCAGGTTTTCCCTTACATGGGTAAACATCTCATCTACATCTTCTTTATCCCGGTTTTTGAGTTGAAACGATTCCCAGGCTGAGAGGAAATCCTCATATTTGGCGCTATCCCGGTCATCACAAACATCAGCTATAATAAATTTCCCGCCAGGTTTTAGTCTGAATGAAATTTCTTTGTAAAATTCTTTTTTTTCCTGAATTGGAATAAAATGCGCTACCAGAAGGGATGTAGCGCCGTCAAAATCTTCCTGCAATACGTCGCTGATACCTCCGTGAATGAGCTCTATTCTGCCTGAGAGCCCGGATTGCTCAATTTTTGAGGTGGCTCTCTTGACCATTTCCTCTGCAATATCAAATCCCGTGATTATCCACCCAGGGTTCTCAAGCGCATATCCTATGGACTCTTTACCCGTTCCTGACCCACCGACCAGCACATAGGCGTCTTCGGGAAGGGAACTCTTTAAAATGTGATGAGAGATATCGTGTAACGCTCTGTACCCCGGGATAATATTTTCTATCTCGTCGTCATACACAGAGGCTCTTTTATTGAACCGTTTTTCGGGATCGTAGGTTTCAGTCATAGTGATATTTTATATTATTAGATAGGTTCCGAAAGTGGAGGGATTCCAAATAATCTTTAGAGGCTCACTTTTACGATCCGTGCTTAGTTTGAGATATCTGGTAAACTAGCCAGCTAGACATGAGTAATACAGAGCTTAGAGATATAGAGAACAGGCAGGATATAGACAACCTTATGTGGAATTTTTATGACCGCATGATGGTCGATCCCGTAATCGGTTACATCTTTACACACTATGCAAAGCTGGATCTGACCTCACACTTGCCTATAATCGCCGACTTTTGGGAGACTGTTTTGTTCCAAAAACCGGTTTATAAGAGAGGTCCTAAGGCAATGGATGTGCATTTCGATCTCAATAAAAAGGTGCAGCTTAGAAAACAGCATTTCACCAGATGGCTCTATCTCTTTCATCAAACCACAGATGAGCTTTATTCCGGAACAAAAGCCACACTTGCCAAAGAACGCTCAGTTTCTATCGCCAAACTTATGCAAAACAGGCTGGGCACACTGCCCGACTGTACCAAGATGTAAGTCTTCTGTAGGTCCAAACTTAAAAGAGCTAAGATTTTCTAATAAATATGATATACTGGTAGCAAAAATTACCTTGGAGGGTATCATGATGGCGATTTTATCTAAATTAGACCACTATTCATTAATCATACTGGCAGCGTTAATTGTTGTACCTTTGATTTCAGTTTCCGGAGCTAAAGCTCAGATTCAAATGTGTCCGCTGGCAATCGTCAAATCCGCAAGTCCTGCTAATGATACGGAATTTGATTTCGAATTAGGTGGAAATGCCGTAGGTTCTTTTACTTTACAGGACCCCTCTGACAGTATCGAAATAGTTGAGGTTCCATCTGAAACTGCCGGCATCACTGTTAATGAAATTCTACCTCCGGGCTGGTCCTTAGACGATATTCAATGCACTGGAGATCCGGGTTTCGAATTTTCTACATTTGGAATAAATCAGTTAGTTGCCTCTTGCGAAGTTCTAGGAGAGGTTCCTGACGGACAGTGCACATTTTTTAATTCAAAGGGGACTGCTGTTCCAACTGTTTCCCAGTGGGGTTTAATCTCTCTGGCAGCTGTATTAGGAATTGCCGGGCTTCTGGTATTCCAACGTAAGAAAGTTATCTCTTAGAATAACTCATATATTCAGCGTAAATATAGAGGATCTCAATAGTTAAGCGGCCGCAGCTTTTTTCTGATAGTCAGGAAAAGATATGAGACAATTGCGCCTCCAATAAATCCATCAACAAATCCCCACAGGGTCCATTTTAGTATTCCGACTCCGTTGTCTGGGAAGAGAAGGTAGGAGTTGCTAAGAGACTGGAGCAAAGATCCGTCAGATAACAATGAGAGTCCAGTTAGGCCGAGGAAAGTTAGGAACACGGGTCTTATTGCAAACCCGAATGATTCAATTTCAAAGCCGTAAAGCAGGCTCACCCATGCAAGAAGCCCTGAGCATATGCCGAGCACAATACCTGCTGCAATGCCAAATTTTATGGTTGTTGGAAATTTTCTTCTTTCTGAAATTATTGACAGGAAATTATAAAAGATAGCTATAAAAAAACCGCTGACATATCCGTCTATAAATCCTGTAATTATTGCGGCTATCACATTTACCGCATTTATAGGCATTCCGTATTGTGAATAGTAAATCAGTTGAGACAGAGCTTCTTCTAAGCCAAAATAGTGAAGTATGACAAGAACAATGCCGCTTAAAAATCTGAAATCGAGTTCAACCCACGCGGTTTGGGCCCCCTCCATTACTGAAAGCTCTATCAAAAGCGCAGATGCCAGAGCCCAGATAATACCTGTGTAAATTGCAAAACGTAGTGCATTCATTTTTAGTCCTCAATCCACCTTAAAAACCTTAATATTACCCATCAGTAGAATGAATTAAAGTACTCTATTGATTCCGGGTTTGTTATTTTGTTCTGTTTTGCGTTAGATTATAGGAAAGTTTAAGGAGATATATATTAATAATGTTTGTTTCGAGGCTTAAAGGGCTCAAGATCAACTGGTTTAAGACATCCCGGGAAAGAAGGGAACTGGTCGTAAAAGATATATCTGACGGTTCTAAGCCGGGGATAAGATTTTATCTTCTTTTAACAACCTCGGCATTAATTGCCGCGTTTGGATTAATTGCAGACAGTACCGCTGTAATAATTGGCGCTATGCTTGTCTCTCCTTTGATGACCCCAATTATAGGCTCGTCACTCGGTCTTGTTATTGGCGACGGTAAATTATTTGCCAGTTCATTAAGGTCAATTGTCGTAGGCACAGTTCTTGCCATTTTCTTTTCTGCATTGCTGGGTTTTTTGCCTCTTGCCCTTGAAGCAACTCCCGAGATGCTGCTGAGGGTCCGTCCTACATTGCTGGATTTATTTGTAGCTGTGCTGGCGGGATTTGCGGGTTCGTATGCGATGATAGACGAAAAGGTAAGCCCTGCGTTGCCCGGCGTCGCGATAGCTACTGCAATTGTCCCGCCTTTGGCCAATACCGGTATATGTTTTTCCCTTGGATTTTATTCAGGAGCGTTCGGGTCTTTCATGCTGTTTTTCGCAAATTTCCTCTCTATACTACTGGTAGCGTCCGCTACTTTTATCCTGGCCGGTATGTCTCCAGCGGCCAGTCTTAGAAAAGACAGGAATTTTGTGAGGAGCTTCCTCCTTGCTTTTATTGGGTTCGTAGTAGTAGCGGGTTTTCTTACTTATTCACTGGTGACACTGGTTCAAGAGAGAAAACTTCAGGAAACTATTGAAACTGCACTTAACATCGAATTCGACAAGCTGCACTCTACTTCTGTTGACGATTATGTTTATGATATGCATGATGAAAAGCTTTACATCCTTGCATCAGTCCGCTCTCCAATAATAATGACTCCCAGGGAAATCAAGAAGCTTCAAGACTCATTTCAGGACCAGATTGATATTCCCGTTGAGCTTATTGTCCGTAGTATTATTTCAAAGGATGTCAGCGCAACAGGGGGAGCAAATGAAATAGTAGACCAGAACCTGGATGGTTTTTTTATTAATAAGACATTGAATGATGATCAATTGGTCTTGCGAAGAGCGGAACAGATTATCCTTGAGCAGCTGGGCCACTGGCCCAAGATGAATCTGCTGAATACCGAGTATCTCCATCTGGAAAGGGGTGATACTATTTTGGCAACGGTTACCGGGTTTAGGGTACTAACGGATAGAGAAATTACCATGCTTGAAAACCGTGTCAGAAAAGAGCTCGGTGCAGATGATATCGGTCTGATATTCAGGACTGTAAAAACAAATATTTCCGATCATAACGGTGAGATGCTTTACGGCTGGCTTTATACTGAAAATCTTGACGATAAGAGACAAAAGGTCTTATCAGAGCTGGAAGTAAAAATTGAGGAAAAATTCGAGCAGTACACGAAACTCTTCCTTGTTAATATTCATATGAGCGTCGGAGACGAAGCAATAGACGTTTTAGCCGAGGTGATGGGTATTGAGCCTGTAACTCCAGAACAAGTTAATAAGCTTCAGCAGGAGCTGTCCCGGGAAATGAACACTTCGATAAATCTGGATGTCTGGTACAGGGCCGATGCCGTTATCACCAACGAAGGTTACAGGTCTTTTGAAGAGTATAATGAAAACAACATATATCTTCTTGAGCAAAAGTTGAGGGAAACGGTTAACAGCGCACCGGAATAAGGATTATAAACATAGTTTAAGATGCAAGGCTAAGTTTATTGTCCTAATCCTACTTGTCCGGATATTTCGAACCCCCCCCGAAAAACTTTCATCCTATATTTTTTACAAGCGTAAAAGTGTCATCTATTAAACAGGTCATAGTCTACGCGACGGAATAGACTGTCTATAAAAGAGACATAACAAAGCGGGCAAGTGTTTGTAATTATATAAGTAATATTATATATTCTGTAACTTGTCTGAGGTTTATTGTGTTATTAATAAAGTATTACCTTAAGGAGTCAAGGATGAAAAGAATACTTTTTGCAGGTGGTCTAGTCTTTGTTTTTATAATTGGATTTATATTAGTAAATGAAAAATCGCAATTCGATCCTGAAGTAACAAAATCAGGTATCAACCAAGCATCCACATCACATTTTGAGCAGGTTCCAAAATTAATGCTTCCGGTATTGGCGGAGAGTCTGGGTCGTGACCAGAAGTCCTATCATATGCAGGAAAATGGATCCGAATTTAAAGCAATGACACTTTCTCAGGGCATAGAGTCTGCATTCCATGATCATGGCGTAACTTTTTCAAGGCAAAATTATAATATTTCCATGAGGTTGTCAGGAGCTAAACAACTCGGACCCGACAGAGTTTCGGCCAATAAGATTCAATATAAAAGAGAAGGAATTACAGAGTGGTATACGAACAGTCCTCTGGGTATTGAACAGGGATTTACCCTTCAAAATAGACCAACAAGACAAAAAGGCCGGGATGATGTAGTAATTGGAATTGAACTTGATTTTGATGACGGGATTGTCGTTTTACAGTCGCCGGATAAAAAAACAATTCAATTTGTCGAGGATAAGAGCGGAAAAGATGTTTTGAGATATAGTGGGTTATTTGCCTACGATTCAACAGGAAAAGAACTGCCATCTGAAATGCAACTCCTTGATTCCAGGATAGAAATTACGGTTGACGATTCCGAGGCACAATATCCGATAGTGATAGATCCTTTTGTGGAAATCCAAAAAGTACTGCCGAGTGACGCCTTCTTGCAAACACCCCCGTTTCCATTGTTGTTCGGAGGTACCGTTGAGATTGACGGCAACACAGCAATTATCGGTGCTATAGGAGCAAATGGTTTTGTGGGAGAAGCATATATCTTTAACAGAGATACTGTCACCGGTCTTTGGTCTGAAACTCAGATTCTACAAGGCAGTACTGCGACGTTATTTGGAGATCAGTTCGGAAACTGTGTTCATCTCTCAGGGGATTTAGCAATAGTAGGAGCCTCCCATGTAGTAAATGGCGGACAAGGTACAGCATATGTATTTCAAAGGGACCCTATGACTAATTTCTGGTCGGAAGTAGAAGTCCTGACTGGTAGTACAGGTGCTCCCGGAGACCGCTTTGGCCGAGCATGTTCGATTGATGAGAGCACCGGAATTGCTTTAGTAGGTGCTAATTTTGCTTTTGCTCTGGAAGGAAGAGCCTATGTTTTTGAGCAGGATATGATGGGGAACTGGAATGAAATACAGGTCCTGATCCCAAGCGGCGGAATGGCGGGATTTAACTTTGGTGATGATGTGGCTCTTCGGGGGGATACCTCAGCGATAGGGGCTTTCGGTGGAGATAGAGTATATACGTATGATATAGACCCTATAACTCATATGTTTTTTGAAGTTTAAGTTGTGACCGGCTCTGATACTGTTGCGGGAGACAACTTTGGCGTGGCCGTTGATTTTGACAATGACGATATGATTGTTGGAGCTTCAGGGTTTGATGTAGACGTAGGTAAAGCGTACTTGTTTGAAAGAGATACAATGACGAATATGTGGAGCGAAGTTGACACAATTCAAACAACAATGCCGTCAATAGGAGATTCGTTTGGGGATGGTGTTTCTATCTCCGGTACGTATGCTCTTGCCACAACCGGTATAGATGCTTCAGGTAATGGAAGGGTTCTTGTATACGAAAAGGATCTTATGGGCCTTTGGAACTTTTCACAGGAGCTTGTTGCATCTGACGGTATGCCGGGAGATCAATTCGGTATAGAAGTCGCGTTGGATGGAGATCAACTTATTGTGGGAGCTGCCGGTGTTGATGGAGATGCCGGGGATTTTACAGGGGCTGCATATTTTTATGGGAACGATGTAACACTTGACGTAAACATAATCGGGGCAGGAAGCGGATCAGTTACAAGTATGCCTGCTGGGATAGATTGCGGCACAATGGTTAATGACTGTACTGAAATTTATAACAATCAAACCCTTGTGACATTGACGGCTGTACCTGATATAGGGTCAGTTTTTGCAGGATGGAGTGATGACTGCACAGGTGTTATGGCAGGTACTTCTATCGTAATGGTTGAAGATTCACTCTGCACTGCTCAGTTTGATATCGCAATGGTAACCCTAGACGTAACAATTGAAGGCTCCGGGGAAGGCGGAGTTGTAAGCGCCAATCCGGGAATAGACTGTAATTCCTCTGGGACAATGGACTGCGATGAGACATATTTATTTGGGACCATGGTTACTCTAACTGCAACACCAGAGCCGCTTTCATATTTCGTAGGTTGGAGCGGAGACGCAGCGTGTACGGGAGACCCGACAAATCCGGTATTAAATCTCACTATGGACATGGACATAAGCTGCATAGCGACATTTGAGCTGCTCCCTGTACTGGATGTAATCATTGAGGGCAACGGCACATGCACTGTCACTAGTGAGCCGGCAGGTATAGACTGTCCTGACGACTGTTCTGAAATAATAGACCCTGCCGGAACAACTGTGACCCTTACGGCAGAGCCGGATGCTGTCTCAACTTTTGTTGACTGGACAGGGGATTGCAATGATGAAAATCCAACAACTTCCATTACTGTAAATCAGGACTCGACATGCATAGCAACATGCGTTCTCACACAGTTTGTACTTAATCCTGTATTTCCCGCTTTAGATGACAATATTAATTTCATTAGTGCCGAGCATGCCACACCTGATAGAAACGTTGCCTTCGCAAGGTCTAAAGCTACTGGCAGCTTTACTGTAGGCGGAAAGATCTGCAATGGAATTAACGTGGGACTTAATAATCCAAGACTGTTATCAATAATGAGAGCAAATGAATTTGGAGTCGCAACATATATCTTCTATATACCGTTCTTTAGTGATTTCGAATTTCAGGTACAACTTCAGGCTGTAGATATTTCGACCTGCCGTACGAGCAACATTATTTCCCAGGTTATCAGGAAAGAAGAAGGCGGTTAAGTTTTACCCGTCAGGCTTTATTAAAAATCGGAATCAACTAAGAAATTTTGACCTCTGCTTGGAATAACTCCAAATGTATTTTCATCTGTGTTTTTTTGATGCCTATAATTTAGGATTATGTGTGCGTATCATAAGCACGGACTAAGGCATTTTCTCACTATGTTAGTTGTTAAATTATCTAATACCCATATAACAAACAATTTTTTGTGTTTGGTCTAAGTTGGCACGGTAGTTGCAAATAATATATAGCAAGAAAAGAAATGGTGAGCTCATTTCTCTACTTATCTCCTTTTATAGATGGAGGCCGGAATCTGGGACATTCCAGCCTCCATCTATTATTTAGTTTTTGCACTAATGCACCTTTAACCAAGCCCCGGATTATGTTTATCCTATCCTCTGAGAGCCTTAAGAGATCCGGGGCGCATAAATAAAAGCTCGCAGGATGAATTATGCAAGTTTTGTTTAAAGCTGTATTGGCTAAGGCAAGAAAAGAAGACAATCTCTGAAAAAGGTGTTATGATTATTGCTTAATATGGATTTTGATTCTTACGATCCCGGGAAATTTTATGATGAGCTTTTCGAAAGCAAAGGGAAGCCGCGTCCAGGGACAAAAATACTTATTGACCGACTCAGCTCTTTTCCAAAACAAGAAATTCTAGAAAGACAAAAAGCGGCTGAAGCTGCTCTTTTCAATATGGGTGTAACATTTACAGTTTATAGTGATGAGTCCGGTATTGAAAAGATATTTCCATTTGACATACTCCCCAGAATTGTGGAACCGCAGGATTGGGCACATATAGAGAAAGGTCTCAAGCAACGCATCTATGCCCTTAATCTCTTTATTAATGATGTTTACAATGACCAGAAGATTATTAAAGACGGCATTATTCCAAAAGACATACTTTATTCCAGCAAATGTATTCAGCCCAAGTGTGAAGGGCTTAATCCGCCAAAAGGGATTTGGTGCCATATTACAGGCTCTGATTTGGTTCGAGACAAAGACGGAGTTTTCTATGTGCTTGAGGATAATTTGCGTTGCCCGTCAGGTGTGTCATATGTACTGGAAAACCGCCAAGTGCTAAAGAGGACGTTCCCTCTGGTTTTTGAAAAATCAAATATTCTTCCTGTAGACGATTATCCCGACAGGCTTTCCCGCATGCTTCAATATCTTGCACCGTCTAATGTTGAATCTCCAAAAATAGCTCTACTCACTCCCGGCATATATAACTCGGCTTATTTCGAACATTCTTTCCTGGCTCAGCAAACGGGTATTGAACTAGTAGAGGGAAATGATCTTGTTGTAAAAGACGGATTTGTCTATATGCGGACTACTAAAGGTTTTGAGAAAGTGGATGTCATTTACCGAAGGATTGACGACGACTTTCTTGATCCAAAGGCTTTTAATCCGGATTCTTTGCTGGGTGTTCCGGGAATTATGGAAGCATATAAATCGGGCCGGGTTGCCTTGGCCAATGCGCCGGGAACTGGTGTTGCTGATGACAAAGTTGTCTATGCCTATGTTCCTAAGATTATTAAATACTATTTAGGTGAAGACCCGGTACTTCCCAATGTGCCTACATATGTGTGCTGGGAAGATAAAGACAGAGAGTATGTTCTGAATAATTTGGATAAACTGGTAGTAAAACCGGCTAACGAATCAGGCGGTTACGGTTTGCTCATGGGGACTTACGCTTCTGTTAAACAAAGGGCCGAATTCGCAGAAAAAATAAAAGAAAACCCCAGGAACTATATTGCCCAGCCGACTCTTTCTTTGTCTAGAGTCCCGGTCATAGTTGACGACGATCATTTTGAAGGCAGACATGTGGATTTGCGTCCTTACATATTATATGGCGAGGACATTTACGTTATGCCCGGAGGCTTGACAAGGGTGGCGCTGAAAAAAGGCTCACTTGTGGTGAACAGCTCTCAGGGCGGTGGCAGTAAAGACACCTGGGTATTGAGCGACCTGCCGAAATAATTGAGAAATAGTATGACAGGAAAATGTAATGTTAAGTAGAGTGGCAAATTCTATATACTGGATGGCGCGTTATCTGGAGAGGGCTGAGAATATAGCCCGATTCGTAGACGTCAACCTTCATCTAATGCTCGACAGTACAGTAGAGAGCAAGGAACAGTGGGAGCCTCTTGTAATAATTTCCGGCGATTATGACGATTTTAAGGAGAGGTACGGGGTCGCTACAAAAGACAATGTAATAAATTTTCTGACTTTCGACAGGGATAATCCAAACTCTATCATCTCCTCGGTTATTTACGCCAGAGAGAATGCCAGAACGGTGCGTGAAGTTATATCTTCTGAGATGTGGGCAGAGGTAAACAAATTTTATCTCATCCTTCTTGATGCCGAAAATTCCGGTGAAGCGCTCGACACTCCTTATGATTTTTACAATCAGATAAAAATGCAGAGCCATCTCTTTATAGGAAACACGGACACAACGATGTCTCATGGCGAAGCATGGCATTTTGATCAGCTGGGCAGGCTTCTGGAGAGAGCTGATAAGACTTCCCGTATATTAGATGCAAAGTATTTTCTGCTACTGCCAAGAGTTGAGGATGTGGGCACGCCTATTGACAACATAGGCTGGGCTGCGCTCCTCAATTCAGCAAGCGCTTTTGAGATGTACAGGAAAAAATTCAGGAGAATTGTCCCCAGCGATGTGGCTAGATTCTTAATTCTGGATCTGGAGTTTCCAAGATCAATAAGGTACTGCCTCTTAAAAGCCCAGATTTCGCTTCACGAAATAACAGGCAATGATATCGGAACATTTCAGAATAAGGCCGAAAGGCGCCTGGGCCGTTTGCGATCGGACCTTGACTACGCTAATATTGATGAAATAATTTCCCTTGGGCTTCATGAATTCCTGGACGGATTTCAGACGAAGCTGAACGAAGTGGGGGATGCGATTTTTGATACTTTCTTCTCACTACGTCGTGCAGATCAAGACTCGGATATGAAAGAGGTGTCTCAATGACATTTTGCGTAGGAATGAAGGTTAGAAAGGGACTGGTCGGTATAGCAGATACGCTTGTCACAACTGGCACAGAGTCTATTACAGCAAGAAAAGTTACAATTCATCAGTACGGCAACCATTCGCTGTTTCTAATGACCTCGGGTTTAAGGTCGGTGAGGGATAAAGCGCTTACATATTTTGATGAAGTGCTTGAGGATCATGACGAGGAATTTGATAAACTCTATAAAGCTGTAAACGCATTTGCTGCACAGGTTAGAAGAGTGGCTGATGAAGATAAGAAAGCTCTTGAAGAAAGCGGGCTTCCTTTCAATCTTTATTCAATCATAGGCGGTCAGCTTGAAAAGGACAAAGAGCACAAGCTTTACATGCTATATCCGCAAGGCAACTGGGTTGAAGTTAGTCAGGGGACGCCATACTATTTAATTGGTGAATCCAGTTACGGTAAGCCGATAATGGACAGGGCTATATCTTATGATCTCAACCTGGAAATGGCTTTGAAAATAGGCTACCTTGCCTTCGATGCAACAAGAACGAGCGCCGTAGATGTGGATTTCCCGATAGACGTAGTGTTATACCAGACCGATACTTATCATATTGTGGAACACAGATATCATGCAAAAGATCTGATGGAAATATCGGAATGGTGGCAGAGAATACTAAGAGAAGCAATCAGAGAACTGCCACATAACTGGATAGAAGCGGTTTTCTCCAAATTAGACGAGAGTCCCATCCCAATTAAAAATGCAATACAAGATTGAACACATAACAAGGTATGCTTACAGTAAAGAGGTTTTTTTAGAGCCTCATATTGTCAGGCTAAGGCCAAGGTCAGACGCGGCCCAGATGCTAAAGAGTTTTGAAATTAGTATTAATCCATTGCCGACAGGAAAATCAAATATTACCGATATAGGCGGTGATTCTGTTTTTCTCTGGTTTGACGATCTCACAGAATCACTTGAAATAATATGCAAGTCGGAAGTTGAAACTAAGCTTATAAATCCGTTTGATTATATTCTTTCCTCAGACAGGGCACATCGCCTGCCTATGGACTATAACAGCCCGTACGACTCGGTGTTGGAGCCTTATAGAAATCCTTCATCAGTTTACGGTGATGAATTTGAGGGATTTGTAGCCAAAATAATGCTCGAGTCTGAAAATAGTTCCCTGAATTTTTTGTCTGCTTTAACAACTCATATTTTCGAAAATTTTGAACACGAAATAAGAGATGACGGGCCGGCACAGGAACCTCTGGAAACACTGTCCAGAATGCAAGGGTCGTGCAGAGATTTCGTAGTGCTCTTTGCTGAAGCATGCCGGAGCATGGGGTTTGCGGCCAGGTTTGTCAGCGGATACACAGAGGGAGATTTGACTCTGAATGATAATCATCTGCATGCATGGGCAGAAGTATACTTGCCCGGAGGCGGGTGGAGAGGATATGACCCGACTTTAGGCCTGGCAGTAGCCGACAAACATGTAGCGCTTACATCCGGTGCAACACCCATAGAAGCCTCACCTGTCAGCGGCACTTTCCGCGGCACTGACGCTACAGCCGAGATCGAATACGAACTTAATATCGAT
>Ga0055475_10000068_pt1 | contig 12235 bp, 10 predicted proteins | sample Muzzi_CordB_D2_FD_57681 | JGI IMG/M metagenome (GOLD analysis project Ga0055475, IMG submission 57681) | Wetland microbial communities from San Francisco Bay, California, USA, that impact long-term carbon sequestration - Muzzi_CordB_D2 | ecosystem: Environmental > Aquatic > Marine > Wetlands ... | reverse complement strand
CGGAAAGTCAAACTTCTTTAATGGCGTTCTGTCAATTCCAGACTCTGATAGCTATGTAGTTCAGTTTGTTACAGGTCAGATTGCTGACGGAAGCTGTGATACAACTTTCTTCAACGCTGATACAGGTGCATTAGTTGACGACGTTGAAGTTCTTGAAACAGAAGAAATCGTTGCAGTTTGTGATGGTCACCTAACAGGAGCGTTCAACGCTTTCCTTGATAGAGTTGTTCCAACCACTCTAGCAGCACAGTTCAACTTGCTTCCTGGAAACGATTTAGCAGGAGCTGATGTAGTACACATCAACTTTGCAGACTCTTATGGACCTCCATACAGACCTATCCCTGCTTTCGCTGCAGTTTCAGTTAGCATCTTCGACGAGTTCGAAGTAGACCAGAGCTGTGGAGACGCTGTTGTATGTTTCGCTAGACTAGGTATAGACGATGCGTTCATACCAAGCGAAGACTTCAGCCCAAGCACACCGACACCTACACCTACGACACCTGCAACACCTACACCGACACCTACACCTGCAACACCTACACCTACACCTACGGGTGGTGGCGGTGGTGGAAGCAGCAGTTGTGCTATCGCTGGAAGCCCGGTTCAACTTGGAACAGCATTGGCTAACGTACTTATTCCTCTAGTACCTGTAGCCTTCGCATTCGGAGTTAGAGCTGTAAGAAGAAGAAAGAAATAAGATAAATATTGATAACGATTATTGGTGGCAGGCTCCTTGAGCTTGCCACCTCTTATTCTTTCTCTTAGATTAAGAAATTAAAGATTGTTTAAAAATTAGACCGAGAGAGTTAGTAATAGCTCTCTCGGTTTTTTTTATCTAAATAGCTATTATCCAACCTGTAGATTTATTAAATTGATAGGCAGTCTTATATTGTTTGATATAATGGATAGAATATGTATTTATCTTAAAACCCTATAGAGACCACCAAAAGAAATTATGGAAACCCAAAAAGTAACGTTAATACATTACGGCGAGTTATCTCTTAAAGGCAGAAACAGGAGTTTGTTTGAAAACAAGCTCAAGGAGAATATAGAAAGAGAGACAGGAGGCAAAGTTACTAAATACAGGGGCAGGTTTGTTTTAGAAGGAGGCAACCCGGATAGCTTGGCTCATATATTCGGCATTTCCTTGTATGCAGAGGCCATTAAATCGGAGAAGAATGTAGAATGCATTAAAAGTACCGTATTTAGAGAAATAGGGCAGCATATCAACGATAAAGCAACTTTCGGAGTATTTATCAAGAGGGCGGATAAAAGCTTTCCGGTCTCATCTATGGAGTTTGAAAGCAAAATAGGGGAAGAAATATCAAATAAATACAAGCTTAAGGTAGATCTGAAAAATCCAGATCTCAGTGTCTATGTTGAGATAGCGGATGAGGCATATGTTTACTTTGAAAAAAGAGAGGGTCTGAGGGGCCTTCCTGTTGATGTGAGCGGCAACGTTTTATCCCTTCTTTCAGGGGGTATAGACTCCCCTGTTGCATCTTATCTGATGATGAAAAGAGGGTGCAGGGTCAATTTCATACACTTTCATGTATTTAGCGATAATGACAGAGTATTAAATTCAAAAATGAAAACTGTTTTGGATAAGTTGGATAAATATCAAAGAAAGTCCCGTATATTTCTGGTTCCTTACTATGAATTTGAGATGGAGATACTAAAGACTGTTAATACCAGAGGGCATGAGTTAATACTGTTTCGCAGGTTCATGGTCAAAGTTGCGGAAAGAATAGCCCTTGAGAACGGTTTTAAGGCGCTTGTAACGGGAGATAGTCTTGGTCAGGTAGCTTCACAGACAATGGAGAATATTTCCCAGATAACGAGCAATATTACTATCCCCATTTTTCAACCCCTTATTGCTTATGATAAACAGGAAATAATTGACCTGGCAAAAGATATATCTACATATGAATGTTCCATAGAAAAGTATAAAGATTGTTGTTCGATTGTTTCTTCAAACCCAAGAACCAAAGCTAACACCAGGCAAGTTATTGATTTCGAAAAGAAAATGAAAATTGATGAAGTGATAAACAAAACTATGGATATTGTTTCTCTGATAGAACTCTGAAAATCTGGTTGAATTGTTCTATTTTACCTGCTTTGGAGGTTCGGCGTAGTCCATAAATCCCTTGGTTTGGGGTGGGCCGTTATACGATAGGTTTTTCCAAACCTGGGCATCGGAATAGTATAGTCTGATAACTAACTGCCTGAATTGATTGAAAAAAATGGGATTCCTTACTCTAATGTGTTTTATCAACTTATCAATTTCTTTTTTCTCAGTAAGTTCAAAAAAAGGCTTATCGAATTGTGATCTGGCTAGTGAATCAAGATTCCACATACCCGCATCGAAGAATGTAGCCGCACCACGGTCCCTGTTTACATAATCCATAACCTTACCCTTCATATCTATTTTCTTAGAACCTGGAACAAGAGCCTCAGCCAATGCTGCCATAACCTTCTGTGTGTCAGGGTTGAAAGCAATGTAACCCTTTTGAATCTCAATGCCTTTGTCAAAATTGGCCGCAAGTCCCGATAGAGGAAACGAAGCAACAACATTCCCTCCAATAAAACCTACTGCTATAGTTTTTAAAAACTTTCTTCTGGATTCTATCATATATTAGTTTCTTGGTCTCTGATTTTGATCCTGCTTTGGCTCCAATATCTCAATTGTTATACCGTTTTCTTCCGCAAGTATATTTGCATTATTCTCAAACATTTCACCCTTACGTCTTGATTCCAGAATGTGTCTAATTGAATTTCTGGATGCAGAAAGGGGTATTTCTTTAATTTCTACAATCTTCATTACGGAAAAAGTTCCATTTTCTTTTTGTATGACTTCAGAAACAGCTCCTACTTCCTTATCTTGGAATTTTTGAGCAAGCTGTCTGTTGTAACCGAGATCAGCGACATTTACAGGGATATCCTTATAACTAACTGCAATCTCCTGTAAGTCTTCTCCCTGGCTCACCTTTTCTTTTATCTCTTCACCCATATTAACATCAGGAAACGAGATTTCATAAATGCGCACATGAGCATACTTGTCTCTGTTTAATTCATAGTATTTCTCAATTTCCTCTTCTGATATTTCTTTCTTCGGGCCCGTATTTTCAAGCATTTTTTCTTTTGTACCTTTGATTACCAGCATTCTCTCGTAATCTCTGACCTGGTCTTGGTATTGCTTGTCGATTCCCTGTTTTAGACCTGCTTGATAAATAACCTCTTCGGTAATAATGAATTCAAGATTTTTTCCATTTAAATCCTCTTGATAAATAGGCTTTCCATTGACACGAGCCAGCACCTTGCCAACTCTTTCAGGTTGTGCCGAACCTGCTGTATTCTCAGTGCTAGTTTCAGCTTGGTTTTGCCCTGTTTTAGACGTATCATCACCCGTTGTTGTATCATTTGTATCGGATTGATTACATCCTATGATAAATAAAAATGCAAATAATAAAGATAGGTTACGCAGATTCATAAAAAATCTCCCTCGGTAGAACTAATAAATTTACAAAGCCAAATTTATAACTTATAAATTGACATAAAGCAATAGGTTATTTATATTATGCTCCACTAATAATATGCCTGCTAAAAAAGAAAAGTACGACTGTATCGTAATCGGCTCAGGTCCGGGCGGAGGTCCTTTTGCCTGGAAGCTTGCTTCAGAGGGCATGGATGTTTTAGTGCTTGAAGCAGGTCCTAAATATAACCCTGTTAAAGATTATGCTCTAGATCAACAGGACTGGGAAACAAAAGGTTTTCCTTATAAGAAGAACATTAAAAATACGTTTGGCGAACAGCAAAGGCTAGATCCTTCATATGCCGATTTGAAGTCCTGGAATAAGGCAAACGGTGATCTTAATAAAACTAAAAAAAGGTATTATCATAAATACCATCAAGTTTCTGGGGTAGGTGGGACAACTCTTCATTACCAGGGTGAATCCCACAGATTAAATGAAAACGCTTTCTGTATGAAAACCCTCTATGGTGAAGCGGTAGATTGGCCTATAGACTATAAAACTCTTGAGCCATACTACACAGAAGCCGAAAATATTATTGGTGTAGCAGGGCCTGAAAAAGTTCCATTTCGTCCTCGTACCAAACCGTTTCCTTTGAAACCTCATAAATTAAGCTATGCCAGTCAGTTAATCGAGAAAGCGTGTAAGAAACAGAATATTAATCTTGATCCCAACCCTGTCGCAATTCTATCCAGTGTATATCGTGATGCCCCGCCTTGCAATTACTGTAACGGTTGCACTTGGGGATGTCCCCGAAAGGACAAAGGCAGTGTAGATGTGACCTATATTCCGATAGCGGAAGACACGGGTAATTGCGAGATACTGACTTACGCTTTTGCAGCACGGTTAGAGGTTGTTAAGAAAGACGACAAAAAGAAAGTTACTGGCGTTTCATATTATGATAATAACGGTAAAGAGCATTTTGTTAAAAGTGATTACGTTGCAGTCGCCTGCGGCGCGATTGAAACACCGAGATTACTTCTTAACTCTGATATTAATAACAATAAAATTGTCGGCAAGAATTTTATGGAAACTAATTTTTATGAAGCTATTGCCTTGCATCCCGACAGACTCGACTCTTACAGAGGAATTCCGTTTGATAGCGTCATCTGGGAATGGAATACTCCCAATCCGGAGAGAGGTTTTCCCGGCGGTGTAAGACTTTCTCCAACCACAGGCAGTGCAATGGGCCCTATCAATTATGCACTGAGATACTTTGAGGGTTGGGGCGATGATTTTGTAAAAGCAATGGATGAATGGTTCGGTCATGCAATGGGAATGGCAGGTATTGCGGAATTTATGCCCAACAAGGATTCATTTATTTCGCTTGATCCCAAGGTGAAGGATGACTTTGGGCTTCCGGTTGCCCGGATACAATCATTCCTTGGAGAGCCGGAGCTTGAAAGCCTGAAATTCATGGAAAAGAAATCAAAAGAATTATTAAAGGCTAGTGGCGCAACAGATATAGTGGAAACCGCTTCCAGCTACGATTTCTTCTCGGCAACACATGTTTTCGGGACTTGCCGTATGGGTAACGATCCGGAAACTTCAGTTGTCGATTCATCCCTCAGGTTTCATGGTTTACCCAACCTGCTGGTAACTGATGCCAGTGTATTCCCTACTTCAGGCGGAGGGGAATCGCCATCGCTTACAATTGAAGCTCTTAGCTTGAGAGCCGCTGATTTATTAATAAAAGATCTTAATAAAGGTTAATTCACCTTGATCAGGCAATATATATATTTTTTATTATCCGTTTTCATTTTCTATACCCCAACTTACGTAAATTATTCAATTGCAGAGGATGAACAATTACTCCCATTTACTAATGTCCAGAGCGAAACCGGAATACCTTTTGTGGGTGAAATCGGCCAGGCTGCCACATGGGGTGACTATAATGTTGACGGCTGGCAGGACCTGTTTTTATCCAACAGCGACAGGGGCCGATCACGAGGGGTAAAACAAGAGAGTGGTACTCAGGATATACAGAGATCGTTCTTGTTTATCAATAAAAACGGACACTTTAAAGATATCACCGGGGAAACCGGAATTACTGACTCCCGTTACAAGACAGCGACATGGGCCGACTATAACAATGACGGATTTCCCGATCTTTTGCTGGGAACCAAGAGAGCCGGAATGCCGTTTATGCTATATAAGAATGTAGATGGTAAGTCCTTTGAGGATGTTTCGGAGGAAGCTGGAATTACCAAAAAAGGATCAACCGCAGTTCACGGCATTTGGGCTGATTATGATAATGACGGCAATGTAGATTTTCTTCAAGCGGGATCAGGTTTATCCTTTCTGTATAAAAACAATGGGGACGGGACATTTGAAGAGGTGTCTGACTCGGCCGGCATAGGAGGCAAGCATTATGGCAACTCCGCACTTTGGTTTGATTTAAACAATGACGGTTATCAGGACCTGCTTATTGTTAACAAAGGGTTCAATAATATGTTTCTCAATAATAAGGACGGCACTTTTCAGGATATCACGGAAAAAGCAGGTTTGGCCGGTGACGAATCATGGAATACTAGTTCTGCCTGTTCGGGGGATTACAACGGGGACGGCTATTTTGATATTTATGTGACAAATATAGGTAGAGTCAAAACAAATGCCCTATATAAAAATAATGGGGACGGTACGTTTAAAGACATTACGCTCAAGACAGATACAAGTGATGTTGGTGACGGAAGAACCTGTGCATGGATTGATTATGATGCTGACGGCAGGCTCGATCTTTTTTCGACCAATCATCTAAATCCAAATCGTCTATATAGAAACCTGGGTAGCGACGGCTTTAAGGATGTAGCAACTCAAGCAGGTATAGATAAGCCGATAGATGTTTTTGCCGCTACATGGGGTGATTATAACCTGGACGGATTTCTCGATGTTTTCCTTAACGGCCACATAGGTACAGCGCTCATGAAAAATAGTGGAAATACGAATAATTCAATAACATTAAATTTAATAGGCAACGGGAGCTCGACTAACAGTTCCGCAATCGGAGCCCGTGTCGAGCTGAATACAGTCAAAGGTAAGCAGTTTGCTGAAGTATCAGGTGGCAGGGGATGCTGTGAGCAGGATATGCTTCCCCTGTATTTTGGTTTAGGTCAGAACAGCAAAGCTGATATAAAAGTAAAGTGGCCCGGTGGAGAAACATGCTTATTCAAAGACGTTTCCGTAGAAAAAGTAAACCGCTATACAATCCGGGAATCAAAGTGTGATATAATTCCCTCTGAGCCAACTTCAATAAATTAAATCAGTTATGTAAGTAACAGGAATAAATGATGAGTACATTAACTCTTTCAGTGGTGTTGCCTGCTCATAATGAGGCAGAGAACATACAAAACACAGTCGACAATTGCGTTTCATATCTTGAGGGTAAGGTCTCGGATTACGAAGTTGTAGTAGTAAATGATGGTTCGCAAGACGCTACCAAAGATATAGTTTTGGAAATGAGTTCCAAAAATTCCAAGATAGTTCTCGTTAACCACGAGGTGAACAAGGGATATGGAGCTGCTCTCAGAAGTGGATTTGAAGAGGCGAGCTGTGAGTACATCTTCTTTATGGACAGTGACGGCCAGTTTGATATTCAGGATTTGGACAGATTGCTCCCGCTGGCTGGCCCGGAGAATGTTATCATAGGATACAGAGAAGACCGGGCAGACTCGTTTATCAGATCTCTAAATGCTTGGCTCTATGGAATGTATATATATTTAATGTTTGGATTAAATGTGAAGGATATGGACTGCGCATTTAAAATATTTCCAAATAAAGCTTATCAGGATATAAAACCGATAAAGTCAGGTGGAGCATTATTTACAGCAGAGTTTTTAATTAAACTAAAGAAAGCCGGTTATCAGTTGAAAGAAGTTCCTGTCAGACATTTTCCCCGTCAATTTGGAACACAATCGGGGGCTAATATAAGAGTGATTTTAAGAATGTTTAAAGAATCATGGAAGTTAAGAGATGAGCTCAGAGGTAATTAAAAAATCCAATATTAAAAACAACGTCTATTTCAGACTATCTCTGATTTTATTTGTCGGTCTTATACTTAGAATTTACCTTTCCACTTTAGTATCATTTGAGGGTGACTTTTATACCTGGATAGGGTGGGGAAACGCCCTTATTAAGGACGGCTTCACTCACTTCTATGCAAGAAACTGGTGTGACTATATGCCAGGCTATCTTTACGTACTCAGATTTCTAAGCGAAGTACATCAGGAATTTCCAGGGTTATCTCCGTACATACTTTTTAAGCTGCCTGCTAATCTGGCCGATCTCGGGATATCGGTATTAATCTTTTTAGCTTTAAGACCTATTTCGTCATTAAGAATAGCCATGATTTCCTCCGTAATCTATTTCTTTAACCCTGCGACTCTTTCCAACTCTACAATCTGGGGGCAGGTCGACTCATTCCACGCTTTCCCAATATTACTGGCGATTATGTTGTGCCTTAGAAAAAAATATATTCTCACAGGACTTTTCGCTGCCCTTGCCTTCATGATCAAACCGCAAACAATTGTGCTGTTTCCAATAATCGGATTTATTGCTATTACGCCGTTTTTTATTTCACGTAACAGATGGTCTATAACGAACTTTGTTCCTGGCACCAAAATTATTATTGCGGCATTTCTTACTTGCGTGCTATTAACATTGCCATTTATATGGGAAAGACTTGACTCTTTTCTCTATATATTCACGGAACCCTTTGTGTTAATAATAGAGAGATTTAACGCAGCTTACGGCCAGTACGAATATACCTCATTGAATGCATTTAATTTTTGGGGATCTTTTACAATGTGGTGGAGTGATAATGATATATTCTGGGGATTGAAATTAAAGACCTGGGGTACCATAATTTTTGCTTCATTTTACTTCTTAATTTTTATATCTTTGTTCAGATTTAATCTCTTTATGAAGAAGAACTACATGCTAAAAAGGATCTATACGGAATATCAGTATCTGATATATCAGGCGGTCACACTAATTCTTTTTTCACTTTATCTATTTGTAACACGAGCTCATGAAAGACACTTACTGCCTTCAATAGTATTTTTTACAGTAATTATTTTCAGGTCTTGGATATTTCCCTATTTATATGCTATTGTGTCGGGAGTTTATGTGTGTAATATGATTTATTCTTATATACAGCTGACAACAAGCTATAATGGTGTGCCCGATAATATAGAAAGAATTCTGGTGCCAACTATGTCTATATTGTATATGATATCTTTCTTTATAGTTTTCATTAATTTTTTGAAACATACCTTCAGACAAAGGATATAATAATTTTCATTACGATAATTGGAACTAAGATATGTCTATAAGAGATTTAGCCGTTTCTCACAAAGTGGAGTTATTGCTTTTTATTATTATCCTTTTCAGCTTCACCGTCAGATTCCACCGTCTTGAATATCCGCAGAGTTATTACTTTGACGAGGTTTACTTTGCTTTTACAGCCCAGGAGATGGCAAAAGGCGTAAAATCCGCATGGCAGTCTCCTGAAGTTGAAGCTCCCAAGGACTTTGCCTATGAGTGGACTCATCCGCCGCTGGGAAAGGAACTCTCGGCTATCGGCATATTGATATTCGGTGATAATACGCTTGGATGGCGCTTCTTTCAGGCCCTTTTCGGTGGTTTGGGTACTTTATTTATCTTTCTTTTAGCTAGAAACCTATTTAATGACCGAGTAGGTATATTTGCAGCTTTGCTTTACTCTCTGGAATCATTCTTATTTGTATTGAGCCGTATCACAATGGTCGATATTTTTATGGCCAACTTCCTTCTTCTGGGATCGTTATTTGTCGTGAAATTTGCAAAAACCCGAAGGCCTCTCTTTCTATATTTAACCGGAGCATTTTGCGGTGCCGCAATGTCAATTAAGTGGAGCGGAGTATATATCGCAGAATTTTTGGCTGGGGTGTCATTCTTTTTGATCTACTATTTCGAGGTCTACAGCACTGATAAAGAAGACCGGTCCTATATCAAAGCAGTTCTAAATATACTCCCAAGAATGATTGTAGCTTTTGCGGTTATTCCCTTTGTTATTTATCTTGCCACTTACATACCGTATTTTTATTTTGGCAATTCCATAATAGATTTTTTCAAACTTCAGGGTGGGATGTTCAATTATCACAAAGGAGTTACTGATACGCATCCGTATTTGTCTCTATGGTGGAGCTGGCCCCTTATGCTGAAGCCGGTCTATATGCATTTTGCTGATTTGGGAGGCAAATACACATACATATATGCATTGGGCAACCCATTTGTATGGTGGACGGGTACATTGTTCCTGCTCATGGGTGTAGTACAAGTCATAAGAAGAGAATCTCCGCCATTAATGTTCGTCGTGGTGAGCGCATTTGCATATTGGCTGCCTTGGGCGCTTTCTCCAAGAAAAGTAACTTTTTTATATCATTATGTGCCGACTCTGTTGTTTGTATTGATAATCAGCGCTTATTTTTTAAATAGCCTATGGAGCAGGTCAAAATACGGAAAGATAGTTGTATTTGGGTACTTTATTATTGCTGCGGGTGTCTTTTACTATTTCTTTCCAATAAATTCAGCTATTCCGATAGATCCCGGCGGAATTGATAAATATTACTGGTTAGACTCCTGGAGATAGTCACATTACTTCTAATATTTTAAGAAAAGCATGAATTGGTTTTTTTAAATTAATTTTTGGATTGAATCTGTAATCAAATAAAACACTATGAAAAAAATTGACATTATAAGCCCGATAGTGCTGGGTTTGATAATTGCGGCTTTCATAATTTCACTACTAAGAATTACTGAGAGCGATATTCTTCTCACGAGCACAAATCCCGCATTATTGCAGTTGTTGATAGTGCTGCTAGTTCCCTCACTTCTAGTGCTCTGGGTCTATATTACATTTCACCTGGGCAAAAAAAGGCATGTGTTTTTTCAGTTTGGAAAATTCATTCCAATTGGCGTCTCCAATACAGCAATCGATTTCGGCGTACTCAACCTCTTGATATTAACGTCCGGTGCGGACAAGGGACTGCTGTTTTCGGCTTTTAAGGGGATATCTTTTGTCTGTGCGGTAACAAATAGTTATTTATGGAACAAGTTCTGGACATTTGAGAGTACGGGAAGAGACGGACTTGGCAGGCAATTTCTCAAGTTTATGATCGTTGCGGGTATAGGATTTGTAATAAATGTTGCGATAGCTTCACTAATTGTAAATTTTATAGACCCTCTTTGGGGAATCTCGCCTATTGTATGGGCCAATATAGGCGCGTTCGTATCCATAGTTATAGTCATTCTTTGGAATTTTCTGGGATACAAGTTTATAGTTTTTAAGAAGTAGTAGTCATAACTATTATTCGGACTTTAGTAGACTAGGAATTTACTCATTGTGAGTACACCCCACAGATTTACAATAATGCCAATTATTATCAGTGTAATATGATGCCATCTTACCCTTTCTCCTATCCCAATGACAGTTAACATAAAAAGAAATGGGTAGAAATCCACTGCAAACCTGTATCCAAACTGACTGAATCCCCAGGTTCCGTGTAAGAAATTTACCAGAGCTATCAGAGCAACAGAGGCCCAGCACCCAAGTGTCATTTTATTTCTGACACCGGCATTAAACGCATAAATGAATGCGGGAGTGGTGATCCATATAGCCAGACCGTTCTGTGACGGTACGATGTAAGGAAAAGAATCAACGAATTTTGGAAAGCCGAAAAAGATTACTATCAGATGTCTTGGAATATATGTGATATCAAAAATTCCCCTTAGATACCATTTTTCTTCAAAGATTTCAGGTATCAGATAGTATGAAATGTCAAAAGGAGTTCCGAACCTCGCATAGTTATATAGCGCGTTCAATATTATGAATATTGCAACACCCAGTCCGAGGAAAAACAGATATCTGAAGTTAAATCTTGATAATATGTTTTTTGTACTTCTTTCATACCATTTTTCATATGTGTAAATCAGAAAGAAGGGGAGCGACAGGACAGTAGTGAGACGAGACCAGTACGATGCACCGACTGATATACCAATCAAGAAGGGGTGACGATGATGTAGGGTAAGCAAAATTGCTATGAAGAGAAATGTCACTGATATAACTTGGGATACCGTCCAGACCCCACCTGTGGATGAAACCCACCAGTGTATAGTTCCGAAACCAAACATTACGGTTGACCATATTTGAACGGCTCTATTTTGCGTGAGACTCCTTGCTACAAGATAAGCAAGAGAAACATTTAAACTTCCGAAAAATATAGATATCAGGGTTTGATTAGTTGAAAGTCCCCAAATTGCTACTACAGGGGTTATTAGTACAGCAGGCATTGGCGGAGGAACTACAAAGTGTTTTTGCCCTATATGCACAAGCTCAAGCCATGATCTGTCTTCAGTCAGAAAAAGCCTTCCGTGTAAAAATGCGTCCGCAAGGAGGACAAAACTATTATATGGTGAAGAATCCGATTCTCTTGTCAGATAGTATATCAAATAGGCAATCGCAAAAAAGGCGAGGCAAATTATTACAGTTTGCTTTGTTGAATTGTTCGCCATAGCGTAATTTCCTTAACCCCAAGTCTCAAACCAGCCGAATTTGTTTATCCATAAAATTCCACAGGTGTTTACCAGAATACTTAGTATAATAAGTAGTTTCTGATGCCATCTCAGATCCGAGTTTTCCTTGAGCAGCGAGTTCATCCCAATAGCGA
>Ga0055475_10000063_pt1 | contig 12391 bp, 8 predicted proteins | sample Muzzi_CordB_D2_FD_57681 | JGI IMG/M metagenome (GOLD analysis project Ga0055475, IMG submission 57681) | Wetland microbial communities from San Francisco Bay, California, USA, that impact long-term carbon sequestration - Muzzi_CordB_D2 | ecosystem: Environmental > Aquatic > Marine > Wetlands ... | reverse complement strand
GTAAGAAACTTTTGCGGGAATGCAAAAAGGCTGCCCACGAAATGTGGAATCGTGGTGATTGGCCCTCGTCACTTGGTTTGGCGACAAGTTGTTTGCATGCTGAAAGCAAGTACGTGCCGGGGGAGGACGCGGCCTATGTAAATTCTGAAACTGCCAAAGTGATCCATGAGGCGACGGATTACTTCAACAAAACCGGAACATAATCTCCCAACTGACCGCCCAACTGGTCGGAGGTGTTCTATCGCAATGTCGGGAAAGGCTGAATGAAATCAGATGGCTGGGGGACTAGGATTCGAACCTAGATTCTCGGAGTCAGAGTCCGATGTTCTACCGTTGAACTATCCCCCAGCAGGGACGCCGCAAGGGCCGCCAAATGCGTGCTCGGCGAAGCCCTGACATGGGGCAATCCGGCCGATTTGACAAGTCCCGCGGCTATTCGGCTGGTGCGCGCCGCGGCAAGGTCGCTACCGTGGCGATTGCGGCCAGGCTGCAGGCTGCCACGCCCAGGAAAACCAGCTGCGGGGCGCCGTGGTCCATGACGGCGCCGAAAATCAGCGGCGAGACGATGCCGCCAATATTGAAGCCGGTGGTGACGAAGCCGAATACCTTGCCGAACGAGCCCCCCGGCGTCGCCTCGCGCACGATCATGTCGCGCGAGGGCATCATGATGCCGAACAGGAAGCCGCCCGCGCACATGGCGGCGATCAGCAGCAGCTGGCCGAGATCGAACTGGGCGACCAGCGCGGTCGACAGCGCGATACCGGCTAGGCTCAATGCCGCCACCGTGCCGTGGCGGCCGGTGCGGGTAACCAGCAGGCCACCGGTCAGCACGCCCACCGTCGACAGCAGCAGAAACGCGGTGAGCGCGGCGTTGGCGGCGGTCACCGAGGTGCCGTGCAGCGCGCCGAGGGCGACCACGGAATAATTGTAGACGCCGCCGCTCATCACCGCCAGCAGCACGAAGAATCCGAGATTGAGCAGAATCGCCGGCGACATCAGCAACCGCCAGCCTTGCGCGCTTCCCTTTCTGTCGGCGCGCTGCGGCTGCACCGGCGTTGCGTCGTTGTCGCGGATCGCAAAAAGCACTGTGGCCACCGCAAAGCCGAGCACGCTGGCGCCGATGAAGGCGCCGCGCCATCCCCACAGGGTTTGCATCACCAGCAGGCTCGCCGGCGCCACCGCAGAACCGAGCATGCCGGCGAAAGTGTGGATCGAGTAGGCCTGGCCGACGCGGGCCGCCGGTACGGCATGCGAGAGCAGCGCGTAGTCTGCCGGGTGGTAGACGGCATTGCCGATGCCGGCGACGGCGAACATCGCCACCATCACCCAGAAGGAATCGATAAGCCCGGCCACCGCGAAAGCGCAGGAACCGAGCAGCAGTCCGCCAACCAGCGGGATGCGCGCGCCGAGCCGGTCGACCAGGAATCCGGCCGGCGTCTGCAGGATGGCTGACACCACGTTGAAGGCGGCAAAGGCGAAGCCGATCTCGGTGTAGCTGACGCCGTATTCGGCGCGCACGAAGGGCAACAGCGGCGCCAGCAGCAGGATGTAATAATGCGAAACGAAATGCGCCGCGCTCACGACGCCGACGACACGGACGTGCGGTGCGCGGCTTGCGTTCAGGATTCCGGTCGCCTGGCTCATCGGTGATTCCCAGCGGGGGGCGGACTATGGCCCGGTTACGCCGGGCCGACCAGCGCGTTTTGCGTCCGCCGGCCATGCCCGCGGTGCGGGGTACCGGCTAACCGGATGGGCGGGCCTTGGCCTCCTTGATCGCGTGCCAGATGCGCGCGGGCGTCGCCGGCATTTCAATGTGGCGCACACCGAGTTCGGACAACGCGTCGACCAGCGCGTTCATCACGGTCGGCAAGCCGCCGGAGCAGCCGGCCTCGCCGCAGCCCTTGGCGCCGACCGGGTTTGTCTTGGTCGGCACCGGCCGGTTACGCACGACGATGTCGGGAGCGTCATGGGCGCGCGGCATGGCGTAATCCATGAATGAACCGGTGAGCAGCTGGCCGTCGTCGTCGTAGACCGCGCCTTCCAGCAGCGCCTGGCCGAGACCCTGCACGACGCCGCCATGGATCTGGCCTTCCACCAGCATCGGATTGATCACCGTGCCGAAATCGTTGACCGCGGTGTATTTCAACACGGTGGCGGAACCGGTCTCGGGATCAACCTCGACCTCGGCAACGTGCACGCCGTTGGGGAATGTGCCGGGGACCGGTTCGGTCACATGCGTCACGTCCAGCGTGTCCGGCACGCCTTCCGGCAGCGTCAGGCCTGAGCGCAGCTTTTGTGCCAGATCCATGATTGCAATCGCGCGGTCGGTGCCGGCGATGCGGAAGTTGCCGTCGGCGAACTCGATATCGCCGGCGGAGGCCTCCAGCACATGGGCGGCGATTTGCTTGCCCTGCTCGATCACCTTGTCGGACGCCTGCATGATGGCAGTTCCGCTCAGCATGGCCGAGCGCGAACCGCCGGTGCCGCCGCCGGTGACCAATCGGTCGCTGTCGCCCTGCACCAGCTTGATGCGCTCGAACGGCACACCGAGCTTTTCGGTGAGCACCTGGGCGAAGGCTGCGGCATGTCCCTGTCCGTAGTCGAGTGTGCCGGTGATGATCGTCACCGTGCCGTCGCCGTTGAAGCGGATGCCGCCCATCTCGGTGGTGCCGGAAGCGGTTGTCTCGACATAGCAGCCGACGCCGAGCCCGCGCAGCTTGCCGGCCTTCCTGCTGTCGCGCTTGCGCTGTTTGAAGCCTTTGACGTCGGCGGCTTCCAGCGCCGCCTCGAACAGGCCGGGGAAGTCACCGCTGTCATAGACATTCCCGGAGGCGGCATTGAACGGCATCTGGCTGGGGCGGATGAAATTGCGTTTGCGCAACTGGAAACGGTCAATGCCGAGCGCGGCTGCCGCGTAGTCGAGCGTGCGTTCCATATTGTAGGCGCCCTCGGGCCGGCCGGCGCCGCGATAGGCGGAGACGTGTGAGGTATTGGTGAGCACGCATTTGGTGTTCACTTCGAGCAGCGGCGTGCGGTACATGCCGATCGTGTTCTTGGTCACGTTCACCGTCGGCAGCAGCGGGCCGAAGGCGGCGACATAGCCGCCCAGATTGCCATAGCCGGAGAGCCGGATTGCCTGGATCAGCCCTTTGGCGTCGAACGCGACCTCCATGGTCATATCGAAGTCGCGGCCGTGGTGGTCGGAGACGAAGCTGCCCGAGCGCTCGTCCGTCCATTTCACCGGCCGGCCCAGCACCTTCGCCGCGTGCAGAATGCAGACATATTCCGGATAGGCGGCGGCCTTCATGCCGAACGAGCCGCCGACATTGCCGGTGAGCACGCGCACCTTGTCGGGCGTGGTGCCGAGAATGTCGCGCAACGCGTTTTTCAGTCCGAACACGCCCTGGCTGCACGAATGCAGGGTCCATTTTTCCCCGCCCGGCTCGAATTCGCCAATGGCGGACCGCGGCTCGATCGAGGCCACCACCATCCGCTGGTTGACCAGCGGCAGCGTGACCACATGCGCCGCCCGGGCGAACGCCTCGGCGACCTTCTGGCTGTCGCCATAGTGGAAATCGAGCGCCACGTTACCCGGCACCTCGTCCCAGATCTGCGGCGCGCCCGGCTTGGCGGCCTCGCGCGCGCTCATCACCGCAGGCAGCGGCTCGATGTCGAGCACGACCGCTTCGGCCGCGTCCTTCGCTTGCGCGACCGTCTCGGCCACCACGCAGGCTACCGGATCGCCGACGAAGCGCACCTTGTCGGTGGACAGCGCCGGTCGCGGCGTGAAACGGATCGGCGAGCCATCGCGGCTCTTGAGCGGCAGATTGGTTCTGAGCCCGCCGTAGGTCTTCACGTCCTCGCCGGTGAGCACCGCCAGCACGCCGGGCATGGCTTTGGCGGCGGCTGTGTCGACGCCGCGGATCACACCGTGGGCATTAGAACTGCGCACCATCACCGCATGGGCTTGGCTCGGCAGGTTGATGTCGTCGGTGTAGCGGCCTTGGCCGCGCACCAAAGTCGGATCTTCCGTGCGGCGAACCGGCTGGCCGATACCGAATTTGGTCAGCGACAGCGCGGCTTCGGTCGTTCTGTCATCCATGCGGGATTTGGGCCGTATGTTCGGGGGGTGTAGATGATGAGATAAGGCAGACGGGCCACCGATACAAGAATGCCTTTGGAAGCCGAGGGTTGCACGGGGCGGGGGCACTGGTACACTTTTGGCGATCTGAGGAAACACGGGCCGCGACTGCGCTGCGCGCGGGAGGCGCGCCACAGTGGGGCGGCAGGAAGGTTTGACAAATGAGCGGCGAGGCCGGGGAAACCCCAGGCCTTGACCCCGCGATCGGTCCGGAGTCGCCGCTGCGGCACCGGTGGGGTCGGCGGTCGCCTGGACGGTACGACGGCGCTCGCGGCACCGACCGGGGCGGCCGCACCTATGCCGCGCTTGATCTCGGCACCAATAATTGCCGCCTGCTGGTGGCGCGGCCGACCGGCGAGGGCTTTCGCGTGGTCGACGCCTTCTCCCGCATCATCCGGCTTGGCGAGGGGGTGTCCGTCTCCGGCCGCCTCAGCGATCTCGCCGTCGACCGCGCCGTGCAGGCACTCGCCATCTGCCGCAACAAGATGCGCAACCGCGGCGTCACCCGTGCCCGCCTGATCGCCACGGAGGCCTGCCGCGCGGCGGAGAACGGCGCCGAATTCCGCGCCCGCGTCGCCGAGGAAGTCGGACTCGATCTCGAGGTCATCGATCGCGCGACCGAGGCCGAGCTCGCCGCCACCGGCTGTACGCCGCTGATCGATCCGCAGGCGGAAGGGGTGGTGCTGTTCGACATCGGCGGCGGTTCGTCGGAACTGGTACGGCTCAGCCGGTCGCAAAAGGTCGGGCGTGGGCCGCCGCTGCCGACCATGTGCGGCTGGATTTCGTTGCCACATGGCGTGGTGTCGCTGGCCGAGCGCTACGGCGGCATCGTCGTTACCCGCGATATTTATGAGCGCATGGTCGCCGACGTGACCGAATACATCGTTCCGTTCGCGCGCGAACACGGCGGCGACGCTCTGCCCGGCCTTCATATGCTTGGCACCTCCGGCACGGTGACGACGATTGCCGGCGTGCATCTCGAGCTCAGGCGGTATGATCGCAATCGCGTCGATGGTTGCTGGATGAACGCGCAGGAAATCGGCGCGGTGATCGACCGTCTGCTGGCGATGAACTACAACGAGCGCGTGGCCAGTCCCTGCATCGGCGCCGAGCGCGCCGATCTGGTGCTTGCCGGCTGCGCCATCCTCGAAGCAATCCTCCGCGCCTTCCCTTGTCCGCGTCTGCGCGTTGCCGACCGCGGCTTGCGCGAGGGCATGCTGGTTCAGATGATGCGCGAGGACGGCGTCTGGGGCGCAAGCCAAACGGCGGTGTCGTGACCACGCGCGGCAAGGGCGGCGGACGTGCTCTCAAGGTTCGGGTGAAGCGCGGCAAGGGTCGCTCGGTGTCGTCCAGGCGCTGGCTGCAACGTCAGCTCAACGACCCATACGTAGCCCGCGCCAAACGCGAGGGCTACCGCTCGCGCTCCGCCTTCAAGTTGAGCGAGATCGACGACAAGGCGCGCTTCCTTAAGAAAGGCGCTCGCGTGCTCGATCTCGGCGCTGCCCCCGGAGGCTGGAGCCAGGTGGCAGCCAAGCGCGTCGGCGCCCCCCAGGACGGCCGCGTGGTTGCGATCGACATTCTGCCGATGGACGCGGTGCCCGGAGTCAATTTCGCTCAGCTCGATTTCCTCGATCCCTCGGCGCCCGACAAGCTCAAGGCCATGCTCGGCGGGCCGGCCGACGTGGTGCTCTCCGACATGGCGGCCAACGCCACCGGCCACGCCCGCACCGACCACCTGAAAATCATGGCGCTTGTCGAAGCGGCCGCCGACTTCGCCCGCGAGGTGCTGGCGCCCGGCGGCACTTTCCTCGCCAAGGTGCTGCAAGGCGGCACCGAGGCGTCGTTGCTCATCACGCTCAAGCGCGATTTCACAAGCGTAAAGCATGTGAAGCCGCCGGCGAGCCGCGCGGATTCAGCCGAGCTATATCTGCTGGCAAGCGGATTTCGGGGCTGACGCCCGCCTGCCTCAGCGCCGGAAGACGTCGGTAAAGGTTGTGCCATTGCGGCGTAGCGCTTCCGACCCGGCGCGGTAATAGCGCGGCTGGGAGGTGTAGCGCTGGCGTTGCTGCGCGGCGATGGCGGCGCGCCGGCGCTGCTCGGCCGCGATCGCCGCGCGCCGACGCTGCTCATACTCACGGTAGCGCCGCAGTCGCTCGCGCTCCCTGATTTTCCTGATCTCTCGGGTGGTCAGCTTGCGCTCGCGTGGTGCCGGCGCCACGGTCGTCGGCTCGGGTGAAGCCGGTGCGGCAATTCCCGGCGCCGCCGGCGACGATGAGACGGTCGCGTGCGCCGGCGGCGGTTCGGTCATACGATCGCGCGCAGATGGCGCGGCAACTCCCTCGTCGCCGCCCGTGTCGGCGGCCACCGGGCGCGGCGCTGGCATCGTCATCCAGCGGATGCGCGCGGGCGGCTCGGCGGTCGGCGCCGCCCGGCCTCCGGCCTGCTTCCACTGCTCGGCTTGGCGCGCGGCAACCTGTTCAAGCGCAGCCTGCTTGCGGCGCTCCGCGATATCCTTGCCCTTGGCAGCCTGCTCGGCCTTGCGCTGCGCCGAGGTCGCGCGTGCCAACGCGCTGCGGGCATCCTTGAGTTTATGGTCCTTGTTCAGTGCCATCTGGTAGTCGGCAATCGCCCGTGCCCAGTCGGCGTCAAGCTCGTAGGCGAGGCCACGCTGATAATAGGCTTGCGCGTCGTGCCGATTACGACGGATCAGGTGGTTGTAATCCTCGGTCGCCTTGGCGTAGTTCTTGGTCTGCATCAGCGCGGCAGCGCGGGCGCGCAATGCATCGGCATTGTCGGGCTGTGCGGTCAGCGTGGCGCTGTAGTCGGAGATGGCGCCGGCGGCGTCGCCTTTCGCTGACCTGATCGCTGCGCGCGCCATTAGCCCGTCCACATTGCCTGGCTGGCGCGACAGTCCCCGGTTCAGGTCAGCCAACGCGCCGTCGATATCACCATTGTCCTTGCGCAGCACGGCGCGCTGGAAATAGGACGCGGTCGACAGCGGATCGCGGCGGATTGCCTGGTCGAAGTCCGTCATCGCCTTGGCGCTATCGCCCTTGGCTTTATAGATCATGGCGCGTGCGCGATAAACTGCGGCGCTGGTAGCGCCGAGCGTGATCGCTCGCTCCAGATCGGCCAACGCGCGGTCATTGTCATTCTTGGCGAAAAAAGCCTGGCCGCGCGCGCTCAAGGCAATCGCGTTGTCGCCCTCGACATCGATCGCCTTGTCGAGATCGACCATGGCGCGGTCGTAGTCCTTGCTCTGCACCAACGCCGCGCCGCGCAGCGCCAGTGCCGAGGCGTTGTCGCGCTCGAGCTTGAGCATGGCATCGGCGTCATGGATGGCGCCCTTGGTGTCGCCGTCTTCCAGGCGCAGCGTGCCGCGCACCTTCAGGAAGCTTGCATTCCAGGAAAATCTGAGCGCGCGGCCGATGTCCCGCAGGGCGCGCTTGCGATCGCCCATGGCGGCATAGGTTTCCGCGCGCAATTTGTACGTGGTCGGCGCGTTCTGGTTGGCAATTACCGCGCGATTGTAGACGGCAATCGCCCGGTTGAGGTCACCCTTCTTGCGCCAGACACCGGCCTGCGCCGTATAGGCCGCGACCAATTCCGGATGACGCCGCGCGGCTTCCTGGTAGTCCAACAGTGCCCGGTCGAGGTCGCCGGCGCCCTCATGGCTCTTGGCGCGCAGCATGAAGTTGTCGGCAGTCGGTGCCAGCCGGATCGCCTGGTTGAAGTCGGCGAGTGCGCGCGAGTAGTCCTGCTTGCGCAGATAGACCTGGCCGCGCCCGCTGTAGGCGCTGGCGTGGCGCGGATCGAGGCTGACCGCCTTGTCGAAGTCCTGCAATGCGCCGTCGGTGAAGCCAAGGTCGCGTCGCACTGTGGCGCGGTTCACGTAAGGCGAGGGCGAATCGGGATCGATCTCGATTGCCCGCTCGTAATCGGCGAGCGCTTCGCCGTAATTGCCCCGCGCGTACCAGGCATTGCCGCGATTTTGATAGGCGGGGGCGAAATCGGGTGCGAGGCGCACCGCTTTGTTGAGGTCACCGATCGCGTGGGGCATGTCGCCACGATCGAGATAGGCGAGGCCGCGCAGCGCATAGGCCACGCCGAGCGGCTCGCCGCGCAGCCGGCCGGAGTCGAGCAGGCTGCTGCAGGCGGCGATGCGGTCCTTGGCCAGGGCGAAGGCTTGGGTGGCGCACATGCGGGCGTCAGAACGTACCGGAGCGGCGCTGGCGCTGCCCGCGATTGCGGCGGCCAAAGCGGTGCCGGCGAGCAATGCAGCTCGAAGCAGCCAGCCGGGCCGGGTCCTGCACATGCGGTTTACCTTACGCGTTAACCATACTTGGGGCCGAAAATACCCAGCGTACCAATGGCTTGTCCATGGGCGGGGTCCGCCCGCGTTAACTTTAGCTCCGAATATGGTTAACGCGGCTGTGGCGCAGCCTCTCAGCCCACCCGCTGATCGGATGGTTCGGCCGGAGTCGGGGTCCGATCGGCCAATTCCGCCCCGGCATCGGCTGGAAGCCGCATGAAAATCAGTACTGAAACCGCCGAAATCGCCGCCACCGCCAGGAAGGCGGGTGGGAAGTCGCCGGCCTGCAGGGCGCCGCCGCCGCGCAGCTCCACGGTCAGTTCCACCGCCAAGGCGCCGACGGCGACGCCGGCCGAGATCGCCAGTTGCTGCGCGACGCTGACCAGTGCCGTGGCGCGGCTGACCCGCGCGGTGTCCACATCGGCATAGGCGATCGTGTTGATGCAGGTGAATTGCAGGGAGCGGAAAAAGCCGCCGACCAACAGCAAGGTGAGCATGACGGCGACCGGTGTCGCCTGCGTAAAGGTAGCGCAGGCGGCGAGGAAAGCCGCGCTCACCAGTGTGTTGACCACCAGCACAGTGCGGAAGCCGAAGCGTCGCAGGATCGCCGCCGCCGCGATCTTCATGGCCATGGCGCCGACCGCGCCGGCAAAGGTGATCAGGCCGGACTGGAATGGGCTCATGCCGAAGCCGACCTGCAACAACAGCGGCAGCAGAAACGGCAATGCACCGATACCGATCCGGAACACGAAACCGCCGGTGACGCTTGCGCGAAAGGTCGGCAGCCGGAACAGGGTGAGATCGAGCGCCGGCCGCGGCGTGCGCCGCGCATGCACAAGATAGGCGGCGATGAACATCGCGCCGCCGGCGACCAGCGCCGCCACGATTGTCCACGGCAGGAAATTGAGGCCGAGAACCGAGAAGCCGAAGGCGAGGCCCGCAATGCCAAGTCCTGCCAGGATCATGCCGAAGACATCGAAGCTTTCATGCTCGAGCACGCGCAGATCTTCGATAAAGCTGGAGGCGAGAATGATGCCGACGATTCCGATCGGCACGTTGATGAGGAAGATCCAGTGCCAGCTGGCATAGGTGGTGATGAAGCCGCCGACCGGCGGCCCGACGATGGGGCCGATCAGCGCCGGCACGGTTACCCAGGCCATGGCGCTGACCAGTTCGCGCTTGGGGATCGAGCGCACCATCACCAGCCGGCCGACCGGCGTCATCATGGCGCCGCCCATGCCCTGCACGATGCGGGCGATGACGAATTCGGTGAGTGATCCCGACAAGGCGCAGCCGATCGAACCGACGACGAAGACGGCGATGGCGGCGGCGAAAACGGTGCGTGCCCCGAAACGGTCGGCGGTCCAGCCGCTGGCCGGGATGAAGATCGCCAGCGACAGCAGGTAGGAGGTGACCGCCAGCTTGAGCGCCAGCGGGTTGGTTCCGATATCGGCCGCGATCGCCGGCAATGAGGTGGCGATTACCGTGGAGTCCATGTGCTCCATGAACAGGGCGACCGCGATAATCAGCGGTATGATGCGGTCATGGCGCATAAGGGTTTCCGGCGGGGGCGGGCGGCGTCTCGGCCGCCTCTTCAAGCGCAAAGCGGCGGCGGAAGAAAGACCGCCGGATGAGCCTCATAACAGGCATCCCGGAATGCTCTAGGAATCAGGGTTCACCCGTGCTATCGACCCACGCCAACCCAAAAGCGGGCCGTTCTGCCGGCGAGAAAACCTCGCGACAGGCTTTCTATAAGCCCCGGCAAGCGGCCCTGAACCTCCTTTTGGGGGAACACGGAGTTGGCGATGGCGACTAAAAACAACGCGAGCCCGCGCGAGGCGCTCACCTTCGACGACGTGCTGATCAAGCCCGGCCTGTCGGAAGTGCTGCCCGCCGATGTCGATTTCCGGTCCCACGTCACCCGCTCGATCCCGGTCAATATGCCGATCATCGCCTCGGCGATGGACACGGTCACCGAGGCGGCCATGGCCATCGCCATGGCGCAGGCCGGCGGCATCGGCGTCATCCATCGCAATATGGATCCGGAAGAGCAGGCGGCGCAGGTCCGCCAGGTGAAAAAGTTCGAGTCGGGCATGGTGGTGAACCCGGTCACCATCGAGCCTCGCGCCACGCTGCAGCAGGCGCTCGATCTGATGAGCGAGCATCGCATCTCCGGCATTCCGGTGGTGGAGGGTGGCAGCGTCGGGACGGCCGGCAAGCTGGTCGGCATCCTGACCAACCGCGACGTGCGCTTTGCCACCGATCCCAATCAGCCGGTGGCCGAACTGATGACCAGGAAAGATCTGATCACGGTGCGCGAGGGCGTTGGCCAGGAAGAGGCCAAGCGGTTATTGCATCAGCACCGCATCGAGAAGCTTCTGGTGGTCGACGGCCAGTACCGCTGCGTCGGGCTGGTGACGGTGAAGGACATCGAGAAGGCGGTGGCCAACCCCAATGCCTGCAAGGACGAGCAGGGCCGCCTGCGCGTCGCCGCCGCCACCACCGTCGGCGACAAGGGCTTTACCCGTACCGAGGCGTTGATCGGCGCCGGCGTCGATCTTGTCGTCGTCGACACGGCGCACGGCCATTCCCGTCTTGTCCTCGATGCGGTCAACCGCATCAAGCGCATGTCGAACAAGGTGCAGGTCGTGGCCGGCAACGTGGCGACCGTCGAGGGCGCCAAGGCGCTGATCGATTCCGGCGCCGACGCGATCAAGGTCGGCATCGGCCCGGGCTCGATCTGCACCACGCGGGTGGTCGCGGGCGTCGGCGTGCCGCAGCTCACCGCCATCATGGATTGCGTGGAAGCCGCCAGGGCGACCGGCACGCCGGTGATCGCCGACGGCGGCATCAAGTATTCAGGCGATCTCGCCAAGGCAATGTGCGCCGGTGCCGACTGCGCCATGGTCGGCTCGCTGCTGGCCGGCACCGACGAAACGCCGGGCGAGGTGTTTCTCTATCAGGGTCGTTCCTACAAGACCTATCGCGGCATGGGCTCGGTCGGTGCCATGTCGCGCGGCTCGGCCGACCGCTATTTCCAGCAGGACATCAAGGATTCGCTGAAGCTGGTGCCGGAAGGCGTCGAGGGCCAGGTGCCCTACAAGGGCGCGGCTGCCACCGTGCTGCACCAGCTGACCGGGGGATTGCGCGCGGCCATGGGTTATGTCGGCGCCAAGGATCTGGCGGAGTTGCACACCAAGGCCGAGTTCGTGCGCATCACCGGCGCCGGCCTGCGCGAAAGCCACGTGCACGACGTCGTCATTACCCGCGAGAGCCCGAACTATCCTTCGCGGGCGTAGTTCGCATCTTTGTCCTCGTTGCCCACGCGACGCTGGCATAAGTAATGAATACCGGACGCTCCGGTCTTGCAGAGCATGACCGTGCGCGTTGCGATCTGGCGCTGGCGTGCAAGGTGATACAATGTCCATCCGTTTCGTTCTGCTGCCGCTGTTTGTTCAGATTGCGCTGACGTTTTGCCTCTTGTTTTGGATGGGCTTTGCCCGCCTCGGCGCGCTGCGGCGTGGCGAAACCAAGATTTCCGCGATCGCTCTCGGACAGCCGAACTGGCCGGCCAAGCCGCAGCAGATCGCCAATTGCTTCGCCAACCAGTTCCAGCTTCCGGTTCTCTTCTACCTGCTCGTCGTGCTGGCGATCATCACCCGCCATGCCGATATCCTGTTTGTTGTCCTGTCGTGGGTTTTCGTGTTCACGCGCCTGGTGCATGCCTTCATTCACACCGGCACCAATGATGTGCAGCGGCGCTTCTATGTCTTCCTCGCTGGCGCCACCGTCCTGCTGGCGATGTGGATTATTTTTGTCGTCAGCATCCTGTTCAGGCTGCCATGACGCCCGCCGCGCGGCTCGCCGCCGCCATCGAAGTCTTCGCCGTCATCGAGAACGAGCGCCGGCCGGCGGCCGACGCGCTGAAGAGTTGGGGG
>Ga0055475_10000062_pt1 | contig 12472 bp, 9 predicted proteins | sample Muzzi_CordB_D2_FD_57681 | JGI IMG/M metagenome (GOLD analysis project Ga0055475, IMG submission 57681) | Wetland microbial communities from San Francisco Bay, California, USA, that impact long-term carbon sequestration - Muzzi_CordB_D2 | ecosystem: Environmental > Aquatic > Marine > Wetlands ... | reverse complement strand
TTTTTTATGAGGATACTCTCTTTTCTTTTTTTACAAAACCTTTCTGATTCTTACTTAAAAATCTAGCGACAAATAGATAAATTTTATATGTAATAATGAATTTCTAATATTCTTGTGGTATATTACAGTTGTTGTAATTACTACGGAGGTGATTTAGATGTTTTTCTTTGATCCTATCTTTTTGATTTTTATGATCCCAGCGCTCATTTTAGGCGCTATTGCCCAAGGCGCTGTCAAAAGCAAATTTAACAAATACTCTAAGGTTAAAACGTATCGGGGACTCACCGGCGCACAGGTGGCCCGCCAAATTTTGGATAGCAACGGCTTATATGATGTTGTGGTTGAGGAAACGCAGGGCTTTCTAAGCGACCATTACGACCCCCGCAGCCGCACCCTGCGCCTCTCCCCAGCAGTGGCCCGGCAACCATCGATAGCTGCGGTTGGAGTGGCGGCTCATGAAACTGGACACGCCCTGCAACATGCCAAGGGCTATGTACCCTTACAACTTCGCAGCTTTATGGTTCCGGCGGTTCAGTTCGGCAGTAATTTGGCTCCCTGGATTATTATGGGCGGCATTGTACTAGAGGCTTTTTTGCACTTGAGTAGTCTGGGCTTGATTGTAGCCTGGTTTGGGGTAGCCCTATATGCTATCGTGGCCCTTTTTTCAATTGTCACTTTGCCTGTAGAGTTAGACGCCAGCGCCAGAGCCAAAAAATTGCTTTACCAAACTAATATCGTCGATAAGCAGGAATTAGCCGGGGTGAGCAGTGTACTTAACGCCGCAGCCTGGACTTATGTTGTTGCAGCTATAGCGGCAATATTGCAACTGGCCTACTGGATTCTCCGACTTAGTGCCCGACGCAGGTAAGACATTGAAAGTTAATTTTCATTTAATTATCCCATGATATAACTACTACCAATATAAAAGTTCCTAAGCCCAAACTTTGAGGAGTGCGACAGTCCCATCAGGACGGCAACGATAATGAAAATCTGTAGGGGCAGGTCTGAGACTTACCGCTACAAAAGCTATTTTCACAGGAAAGAGTGTCTTAGGAGTATCGTAATCAGGAGGTCGCCTTGATCCAATCACGTCTTATTCTGTTGGCAACAATCTTTACTTTTGTTTTATCGGCATGCAGCCTATCACCCCTTCTTTCCTCATTACCTGGCACCAACTCAGGCCCGGAAACTGTTGAATCTCAAGGAACAGTCACGGTAGATGCCGACAACAGTGATGAGTTAACGGATGTTCAGGTGGTGGCTCAATCGCCTCCTCCTTTAGCACCCGTACCCACGGCAATTCCGGCTGAAATTGTCAATCAAGCCGATGCCGAAGAGTTGCTTCTCACTAACATTTACGAGCGGGTTAACCCCTCTGTGGTTAATATTGTAATTACTGTAGATAACCAAGAAACCAATCTCCCCGAAAACTTATTTCCGGCTCAAGGGCAAGGGTCAGGCTTTGTCTTCGATACCAAAGGTCATATTGTTACAAATAATCATGTGGTTGCCGATGCCAACAAAGTTGAAGTGACCTTTTTTGATGGCACAACCGTAGAGGCCAAGGTTATTGGGACCGACCCAGATAGTGATTTGTCCGTGATTGAGGTTAATGTTTCAGCCGAGAGTCTTCGTCCGGTAGCCTGGGGTGATTCAGACCAATTAAAGGTTGGACAACGGGCCATAGCCATCGGCAATCCTTTTGGTTTAGATGGCACATTGACGACGGGAATCATAAGCGCTCTGGGACGCAGTCTGCCCACCGAAACCGGAGCCTTTAGAATTCCTGAAATTATTCAAACCGATGCCGCCATCAACCCTGGAAATTCTGGTGGACCATTGCTCAATTCAAAAGGCGAAGTGATAGGGGTCAATACGGCCATTGTTCCCAATCGGGGGAGCGGGTTTGGCAGCGAGCGCAGCTTTTTAGGGGTTGGCTTTGCCGTACCCTCTAACCTGGTTAAGCGGGTTGTGCCAAGCTTAATCGAAAAGGGCGTTTATCAACATCCCTGGATTGGCTTTTCGGGCAATTCCGTGACCCCCGAAATTGCAGATGCTATGGAACTCCCAGAAGTTACCGGGGCGCTGGTTGTTCAGGTGATTTCCGGGAGTCCGGCAGATGATGCTGGTTTACGCGGTGGAACCAGAGAAATTGTCTTTGACAATGGATTAGACACCACAATTGGCGGTGATATAATTATTGCCGTTGACGATGAGGAAGTGAAAGTTTTCGATGACCTTATCTCATTCCTTAGCCGTCGCGGTGAGGTTGGCAAAACGGTTACGTTGACCATCATCCGAGATGGTAAAGAACAAACACTTGAGCTAACTTTAGGTCCTCGGCCAGAAGCCGGAGATATTAACTAAGGCACCCTCTTTTTTGAATCAAACGAGGCATCTATTTTTCATCAGATGCCTCGTTTTTTTATGCCCTCTTTTTTGGCAAGCTAACTACTTATTGCCAGAGAGATTACCATTTCGTGGCACTTCGTGATGCTGGCGGCAGCGAGCCTCATACACTTCGCTAGCCCCTACCATAATCACCGGGTCTTCATAATTGGCCGGACGACCATTAATTAAGCGTTGGGTTCGGCTGGCTGGTGCGCCGCAAGTCATGCAGATCGCTTGAAGTTTGTCTACCACCTCTGCCCCTGCCATTAGTAAGGGCAGGGGGCCAAACGGTTCACCTCGAAAATCCAAATCTAACCCGGCCAAAATTACGCGGCGGTCTTCATGGGCCAGCCGGTCACAGAGTTCAGCAATCTTCCAATCGAAAAATTGAACCTCATCAATGCCTATTACAGTTGTGTCTTCTTCAATAAGCGCTGCAATCTCTTCAGAATCTTGCACTACAATAGCTTCAAAATCGCTGCCTCTATGAGAACTAACCTTATTGGCCTTATACCGATTATCCAGGGCAGGTTTAAAGACTTGTACCTTCTGTTTGGCAATTTCAGCCCTGACCAACCGCCGAATAAGTTCTTCGGTCTTGCCGCTGAACATACTGCCGCAAATTATTTCAATCCAACCCCCATCATAACGATAGTACACCGATAACCCCTCCAAAAAAATGGGCAGACCCTTCGGCGAGTCTGCCCTTTTGTAAATTCATTTTCGTTACTGATCCAACATACTAAAAAACTCTAGGCTTCTGCAAAGAAAGTTGTTCTTGCCTCGGCAAGTTTGGTTTCGACCTCTTCAAGCGCTTTAGGGCCAAACCCTTCAATAGCCAACAAGTTATCCTTGTCTTTCTCAACCTTTGCTGTCAAATCACCTACGGTAATTATATTATTGGTGTGCAAAAGCTCAAAGACACGATCATTCAAATCAAGTGCTACTAATTGTTGCTTTAGAAAACGTTGTTCCGCCTTTTTCTGAGCCGCTTTTTGACGTTTATCGGCATCAGCTTGATGAGTACCATATCGATTTAAACGCTTCATAAAGCGATCTACTTGACCAGCCGTATCAACAATCCGTTGCTCACCCGTATAAAAAGGGTGACACTGCGAGCAAACATCCGTGCGAATATGCTCCTGAGTAGAGCCGGTTGTCCAGGTATTGCCACAAGAGCAGACAACCGTGGCTTCAGGATAGTATGTAGGATGAATACCTTCTTTCATGACTCAAAACCTTTCTCTCAAAAATCGAATTGGGGTGGCTAGACCTTACCCTACTTCACTAAATATAGTTAACTGGCTTCGGGGTAAACGCTGATGCGTTTCCTGGTACGAGTGACGTGCTCAAATTTCACATACCCGTCAGCTGTAGCAAAGAGTGTATAATCTCGACCCATGCCAACGTTCGTCCCCGGATAGAATTTGGTCCCCTTTTGCCGAACCAAAATATTCCCCGACCGGACAGCCTCGCCACCAAACTTTTTTACACCAAGCCGTTTGCTTTTACTATCTCGGCCATTACGGCTAGAGCCGCCACCTTTTTTATGTGCCATCTTTAACCCTCCTAAGCTTTAACTGCTATTTTATCAATGTGCAAGCGGGTAAAATCTTGCCGATGACCCTGCTTCTTGTGATAATTCTTTTTGTGTTTATAAACAATAATCTTTTTACCACGGCCGTGGCTTTGAACCGTAGCTGTTACTTCAGAACCTTCAAGCAAAGGCGTACCAACTTTAACATCTTGGTCATCAGCCACCATCAAGACGCGCTCTATCTTAACTTTCTTACCTTCTTCGACAGGTAGCTTTTCAACCTGTATTACATCGCCTTCGGCCACCCGATACTGTTTGCCACCACTTTCAATTACCGCGTACATCCTTAAAATCTCCAATGTGATAATTTTTTCTAATATCAACAAAAAATGAGTGCGGCCAGCAAACACGGCCACACACAAACCTTAATTATATTCGTACCGAGCCAATTGTCAAACAGGTGGCAAAATTCTTAGAGACAATTAATCCGATTAAGCCAAATGTACAGGTTAATTACCAAGATTAAGCTGTATCAGGCCATCTGCCCACAATTGTCTGTCCACCATACATCTGTTGGCCTACCTGTACCAACACTTCAACGTCTGGAGGCAGTAACAAATCAACCCGGCTACCAAACTTGATTAAGCCCAAACGTTGCCCTGTTGAGAGCTTATCACCCACGTTAGGCCAGCACACAATGCGCCGAGCCAAGATACCGGCAATTTGCTTAACGCCCACCGGCCCATGCGATGTTTGTAACCCAATTAAATTGTATTCATTGCTGTGGGTATCTTTTAAAAACGCCGGGGCAAAGCTACCAGGCTGATACTGCAGAAACTCAACCTCGCCTTGATAAGGGCTACGCTGCACATGAACATCAAATAAACTCAAAAACACACTGACCCGCTGTACCGGCCCCTTAAAGAAATAAGGGTCATCAACCTGCTCAATATCCGTAACCTTGCCATCAGCAGGGGCCAGAATCCAAGCAGAAGCAGATGAAGCCGGTGTACGCTTGGGATCGCGGAAAAAGTAGAAGATCCAACCTAGTACGGTCAGTGTCAGCAAAGCTAATCTTCTATTCCTAACCGATAGCGCCAACAGGCTAAGCCCGGTTAAGCCCAGCACAATTGCCTTCACCTCACGCCAGGCGGCCAACATTCCACTAAACATTTTTAAGCAGTTTTCGATTTAGCTACGAAAATTTCTTGGCCTGGCTTAAACGCTGGCGTACACCACCATAAAGCGATAGAACCGGACCACTAACCGCGTAGAGCAAAAAGATACCAAAAGGAACAGCTTGCCAGCCAGCCCCCAGCCAGACACTCAGCATTACGGCTACCACACCCACCCAAACAACCGGAGGCAAGGCAAATATATGTTTACTCTTAAAATAGGAATACGGGCTAATCATCAAGAAGCTAACCGCAATCACCGCTACCGTCCACCAGACATTAATGATCCAATGTTGCCAAAAAGTGGCTGTAATTAACAACACACTGGCCATCGGGATGGGCATACCCTTGAAGTAAGCACTACGATCGGAGGGTATTGTGTTAAATCGGGCCAAACGGAAAGCACCGGCCAAAACAAATGCCAGTGAAGTTAAAATGGCAATATAACTATCTACCCCCACAATGAGTAGCAGGTGATAGACCAGGATGGTGGGCGCTACTCCAAATGTAATCACATCAGCCAGCGAGTCCAGCTCTTTGCCAAGGTCACTAACAGCATCCAGGCGTTCTGCCAATTGCCCATCCAAAACATCAAGGATTGAGCCAAGTAAGATAAGGCTTGCAGCTAATAAGAACTTACCATCGGGTAATACCATAATAGCTAATACCCCTACCATAATTGAACTTAACGTCGCAGTACTGGGCAAAACGGCAGATAATTGTCTAGGCAATCCGACCTCCTCTATCAGTTACTCATTATTCATTATTCATTATCAATGGGTTTTCTCCAGTAGAAAACCCATGTAGGGGGCACATTAAGCAAAACAGACCTGCGCTCTATCTGATACCGGTCAGCAAAACTTTTGATGATGTTTTGATTAGATTTCATACTGGCTTTAATGGGGGGGCCACTAAACAGGTATTTTAGGCGACCAATAAAAATATATTTGACATAGCTAAATATACCGCCCGGTTCCAGACATTCTATCATAAAATCAAGAATCTCCTGCACCAGTGAGGGGGGAAAGTTGGTCAAAGGCAAACTAAAAATAATGTAGTGGTAAGTTTTAGGCTCAATATTACGAATATCATCATTGATAAAGTTAATCTCGACCCCCGGCTTAGGTTGAAAACCCGCTTCTTGCTCGAAGCGTTGCTGAAGATAGGCTATTAGCTTAGGGTTAATCTCAACAATGTCAAATGAGTCACCTGCTTTTAACAACGATACAATATCCCGCGTGAATGCACCCGTGCCCGCGCCAGCTTCCAGAACGCGTACCGGTCCTTGTTTTTGAGCCAGATAAGCTACAACGGATCGGGCCAACGCCCTCGAGCTGGGAAGAATGGCCCCCATATGGCTGAAGTCGCTAACAAATTGTCGAAAAAAAAGTTTTCGCTGATAGGTTGAATTATCAGAACTCATGAGAAAAATACCACACCTTTACTGATACCCAAATAGCTTTCTAAAAGCCGGTTTGTACCACAAACCTTCAAAATCGGGGTTATTTTGGGCTGCCACCCGTTTGGATTCATCTAGCTGAATGGCCTGAGTTAGCCAGGTAACACTGGCATCATCATTGCCTAATAATGACAACGTACAGGCTTTATGATAAACAGCTTCGGCATCATCCGAGTCTAGACGGATAGCTTCGTCAAAGTCTTTCAAAGCCTGGGTGTAATTGCCTTGATTATAATAGGTCAGCCCACGATTGTGAAATACTGTCGGGTCTGTGGCGTCAAGCTCTACCGCTTTGTTGAAATCATGGAGAGCGTGATCATAACTACCAAGACCATAATAGGCTAAGGCTCGATTGTAAACCGCAGCAGCATTATCCGGGTCGTAAGCCAAAGCCTGGTCATAATCACGAATAGCCTGTTGGTAATCACCCAAAGAATCATAAGCCGCTCCTCGATAGTTGTAACAACTCACATCTTCTGGCTTAAGGCGCAGCGCCCGGCTAAAATCTTTGATAGCCTGTTGGGCATTGCCCAAATTGTTGTAAGCTAACCCACGATTTTTAAATGTGGCCGGATTGTTGGCATCAAGTCGCAAAGCCTGATTATAATCCTCAATGGCCCGCAGATAATCACCTTGTTTAAAGTAAGCGTTGCCACAGTTATTATAGATGGCCGGGTCTTCGGGATTGAGACGAATCGCCTGGTTGTAATCTTCAATGGCAGATTCAATAGCGCCCTGCTGCATATAGATGATGCCCCGATTATGGTAATAGGAGGCATTTTTGCCATTAAGCCGGATGGCCTGGGTAAAATCATCAATCGCTTCTTGATATTGTCGATTGTTGGCAAATACACTGCCCCGATAACCATAGGTTGCGGCACTGCCCTGGTCGAGTTTAATGGCTTTGCCAAAGTCTGCAATGGCCTCCTCAAAATTATGAAGAGCAGCATAAGCCAGCCCCCGGTTTTGCAGCATTTCAACATCATCTGGCTCAAGTTGAATGGCCTGGTTATAATTTTCCAATGCTTCGGCATATTGACCTTGATGAGCTAAGGCCAGCCCCAAATTATGAAACATCTCGGCTTCTTTGGGGTTTAGCTTGATAGCCTGTTTAAAGTCATCAATGGCTCGACTGGTATCATTGAGATAAAAATAGGCCAGACCACGCTCGTAATAACATTCAAATCTATCAGGATTAAGTTGAATTGAATGTGTCAGGTCATCAATAGCGCGGCGATAATCTCCCTGCATCGCCAGAACCTTTCCCCGGCTGAAAAAGGTTTCGGCATTTTGGGGACGTAGACGAATCGCCTGATTAAAGTCCTTCATTGCTTCTACCAGAGCGCCTTGGTCCAGATATACGCAACCACGATTATGTAAGGCCTCGGCATGTTTTGGATTCACTCGAAGGGTCTCATCAAAATCCTCCAAGGCCAGAGGATAGTTCTTTAGCTTATAATGGGCATAGCCTCGTTGGTTCAGGGTAAAGACGTCATCCGGGTGCAATCTTAGCGAATGATTAAAATCTTCGATGGCCTTACCAAAGTTCTGCCTGCGTAAGTACGCCAGTCCGCGGTAACGATATAGTCGGATATCCGCCGGTTGGGACCGTTCGCCATCTATCCGTTTATTTGCATTGAGATCAATCGCCTGGTCATAATCCGCAATGGCCCGAACATAATCCCCCTGGCGGCTATGGACCAGACCTCGATTGGCAAAGGCTTCGAGCATATTTGGCTCAAGTTGAACAGCCTGGTCAAAGTCTACCAGAGCTTGGCTGTAATCTCCCACCCCGGAGTAGGCTCGCCCCCGTTCGTTATACAAACGAGCATTTTGAGGTTCGAGTTCAATCGCCTGGTCAAAATCGGCGATGGCCTGCGAATACTCACCTTGACGTGATAATGTCAGTCCCCGATAGTAAAGACACTGGGACTTGACGAGCTCATCGGGGTCAAGCGAAAGCACTTGGTTAAAATCTTGTACAGCCTGCATGAAATCATTTTGTTCATAATAGGCCCGACCACGCTGATAAAGGGCAACGAAATTGGTAGGGTTAAGCCGCAAGGCCAGATTAAATGACTCAATGGCCTCAACCGACTGCCCAATCTCTATATAGGCTAAGGCTTTCTGGTAGGTTGTATCCGGGTCATGAGGTTTCAGCAGTAGAGCCTGGTTATAATCTTCAATAGCGTACTGGTGATTTCCCTGGTGGGCATAGGCCAAGCCGCGTTGATAAAAGGCATCGGGAGAATCAGGGTTCAAGACGATGGTCTCGTTAAAGTCGGCAATCGCCTGGGTAATATCTCCCTGTTGGGCATAAGCCAGCCCGCGCTGGTAGAGAGCTTGGGGGTTGCGCGGATTGAATTTGATGGCTTGATTAAAATCCTCAATAGCTTGTAAGATATTACCGTCGGTCATATGAATTTCGCCACGCTGAGCAAAAATCTGTCCCGTCAGCTCATCAGTATCATTAATATTAGTTTGAGTAACTTCGCCCTCTTTAGTTAAGAGCAACGAAATGGCCTGATCGAAATCTGCCAGGGCTTTTTGAGACTCGCCCTGACGAGCGTAAGCCTGGCCTCGATATTTGTAGTAAATAGCCTGCTCTTGCTCAATATCACCATTATTTTTGGCGATAAGCTCAAGCGCCTTGTCAAAATCCTTAATCGCCCGTGGATGATCTTTTTGGTGATACAAAGCCATGCCACGCTTGGCATAACTTTCGGCCTGGTCCGGTTGGAGCCGGATGGCCTGATTATAGTCTTCAATGGCCCTGGCATAATTCTGCAGGTGAACATAAGCCGAACCGCGCTGGGCAAAGGCATCTGCATTTTTGGCATCCAACTCAATAGCCCGATTAGAGTCCTGACGACTCCGCTCAAAATTACCAAGTTGTAGATGCGCTCGTCCTCGCTGCGTATAGGCTGTGGCATTATCGGGAATAAGCCGGATAGCTTCATCAAAATCAGCAATGGCTTGCTCATAATTCTCTTGAATCATATAGGCCATGGCCCGATTGAGGTATGCGGGGCCATTTTTAATATCCAGCTTGAGAGTTTGGGTGTAATCGCCAATGGCCTGGGTATAGTTTTTCAATTGACTATAAGCGTATCCGCGCTGGGAAAAATATTCTGCATTACTGGGAGCCAGTTTGATGGCCCAGTTAAAATCCTGAACAGCCCTAGTATAGTTCTCCTGTTGGCTGTATATCATCCCGCGTTCGTAATAAACAGCCCCTTCATCATCAGGTTGAAGTTTGATCGTTTGATCGAAATCTGTAAGAGCCTTTAACACCTCGCCCTGACGAGCATAGGCCAGGCCACGCTGTTTAATGGCCGAAACCAGCCGACTATCCAACATGATTGCCTGATCAAAATCGGTAATCGCTTGAGAGTATTCTTCCTGCATAAAATAGGCTAATCCGCGCCGATAATAGTACAAAGGGTGCCGCAGGCCCAGCTTGATAGCATGATTGTAATCCTCGATTGCCCGAGCGTACCGATGGGCTGAATGGTCGGCAAAGGCATTACCCCGGTTGAAATAAAAATCGGCCTGCTTAGAATTGAGACGGATAGCCTGGTTATAATCTTCTAAAGCTGGCTCAAAATCTTGTTGGGCGGCATAAGCCATCCCCCGTTGATTGAAGGCATGAGCATCTTCAGGATCGAGCTTTATCGCCTGGTTAAAGTCCTCAATGGCCTCACTATATTTTTGTTGAGCGGCCAAGGCAAGACCTCGTCGATAAAAAAAGGTTGCTTCATTGGCATCAAGTTTAATGGCCGCATTGTAATCTTTAAGTGCTTGCTCAAAATCGTCTAGGGCAGCATAAGCCTGTCCTCGGTGGAAGCGGGTGAAAGGTGATTTTGGTTCTAATTTAAGGGCGGCGCTATAGTCTTCAATGGCCCTTTGATAATCTTGTTGAAAGGCTCTGGCTTGACCACGGTTATAAAAGGCATTGGCCTCTTTGGGATTTAAGGTGATAACCTGATTAAAGTCACTAATAGCCTGACCAAATGCTTTGTATTCAAGGTGAACCATCCCTCGATGATTCAAGGCGTTAATTTTGTCAGGCTCATCTAAATCTAAGGCCAGGGCTTGATTCAAATCCTTAAGCGCCCGACCATAATCTTTCGCAGTTAAATAAGCCAACCCTCGCCGGTGAAAGGCGGGACCGTTCTTGGGATTGAGGAAAAGAGCCTGGCTAAAATCTTCGATGGCTCGCTGCAGGTTATCCTCATCTGTTGATGGCGACCCTAGCGGGGCATAATCGGCATATATACAGCCACGATTGTAAAAGGCTGAATCATTTTCTGCATTAAGATCAATGACCCGGTTGAAATCTTCAAGTGCCTTGGTAAAATCGCGTTGAGCCACAAACGCCTGCCCCCGATAGTTGAGGGCGTCAAGGTCGTTTTCATCAAAGCTCAAGATTTGGTCGAAATCTTCAATGGCCTGAGCATAATCGGCCTGATCCAAATAGGTACGCCCTCTATTTTTATAGGCAGCCGTATGTTGACCATTGAGTTTGATTGCCTGGGTGAAGTCGGCAATAGCCTTTTGGTTATCCCCCAGACGCCTGTGAGCATAGCCACGCTCATTATAGGCATCAGTTAAGGTAGACTCATCCAACTGTAGCGAGTCTGGATCGATCTGTTGTTTCTTTTTATCTGACTTTTCAGAGGTCGCTTCAACATCCGCTTGAACCGCTTTTTGTGGCTTTGTTTTTCTCGATGCTTTCTTAACAGGTTCGGTTAGCTCGATAGCCTGGTCAAAATCCTCAATCGCCCGTAAAAACTCTCCCTGGCGGCTATATCCCCTCCCCCGCTTGAAAAATGAAATAGCCCGAGCGGGGTTCAAGTGAATTGCCTGGTCATAATCCTCAATGGCCTGGGCATAATTCTCTTGTTGGGCATAAGCCGCTCCCCGCTGTAAATAGATTTCCTCGGTATCATTACCCAATGTAATCGCTTCATCAAAATTTTCGATGGCTCGGGCAAAATTTCCCAAAGGAGGCAGCATATAGGCCAACCCTCGTTGGTAAAAAGCTGTCGGCCGAAAATCCGTTTTGGATTGTTGAGATTGTCCCTCCTCGCTCTTGCCAGTTCGCTCTAAAGCCCGATCAAAGTGCTTAATGGCTTTAACAGGATTGTTCTGCCGCATATGAGCCAGCCCCAGATTAAAGAAGGAAATGCCATCGCCAGGATCAAGACGAATGGCCTGGTCGAAATCTTCTGCCGCCCAATCGAAGTTGCCTTGCTGCTCATGCACCAAGCCCCGGTGGCGATAACTGGCTGCATCTCGAGGATTCAACTCAATAGCCTGGCTAAAGTCAGCAATGGCCTCGGTCAACATTTCTTGGTGAACATGAGCCAGCCCCCGGTGATAAAATGCTTCTGGGTAGGCCGGACGCAGTTCAATAGCCCGATTATAATCGGAGATTGCTTTGGCCTGCTCATTTTGATCGGCATAAGCCAGCCCTCGATATAAATAAGCTGTGGCATCGGTGGGGTTGAGCTTGATAGCTTGTTTGTAATCCTCGATGGCTCGCTCATAGTTTTCCTGACGAGCAAAAGCCAACCCCCGGTCACTGAACAGAGTTGCATTATCGGGGTCAAGCCGAATCGCCTGACTATAGTCATCAGCAGCCTTAATAAAATCCGAAATAGGCGGGTTGGCGTAAGCTCGACCACGAGCATAGAAAATCGCTCCATTTTGAGGTTGGCGCTGAATGGCTTGATCCAGGTCCGCAATCGCTTCTGCATACTGTTGCCGGTCAAGGTAGGCTAAACCCCGACCAACATAGAGTGACACGTTCTCATCATTCAAAGCCAAACCCTTACTATAAACCTCGACGGCTTTCTCAGCTTCATCTTTAGCCTGGTAGCTATAGCCCAACCAGGTGTAGACAGT
>Ga0055475_10000060_pt1 | contig 12611 bp, 14 predicted proteins | sample Muzzi_CordB_D2_FD_57681 | JGI IMG/M metagenome (GOLD analysis project Ga0055475, IMG submission 57681) | Wetland microbial communities from San Francisco Bay, California, USA, that impact long-term carbon sequestration - Muzzi_CordB_D2 | ecosystem: Environmental > Aquatic > Marine > Wetlands ... | reverse complement strand
GCGGCCCACTGCTTAAAAGGCAGTTGCTCTACCTACTGAGCTAACGGCTCATTAATAAGGGGCATATAATATCATGTCATTATACATTGTCAAAGTATGAAGGTATTATTAACCTCCTCTGAATATAGAGTAAATTTCAGCCAAGACTCAATAAATTAAAATATAATATGGCGTCCCGTTTCTCATCCCCTCAATTTAAGAATTTCTCGCTGGCTACAGCGGCTAATTTCTTTTTCTTTTGCAATTTTTCAGCTTTTTTCCTTTTGCCATTATATATTAAGGATCTAGGCGGTAACGAAGCCAATATCGGCTTCATTATGGGCTCATTCGGGATTACCTCATTGGGCGCGATTCCCTTTGTCGCCTATCTGGTCGATAAATACGGAAGGCGGCAATTTATGCTTATGGGTTATGGAATTATGGCTGTCGCCTCGCTCGGTTATCTGTTTATAGATCATCTCTCCCCTCTGTTTTATTTGCTAAGATTTATTCAGGGTGCGTCATTCGCGTTCGCGTTTACAGCTGCCGGTACATTTGTCTCAGACTACATCCCTCCAGAAAGGAGAGCCGAGGGGCTCGGAATATTTAGCGCTTTTACCATAGCTTCTTACGCAATCGGTCCCTCGCTGGGCGAGTTTGTCATTGAGCTTTTCAGTTTCTACTCATTTTTTATATACGCTTCTCTATTCAGCCTGATAGCTTTCATTCTCACACTATTCACCCGGGACGGGGATTTTGTAAAATCTACCGATCCCCATGGTCTCGGTTTTTTCCGGTTAATAGCTTCCAAGAGATATGCCCTTATTTTAATTTCCAATCTGATTCTTGCCGGAGGGCTCGGATCCATATTAAACTTTGTGGCCACTTTTTTAAGATCCAAGGGACTGGCTGCGTTTTATTTTTTCCTGACCTATACGATTGCGGTAACCGCGGTAAGGATATTCGGTGGACGGATTTCAGACAGTTTGGGAAGAAAGACCATAGCCTCACCTTGTCTTTTGGCGGTGTCTATTTCGCTTGCGGCTATGTATTTTGTTGATAACGCGGTAAGCGCAGTTCTGATATCACTATTTTTCAGCATAGGATATGGATTCTTGTACCCTACACTGAGCGCTCTGGTCATAGATAAAGCAAAATCCCATGAAAGGGGGAAGGCTATGGGGGCTTTTAATGCTTCTTACAGCATGGGAATAAATTTCCTTGCGTTTCCGCTCGGCCTTATTGCAAGAGATTATGGTTACGAAATAATGTATTTTGCTACAGGTTGTGTAGTGTTTCTTGGATTTTTGCTATTTACTTTCTTTGAACCTAGCAGTGAATCTTGAAAATATCAATGTTATGAATTACTCTTGCGGACAATGAAAATAAAAACCGGCGATCATGTTCTGATTATTTCCCCTGATGAAAAAACTTTTCTGGTAACCGTTTCCGAGGGCAAGAAAATGGGGACCCATAAAGGTGAGATAAATCTCGGCGAATGCATTGGGAAATCCTTTGGGGAAAGAATTTATTCTAACTTGCAGCATCCCTTCTTGCTATTGGAGCCTACGCTTGAAGATAAGATGATGAAGGTTAAGCGTCATACTCAGATAATTTATCCGAAAGACGCGGCTTACATGATATTGAAAACAGGCATTCAGTCGGGGATGAGAGTAGTGGAGTGCGGCGCGGGTAGTGGCTCTCTCACAATGGCTCTTGCCAATGCCGTTGCTCCGGGCGGTATGGTTTATACGTATGATGTTAGGGAAAAGCACCTTGAGAACGCAAGGATGAATATAGAAAACGCGGGATATTCTGAATACGTAGAGTTTAAATTGCGCCAGGCCCAGGAAGGTTTTGACGAGGAAGATGTTGACGTCGTAATATTGGATCTTCCTTCTCCCTGGGACGGAATAGCCTCCGCGGCTAAATCGCTTAGGGGCGGCGGTAGAATTGCGAGCCTCTCTCCCACATTCAATCAGGTTGAAAAATGCGTTGAGAATCTGGAAAAACACGGATTTGTATACATAGAAACACTCGAACTATTGCTCAGATATTTACAGGTAAGTACTGGTAAAACCCGGCCTGTTGACCGCATGGTGAGCCATACAGGATTTCTAACGTTCGGCAGAAAAATCATATCCGACGGTACGCCGGTTAAAGAATTTAATCCTTTTGCTACGCCTATAGATACTTAGAAACATGAACAATTGACCCCACATAATGAAACGTAATACCACAAAAGCTATATATCTTCTTTTTTTCATTTTACTTTTCGGCGCCTACTATTTTTTTAAAAATGAAGATGTCGTACCCGATTCCAAAGAGGTCACCGTTATTGAAGTGTTAGACGGGGACACGGTCATCATTGACGACGCAAAACATTCTCGCGTCAGATATCTGGATATAGATACGCCAGAAATACCTCATCAGAACAGTCCCGGGGATCCAATGGCACTTGAGGCCTGGGATTATAACTCTGACCTGGTTGACGGAAGAACAGTCAGACTTGAGTTTGATGAGCAAAAGTATGACCCTTACGGCAGAATACTTGCACATGTGTATGTCGACAATCTTCTAGTAAATGAAGAGTTACTTAAACAAGGTCTGGCTACTGTTCTTATAATAAAGCCAAATGACAAGTATGCTGAAAAAATGCATGATGCGGTGGATGAGGCAAGAAAAGAGAAAAGAGGTATATGGGGTAGTTTGAAAAACCTGCATCCTCCGGAAAACAACAGCCGATTTCAAATTGATCTGGACAAGGCAAACCGCTATGAGGGTAAGCGGGTAGTTATACACGGGCAAGTTACAGGTACCCGGAAGTCGGATAAGGTGATTGCTCTAAATATGCAGGACATGATAGATATTGTTATCTTTCGTGATAATTGGAATAACTTTGAGCATTTCGACATAGATCCGGAGATTTATTACAAAGACAAGCATATTGAAGTAATCGGAAGAATAAGGATGCGGAAAGGAAAGCCAAGTATGGTAGTAGATCATCCCATGCTTTTGAGGAGCCGGAATTGACTCTGAAAGATTTACTAATACAAGGGACAAAGGAGCTAGGAGTCTCAATTTCTAATTCTCAATCAGACCTCTTTATGTCATACCTTAAAAACCTGAAAATATGGAATGACAGAATTAATCTGACCGCCATTAAAGATGACAGGGGGATTATTCTTAATCATTTCATCGACTCCCTTTCGGCGGCAGCTTTCGTTGAAGATAGAAAGAAACTGTTGGATCTTGGATCCGGAGGAGGTTTTCCGGGAATACCTCTTAAGATTGTAAGACCCGAGCTTGATGTGACGTTGCTGGACTCGGTTAACAAGAAAGTTTCTTTTCTGAATGACACTTTAAGGAAACTTCAACTGAAGAATATACATGCTATATGGGCAAGAGCTGAAGATGTAAATAATAAAATTCAAAGAAATTATTATGACTACGTTATAACTAGAGCTGTAGGCTGCTTTGATGAAATAATAAATTTATGCTCTCCCTATTTGACCGAAGATGGAGTTATGATTTTGATGAGAGGTAAGCTTGGGATTTCGGAATGGAATGAGTATGAAAAGAGAAATCTGGGCGTAGTAAAGCTTCTAGGTAGTAAGGAGTTTGAACTACCTTTTAGCGACCAAAAAAGATCTATATTTGTTCTTAAGCCGATTGGGCAATAGCAAAATCTTGACCGTAAATAGTTTGAATGTTAGTTTAAGTGCTCTTAATTGAAGAGGTGAATATGAAGACAGTTGGAGTAATTGGGGGAAGTGGGTTGTATGAAATCGAGGGACTCTCTAATGTTGAGTCTATTGCTATTGATACGCCCTGGGGCAGTCCGTCCGACGATTTAATTACAGGAAATCTGGGAGATGCCAAAATGGTTTTTCTCCCCAGACACGGACGCGGACACAAGATTATGCCATCAGAGATAAATTACAGGGCAAATATCTACGCAATGAAAAAGCTCGGCGTGCAGTGGATTGTGTCTGTAAGCGCGGTTGGCAGCATGAAAGAACATATTGCTCCAGGACAAGTTGTTATACCATCTCAATTCTATGATCATACAAAGACAAGAGCCTCAACATTTTTTGGAGACGGCATAGTAGCACATGTGTCTATGGCTGATCCTGTTTGCGAATCATTATCAGAAGACCTTTTTAATGCTTCTATCAAATCGGGAGCTAATGTTCACAAAGGCGGCACCTATCTCTGCATGCAAGGACCGCAGTTTTCTTCCAGAGCGGAGAGCAACATATACAGGGGCTGGGGGGTAGACATCATAGGCATGACCAATGCCACTGAAGCAAAGCTCGCCAGAGAAGCTGAGATTTGTTATGGCAGTATTTCTCTGGTTACAGATTATGACTGCTGGCACGATGATCACGATGATGTAACTGTTGAAGATTTAATACAGACATTAAACAGCAATGTTGAGCTTGCAAGGGATATCATTAAATCCGCAGTCCCTGCAATTAAAGAAACCCGGGTGTGCCCATGCTGCAATGCGCTTCAAAATGCGATAATTACACCTAAGGAAGTTATTACAAAAGAGGCAAGAGAACGTCTCAACATACTAATAAAGAGGTACATATAATGAAATTACTTGTAGTTGGTTCCATGGCGCTTGATACAATAGAAACACCGTTTGGAAAGGAAGATAACATACTCGGAGGTTCAGCCTCATATTTCTCTCTGGCAGCCAGCATGTTTACAGAAGTTGGTATTGTGGCTGTAGTAGGGAAAGATTTTCCGGAAGGGCATCTGGATCTTTTCAGGGAAAAGAATATTGACCTTAAAGGAGTTACTAGAGAAGAGGGCGAGACTTTTAAATGGGAAGGTAAATACGGGTACGATCTGGGAGATCCAGACACTCTGGGCACTTATCTGAATGTTTTTGAAAATTTTAACCCTGTAATACCGGACAGCTACTCAAATGTTGATTATGTTTTCCTTGCCAATATCGATCCCGAATTACAACTAAGCGTGTTGAACCAGGTTAAAGATCCCAAACTAGTAGCATGCGATACGATGAATTTCTGGATTGATAATAAGGTCGAGGAACTTAAAAAAGTCTTAAAACATGTAGACATACTCCTTATCAATGATTCAGAGACCAGAGCGCTTGCCGGAGAGCCACGAATAACAACAGCGGCAAGAGCAGTGCTCGCTATGGGCCCCAAGGTTCTTATTGTCAAAAGAGGCGAATACGGCGCACTTATGTTTGCCGGAGATGATATATTCTGGGCACCTAGTTTTCCGCTCGAAGAAGTAATCGACCCTACTGGTGCCGGGGACACTTTTGCCGGCGGATTTATGGGATACATAGCGGGCAATGATATTACCGACCCGGCTGGTTTTAAAACAGCCGTAGTAAACGGGAGTGTTGTCGCGTCTTTCACGGTTGAGAATTTCAGCGTTAGAAGGCTGTCAGGACTTTCAAAGGAAGAGATCAGCTCAAGATTCGCAGAATTTTTAAAACTTTCCAAAGTCGATTAATTCGTTTACTAAAGGCTTATTTCTTTTAATTGACTTCACCTGAAAACAAACTCGTATATACTCTCTTCTATGATTGACCTCCATTGTCATATGCTTCCAAATATTGACGACGGCTCAAAGAGCTGGGAAGAGAGCTTGCAAATGGTTTCTATCGCTCTAGACGACGGACTTACAGGAGCTGTTTGTACTCCGCACTGGATTCAGGGCAGCGACTGGGAACCGGCAGCCTCAAGCATTAGACAAAAAGTCGAAGAGCTCAATCGGAGAATAGGCGATGCGGGGATAGAGTTTACAGTTTATCCCGGAATGGAAGTAGCTATTGCGCCTGATTTAGATGATTTAGTTGCTTCTGGTAGCATACTGCCTCTGTCAGAGGGTGAATATGTCCTATTGGAAATACCTTTTTATTCACTTCCCATCGGTCTTGAAGAAATTATAGAAAGTTTGGATAGAATCGGGAAAAAAACCATTCTGGCTCATCCTGAGAGAGGAAAAGAATTTCAGGAGAACCCGTTACGTATCCTGGACTTCAAAGAACTTGGAGCGTCGGTTCAGATAACCGCATCAAGTCTTTGTGGTGATTTTGGAGAAAAAGCCGAAACATGTTCATTGAGCTTTGCTCATATGGGTGTAATAGATGTAGTGGCGAGTGACGCCCATTCCAGCCGGAGAAGGCCCCCCAAGAGTATCATCAGGGCTTAAAATACTAGAAGATGAAATAGGTATTGACGAGGTTGATAAAATTATTGAGAAACGATATGCAATCGCCGGTCTTACTTCCGGCGCCGGGTCACAATCCTGAATATAGTTAACCGGACTTTGAATGCTGCATAAATTTTAATCTCAAATTATAGAGAATATCATTTAAAAGCTTGTTTTCGTTATCATCGAGATTGCCGACCGTTTTATCTTTTAGAATTTCCAAAATCTCTATTGTATGTTTTGCCGCAGGGAGATTTACGCTTATCTCTTTTAACTGAGGATCGTGAATTTCTCCCAGATGTATTAATGATGATGCGTTTAACGAGAGGATGAATGTAGAAAAATCCATTGTTAATTCCCCACTATCTTTTGGTTTCTGTTCGTCGCTCATTCTATAGCCTCCTGTGGTTAATTCAGTTCATATACTTATTAAATTTTGTTCTCGGGTCGTAGGGGCTTGATTCAGCCATTTGTTCAAATATTTTTTTATCACTCTCTTTTATATTATCAGGCATAACGATCTTAACCTCAACATACTGGTCCCCGCGCTGCTTGGATTTAATATTTTGAACCCCTTTGCCTTTAAGCCTGAGTTTTGTTCCGTTCTGCACTCCCGGGGGTATGGAGACTTTAGCTGTCCCATCTATGGTAGGCACGTCTACCTGCTTTCCGAGTGCCGCTTCGTAAATTGTAATCGGGACTTCCAGATATATATCGTCCTGTCTGCGGTTGAATATCGGGTGCGGTAAAACTCTTATTTTAAGATACAGGTCTCCCTGCGCGCCTCTGGTACCTGATTCTCCTTTGCCCTGTACCCTGATTCTTGAGCCTGTTGATACGCCGGGCGGGATCTTAACGGATAATTTCTCAGTACTTACATTGTTCAACTTTTGACGGCTGATTGTTATATCTCTTACACCGCCTCTGATTGCGGTATCGAAATCGATCTCAATTTGATATTCAAGATCTTTTCCCCTTGAAGGCTGTTCTCGTGTGGTCTGGCTGAAGATGTCCCGGAAACCTCCTCCAGCTCTTCCCCCAGTAGTCCTTCTCGCCCGCGGCTCCCCTCCAAATCCGAAAATGTCTTTAAATATGTCTTCGAACCCCGGAAAATCCTGTGAGCTGTATGTGTATTGATAATTACCCCCACCAGTGTCTCCCGCTCTTCTCCAGGTGGTCTGGCCTCCGGGTCTGAATTCAGCGCTTCCGAACATATCGTAGGTTTTTCTCTTCTCTTCATCAGAAAGAACTTCGTGAGCTTCCTGCAATTCTTTAAATTTTTCCTCAGCATCTTTATTGTCCGGGTTATGGTCGGGATGGTACTTTCTCGCGAGATTCCGGTAGGCCTTTTTTATCTCGTCTTTTGTAGCGTTCTTGGAAACGCCCAGAATTTTATAATAATCTTTAACTGAAGCCATTTAAGTGTCTTTTCTTTACTGCTGCCCGTAACAAATTATATAGTAAGTGACAGAATAGCTACTTGCTTTACATACGTCAATTCATTTGTTCAGCATTAAAACTCCAACAATCTCCTATATTTATGTGATATATAATAAGATAGTCATTGCTTAAGTAGGTTCAAGGCAGAGGGGTAAATCCTAAAAGTTGAATTAGCCGTTTTCAATGGTGTTTAATATTGTTTCGGCTATCTGATTAAAAGCTTTTGCCGCCGTGCTTTCGGGGTGTGATTCAACGATAGGAGTTCCGCTGTCGCCGCCTTTTCTGATTTCAGGGTCTATAGGTATCTCACCCAGGAATGGCACTCCGAACTGCTCGGCCATTTTTTTCCCGCCGCCTCTGCCGAAGATATCTATCGGCTCTGCGTCGCCGGGCTGCTCAAGATAGCTCATATTTTCGACTATTCCCAGAATCGGCACATTTAGCTTCCTGAACATTTGAACGCCGCGTTTAACGTCAATCAGCGCTACATCCTGCGGTGTTGTGACAATCAATCCGCCGCTTAAAGGAGCTGTTTGAACGAGTGATAGCTGTGCGTCGCCTGTTCCGGGGGGAAGGTCTATAACCAGGTGGTCCGTGTCGTCCCAAATTACATCTTCTATAAACTGCTTTATAGCACCATGGACCATTGGGCCTCGCCAGATTACTGTTTCATCTTCGTTCACAAGAAAACCTATGGACATTAGCTTGAGCCCAAACTTGTTCAGAGGAACAATCTTGTTATCCTCGGTTGCTTTTGGCCTGTCTTTTATGCCCAGCATTGTAGGTATGCTTGGCCCCCAAATGTCCGCGTCCATAAGACCAACCCTGTCTCTCATTTTGGCCATGGCAACAGCAATGTTTACGGCAACTGTGGATTTTCCTACGCCGCCTTTTCCGCTGGCAACGGCGATGTAATATTTGATATCCGGCAGTTTTGCCGATTTTTCTGCTTTTTGGGGTCCCTGTCCCGGTGGAGCTGCTTTAGGCTGACGCGCGGAAATATCTATGCTCACGTCGGCTACTCCAGGGGTTTCTAGTATGGCGGTCCGTACGGACTCTCCAATTTCAGATTTAAGTTTGTCGTCGGGTTTCGGCAATACTAACGACACATTAACTTTGTTGCCATCGATTTTTATATCTTTTACCAGACCGAACGAGACTATGTCTCTTGTAAAACCGGGGTATTTTACGCTCTGTAGCGCGCTTTTTATCGCTTCGGGACTAAGTTCCATATTTTTTGTAGTGCTCCTTATTCAATTCCAAGTTTTGCTTTAGCTTCATCTGACATCATATCAGGGTTCCATGGCGGATCCCAAACAACCTCTACTAATACATTTTTAGCGCCGGCTTCTCTTATTGCTTCTTCAGCCTGCCCGGCAATCATAGCGCCCATTCCGCATCCGGGCGTTGTGAGAGTCATTTTAAGATTTACATTGTTGCCGGAGGAAATTGCTACGTCGTATATGAGTCCAAGGTCGACTATGCTAACAGGTATTTCAGGGTCGTATACATTTTTAAGAGCGGCGTATACTATTTCATCAGTTAATTCTACATTCGCCTGAGGCTTGTCAGATTTGTCGAATTTCTTAAAACTCACACCTTTTTCGGCTTTCTCCGCCGGTGTGTCAGGTGTAATGCTGATTATTTTTTTCATTCCCATGCTGTAAACCTCCCTAATTTTTGCTCATTCTCAGAGCTTGCTCAAAATAAGAGTCTACCATTGTTTGGATAAATATCTTACCCCAACGGCATTTACGATTCGGGGCATTATTATATCAGGGCAAGACCCAATATCAAATAAGAATGGAGATTAGATGAGAATTGTTTGCATTTAGGCCCGGTTTAGGGTTAAATATATTTATAAGTTTACTGTTTAGGAATACGGATGAATCAAAACGGAGAGAATCTAGAGAAACTTATATCACTGTCAAAAGAGCGGGGGCTTAAACTAACCCCTCAGAGGATGGTGATATTCCGTATTCTATCTGAAGCCAACCAGCACATTACAGTAGACGAAGTGTATCAGAGGGCAAAGGAAGAGTATCCGATGCTTTCTTTGGCTACCGTATACCGCAACATGGAGCAGATGGTCGAATCGGACCTTCTCAAACACCTGGACTTGGGCGGCGCTTCTATGAGATATGACACAAATCTGGAAGAACACCATCACTTTGTATGCACCAAATGCGGCAAAGTGTTCGATGTCTATTTGCAGGATATTAAGTACAAGATGGATGCAAACCGCTCACACCTCAAAAAAGCCAAAATTAACTCTCTAGACCTCCACCTGCAAGGCACTTGCGGGGAGTGTCTCTAACATATCCTTCCCCTTATAAACCACATTCCACGCAAAAGCTATTAGGTATAATCACTCTATGAATCTTATTTAATGGGAGACAGAGTAAATGAGTAATATTCAAGAACTCGCAGATAAGATAGAAATTACTGAGGTGATTCAGCGATACGGAAAAGCTCTTGACGAAAAGAAATTTGATCTTCTCGATAAAGTATTCACTAAGGACACGCCGCTTATATACCTGCTTGGTGAAGATATTTATAAGTTCAGCATGGAAGACGGAGTTGATTTTTTTAAGTCCTTTCTGGTCAAGTGTTACTGGACCTGTCACTTAATTAGCAGTCCGGTGTTTGAGATAAAGGGTGACAGAGCGAAAACCTCGAGCCGGGTAACTGCGACCCATATTCAGAAACAAGAGGATGGTTCGCAAAATATCTGGATTGTCTCAGGAGCCTATCAGGATGAGTTGGTGCGTGGACCGGACGGTTGGCGGATCAGTAAGCGAATAGCCGATGCTCCATATGTAGAAGGTGAATTTCTCTCAGAAGGGGTTAAAGAATTTCACGCTGCGCCGTCAGTCAAGGATCTTGAATAGTTGCTAAGAGTTACGGGACTTGTTAAGGCCGAGATTAATCCCCTTGACTCCCACCTGCAGGGATTCTTGTTAATAATCTGGATATTCTATTTGTTTGCGTCTTGAAACATACTCCCACTATAGTATATTTACAGCCCATAAATTCTAGTAGTCATTCACGTTAAAAAGGACAGCATCTAATATCATGGAATCGCTTCTTGGCGGCAATCTCTCACTGGTAATATTCTTCCCGTTAATTGGGATACCCATAATCCTGTTTCTGTCCTATATATATGAGAATTCTGAAGAATCCATAAAAAAAGGGGCGTTGATTGTAACCCTTGTTGAATTCCTTATTTCCATCCCTTTATTCACCAATTTTGAAAGCGGATCGGCTGCGATGCAGTTTGTGCAGAAAATTCCGTGGATAGAGAGCCTTGGTATCAGCTATCATGTAGGACTTGATGGAATCAGCCTTTTTCTCGTACTGCTCACTACTTTCATAATGCCCATTACAATTCTGGGCTCCTGGCGGTCTATACATAAGGGAATGAGGGAATTTTTGATTTTAATGCTAGTGCTTCAAACTGCTTTAATAGGAACATTTGCTGCTTTGGACATGATACTATTCTTCATATTCTGGGAAGCGGTTCTGATTCCGATGTACTTCATCGTAGGTATCTGGGGTACGGACAGGAGAATCTACGCCGCAATAAAGTTCTTTATCTACACAGCGTTTGGAAGCGCTTTGATGCTGATTGCCATTTTATATCTGTTTTATCTCCACATCGAGCAGTTCGGCGTGGCCTCAATGGATGTTCTGGATTTCTATAAGCTAGATATACCTTTTGACGGCATATTGAGCCCGCAGGGACTGGGTTTTCTGGCTTTCTTTCTGGCATTTGCTATTAAAGTGCCGATGTTTCCGTTCCATACATGGCTTCCCGACGCCCACGTCGAGGCACCTACCGCGGGTAGTGTCATTCTTGCCGGCGTGTTGCTGAAGATGGGAACTTACGGATTTCTCAGGTTCCTGATGCCGTTTTTTCCTGACGCTTTTATGGCCTATCTCCCAATTCTTATAGTGCTGGCAATTATAGGAGTTATTTACGGGGCTATGGTGGCGTTTGCTCAAAAGGACCTTAAAAAACTGGTCGCTTACTCGAGCGTAAGCCATCTTGGTTTGGTAATGCTTGGTATTTTTGTTCTCAACATTCAAGGTATGCAGGGCGGGGTATATCAGATGATAAACCACGGTATATCAACAGGCGCTTTGTTTATTTTAGTAGGCATGGTTTATGACAGAAGGCATACCAAGAAAATTGCCGACTTTGGTGGAATTGCCAAAGTTATGCCAATTTTTGCTGCGTTTTTCATGATTTCCACACTGGCTTCAATCGGGCTTCCGTTGTTAAACGGTTTTGTTGGTGAGTTCCTTATATTGCTCGGGGCTTTTGAATTTAACTGGATTTATTCGGCCCTTGGTGCTACGGGAATTATATTAGGCGCAATCTATATGCTCTGGGCTTATCAGAGAGTATTCTTCGGCCCGCTAAATAATGCTGCGAATAAAGTACTAAAGGATATTAACCTGAGGGAGATAATAGTTGTGCTTCCGCTTGCGATAATGATGTTTGTAATGGGGATATATCCAAAGCCATTCCTGGAAAGGATTGAGCCTTCGGTCGAGGCGTTGCTGAACACCAAATTCAGCGTTATGGCTCCTGAGTCTAGGCCTGGAGACGATCAGAATCCTGATGATGGATTCCATCTAGTATTTCCTGAATAATTTCCTCAGGTTTTAATCCCTCCGCTTCCGCCCTGAAATTCAAAACAACCCTATGTTTTAATACTGAAGGAGCAATTGCCATTACATCTTCTGTTGTAGGTGTATATCTTCCATTTAAGACAGCTCTCGCTTTACTGCCGAATATCAAATACTGAGACGCTCTCGGGCCAACTCCCCACGCGAGACTGTTCCTGACAGATTCAGAAGTTTCTGGATCGTCCGGCCTTGTAGCTCTGGCTACTTTCACTGCGTATGCCGCCACATGATCGGTGACGGGTACTCTGTGAACAAGGTCCTGAAATTCAATAATCTTGTTTGAGTCGAGAATC
>Ga0055475_10000059_pt1 | contig 12714 bp, 11 predicted proteins | sample Muzzi_CordB_D2_FD_57681 | JGI IMG/M metagenome (GOLD analysis project Ga0055475, IMG submission 57681) | Wetland microbial communities from San Francisco Bay, California, USA, that impact long-term carbon sequestration - Muzzi_CordB_D2 | ecosystem: Environmental > Aquatic > Marine > Wetlands ... | reverse complement strand
CTTAGAAACTTGATTTTTGTAAGGAGCCAGAGCCTTAAGTAACCACTGAACGAATTTGTAACCGGAGTCTGCCCCATAGTTAATGGCTTTTTTCTCCTCCATATCTTTTTGAAAAGACCAGTCCGTGTAAAGCTCAGCACAGGAGCTACCAGGACATTAGGCAACAGGCCGTAAATCTCTTCGGCATCGGGCTTTAGATAATCCACTACATGAAAAACCTGATCATCCTTGAGCCTCATTTCCTCTCTAATTCTTTTAAACCTTTCCGAATTTATTTTCAGCTCCGCGACCCTTATCCCATCTTCATAGGTCATAAGTAGCGCGAGATTTTTAGCATACAGCTCGGTAAGCTTATAGTCAGACCCTTTGGTATTGCTGTCAATTACCCTGACCGCACTTACTTTATTTAGGAATTTATCTGCATATTTGATATCCTGGTAATCAATAAGTCTAAAAACGGACTCGGCCAAAATTTCTCTTAGTTTTTGAGGATATTCAGATTCTATAATTGTAATACGGGACTGATATTCTTCTTTTAGATCGTCATCTAATTTATCGGCCCTTTCTTTTGTGAACGCTTCCCAGCTTGAAGCCCCATCAGTGTTGGAGCCTCCATTTGAATTCGCATATTCCCACCCGACTTCAAAAGCTTTCAGGCTGGCTTTTATAGCCACGCCAACCATCTCGATTGATTTAACAAAAGACTCTTTATCAAGCGGAACCGCGCCAGAAGCGCACAAAGCTCCAAGTAATATTGCATTTACGGCAAGCTCGTCCATTCCATTTTTTTTAGACAGCTCAAGCGCGTTTAACTCAATAAACCTGCTAGAAAACCCAGCAGCTAATTTTCTTAAATTGTCATCAGAATAAATGCCGCTGCCAATGGGCATTTTTTCAAGCGTGGAATAAATCCTGTGAGAGCTTGTAACAATTGTAGTCTTATCAGAACCGTAACCAAGCTCAAGAGCTCTGCCTAATTCAAGGAACTCCTGCGCTAAAAGAATATCTACTTCCCCTGGAACCGGGAACTGAGCGAAAATAATTGATTTATCATGAGATTTAGGTTTTGGATGCGCCTCGAGGTAATAGACAGTTGATCCGCCCCTCTGTGAAAGCCCGGGAAGACTTATCCCCTGAGCGTCATAATCTTCAAGGAAAAAGGCCTGCACTACCCATTCAGTCAGCACCCCCCCTCCCTGACCGCCTACGGCTGGAATTAATATTTTTATTAGATCGCTTTTTTTATCCATGCTCTCAAATATGTCAAAAAGAATATATTTCTAAAACTATCAGACGGAAGAAGCTTATGATATATCCGATATAACTTCATTATCCTAGCCGTAAACTAAGTTTCAGATTAACCGCATTTTCAATATGTTTAATTATCCCGTCCATCCATTTTTGGAGATCAGATGAAGTAACGAACGGTTTATTTTAGCTCCCAATCTGTCAAAAATTGAGGGGTTGTCGATTATTTCTACTTTATAAAAAGATGGGCAAAGCACTGCTGCATGAGCTATCTCTCCACATAGCCCACAGCCCACGCATGAATATTCTATGTGAGCCACAGGGTCCTCTCTTAATATTGTAGGACTCTCTTTTAAAGTAAGAGAAGGACATCCGTTATAACGCATACAGGAGTGGTCTCCGGTACACACTTCGGGATCTACACCGAGTTTTTGCTGTTTGACACGTTTGCCGATTTTGATCTTTTCTTTTATTTGTCCCCTCTCCCTTCTGGTCTTCTCTAACTGGCATTCTCCTCTTGAAATAATAACTTTAAGCCCTTCTTCCTCTTCATAGGCCTGCCTCAATACATCCATCGATTCGCTTAGATCATACGGGTCTACACCCCTGATCCACTTAACGCCGGTCCCCTTTAGCGCTTTCTCTATATCCATGCCCACGCCTTCTTGTCTCATATTTTGACCTGAAGCCGGATTTTCATGGTGGCCTGTCATTGAAGTCCAGAAGTTCTCCAAGATTATCAGTATTGCGTTTTGATTGTTATACACAGCATTTGCAATGCTTGTAGTAAGCCCGCTGTGCCAGAACGTGCCGTCACCCATAAAGGAAATAACCCTTTTATTTGCCATACGCGAAAGCGCCCCAGCCGACGCAAGCCCTATACCCATTCCCGTAATTGAATTGCTCAAGTCAAATGGGGGAAGACCGCTCATCGAGTAACATCCTATATCAGACGCATAATAGGATCTGCCGTAATCCTCTTCAAGAATTTTTATTGCGGTAAAAATAGGCCTTTCGGGACACCCGGTACAAAACACGGGATTTCTCTTGGCAACCGATTGTTTTAAATATGTTGAAGCCTTTTCTTTATGTTTTTCTGTATATTCGCTTCTTTCTTTAATGCGTTCCCTCTCATAACTTGAAAGGGTGTTTTTCAAAAGAAAACTACCGACACCTTTTGCTATATGATCAGGGGTATATTCTCCCGCTTTAGGTAAAAGGTCTTTTCCAAATATATCCAGCCCTAATCTAGCTCTTTGCACTATTGAGCGAATCTGCTCTTCAATTAAGTTCGGCATTCCTTCTTCTACTATTAAAACTGCTTTTTTATCTCTGAGAAACAATATTATTTCTTCAGGTACCAGTGGGTTTGTAACATTGAGATTTAATATAGGAAGCCTTGCCTCTCCATACAAATTCGCTTCACCGAGGTTATAAAGACATCTTACCAAAGAATTGTAAATCATTCCGTGTGTAATAATTCCTATCGACTTTTCATCGCCGTCAAAAAACTCGTTTAGCTTATGATCCAGAATATATTTTTGCGCAGCCGGGAGCCTGTCGTGATATTTTTTCTTCTCATGATCAAAAGTAAACGGCGGTAGGGGGATTGTTTCCAGATTTGTAGTCAGATCATCGAGCTGATTAATCATGCTGATTCCGGCTTCCTTGTTATCCTTGCACTTCATTTTGTTCATTATATGTGCAACTCTGGTAGACAGCAGAAACATCACCGGCATATTTGAGTATTCGGACAGCTCAAACCCCTGCTCGACCATCTTTGCTACATGCTCCAGATCGCCTCTAGGATCTATTACTGCCATCGTTGACTTTAAAGCTAAAGGAAGCGCTCTTTCGGCAACACAGGTACTGTCGCATCCGTAGTCCTCACCTACAATTATCATGGCTCCCCCCGTAACACCAGAGGAGGATATGTGAGATAATGCATCGGAGGCGACATTTGTGCCTACTATCTTCCAGTTTACTGAACCTCTTATTGGATAGCTGATTGATGCTGACAACAGAGACGCAGCGGATGCTTCATTACCAGAGCAGTCAAAGTATATGCCCTTGGGTTTTAAAACCGTTTCATAAGAATCCGATATTGCGTCTATCAGGCTTGCCGTGGGAGATCCCGGATATCCGCCAAGATACGACACCCCGGACTGAAGAAACGCTTTCAAGATAGCAAGTGGGGTATCACCGTATAATGTTTGTCCTTCGCCAAAATCCAATTGATCCAGTAAATCCTTAGAATAGCCCATGAATTCTCCCTTAAGGACTTTAATCCTTAGTAAAACTTGAACAATAATTTACCAGATAAGGGTTATGTATACCAGAAATATTACAGCGGTAAGTGTTTTTGGGTGTATCTAAGACTATTATAGAGACTTGCCAAAGTCCCGTCCATCCCAGCTTTACGGTGCTCCACGATTCATGAAAACCTCTCAGGTATATTACACCAATTCCTTCTTCAGCTCGGAAACGTATTTATCGGCTATCCTTGTGGGTTCAGGTATTCGATATCCTTTGGAACAAACTCTGGCGATCTCAATTGAGGTCGGTAAATCAATTTTATGACCTATAGAAACAAATACGGGTTTGGTATTAATTCTGGTTTTAAGCGCAACCCCTATCTGCTCGCCGTTTTTTGAAATAAGCGGCTCATACGAACCGGCTATATCTTTGGGATCATTATATATGCCGTACAATTTTTTCTTGGCAATTCCCATAGTTGGAATATCAAGCAAAACACCGACATAGGATGCAATCCCAAACCCTCTGGGATGAGCGATACCCTGCCCGTCGAGAATCAGCACGTCGGGGGTTTTATGAAGCTTGTTATAAGTTTTGATAATTGCCGGTCCTTCCCTGAACGCCAGAAGCCCGGGAATATAAGGAAAATTCTCGTCAACAACTTCCCAGGCGCGTTCAATTTCCTTGAGTTCTGGATAAGTGAAAACCACTATTCCGCAGACAAGTTTATTTCGGCCTCTAATTATAGCCAGATCCGCCCCGGCAACTGTTTTAACTTTTTTAAATCCGTTTTTTGGTTCGACTTTATCTCTGAGTTCTTTTTGGACAGCTACAGCTTCACTATAGTCAGGCGGGTCGGACTTGTAGAGCTTTTTTATTCTGTCATTATGTAGTATCGACAAATCGTCTCTCTCTTGTGAGTAGTGGGGGAAATTATACACTATGCAACTTGGAAACCAGGAGCGTTATATTTGTCGCGGACTATAAAATTCGGTAGAATCAAACGTCAAATAAGGCAGTCGGAAGCGAAAAACCTATGAAATTAAAAATGGCTTTTATAATGGACCCGGTAGAGTCAATAAATACCGAAAAAGACACAACTTTTGTACTGATGCTAGAAGCACAGGCAAGAGGGCATGAAGTCTGGTACTTACAACTCAAGGACTTGTTTGTAAAAGAAAACAAAGCCTTTGGTAACGCAACTTCGATTACGCTTGAGAGAGCCGAGTCATTTTATAATATTGGGAAAACTCATACTTGCGAGCTTGAAGATTTTGATGTCGTGTGGATGAGAAAAGACCCCCCTGTGAACAATGATTTCCTATACGCAACATACATACTCAGTCTTCTTGATGTGAACAAAACCAAAGTTCTCAACAATCCAACCGGAATAAGGGAATCTAACGAGAAACTGTATTCTTTGTTCTTCCCTGAAATAATACCTACAAGTATTGTCACAAAAAATATTAATCAGCTTCTGGATTTTCTCTCTGAATACGGAGGTGAAATGGTAGTTAAACCGCTTGACGGCCACGGGGGAGAGGGAATTTTCTATGTCCGGGAAGGTGACCGTAATACTAATGTTATCTTGGAATCCATTACAAAATTTGGAACGGAATATATAATAGCGCAGGAATTCATCAAAGAGGTATCCGAGGGTGATAAGAGAATAATCGTGCTAAACGGCGAACCACTGGGAGCAGTACTCAGGGTTCCTAAACCAGGAGGCGAATTCAGGTCTAATTTTCATTCCGGCGGTAGCCCCGCAAAATCGGATCTGACGAAGAGAGATCTTGAGATATGCGAAATACTTGCCCCACGATTTAGAAAAGATGGGTTATATTTTGTAGGTCTTGATGTAATCGGAGGGTATGTAACTGAAATTAATACGACAAGCCCCACAGGGATTCAGGAAATAAACAGATTAAACGGGGTAAAACTTGAGACTCCGGTCATTGAATTTGCCGAGCAGTTATGCAGTAATTAATTTAAGGAGCATTAATGAAGATATCTAAAGCAGACGTTGAAAAAGTCGCCGAGCTTGCCAGATTGGAATTCAGTGAAGCGCAAACCGAGAAATTCACGGAACAGCTGGGAAACATACTTGAATATATAGAGAAGCTAAATGAGCTGGATACGGAGAATGTAGAGCCGACTTCTCACGTGCTGGATATATCGACCCCTCTAAGAGAAGATAAGATCCAAAAATTATTGACTATCGATGAAGTTCTTCAAAATGCACCTGAAAGTGAAGATGATTTCTTTGTAGTACCACAAGTTATAGAAGACTAAGGAGAAATACACTGATGGAATTGCCGTTTTTAACAATTAAGGAAGCATCGGAGTTAATAAAGAAAAAAGAACTATCCCCGGTTGAGCTGACTCAATCTGTACTAAATAGAATTAAAGAGATGGATGAACTTTTAAACACTTATGTAACAGTTCTGGACGATAAGGCGCTTGAGTCGGCAAAAAAAGCCGAGGAAGAAATCACTTCAGGCAACTACCTGGGCCCTCTACATGGAATACCCCTTGGGCTCAAAGACATATTTGTTACTAAAGATATTAACACCACATGCGGATCGAAGATGCTTGAAAATTTTGTCCCTCCCTATGACGCAACTGTAACAGAGAGGCTTCAGAAAGCGGGAGCAGTCTTTTTAGGCAAAAATAATATGGACGAGTTCGCAATGGGCTCTTCAACAGAAACATCATACTTCGGCCCGACAAAAAACCCCTGGGACTTAAACAGAGTTCCCGGAGGATCAAGCGGTGGATCAGCCGCAGCCACCGCGGCCTCACTCTGCCTGGGCTCAGTCGGAACAGATACAGGGGGGTCCATAAGACAGCCTGCCGCTCTTTGTGGAGTGGTTGGAATGAAGCCGACTTACGGTAGAGTCAGCAGATTTGGAATGATAGCGTTTGCATCTTCTCTCGACCAGGCAGGCCCATTAACCAAAACGGTTGAGGACACAGCAATAATTCTAAACGCAATTTCAGGGGCAGACCCAAGAGACTCTACTTGTCTTGATTTGCCTGTGCCCGACTATACAAAAAGCCTTAAAGAAGACTTAAAAGGACTCAAAATAGGTATACCTAAAGAATATTTTGTTGAAGGTATGGAAAAAGACATAGAAGACGCTTCTAGAAAAGCTATTACAGAGATGGAAAATCTGGGCGCCGAAATCATCGAAATATCCCTTCCACACACAGAATACGCAGTACTAACTTACTATATTATTGCCCCGTCTGAAGCAAGCTCAAACCTTGCCAGATACGACGGTGTGAAGTACGGCTTCCGGGCTGAAGGCGCGGAATCACTAAGAGATATGTACTTTAAAACACGAGCTCAGGGATTTGGAGACGAGGTCAAGAGAAGGATTATGTTAGGCACCTATGCATTGTCGTCAGGATACTATGACGCCTATTACCTAAAAGCTCAAAAAGTGAGGACACTTATTAAACATGACTTCGATGAAGCATTTAAGAATGTGGATGCGATAGTGGCCCCTACTTCACCTGAAGTAGCTTTTAAAATCGGCGAAAAAACTCAGGACCCAATAAAAATGTATCTGTCAGATGTGTTAACCATACCGTGCAATATTGCCGGGCTTCCCGGAATTTCAATTCCTTGCGGATTTTCCTCTGAGGGTCTTCCGATCGGAATACAGGTTCTTGGAAAACCTTTTGACGAAGAAACGGTAATTCACGTTGCTCATGCCTACGAATCTAATACAGCATGGGGAGAAAAAAGACCTGAATTTTAAATAGAGATTTATCCATTACAAAAAAATGAATTTCTCTGTAAACTGTTATGTGGAGATAAATATGTCTGAAAAGCAAAAAAAATGTATGCTGTGTGGAATGCCTTCTGAAGAATCTATTTGTGAATCCTGCAAGTCAAACGTGCAGGGTGAAGCCGCTCACAAGAAGCAGAACATGGAAAAACAGGTCAAATCTAGCTCGGAAGCGGATATAGACAAGAGAATAAAAAAACAGATGAATAGAGAGAAATAAGTGCTGTTAGAAAAAACCTATTTCCAAATTTCCAGGGCTTTTTTGTAAACTACACTTTTTGACATCCCGCTATCAGACGTAATTTGCTTTACCGCGTCTTTTAATGTGTGACCTTCTTTTTTCAAATGTGACAAAACTTCATCAACTGTCGCGGAATCCATTTTCTCTTTGTTTTGAGAGCTGCCTTCGACCACCACGACAAACTCCCCTTTTAGAGAATCTCTCGATTTCAAATCTGAAATCACATGAGTAATTGAACCTCTTAATGTTTCCTCGTACATTTTTGTAATTTCTCTACTAACGGAGACATTCCGGTCCCCAAGCATCTCACTCACTAATTCTAAGGTTTTTATCACTCTTTTCGGCGATTCATAAAAAATGATAGTTTCGGGTCTATCTTTTATAGTTTCCAGATATTCTGTAAGTTTTTTATTCTGCTTCGGAAGAAAGCCCAGAAAAGTGAAACTAGAAGTTGGGAGACCAGAGACACTCAGCGCGGCAAGCACTGCCGACGCCCCGGGAACCGGAACTACCTGAATGCGGTTTTCAGAAGCAAGTTTTACAATACGGTATCCGGGATCTGAAATACCGGGAGTGCCCGCATCGGATACCAGAGCAATACTCTTCCCTTCTTTAAGGATAGATAGCAGCTCGGCCGCTTTATCCACTTCATTATGCTCGTGGTAGCTTGTGAGCTGCTTTTGAATCTGGTATCTGGAAAGTAATTTCTTTGTCGTTCTCGTATCTTCACAGGCTATCAAATCAACATCTTTTAAAATGTTAATAGCCCTTAAAGTTATATCTTCAAGATTTCCAATTGGTGTTGAAACTATGTAAAGCTTAGAACTCATAGTCAGTTTTAATAGATTTAACCGCCTGTTCCGTCACAATTTTTCCACTGCTCGGCATTAAGGCATTTATCCTTATCATCTCCTCCATCAAGATTATCGGTTCCAGGGCCGCCGTCGAGAAAATCTTCTCCTTCATTTCCCTCTATATAATCATTACCTTCTCCGCCATAAACAACATCATTTCCACGGTTGCCTTCTAAGCGGTCATCCCCTGCTTCTCCGTAAATCTGATCGGGTCCGCGGTTTCCCTGTATAACATCGTTACCGTCCCCGCCGCATATGTAATCTTTACCCTCTTTACCGCTTATCTGGTCGTTTCCGCCTAACCCAACAATTACATCATCACCCATAGTTCCGGTAAGCACATCATTTCCTTCAGTACCTACAATTGTCGCAACTTTGCCATCACAGGTGGGTAGTGTTTCTTCGGCAGCTTCTTCAGTACTTTGGGCTGAAGCCAGATAAACGCCGATTAAAACAAAAAATAAAACTAAAAATCCTCTAAATATATTGTTTTTCATATTGATCCTCCCGAAAGTCTTTATTACCTTCAATTAAACTACTTCAGTCAAAAAAAGTCAAGTGTTGACAACCAGATATGAAAGATAAACCGCATAGATATCAACAAATGGATTTCAAATTGATTTCTGCGAATATTTAATAGAAAAAAAGGGGTGTATATTTATATAGACATACACCCCGTTTTTTTTACATAATTATTTTAATTACCAGGCTTTATATTTTCTTCTCAACCAATGCAACCCAACTAAAAAAAGGCCTGCGCCGATAACTGAAAATCCCATAAGTCCTAATGCAGGTATCGGAGTTGGTCCGGGTGGTACCGGTGGGCCCGAAGGTGTTGGAGTTGGATCACCGCTTGGGGGCGGACCTGTAGGTGGCTGTGTTGGTCCCGTAGGTGGCGGTCCAGTGGGTGGTGGGTCAGTTGGCGGAGCTGTTGGACCCGAGGGTCTGGGTGTCGGCGGTGGAACAGTCGGCGGAGGGTCAGTAGGTGGTGGATCTGTTGGCGGTGGATCTGTCGGCGGTGGATCTGTTGGAGGAGGATCTGTTGGCGGCGGATCAGTCGGAGGAGGATCAGTTGGTGGTGGATTCATTACACCACATACTTCAAAACTTGAAAATGTTAAATCTACTCCTACATCTACTCCATTTGAATTCGGCTCAATTTCAATAACCTGAACATCGGTAAAATCTATTGCCGGAAAATCAGTAAGTGGGAAAACAAGATCTGTTGGAAGCGGATCACCGTCTATCGAATTTGGCAAAGCCGGAATTATTACAGATTGAGTAGTACTGGAATCTGATATGCTTAACCTCAAAGACACACCGGGATTGTCACTGGAATCAAGAGAAATCATAAATCAATCCAAGACAGTAATCCCATCGTTGAAATTAGCATTTAAACCAGCGCCGTTGGCGTCGTAGGTCACAATTAGCGGGGCATAAACGGCAACCCCATTGCTATAAGCCATAGAGCCGTTAATCTGAAGTGACGCAATACCCGTATCATCAGCTATAGGTCCAAATGAAACCTGTCGGAAATTGCCCAAAACTCCAGGCGACCCGTTCTCAGTAACATTAATTGCCGGATCGTTATTGATCAAAAAATTCACAGCGTTAAAGTTGGGTGAGTTTGCGTAAGTATCAACATCTATACAAACTGGCGTTTGTGCCATTGCGTTTGAAAAGCTGTATAACACAATAAATGTAATACCCCACAACAAACCTCTAAAACTCAAGAGTAAGCTCGAAAAAATACCAAGCATATATCTCCCCTCCTCAATTACTTTATTTTTTGCCTCTCTGTTCAGACAAAACATAGATGTTACACATCTTATTATTACAATTATAGACTTATTAGTCTACTATTTAATACACTTACTAAACTTATAACATTGTTTTCTGGTATTTACTCATTAAATGGATACAGGTTGATGAAAAATAATGGCGGAGAGCGAGGGATTCGAACCCCCAAGTCCGTGAGGACACCGGTTTTCAAGACCGAGTTGATATATACAGAAGGAAGAGAATCTAAATGGAACAATTGAAAAATACTAGAATTATGATCAACTGCACCGCTTCGAACAAACATATGCAAGTTAAAGCATATAGAGATATTGTTAAATTAATATTTTTGTAGACTCGGTCAACAATCTATGTTAATGTGTCTCTACTTTTTTTAATTCACGGAGCAAAAGGAGAGGAAATATGAGTAAATATTTTAAGAGTACTTTGGTATTTGCTGTAGTTTTCGCTGGTGTTTTAGCTTTATCTTTCAGCTTTTTAGGTTGTGATGGTGGTGGTAGTGATAGCGGCGGTAACAGTAATAGTGGTATTGTTAACGGTAAGATTGAGGACATCATTGAAGCCAGCAATGATAAGAAGAAAAATGGCGCAACATTTTTCGCATCAATCAAAAGCTTTTTCAGTTTGTCATCTGACGCTGTTGCGCAAAATGGCGGAGTCATAGTAAACGTTATCAAAAACGGCGAAGTAATAGACAGCACGATTACCAATGCTGACGGGAATTTCAATATTACAGGCAACGGTGAAGTTGTCTTGGAATTCGTCACGCCCGATCAGAGCATAGCGACCCTAAACTTGTTCATACCCGGAGGAACGGTAACCACTCTTAACGTTTCCATTAACGAAAATTCGGGCACAGTATCAGTTAACGAGGTACAAAACGGCTTAAGGTGTGAAAACGGCGTAATTAATATCGTCGACGACCAGGTTATTATTAATGGTCAGGGTTTTGACGACTGTATCAGAACAGAAGGAACCTGCACTGTAAATATTGATGCAATTGACGTAACCCTTCAAAACTGCGAAAGATGTATTGACGCACAGGACAACTCTTTAATCAATATAGAAGCAGATTCAATTTTCTGTGAAGGTAACGAAGATGCAATAAGAAGTGAAGATACTTCCAATGTAAACTTTATTGGTGAAGAATGCTCCGTAATTGGAGCCATCGATCAGGAAGACCTATCTTTAGTTGACCTCTCAGGATGTGAGGTACTAATAACCGAGGACAGGACCGAAGATGGTACCGAAGATGGTACCGAAGACGGAACCGAGGACGGTACCGAAGACGGAACCGAGGACGGTACCGACGACGGAACTGAAGACGGGACCGAAGATGGTACCGAGGACGGGACCGAAGATGGAACTGAAGACGGGACCGAAGATGGTACCGAGGACGGGACCGAAGACGGAACCGAAGATGGCACTGAAGACGGCACTGAAGACGGTACTGAAGACGGAACCGAAGATGGGACTGAAGACGGTACTGAAGACGGAACCGAAGACGGAACCGAAGACGGTACAAACTAAATCTTCAAGACTATAAATAAAAGTATAAAAATACTATTATAAGAATTGGAACTTAAAGGGATAAAAGTATTGAGCAACTTTTATCCCTTTTTTTATCTTGCAGTCAAACTACCAATATGAGTTTATTCAAATCCGAAAGAAGGATGTATCTATATTATTCTTTCAGTCTCTTATCAATATTTATATTGAGGATTTATCTCTCCGAATATCTGACATTATACGGAGACCTGAATGTCTTTGTGAAATGGGGAGCAAGAATTTCCAAAGTCGGCTTCTCGGATTTTTACTCAACTTACTGGTGTGATTACATGCCGGGGTACTTATATATTCTTAGAGCTCTGAACGGGATTCATTCAATGTTTCCTGACTTAAGCAAGGAAATATTGTACAAGCTGCCTGCAAATATTGGAGACTTGATAATCTCCATATTGATATTTGCAATTATAAGACGCTACTACTCAGCATCAAAAGCATTTTTGGCGTCTATTCTCTTCTTCCTCAACCCCGCACTATTGGCAAATTCTACTTTCTGGGGACAAATTGACTCATTTCATGCATTACCGGTTATCATTTCTTGCTTATTCGCATTAAGACAGAGAATATTCCTTTCCGGTCTTTTCATTACAATAGGATTTCTTATCAAGCCTCAAACAATAATTATATTCCCAGTAATAGCAGCCTTAAATTTCATACCGTTATTAAAAACAAAACCTGCAATAGTCCATGTAGCCAAAAAATCGCTAATTTTTATCCTGTCAATTTTCCTCACCACGTTTGTAATTTTATTACCCTTCATTATTAAAGATCTTGCAGGTATCTCTGATGTTGTTTCTGAAACTGTAAAATTCACTCTCGAAAGATTCATGGGGTCTTACGGTCAGTATGAAAAGGCATCTCTGAACGCGTTTAACTTTTGGGGCATTATCGCAATGTGGCAGAGCGATCATACCAGATTTTTAAAGTTAACATACCAAACCTGGGGGACAGT
>Ga0055475_10000056_pt1 | contig 12903 bp, 15 predicted proteins | sample Muzzi_CordB_D2_FD_57681 | JGI IMG/M metagenome (GOLD analysis project Ga0055475, IMG submission 57681) | Wetland microbial communities from San Francisco Bay, California, USA, that impact long-term carbon sequestration - Muzzi_CordB_D2 | ecosystem: Environmental > Aquatic > Marine > Wetlands ... | reverse complement strand
TCCCACACGTTTCCCGCTATGTCGTATATGCCGTAGCCGTTTGGAGGAAACGACCTTGCGGGCGAAGTTACCCTGAAGCCGTCCCTGCCAGTATTTGTATAGGGAAACATGCCGTCCCAGGTGTTGGCTTTGGCTCCTCCCAGGTCTACCTGCTCACTGCCCCATGAGTAGGGTTCGTCAATGAGTCCGCCTCTTGCGGCCCATTCCCACTCTGCCTCTGTCGGAAGGCGCTTGCCCGCCCATTTGCAGTACTCCTCGGCGTCAAACCACGACACATGAATTACAGGATGGTTCTCAAGCCCGTCAATCGAGCTTCCTTTGCCAATTGGGTGTTTCCAGTCCGCCCCGGGCACCCATGTCCACCAGTTGTGGTAGTTATTGAGATCGACTTTTTCCCCGGGAGGGTTAAAAACTAGAGAGCCCGGTACCAGAACGCTGTCGTCGGGCTTGACTGTACCCTCGGGGAGCTGTTTTTTAAGCTCCTCCCAGTCGGGTTTTTGCTCAGCTGTAGTGGTGTAGCCTGTCGCTTCTACAAATTCCTCAAAATTAGAGTTTGTAACCTCTGTTTCATCCATCCAGAACGGGTCAAGGATTACACGGTGCCGGGGCAGCTCGTCTTCACGTTTGAGCTCGTCATTTCCGCCCATCTTAAAGTCTGCCTCAGGGACGAGCACCATGCCGTTTGCTTTTTTGATTTCTACTTTGTTTTCCTTTTCCGGCGAGCTGCATGAAGATAAAGATAGAACAATGTACAAAGCTGAGAAAAGTATAAAAATATATTGCGATTTGCAGTTCGCAGAGCCTTTAAGTGATTTGAGAATTTTTTTGCCGCCAATAAGAATATATTACCGCACAATATTATCATATATTCACTCTATTGCTACCTGATAATATCGCACACGTCCCGATCGGAAGTTGCTTTTTTTGGTTTCATAAAAAGGTGTCTACTAAATAAATTTGTCGCCCCACGTACATAAATGACTTATAGAAACAATGTTATTAGCAAAACATCTATATATCAAACTGTATTTGGGTTATAATTTTTTATTGGCGTGTAGGTAACTAAACAACTTAAGGAGGGACAGTTATGCCTAAATCAACTAGTCATGGCTTTATATTGATAATTGCGTTCTTTCTGGCGGCGTTTTTGTATATGAATACGTATGCGTCCGCTAGAGATGTAATATTTAACGATCCCTTTAATGACGGCGTATTGGTTTTCGATCCCCTTCAGCAGGGGGAGTGCCGCTATCTTGAGACCGATGAGGCAAACAAGTGGTGTGTACAGTTCTGTGAATATCTTGACTGTGACGAAACCGATTACTCGGGGCCGGGGCAATACAATAAGCAGATAAGAAAAGCATGCGTCGGTCTGGTCAGAAGGTATGATACACAAACTGGCGTGCCGGGGCCGCCCTGTATTTGTGATGAAGTCTGCAATTACAAGCATAGGAAATGTTTAAACAGGTGCGATCCGGAAGATACTTGCTGCCCGACAAAATGCGGAAACGATTTGGGTCAATGCAAGAAAGAATGCTGTGCGGAAAGGGCCGAAATCGATTATCAGATGTGTCTTGAGGATTGTGGCAACGATCCGGACTGTTTATGTTTAAAAATGGGTTGTTCTTTTGGTCCGGTAACATGCATACCTCCTCCGCTTCCATAGGATCGCAAAGGAGAGTTAAATCGCAAATTGAATAAAAAAAGGGAGCCGACACGCTATGTGCCAAGCTCCCTTTTATAAGTTTGATGTTAATAGTTTTAACGTGATTTGTGTTTTAGTTTGTTTTTCTCGGGTCGTCAGCCGGATCGATATAATTAATATCAAATGGTCCGTCGCCGTTTATTTGAAGGATTGTCTCCTGATCGGTCCAGGCGAAGTGGTTCTCTTTGGCCGGGATGAAAACAAAACTTCCTGCGGGGAATTCTTTGCTCTGCTCCTTGTCCAGTTTGTCTCCCATTCCGGCATAAAGAGTTCCCGAAAGTATACTCACTCGCTCAACCATTGTGTGCCAGTGCGCCGGAATTTGATAGCCTTCAGGCAGCGACAGGCGTATTGTGTAAGGCGCGGCCTCGTGCGGGTCGCCTTCAAGCACTGCCAACTTAGCGCCAGGCGGAAAAGCAGGCGGAACATCTACCCAGGTGATTTCTGCCGGGGTCAGTAAAATCATTTGCGGCTCGCTGGCCGCGGCGTCCATTTCCTTCTCATCATCAGCCTGCGCAACGGTCAAGCCGCTTAGGCTCAGTGTGAGTACAAACAGCAAAACTATCCTGCCAAATAAGTGTTTCATGGTATTCCCTCCATGGAATATTGGTTTGATCTGACAGGACAAGTATATAACAAATGAAATACAAATCATAACAACAGACCACCTTGTTCTGCGTTCTGCGTAAATAAAATTCAGAATTTCAATTAGAAATTTAGCTAGGTGAATAAAATATCTGTGTTAGTCTTGTAATTGGCGGTAGTACCAATAAATCATTCAGGAGGGATAGCTATGACTAAAATCCTTAGTCAGAGTTTTCTTTTTTTCGCGTTAGCTATCGTTTCCGTAATATTGGCAGGAATGGAAGCGAAGGCGCAGGAATTATTTAGTACAAACACTTTTTTTGAAGAGAGTGATTGCAGAGTGCTTGACGGCAGAGCAAAACGGCTTTGCCTGCTGCACTGTGAGTTCTTGGAGTGTGATGATGCCGAGAGTCTGGGGTTGGGCCCTTTTCTTGGTGCTATTCACGAAAGAACATGCAACGGACTCTTGGACAGGTACGAAGAAGAGACAGGTTTTGCGGGACCGAATTGTTTTTGTGATCAGGCGTGCGATCTGAAGTTTGACGATTGTATAGCAGAGTGTGACCCGGAGGATCCTTGTTGTCCTACAGACTGCAGGAATGCCAGAAGCGGGTGTAAGACTTCATGCTGTTTTCAGCGGGTGGATGTAGAATATAATCTCTGCATTGATGACTGCAACGGAGATCCGGATTGTGAGTTTAACTGCACAATGTCAACTTGCGGGGGAGCTTTTGAGGGATGCTTCATTCCTTTTTAAAAGACCCGGACAAAGTGTGATAACAACTGATTTGAATTTTTTCCAGATATAGATTTATACAGCGGGGGCCTTGCCGCCGACTCCCGCTTTACCAGTCAGATTTTATTAGCGATAAAACTTTTTACTTATATCACAAATCTTCTTCTCATTATGATCAACCCCGCTAATCCAAGCATCCCCGCCATGGCGATTAATCCCCATTCGGACAGGGTAGGGACATTACTTGCTGATTTAATATCAAAACGCAAATTTAACAGAGCCGGCAGTAAATCCGGATCCGGAGTGTTTAGAACAACTCGCGATATGGGTTGAGCGGAGATAATTCCTATGAATTTGTTTACCAGATCGGTAACAGCCACAGTGGTTGATCCCAGCAGAACATCACCCGCCCCATAAACTTCAATTTTTGCGATGCTGCTGCACCCCGGCCCCACGGGTCCTTGACCCAGTAAACATCCAACTGTCATGCCCAGAGTGTCAGTGTTGGGGGCAAATGCTATGTTTAGGGATTGACCAAAATAACTTGCCGACATTACATTAGGCGGATTATTATTGGTGAGTATGTCTTCGCCGAGAATAGAAACAATATCCGGACTATTGGCGGGAGGCCCCGGTGACGGGAAAAATTCCAGGCCCTGAAGTATAGCTCCGGGGACAAAACAAATATCATTGCTGGCAGAATTTACCGGAACCAAACAACCTACACCTGAGTTGGGCGGAACGTTTGCGGCATCAAAGTCCTGAAAAACAAGCCCAGGGTTATTGGCAAGGAATTGCCCTTCATTCATGGTAAAAGAAACCTGCGCTGTTGCGGGCGAATCAGATATTAAAACAAAAAGAGCTATAACTAAAAGATAGGAAACAGTAATTTTGAGTAGTTTCACCATTGTCCATCCTCCATAAGTTAAATAGATTCTTTATCAGGCTATCACGTCTGCAAAAAATAAACAAAAAGCGCTTTAGGGTAAAACTGTTTACTTTGGAATTACAAACGAAATCCCAAAAGCGCAGCGTTTGCCTTCATAGTCTCCAACATATTTACATACACTCAGGTCGTCATGATTTGGCTTTTGCACTACTTCATGAACAAGTAGCGGCTTTCCTGTTTCAAGCACTTTTATGTCGTCTGCCCTTAAAGTTTCAGCAGAATCTGCCCACGGCAGCTCGGCGTCTTTTTTTCCCACAACTTCCTCGCCCGCCATTTCCCTGAGCGCTTTGTTTACCCAGAGATATGTGCCTTCATCGTCCTTAACCCAGAAGAAAAACGGCATATCGTTAAATACTTCAAGATCTTTACTTGTCATTTTTTTATCCCTCCGGAATTGTCGACACTAATTCCATTATACAATATGCTCGAAGCTTTGTAATAGCATAAATATTTCAGATATATAACGCCTAAACACTCCATTATAAGAGTCACCTGTTTGTATTATCCATAGATAGTACATGCAGCTTGATTAGAAAGTGCCAATTTGTTAAAATCATTTAAATATTTCAAGATACCAATATATCTTAAAGGAGGGGAGAGATGAGAAGTTTACTTATAATAGCCTTATTTTTATTTTCAATCAGTTTCTATTTGCCTGCGCAGGCACAGCCGCCGCTATGGTCAAATGATTTAGGGCCAGCGCTTGAAATGGTTTCAAATTGTGATGACTGTGAAGAGACAATTAATTTTCCATTTCCCGTACCATTTAATGGAAGTAGTTTTACTATGGCAGCTGTTGGCAGTAACGGCTGTATCCAATTAGGGGGACTGGGTACAACCGGTTATATAGACTATGAATATTGGGAATACATGGAAGAATTTTTGGCTGATTCAAACCCCGATAACCCTATTATTTGCCCCTTTGAGAGCGATCTGGATACAGAAGGTGATGATGATGGCTGCGGCAGTATTCATTACAATAATTCCGGAAACCCTTTAATAATTACCTGGAACAATGTTTGTGCTCATAATGATGATTTTATTGAAATTTCATCTCAGATACTTTTATACCAGGACGGAAGAATAGTTATTAACTTAAACGGTATCGGCGTAGGCCAGGATTTGGTGAATTTGGATGAAGGCATCATAGTTGGTGTTACACCGAGCAACTTGGAGTGGGACGGCGAGCCATTTGTTCCGGGAGATCCGGGTCCGGTCAATTTAAATCAAGGTGTGTTTGATTTTGGCCCGACTGCCTACGAGCGCTGGTGTGATAATATAGCAAACAGCTGTGGTACCAACGGAAGTGACACGGGATTACCGGGACCTGTAAACAATGCGTTTGACCTCGATTTTTGGAGTATATGCTATTCCCCAACTGTTGAAGGTTTTTCTATTTCAAGCGGGTTTGAAGGTGAGAGTTTTAACTGCGGTGAAGCATTCTTGGCTAATGTTCCAACCCTTTCTGAATGGGGACTAATTGCAATGGCGGCCATTCTTGGTGTAGTAGGATTTATAGTAGTCAGAAGAAGAAAAGCGACAGCATAAAAATTAAGATATTTAATACAATAACAAAAAAGGGAGCTTCGGCTCCCTTTTTTTATGTGAGTTTATAATATTTTAGCGGCAACTTGCGGCGCTACTTATTCAACATCCACCAGTTCTACATGGACCGTCTTACCTTTAAGCTCTTCAACATAGACAAGCCCGACCCCTGGAGCGTAATATTTGTGCTCAATCGCGCCTATTTCAAGAGGCGTCCATTCTTTTGTTACCAGGCAGTCCTCATAGTCTCCGAAATCAATAGAAACCAAGGCGTTTAGTCTTAGAATAGCACCCATATCTTCCGCTTCGTCCTCATAAAACTCCTGCGCGTATGACAAGCCCTGCTTTGGATCGGCAAGCATCACTATTCCAGCCTCTGCTTCGCTTCCTATTCCTGCAACATCCTGTCCTGCCTCCCATGAGCCCTCGGTGCTTAAAACATTGCCTGCGCAGTCCTGTTCTTGTGTGTCTTCTCCCATGTACCAGACATTACCTTCGGCATCCTGGGCGAACCAGTCAAATGTATCTTCGATCAGGCAGCCATCGAGAAACGCCATGTCATGAACTACAATTGAGGTTATTCCCTGTATGACTTTAGTGTCAGTCGTAACTTCATATACATTGGTTTCAAATCCGTCATCAGTTTCCGCTTCGTAATACATTGTCGTTCCAGGTATCAACGGCATATAGGTATTGTCTATATCAATACTGTCAACGCCGGGAGTGCCGAAATCGACTGTGGTCACGTCGGGGATATCAACTTTCTTCGCTAGAGACTCGTCTGCAGAAACACCGATTAGAACTACAACCGCAACTAAAAAAAAGACAACAAACATACTAGCATTAAACTCTCTGAGTAAATTCATTACTGTTCCCTCCTGTTACAGGATTTATTTGATGTTTCTAGTCTAATGAACCATGATTGCATGATCCTTTCCCTAGAATTACAAAACCGTAATAAAAAATTTATCCCGTAAGCCCACTGTTTTTTGTGTTCTGATAAATTAGAAAAAATTACCCGAACATAGCGGATAAATTTTGGTTATAATTTTTTTAATTACCTTATGAAGAAGGACAAAATGAAGATCAATTCCAAACTGTTTTTGATTCTGCCATTGTTAGTTCTGTTTGCACTTGCAGCCTGTGATTCCGACAGCAACGGCAACGCACAGGATATGACCGAAACCACTTGCCCGTGTTTTAGCGCAGACGACATCACGGACGATACGATGGGAAGAACCTTTGACGGCTGCAGTTTTATACTCAACGATCTTAATCTTTCAATCACACTTTTTGATGGGAACACTCCGGCTTTGATACTCGCCAATTGTGATGATGCCGATTTCGGTTCTGAAAGCTGCTTCTGCACCGATATGGTGAAGGATGTAGAAATGACGGGGCTTACAAAGGAGCAGCTATTTGATTGTACAACCATATTAACGGACGCGATTACAAATGAGTTCGGGCAGGCGAGTATGGATATGTGCCTGATCTCAAACGCAAACTAGACCCGGCGTAGTCCGGCACTTGCAGTCTTAACCCAATCTTGATATATATTAATTCAGGATATGTGATTGTTTTGAATGCAACGCGGCGGTAAAAATGAATTACCATGAGATAATGAAAGGTGTTTGGGAGGATGTACAGACTATTATGCCCGGGCACGTCGAGCGCTTGTCATGGACCCCGGATCAGCTTCGTGAATACCAGACATCAACACTAAGAAAACTTTTGCTACATTCAAGAAACAATACAAAGTACTACGGCGAAGTGCTTAAGAATGTTGATTTAGAAAGTTTCACTCTTGAAGACCTCGCCACGCTTCCTCCGAATGATAAGAATCTCCACATGGACCGCTGGGACGATTTTATCGCGGCCCCGGGTATAACGTACGAAATTGCTGAGAATCACCTGAAGGCTTTCAGAGAAGGGAAAATTACAGAGCCTTTTTATAACGACGAGTACCTATTTGTTTCAACCGGAGGCTCGACAGGGAAGAGGGGCGTTTTTGTCTGGGACCTTGAGTTTATGAGGCAGATAATCGCCATCACATACCGCTATCTTGTCCGGGACGAGCAGTTAAACGGCTACAACGGTCCGTTGAAGCTTGCAACAGTCGAGGCGCCGACTCTACTTCACGGAAGCCCGTATGTTTTCCCGAGCAAGTTCCTGCCCGGAATGGAGCTTCTCAGCCTTGCATCAAACGACCCGATTCCAGAAGTGTGCGAGAAGTTAAACGAGTACCGGCCGACGCATTTAATGGCGTATGCATCATCAGTTGCCGAGCTTGCCTCGGCTCAGTTAAAAGGGGATCTTAAAATTCACCCCCGATGGGTATGCACCAACTCCGGCCCTCAGGACCAGGACATACGTAACCGCTCGATGGAGGCATGGGGCGTTAAGGCCTCAAACTCCTGGGGCTGTGTTGAGATAGGTCAGATGGGAGTTGAGACGCAGTTCAGCGACTCTATGGTCATTTGCGCTGACGGGGCAATATTTGAAGCTGTTGATAAAGACAATCAGCCTGTATCTAACGTTAACGACGCCGCGAAAGTATTGGCTACAAATCTGACCAATTACTCTATGCCCATGATACGCTACGAGGTGGACGATATCATAGAAGTAGGGGAGCCTCTTCCCGAATACCCCGCTTACGGGACGGTCACAAGGATTTTGGGTAAGGCTACGTTCTGGTTTAAATATGGAGATATCAAAGTTCATCCCACGTCTTACAGCGATATTCTTGAAATTGAGAAGGAGGTCGAGGAGTTTCAGGTAATTCAGACGGAAAAGGGCGCTCATATCAAGCTTGTGTGTAACGGCAAGCCCAGTATCCCTGAAATGAGAGAGACGATTTTAAACAACCTTCACAAATACGGCCTAAAAGACCCGAAAGTCGACTTTGAAGTAGTAGAATCACTCCCGCACCACCCCGAAACAGGGAAAATAAAATGCTTTATACCACTTCAGAAATAGCTTTAAGCAACAATTGTAACTCATTTATATTACTTTATGTTTAATACAACCAGCCTCTGTATTCAGGGTTGTTTTCTTTCATGTCCTCATAGAGCCAGACCATTTTGTTGAGGAACCATGTTTTTCCTATAATCACAATAACAATTCCAGTAACCACAGCCCAGACTGAGAGCGCAATCAGGCCGTAGACGCATATGATTGCCCCAATTGAAGATAGAGCGGTAAGAATGTAAATCATATTATAATGATGGCGGGGTACAGGGATAGTTCTCCGATTTAACCAAACACGCTCACCCAGAACTGATTTTGAAGTCCATGTATCTGTTGTTTCAGGCTTGCTGAACACTCTCGGATTGATGTAAACCCAAATGAGAGACGCAATCAGAGGAACTGCCGCCCACCAGCCGATCCAGACACGGCTCCAGACTGATATTGCCAGCAAGGGGAGGGTGGTATAGCGAGTCCAGACGCTCCAGGGGTTGGCATGGCGCGCCCATACGTCGTCGGTCATCCTGAAAAACCGGGCGATTTGCTGTTCAATCGGCATCTGGAGGATAATACTATAAAGAGAGGACGGTTCACAACCGGATTGAATTAAAATTTTATTAAGAATATAGAAAAAACTGGCATATAACAGGATAATTAGCTACACTATTTTATAACTAAAAAGCAGGAGGCGTTAACAATGACAAGATTAGTACTTACATTCGCAATCGCATTAGGACTAACATTCGGAGCTATGGCAATCACTTCTTCTGACGTACTTGCCTGCGGCGGAAAAGACAAAGGCGCTACAACTGAAGATACCACTGGTACTTCATCAGACGGCACCCAGTCCTAGCACATAGTATGTGCTGACATAAAATTCTCATGAAATTTCTGAGCTGGTCACGCTCTGAAGTTTTATGTCAGTTCAGTCAGCAGTAAAGAAATTTTATTCCTGCGGGCATTGCCCGTCGGATATTGTCCGAATAAAGCCCTGGCTTGGTTAGAGATAGCCGATTCAGGGCTTTTTCTATTTTTAATTCCGGTCTAAATAAGCTTTTTCGAGAGCCGCGGTGTCTTCAAACATTTTATAGGAAATTATCTTCCCGTCCTTGATTCTGCACACGAGCGACCACTCGCATTCAAAGAGCCTTCCGGTTTTCTTAACCCTGTGCTTCATAAGGCCTATCGCAAATACATAATCTCCCGACTCCCTGACATCAAAGATCTCAAAAGCCTCGGTGTCGAAAAGCTCACCCAGGATTTCTATAAATCTTATGACGCCTTCTTTCCCGTAAAAGTCGTTGTATATTGGCACAGTATCCGGGCCGGGGGCTGAGAACACTGCGTCGTCATGTACAGCTTCAAGCGCCCCGTCCAAATCGTTTTGGCCAAGCGCCGAGAAAAATTTTTGTACCGCATTCTGCTCACTCATAATCTGGTTCCGAATTGGCCTCACACATCAATCTTATGTACGCTGACAGGTTTTACTTTGAAAATAACTCTCTGGTCCCCTTCCTGATGATAAGGGTATTTGTCCTGTCCCAGGTATTTTTTCGCAAGCTCATCTGTATGCTCAAAAGCCCCTTCGTGAGTGTCCTCAACAACATGGCCCTTTACCATCGCCTGCTTATAAGGGTTTTCTGAGTCCACAATTGCAATCGCAATTCTATTGTCACTTCTGAGGTTGTTAGTTTTAACTCTGCCCTCAGCTGAATTAAGAAGGATATGCTCGCCGTCCGAGTCTACCCACATGAGGCTAACCTGCGGCGATCCGTCAGGCATAAGAGTCGCGACTGATGCAAAACTCTTACCCTCTTTAATCAAACCGTGTACAAATTCGTCAAGCGCCATTTTTGTTCTCCCTGGATATTCGTTTTTCAAAAATATTTATTTTTTGGTATCTAATTACAGCAGAGCATGGAAATTGAAGCCGCTGTTTAGGTTGCGATCCAGCCGCCGTCTACAGACAGCATGTTGCCGGTCATAAAGCCGATGTTGTCGTCAACCAAAAAGAGGATTGAGTGCGCAATCTCTTCAGGTGTGCCGAAGCGTCCGACCGGATGAAGAGAGAGCATATACTGTTCTGCAGCTTCTGCGTCTTCCACCTTGCCGAAGAAGTCCTCGACTACCATCGGGGTCTCGATAACGCCCGGGCAGATCGCGTTTACCCTGATTCCCACAGCAGCATATTCAAGCGCCATCGATCTGGTCAGCTGTGTTACAGCGCCTTTTGAAGCAACATAGGCTGCGGCTCCTGGTACTGCTTTAAGGCCGGCCACTGATGAGTTGTTTACTATCACTCCGTAATTTTTTTCAAGCATGTGAGGGATTGTGTGTTTGGACATCAGATAGGTGCCTCTAACGTTTGTGTTGAAAATGGTGTCCCATGATTCCGTTTCCGTTTGATGTGTAATTGAGGGAATCAAAACGCCTGCATTGTTGAAAAGGATGTCTATATGCCCAAAACTGTCCAATGCATATTGGACTGTGGCCTTACAGTCGTCTTCTTTGGATACGTCGCTCACAAAGATATCTATATCATGTCCCTGGGCTTTAGACTCTTCCTGAACTTCTTTTAACTTATCTTCCCTCCGTCCCGTAATAACAACTTTGGCTCCTTCCTCCGCAAAAAGATTCGCCGTAGCTTTCCCGATTCCGGTGCCGCCTCCTGTAATAATGGCTGTCTTGTTTGCTAGCTTCATATTAAAACTCTCCCTGATTAAGAATTTACAGTTTTGATGACCTTTAGGCCTGTGATGATTCTAAATTTTATATACTTTTAGCTATAAGGATAGCTTGAGGGTAGGACATAGCAAAAAAAATTAACCTGGGATTAACAAATAGGCCGGGTTGATGCAATAAATTGTGATAAAAAAAAGGGGCAAACCACCCGTAAGGTATGCCCCTTTTGCTATGAGACTCCAAAAAAATTTATATGTTCGATTTAAGCTGACGGCGTCTTAAGAAAACTACTGATGCGCCGAGCAGCAATACTACCGTTGCAATGAGCCCGTACTCCGAAAGAGTAGGCACTTCATTAATAATTAATTCACTTCTCACGGCCAGCGCGCCAAACTGGTTATCAATTCCTGCAATTAATCCAATGTCAAAAATCTGTCCTGTTGCATGATTAATTGTTACAAGATAATTTCCATCCTCAACGGCATTTGCGGTTACATCAGGGTCGGGTTCTATAGTATCGGACAAGTGTGCCAGTAAACCGTAGAACTGGTTTGAGCTATTATCGAAGTCCTTGGAAGCTATGATAACCCAGCCATTAAAATCGACCGGAAAATTGAAGCCCGTAAGTAACGATGAGTCGCCGCTGGTCTGATCAAGCACATTTGCGACGCTTGGCACTGAGCGGTTGTCGGTGGATTGAACTAGTAATCCGGAGCCTTCGAACCCGATCGCGCTCCATGAGTCTTCAGAGCCAGTAGGGCCGAGAATTGTGAGCGCTGCGCTCTGGGTGTTTATGATACCAAGAGAATTTGCCGCGATAGTATTTGTTGTAACTTCGTTCTCTTCATTTGCGAATTCACTGTTCAGATGTGCAAAGAGCGTTCCATCCTGCCTGAATGAGATGTCTGATATGAAATCGCCCCGTGATAACTGAATAGCCCCGACTTCTAACGGAGCTGCGGTGGCTTGATCAAGTACTAGTAAGTAAGCATTAAATTCCTCACCGTTAGTGAGAAGAATCGGTTCTTCTCCATTCTCATCTACTTTCTCGCAAACTGCGAAAAATTCTCCGGTCTGCGGGTGTATGTCCAGACCTGTACACCTTGTGAAACCCTCAATTGCGCCAATCATTGTGGCCACTGCCGTTGCCGGATCAATCGAGTATAATACAGATTCCAGAAACGGTGTTGCATCTGTCCCAATTTCGTCACCTATAACAAATGCCTTTGGCGTGGGCGTTATTACCTCGGTTCCGATAGCAAAAATCTCGGGCTGTGCCATGGATTTTGCGGTAAATGTAAGAAAAAAAGCTAAGACAAGAACTAAAGTGATATTACTTTTCAATTGGAATCCCTCCTGTAAATTACAAACATTCGTTTTATTTGTATGGATTTTCAGAACCGGGGCTTAAATACAATTCTTGCCAAAGTGAAGCTTGTAAATTAAGAAGTTCGTCAAATCCAAGCTCGGCTTGAAGGGTTTTGCCAAAGAGCTAAATGTTAATAAAGCTCTTTAACTTTGACCGCCATCTTCTCACCTTTGTCTGATATTATCACGAATTTAATTAAAACGCAATAGATTTCTATATAGCTAAATATTAGAGATAAGAGGACAAAATGTTTGGTTGTGACCAGTAGGGTTACAGATTGTATCAGGTAGCGTTCCAGCCGCCGTCTATGGGAAGCAGGTGGCCGGTGATAAATTCCGAATTATCGTCGCACAAAAACAGTATGGCTC
>Ga0055475_10000052_pt1 | contig 13170 bp, 10 predicted proteins | sample Muzzi_CordB_D2_FD_57681 | JGI IMG/M metagenome (GOLD analysis project Ga0055475, IMG submission 57681) | Wetland microbial communities from San Francisco Bay, California, USA, that impact long-term carbon sequestration - Muzzi_CordB_D2 | ecosystem: Environmental > Aquatic > Marine > Wetlands ... | reverse complement strand
GGGCCCATCCCCTTATGCCCGCCTTACCCCATATAAGCTGTGAAGCATACACAATCTCAAGAAGTCCCCGGAATATGAAAATAAACACTGCCGGCCTCAAATACGGCCCATGTGTGAACATGCCAACCAGGATTAGTATCTCAAGACCGACTGTTATTATTGCGTTTATCTGGCATATCGCCACGATAGCCGGCGCAAGGGGCTTTTTGTTTATCGGAGCAGTTACACCGCTGTCATCGACAAGACTTCTGTCCAGAGGGCCAGCCATAGGGTCTGTAGAGGCCCATATATAGTAATAAATTTTGTTTAATATATTAGTGGAATTCTTGTCTATCCGCTTCCCAAAAGAAACGCCTGTCAGCCAGTTGAGCCCGAAATCCGATCCCAGAGTCATGTAAAGAACAAGAAACCATAATACCCAGTCATACCACTGCATATTATTATCCCCCTCTAGTTTGTTGATGCCATTTTCAGATTAAAGCATTTAACTGTTTTATTGTCAAAAATGATGGTGTTTTAATTTCATTTATAAGGTAAGTTTTGGCTATATTTTGTTGCTGTTGTAAACAATATGTTAAGAAAATTTTACAATGTACAGATTCACGTCATACTTAATTGTTAAGTATTTATGTATCCGCTAAGAAAAACTAAAATTATATGTACTATTGGGCCCAAGACCGCGTCGTATGAGATGCTTATGAAGATGTATGTTGCGGGCATGAATGTCATTCGCCTCAACATGTCTCACGGATCTCACGAAAGCCATGAAAAAATAATCAGGTCCGTCAAAAACATTAATCAGAAGATAAAGGACTCAATTCCTGTCCTTTTAGACCTTGAAGGCCCTGAAATCCGTACCGGAACACTTAAAGAAGATATTCAACTCAAAGAGGGTGATGTTATTACCGTCTCGGTTGGTAATGAGAATGCCGAAGTTTCTTCCTTCAGCATCGACTACGAGGACTTGATTAATACACTGAACGTTGGGGATAAAATTACAGTCGACAGTGGACTCATTAATTTAGAGATTCTCGAAAAAAACCGGGGAACCATGCAGTGTAAAGTCATTGACGGCGGTACTCTGAGCAGCCAGCGCCATGTGAATTTACCGGGTATTCGTGTAAATCTGCCCTCATTAACAGAGCAGGACAGAAGGCACGTGATGTTTGGTCTTGAGAACGAAGTGGATTTTATCGCCCTGTCGTTTGTCCGTGAAGCAAATGATGTTCAGCAATTAAGAGAGTTGTTGGGCGAAAAAGGGAACAAGATAAAAATAATTTCTAAAATTGAAGAGCAGGAAGGGGTCAAGAATATAGACGAAATTATAGATGCCTCAGATGCCGTGATGGTTGCGAGGGGAGATTTAGGTATTGAGCTTCCTCTTGAGGAGCTTCCCAATGTGCAGCGCACTATAGTTTACAAATGCCATCAGAAAGGCAAAAGGGTAATAGTAGCTACTCATCTGCTAGAATCTATGATTGAAAACCCGATTCCAACCAGGGCTGAAGTAACAGATGTAGCAAATGCCGTTTACAGCGAAGTCGACGCTGTCATGCTTTCCGGTGAGACGGCGGTGGGGAAATATCCAATTCGTTGCATTGAAGACATAGATAAAATCGCAAGAGCCTCTGAGCAGCTACCCGGAATGAATTTTGCCAGGTTCCTGCAAGTAAAAGACATAAAACAGGATGTTGCGGCTTCGGCAGTAAGTCTGGCAGAGTCTATAGAGGCAAGAGGTATTCTTGTAATCACCCGCCGAGGTATAATGGCTCAATTCCTGACCAACTGCAGACCTTCAAAAACATTGATATACGCTTTCACCAATGATAACAGAACCCGAAGGCAACTTTTCTTAAACCGAAGCGTTTTCGCTCACCGTATAGCTTTTAGCAGCGACCCGGAAAAAACTATCCAAAATGCAATCGCAATACTGAAATCCCGGGAGCATTTTCAACCCGGAGACAGAGTGGTTGTGTTATCAGACATCATAGCCGGTGCAGGAATTGATGCAATTCAAATCAGATCCATAGAATAAATTTTAACTTAATGTATCTAATTTGCGCTCTTTCACTGTACACAGCATTGTACTTATCTACCGAAATGATATAATTTAGCTGAATTTGGCTGGGCTGTTTTTCTTATTTTTTAAGATGGCCCTAGTAAACATACAAAAGGGGATAATATATAAAACCGGCATCTATTTCTGGAAGTATTAGCAATAATTCATAGCAATAATATTAATAATTACCCTTCAATACTTAAAAGGCCTGTGAATATATAGTCTAAGCAAAAACCTTCCAATTATCCAATAACCGGATTTATATCTTGATAAAATACTATGTCTGATACGACTGTAAATACTGCAGGTTCTAGAGCTGAACCTAAATCAAAGCAGATTATAAAATTTGCCCGCAATAGTGAATTCGAAAGAGAGCTTATAAAGAGAGTTAATGCTTATTTTGAAGTTAACTCAAAATCCAGAAGAGATAATATAAGAATGTACCTTAAATCTTTTCTATCAATATCATGGGTAATTATATCCTATTGTTTGATAGTCTTTGCGGGGCTTCCCTGGTGGGGAATTGTGCTGGCTTCAATTTCTCTAAGTCTGGCGCTAAACGCAAAGGCGTTTAATGTAATGCACGACGCAATTCACGGCGCATATTCAAAACATAAAATCGTAAATAAACTCATGGGGCACTGGCTTGATCTAATTGGGGGAAGTTCTTACTTATGGCGCAATAAACATAACCATTTGCATCATTCCTATCCCAACATTACCGGGCATGACGATGATGTGGAGGTCGGTATTTTCGCGAGGTTTACTCCACACCATAAAAAATATTTTTTCCATCGGTTTCAGCACATATATATCTGGTTACTTTATGGCTTGCTGGCCATCAAATGGCACTTGTTTGATGATTTTTATACCTTTGTTACGGGAAAGATTGGAGGTCATGAAATAGAACGTCCCAAAGGACTAGAAGCTGTAATATTTTTTGGAGGAAAATTATTTTTCTTTACCATAGCCTTTGTTATCCCCTCACTGTATTATCCTGTACTCTATGTTCTTGGCTTTTATGTATTCATAGCCATGATGCAGGGTGTGATAATGTCTATAGTATTCCAGCTTGCACATTGTGTTGAAGAAGCCGAGTTTCCAATGCAGGACGAAGAAGCAGGCATTATGGACAGAACATGGATTGTTCACCAGCTTTCGACAACAGTTGATTTTGCCAGGGGTAATAAATTACTTACATGGTACCTGGGTCGGCTTAACTATCAGGTGGAGCATCATTTGTTTCCCGGTATTTGTCATATCAATTATCCGGCAATGTCATCCATAGTTGAACAGACCTGCAGGGAGTATGGCATTCCCTATTCTGCCCACGGCGGCTTTCTGGACGGTATCCGCTCTCACTATAACTGGCTTCGCACTCTGGCCCTCGCGCCCTAGTTGCTTTGTGAACTATCGTAATATAGTTCAGTCTCTAATTGTTCATAAGCCCAATTCCAGAAGAATTGAGCTATAGTATTATTTGTACAGATATTACTATAGTCCCAAGTAATATTACTCGCAGACTCATCCGATGTGATTGATTTCAACAATCACATATGATATAAAAAGTATGAGTTAGGGTAATCGGGGTAAAACACACTTTAGTAAAAACTTTTTTGGATGGAGCACGGATGAAATATTCAATTTTTAACCGCCTAGTACTACGCAATATATCTTTATTGATATTAGTTTGTTTATTAAGTATTTCAGGATGCAACAGCAGTACTACCACAGAAGAGCAGAATATTGTTACAAAAACCCCGGTTTTCATTATGGCCCCAAACCCAAGTACTCCACTTGCCGGTCTGCTAGAATTGAGCACTTCAGGACTATCCAAAGTCTCTGTAATTGTCAGTGATGGCATCGACGAAGTTAATAAAAATTTTGAAGAAGTTAATACGGATCATTCACTTACAGTGCTTGGATTTAAACCTGACAGAAATTACACAGTTACAGTGCGCGTATCAGATTTAAACGGGACTGAATTAATTGAGCCCGCCGTTTTTGAAGTTAGCACTGACCCTTTACCGGAAAATTTCCCTTTTATAAGTGTTACCAGCACACCTGAGTTAATGGAGCCCGGAGTTACTTTATTTGAAGCAGCCGGGTTTTTGATAATGGTTAATGAAATAGGGGAAGTTGTCTGGTATCACAGGGTTCAGTTCTTTGCTCCTAATTTAGACAGGGATGTAAGACGGATGAACAACGGAAACTTATTATTACTTCTTCCACGGTTTAGAATTGTCGAGCTCGATATGCTCGGTAATCCGGTTAACATATGGCACCCTACAGGCTCAACTTATGGTGATGTAGGAAGTATCCCGGTGAATACTAATGCATTTCATCATGAAGTTTTTGAAATGCAGTCTGGAAACCTGCTAGCGCTAAGCGTGGAGTTCCGGCAATTTCCTGATTATCCCACAAGCACGACAAATCCTTCAGCACGTTTAGAATCGGCAATTGTAGCCGGGGATCTGATTGTGGAATTCGCCCCTGACGGCACGATTGTTAACCAATGGTCGCTGCTGGATATGATCGATCCCTACCGGATTAACTACAGCTCACTTCTTGGTCTTTATGACGACTTTGTGGAGTCCGTGATTGGCCGCCCTATAGAAACAAAGGATTGGAGCCATGGTAATGCGGTCATACATGACCCCTCAGATGATTCAATTATTGTCTCGCTTCGACACCAGGATGCGGTTATTAAATTAAGCCGTCAAACTGGGGAAATAAAATGGATACTTGGACCCCATGAAAACTGGGACTCGTTGGAATTCGGACAGTATCTCCTTACCCCAATAACAGATGAAGAATTTTTCTTTCAATATCACCAGCATGCGCCTGATATCACAGATGAAGGTACTTATATTGTCTATGATAACGGTAATAACAGATCAAGTCCGTTTGATCCAACGCTGTCGGATTCTTTGAATTTTAGCAGAGCTGTTGAGTACAAAATAAATGAGTTTACAAAAGAAGTAGAAATAGTATGGGAGTATGGTCAGTTTGAGGATGAAATACTTTATACGTTTTTTATTGGTGACGCTGATTACCAACCACAAACTGGAAATGTGCTTATAACATTCGGAGGAGTTCAGCCGGCCAGGCTCATTGAAGTAACCCGCACAACTCCTGCGCAAAAAGTTTTTGATCTTGCTATTGCCGGAACATTTTCATACAGAAGCGAGAGATTACCCAGCCTGTATCCATAAATAAATTTTGATTTAGTGTAGAGAAGAGATTGCGAAAATTATTAAAAAGGGCGCCAGTAAAAAGGCGCCCTTTTTATAACTATTTGGCTGCTTCTGTTGTGTACTCGTTTACGACCTGATATTGAGGATAAACAAAGCTACCCTTTGTCCAGACTGCCCATGTTGGGTCAGCGATGGGCTTGACCTTGTTTAGAGGATGCCCCTTTGGTGCTGTAATCTCAATCTTGGCATTCTGAGTATCAACAATCCCTCCGTTCCAGGGAATTGGATACTTTACTACTTTGTTAACAGTCTTGCCGTCAGCTTCTTCTGTTATAAGCCCGAAGTAATTTAAATGCCCGCCTCCGAAATTACCCAGCTCGCTTCCAACATCAGCGGTTGAAACAATTACAGGTTTTCCGTCCATAGTTAAAGTTGCAGTCAGCTTTCCGTCTTTTACCTCTGTCGTGGTTAGTACATTGGTATTTTCATTAACCGGCATCCCTGCCTTCTCGGTGAATGCTCTCATCAGCTGAGAGCTGTTGAAATAGAAGATAAAGTATCTTCCCGGATACTTAACGTCTGAATTCATGACATATGAATCCTGACCGGCTAGCTCAACGGTCAGATAAGTCAGAGTATATGATCCGAAACCGGATGTCTCATTCCCATCGGGCACAGTGTACATATTAATAACTACCTGTCCCTCGGGGTTTGGCTCAAGTCCTTCAGGAAGCATTGCCTTTAAAACCTCAGGGTCTGCTTTGTAAGCTGCTATGAACATCCAAGCATTTGTCACAAGCTGAGGCGCCGGAAGATCGGACCCGTCCATTTCTGCAAAAGCATTCTTGCTGCCTGAAGAAATAGACAGCGTGAGTGATATCATGAATAAAACAGTGAGCAACTTTTTAGAAAAGTCTTTCATTTTACTACCTCCTTTGTGTCAATAACTAATAATTATTGACCCACTATTAATACTAATATGAATAATTTACTGAATTCAAGCAATTATATTATTTATAACAGAATCTGGGTGATTGGAATAAAAATTCCAGATGTGAACTTTAGTAAAAAATAGTGTGTAAACAAAAAAGGCTAATGATTCATCCTCCATTCCTCCAAGTAACTTGAAGAAAGGTCAATAGCCTACAAAAATCTATTTTGTAATAATTTTGACTATAAGTCAAGCTGTTTTATTTTTAGATCTGAAACTATCTGAAAATATTATGTTTTTTCTGCGAAATAAATAAAGGCGGGGGGGAAATTAGTCCATACTATTTTACTTCTGCTTACTTTATCAAACTTTTCGTTAAGTTTTTTCCTGAATCTGATGGCTGAGGGAAATACCAGGCCCGGTACATATGCGTAAGTCAGAAATTTTCCTCCGGGATTTAGGACATCTATTATGGTCTCCATCAGATCGTCCTGTAAATCGTCACTAAAAGTAGACCAGGGAAGACTGCTAATAATTCGGTCACACCCTGATTCTCCATGCAACTCTAGACATTTCTTAGCGTTACTTGCGGATTCCAGGTATACAGTGGCATCGGGACAGCGTTTCTTGGTAGCCTCAACCAGTGTCTCATTGATCTCCATCGCAAAGAATGTCGTATCACTTGAGATTTTGTTGACTATTTTTTCTGTGATCACTCCTGTGCCGGAGCCAAATTCAATTACACTTGATATATTCGACAAATCGGCCATGTCCGTGATCATATCACATAACTTGTTATTTGATGGGGCCACTGCTCCTATTTTTGTCGGATGGATCAAAAACTGAGTTAAAAATTTGATATTTACTTCTAGTTCGTTCTCAGCGCTGATGTTCTGTCTTCTCATAAACCCACTACTCGCTTTGTGCAAACAACCTTTGTAATTGGAGATTCAATTCGACCCAGTCAGTTGTTTTGGATTAACATTTTATACATCTATCTGGACTAAAAGTCAATCAATTTGAAATATTTACACTATATATTAAAACGTCGGTATTCTATCATTTTGACAAATTGAATGACTCTAATTAGACTCGATAGGAATCTAATACACGTATCCGAATATTAAAGGGTGTCTTTTTTAATGTCTGAAGAAATAATAGGTATAAATAACGTTTACAAAGCCTTCGATGAAAAAGAAGTTCACATGGGGGTTAATCTTTCGATTCAGCGCGGCGAAAACATAACTGTTCTAGGGGGCAGCGGCTCGGGGAAGAGTGTATTGCTAAAGGAAATTACCGGTCTATTAAAACCTGATCAGGGCGATGTAATTATCGAAGGCGAGAATATCGTTCCCATGGACGAGAGCGATCTTGTAAACGTGAGGAAAAAAATCGGGATGCTGTTTCAGGGTGCAGCTCTTTTTGATTCCCTTACGGTTGAGGAAAATATTGCTTACCCTCTCAGAGAAAACGCTAATTACCCTGAAAATGAGATCAAGGAAATAGTCGCCAAAAATCTGAAAATGGTCGGGCTTCCCGATATTGAAGACAAAATGCCTTCTGATCTGAGCGGAGGAATGAAGAAAAGAGTCGGTCTTGCAAGGGCAATGGCGATGAACCCAAAGATACTTCTATACGATGAACCTACTACCGGGCTCGATCCGCCCAACATTACCAGAATTAACAACTTAATCAGAGATATGCAGGCACAGTTTGGGATTACAGGCGTTATTATCACACACGACGTTCAGAGCGCGTTTGAAATCTCAGATAGAATAGCATTCCTCTATCACGGAAAGATTGTATTCACAGGTACTGTAGAAGAAGCCAAGAAAACTGATGTTGAGATACTTAGTAATTTTATTAACGCAAAAATGGAAGGCGGCGACGAATAATTCATTTAATCAAGGCCTTCAATGCTCAGGATTTTCCATCCACCGAGCATCAAACTCTCAAACTCTATGTTAATTTTTTCAGGATTATCCTCTGTACCTACTAATTTATAGCTGGACCCGTCTTTGGCTCCTCTTATCCAGATATCAAGGTTTGCAATAGTTTGAGGCTCACTGTCTTTGTTTTCCGTTGTGGATACGCTCAAGTTTGCATAGCCACATTCAATAGTATCGAATCTCTCAAAAGCGTTTTTTATAATAGTTCTGACAGATTCATAATCTCTTTTTGAACTGTCTACATAATCCGGAGAAAAATACTCCATCACTACGTTCAGATCCTTTCTCTCACCGGATTCAACCAGATTATTTAGAACAATTTCAATTTCACCGGACGCATCTTCTATCTTGCCCGCGGGCAGAAAGAAGTATATTACAAGTACTGCTACAACAACTATCGGGATTATGTATTTCATTTGAAGACTAGTTTAATGCAAAATCATTTCTTTTTCACCACTAAATGATTTTAGTTTTAATTTTTCTCCGTCGGTGCTTATTGATATGGCTCCGTTAATATCCGTTTCTACAATGTATATCGTTTGGCCAATATCGGCCAATTCTTCAATTATCTCCGAGGTAGTCATGTAATTGTAGCCGGTTATCAGTATTTTTGGCGATGCAAACTCAACAAACTTTGAAAAGTTCTCTTGCATGATAATATGCGGGATAAATAAAACGGTGTTTGATATGTCTTCGCCATACAGATCTATTAATTCTTTTTGGAATCTAGGTTGATTCAGAGACCGTCCTACTAGAAAACCAAATTCTCCATATACTAATCTGAAAGCTAATGGGTCAGAAATAGAAGAATCATCGATTACATAATCTTGAGCGGGTTTAAATATCTGAATATAAATATTTTCCTCGTAATCAATTTGTTCTGTCTTGGTAATGTCAGCCCACGCAATATGCTTTTTGTTTATCAACTCCCACAACTTTCCGTTCAATTTATCTCCGTTAGTCAGTATTTCTCTCACATCAAATTTCTCAGCAATATACACGGCACCGCTCAGAGTATCTTTGTCGGTGCTGCCCAGTATAAGCGTTTCAATTTTGTGTATTCCATTTTGTAATAAATAGTGGGAAAGAACTGTTTTTTCAATGTATCCGCCTCTGTCACTGTCTGGATTGCCTTCTGATATAACAATATTCTTTTTGTGAGGTAGTTTCACTAGTACAATGTTTTTTCTAGGTCCTGCATCAATCATATTAAGCTCTAAAATTCCATTTTGGTATCTGCCCGGGTAGGGAATTGTCAGGCTTAGGACAAGCCCTGTTACCAGAACAGGTATGATAAATCTAGTCTTGTAGTAGTAAGAATTTAGAATAAGAGAAATTATTAGCAGCAAGAAAATAATCAAGCTAAGTGTGTTCATTGTCGGTATGGTTAGCGATGAAAACGGGATTCTGAGGAATGACTCCACTCCAAAGTTCAACATGTCTATAAAGAAAATATTAATAGATATGAATAATGCTCCAATATCAGTAGAGATTAGAAATCCAACAAATGAAATCAGGCTCAGGGGGACAATGATAAATTCAACCAGAGGAACCAGGGTCAAATTTGCGGGTATTGAAATCATTGGCAAGATCCCGAAAGAATTGGCGACGATCGGAAATGTGATTAGCGAGGCCGCGACTGTAGTTTTTATCAGACTTTGAATTTTATCTTTCAGCGTCTGGAACTTGAACGGATATAATTTGTGTGCCAGCAATATTCCGAACACCGCGGCGAATGATAACTGGAACGAGATCTCAAATAGTGCCCATGGATGCCAGAGAAGAATAATTAAAGCCGCGGCGCTGAGAGTATTAACCCTGTACTCTTCCTTGCCTAACACGATGGATAGCAAATATAAAGATATCATTATGAAGGCTCTTACTGTTGATGTGGAAAATCCGGCAACTGCGGTGTATAAAAAGACTGGCATTATAGTAAGAGCTGCAGCGAGTCTGGGCACCTGATATTTCAGCAATATATATTCAGAGCGTTTGAGCAGCCACTTGATTAGAAAGAAGAACGCTACAGCAACCGCGCCCACGTGGAGCCCGGATATTGCCAGAACATGAGCTACCCCGGCCTTGGAATATTCAGTTCTAATCTCCTGGGGTATGGCTCCTTTTTCTCCTATAGTAAGGGCGTTTAAAATCTCACTATCAGGCGAAGGGTATGTGTTTCTTACATAACTCCCGAACCTTATTCTGAGGGTATCAATTGTATGCAGAATACTGCTGTATGATTCCGAGAGCCCGAACGAAATTATTGAATCTTCCCCGTCTATGAAACCTCTGGCGTATATTCCCTGCCGTACAAAGAATCTCCTTAGATCAAATCCTCCAGGATTCTTATAGCTATCAATCTGTCTCAGCGTAACATCGAGAACACGGACTTTATCTCCATATGCGAGTGATTTCACATTTTCAAGCGAGTGTATAATTACTTTCCCCGATGCCTGCTCTAAAACGTTGTCTTTAACTATGTTGCTGGTATCCAAATAGAGTCTGGTACCCGACTCTCTGCTCTCGGGTGACCTATACAGCACGCCTTCAAGATCAATTTTTTCCCCGGCAAAATTTAGAACATTATTCTCGGGTATCAGCTGAGAATTAGCGGAAAATGCTAAACCCAGAGGTATAAAAAGAAGAAAACTCAGACTTCTTTTTATAAGCGATAATGCTGCTGCTGCAAGACCCAGTCCGCCAATCACTATCCACGCTCCCGTTATATATTCATTCAGGAGAATTCCCAGAATAAAGCTCACAGCAATCAGTATTATTTTGTGATTGTATATAAGCGTTTCTATTGAATCGTAAATGGATTTCATATGAGCAGATATGGGGCAGTTAATTTATCTGCTACAGTATAGAATAAAATGAGGAGTTAATAAAAGTATTCTTTAATCATTTACAAAATGGGGTCGATGAAATTAAGAAGAATTAAGGTTTAAATATACTACGGGCATTGAGCATAATGAGAGAGGATTAATATTATACGGATTTTATAAGAGCTACTGCGTGAGCCGCAATTCCTTCGCCTCTTCCGGTGAAACCCATTTGATCTGTCGTAGTCGCTTTAACTCCAATAGATTTGGATGGTATTCCTAAAACAGTTGAAAGATTATTTTTGATATTTTCGATATGAGGAGCAATTTTAGGCTTCTCACAAACTATTACGGTATCAATATTCTCTATCTCAAATCCACTCTGGTTTAGAAGTGATATTGTTTCCTCTAGAAATACCAGGCTGGACATACCCTTGTATTTTGGATCTGAATCCGGGAAGTAGGTGCCTATATCTCCCTCTCCCAAAGCGCCAAGTAGGGCATCACAAACTGCATGGCTTAATACATCAGCATCAGAATGGCCCTTTAATCCCAGCTCGTATGGTATTTCCACGCCACCTATAATGAGTTTGCTGTCTTCTGAAAATCTGTGAGCGTCAAAACCGTATCCTATTTTAATCATGGTTTATTTTAGTTCCGATACCTGTCGTCAGAATTTAAGATCAGCTCCGCAAGTTTTATATCTTCCGGAGTCGTAATTTTTAGATTTTCCCTGGTGCCCAGAACAATCTTTACTTCTTTTCCAAGCCTTTCCACAAGCTCAGCTTCGTCAGTGCCCAAGTAATTCTCCCGCAAAGCTTTTTCAAGGGCCTCACTAATAATATCATACTTAAATGCCTGAGGAGTTTGAGCGAGCCATATTTTCTCTCTCGGTACCGTACTCTCAATAAACTGTTCAGGAGTGGAAATTTTAATAGTATCTGTCGCCGGGATCGCCGCAATTGCCCCTCCGGACTCAAATGCTTTAGTAATGACCTCTTCAACAAGTTCGAACGTGACAAAAGGCCTCACTCCGTCATGCACCACAACAACATCCGGCATATCAGTGATTGCCTCAAGCCCTTTTAGAACAGAATCCTGTCTTTCGTTTCCACCTGATACAACCTTATATACTTTTTTCAGATTAAATTTTTCAACAACTTCGCGCTTAGTGTATTCAACCCAGCTTTCCGGTACTACAACCACTATACTTTTAATAAAGGCCGATTTTTCGAAGGTTAAAATGGAATGGGCTATTACAGGCTTTCCGGAAAGGGAGATAAATTGTTTGGGCAAATTATCTCCCCCGTGTGTGTCAAATCTTTTTCCTAATCCGCCTGCTGTAATAATAGCGGCAGCTTTAATATCGGCCATTATAGTTTTATGCCACGCGTTTGTCGTCTTTTACTTTGGAAAATATCATTCTTCCTGTAGGTGTTTGCAGAACGCTTGTCACGGAAACATCTATCTTGTTTCCAAGGTGTCTCTTGGCGTCATCCACCACTACCATTGTTCCGTCTTCAAGGTATCCAACGCCCTGGTTGTTCTCTTTTCCTTCCTTAACAACGTGAATGTTCATTGTTTCCCCTGGAAGCACGACAGGCTTAAGCGCGTTTGAGAGCTGATTCAGGTTTAAAACCTTAACATTCTGAAGACCAGCTACTTTATTTAAGTTGTAGTCGTTTGTTATAATCAGCCCTTGAATTTTAGCTCCAAGCTCAACCAGCTTCAGATCGGCCTCCTTAACATTAGGAAAATCCTGGCTGCTGATTTTTATAGAAACATTAGGGATATCTTTCTGCATTCTCTTAAGCACATCAAGCCCTCTTCTGCCTCGTACTCTTTTGATCGGCTCTGAGGAATCCGCAATATGCTGGAGCTCTTTTATAATAAATTTTGGAACAATCATCTGGCCCGTAATAAAGCCGGCTTCAGCGACGTCTGCGATTCTACCGTCAATAATTACGCTTGTATCAAGAATTTTGGGTACGCCACCGCTTTTTGATCCATACTTCCTGCCCGCTTCTTCAGCTTCTTTCCCTTTTTCTACGCCCAGGGTTAATCCAAAGTGAAACAGCAACAGAAAAAAGGCCACTGAAAGATAAGGTAAAACCTTCTCCGGCACCGATATAGCGCCCAGCACCTCTGTTAAGGCAAAAAATGAGAGAGCCGCAGCTCCCATTCCCAAAGCCCCGCCTAAAATGGTTCTTGA
>Ga0055475_10000044_pt1 | contig 13886 bp, 13 predicted proteins | sample Muzzi_CordB_D2_FD_57681 | JGI IMG/M metagenome (GOLD analysis project Ga0055475, IMG submission 57681) | Wetland microbial communities from San Francisco Bay, California, USA, that impact long-term carbon sequestration - Muzzi_CordB_D2 | ecosystem: Environmental > Aquatic > Marine > Wetlands ... | reverse complement strand
CCACACCAAGTTTCCAGGCGTTAACTATTTCTGAGGACGTAAGGGCACCCTGTACTGTCGGTAATCGATGAGACTTGGCCAGATCAATAATCTCTTCGTCTGTATGTGGGGACACTAAAAAACTAGCACCTGCTTCTATTGCTTTCTTAGCCATGTTTTCATTAAGCAGGGTTCCCGCACCGATGATAACTTCATCTAATTTCCTTAATTCGGCAATTACTCTTTCTACTCTTGGAAAAGAAAAGGTTATTTCGATAACCTTTATACCTCCTTCAATGCATCCCTTTGCGAACTCAAGGGCTATGTCCGGAGTATCCGCTCTTATAACGGCAATTACTTTATTTTTCTTTATCTCTTCAAGAGTATTCACATTGATAAGTTAACAGAATTAAGGTTATCCTTACAAGTAAAATTATAAAATGACAAATAAATAGCTGTCTAGCAGTTAATAATTCAGTATAGCAGTTAAAAATTAAGACTATATTAAATAAATAACCTTCATTTACTGGAATTATTCATAGTTTTGGTATAAAATATGAGAAGAGGTTACTATATGACGAACGAGATGATTCAGGAAAGAGTTGCTGAGTTTATAGATCGGAGCAAGGATCTTGGTATCAAGGTTACCCCTCAGAGGATTGCAATATACAGAGAACTTGCAAGCACCGATCAGCACCCAAGCACTGAAACAATCTATAAGAAAATTAAGGATTACTATCCTAACATTTCTCTTACTACAGTATACAGAACGCTTGAGACTTTCGAGAAATTGGGACTTATTGCTGTTGTAAACGTGCTTTATAATGCTGCTCGTTATGACGCTAACCTCACACCTCATCATCATATCGTCTGCACAGACTGTAAAAAAGTTGAAGATGTGTATGATGAATCCCTTAACAACTTAGACATTTCCAATAAAACCCTCGGTGATTACAAAGTAGAAGGCTACTCCCTTCTTTTAAGTGGTCAATGCAAGAGCTGCAGAAGTAATTAATATACCCTTGGTTTCTTTCTAGCATACTTTTAACATTTCCATAAGCGCTGATTTTGTGTAATTCTATTCTCAATTAACTCATTCCAGGAGAATTCCATGACGATTCCCGAAGGACTTAACGCTGCTCTTAATTTCGGTTTTATGGACTCTATCTTTACGCGCCGTTCCAGACGATTTGGACTAGGAATGGAAATTAAGGAAGGGACCTTAAAGCACAAGTCCGAGCACAAGCCAGTTCCACTTAAAGAACTTGAAGAAGCTTTTTTAATTTGGGCAGGAACGGGTATGACTGGAATGTCTCTGGGGGATTTACCAAGAACTGGGATATCATGGCTCTTTCAGTGGACAGGACGCAGCTGGCCATGCTCCTGCAACTCTCATTCAACCGAACTGTTTTACACAAACGATAATGGGGTTTATATGGTGAAGCTCCATGACGCCATGCCCGGCCATGGTGAAACATCAATTTTTCACGGTAAATCTGAAGAGGAAAAGCTTGAGAAGGTTCTTGAACTGTTTAGGAATAATTTGATTAAACTTGAGGACGGACGGGCCGATCTTCCCAAAGGTGAGCCAGGGCTTTTTGATTTTAATGCATGGAACTGCAACCAACCCGGCACATCATTTTTTGTCCCTGTTACAAACACTACAATTGAATATATGGTCCTGCTGTTTATTTATTTTGGCGCTAAATATGGTTTTAACATTGTCGATGAATTAAACGGAGGAAGGTCGTGCGGGCTGGACAGGTGGATCAAGAAAGGATATATCAGAAAAGACGTTGAGCTATCGCTTTTCGACCTGGAGCTTAGAGTGCTTACTACTCTAAATGTTGAACAGGCATTTATATGCCAGAACATGAACCTTGCGCTCCAAACTTTGGGACTCGGAGGATGGGCGTTTACTGGCCTGCTTCCCCATTATGCTCTAGGAGTGCATCCCGATTATAAAGGGCTTGGATTTAGATTTACCCATTCCGATAAAACTCTTCGCAGTTCCAAACCCCCGGTACCTGTTGGAAGGGATGGTATATTTGAGGCTCTTTGTCCGCCATATGTAGATAACATGAGAGACGCGGTCGATAAGTTCCTTCAGCAAAGGGGATTCTTCTGGGAAGAGGACAACCCCTACCCTTATCAGAATCCAGAAGGCGTGCTAGAGGACGAATATCATCCAAGTGAAGTGAGAATTGAGATAGTTAAAGATTTCTGCACCTATGTTTACGAAAACTACGGCCGCTTTCCTGCTTTTCTGGACCCCATGTTCGCGCGTCTGGTATTTCAAGCCCATCATCTTGATCTGGATTTTTATGACAAATATTATACTGAAGGCTCATATACAGAGATGCACAAGAATCATTTTAAACTTTGGCATCCTGAAATGGACGATCCTTTCGATAAAAAATAATTCATAAATAAAAATACGTTCTTCCCAATAACATTGTATTAATACCCATAATCGTTTAGTCTTGTAGGGAAATATATTAAATTTAATATGGTATGGATACAGAAAAATAATTATAGAATTCATTAGCAGTATCAATTGTGTTGTTAAAGTATTCTTATTTAATTCTTCTATATGCCCTCTTAATCCTTCAATACCCTTGATTGATTCAGATGAGTTAAGGAGAATTCTGTAACAATCTATCAGTGAAACGAAATTGGACATATGGAGCTGCACACTCACTATACTAGTGAATATACATTTTTCTAGCTGATTCAAACCCAAGGGGAACGAATGCGAAAACTTCGAATAGGTATTATAGATTTCATAACCAAATCACCAAACAAGTCCATCTGGGCGCGTATGATGCATGCAAACCTGGCTGGTCTTATGCCTCAGGTAGTTGCAGTATGGTGTGAAGAGATGGGGCATGATGTTGAATTATTTTCATTTACAGGGTGTGAAGAATTAAAGACTGATACTCCAAAAGATATTGACGTAGTTTTTATCAGCGCTTTTACGCAATCAGCCATACAAGCTTATGCCTTAAGCAATTTATACAGCTCCAAAGGAATAGTTACAGTTCTGGGAGGACCTCACGCGCGTTGTTATCCTGAGGATGCACAGAAATATTTTGACTACGTATTGGGGTTAACCGATAAAGAGACGGTAAGAGAAGTTCTGGAAGAATGTACACCTCGCATTGAGTTAGGTAGATGCATATCCGCCGCACAGCAACCCAGTTATCTGCCAGGCATAAGAGAGCGCTGGAAATATATAGAGCTAGCTCTCAGAAAGGCCCCGTGGGTGAAAATGGTTCCTATGATTGGCAGCCTTGGCTGTCCATATACGTGCAGTTTTTGTATTGATGCTGAAGTAGCTTATCAGCCACTCGAATTTGAAGCTATGAAAGAGGATTTGAGGTTTGTTAGAACTAAATACAAACGCCCTGTAGTGAGTTGGTATGATCCGAATTTCGGGGTTAGATTTGATGACTATATGAATGTTATTGAAGAGGCTGTACCACAAAACAGTATAGATTTTATCGCCGAGAGCAGTTTGTCGCTGCTGTCAGAACCTCATTTGCAAAGACTTCAGGCTAATGGCTTTAAAGCCATTCTTCCGGGAATTGAATCCTGGTACGATATGGCAAACAAGTCCAAAACAGGCAAAAAGCAGGGAATGGAAAAAGTTGAGATTGTTTCTGATCATGTAAACATGATTCTCAGATATTTGCCATACATTCAAACTAACTTTGTGCTTGGTCTTGATTGTGACGACGGTCCGGAATCTTTTGAGCTCACGAAAAAATTTGTAGATATGTCGCCAGCAGCATTTCCCGCGTTTCCCCTATTAACTTCATTCGGTGAGGCTGCACCGTTAAATCTAGAATATCAGGGAGACGGCAGAGTGCTCGCCTTCCCGTTCCATTTTTTAAACAACAACCACGCAATGAACGTAAGGCCAAAACATAGCTCCTGGCCTGTCATGTATGACCGTATAATTAGCCTTGTTGAACATTCTTTTTCCTGGAAAGCGATCTGGAACCGTTTTGTAGAGACCAAGACCACATTTCCCAAGGCTCTAAACTTTGTTCGAGCGGTATCGACAGAGGGTTTTGGCAGAATGAAATTCTATAGAGAAATCAGGAGACGCCTTGATGAGGATAGACAATTCAGAGACTTCTTTGAAGGCGAGACAGAAATAATTCCTGAATTTTATATCGATATGATGAAGAAGGATCTCGGCCCCCTTTGGGAATGGCTGCCGGAAGGTGCTATCTACCACGACCAGAACGCTTATTATAAGAAAGATCAGGAACGAAAGAGAGTGAGAGCACAGGACAAACAAACTCCCGAAGTTTCAATAGAAAAGAAAGTTGCTCGTGTGGGTCAAAGAATTTCTGCCTGATCTTTGTTAATGATCAACCACTAAAACTTTTGCTCCCTTGATTATTCCTTGTTTTAATTCAAGTAATGCCCTGTTGGCTTCTTCAAGTGAATACTCTTGTATTTCCGGTTTTATCCTCATCTCGGCTGACAATTTTAAGAATTCTACTACGTCAACTCTGCTAACATTTGCAACGCTTTTGATTTCCTTTTCCATCCATAGATCGCGCGGGTAGTTTAAATCCATCAAACAATCTTTATCGGATTCTTCTTTCCGTATGGCATTGATTACAAGCCTGCCCTGTGTATTTAGGTTCTTTAGAGCTTCTACTACAGGCTTCCAGACAGGGGTCGTGTCTATAATAGCGTCCAGTTTTTCAGGAGCCATATCTTTAATACCTCCTGCCCATACCGCGCCTAGTTCTTTTGCAAATTCTCTTTCTTTTTCACTTCTGGCGAAAACATATATGTTAGATGCAGGAAACATATGCCGAGCCATTTTTATTACCAGATGACCTGATGCACCAAAACCGGTAAGTCCGAGGTTCTGTCCGTCTTTCAAGTTGGTCAGCCTGAGAGATCTGTAACCTATCGCTCCGGCACAAAGAAGGGGAGCAGCTTCACTGTCTGAAAATACATCTGGAATGTGGTAGGCAAAGCTCTCGGGAACGGTCATATACTCCGCATAGCCGCCGTCAGCGTCTCTGCCTGTGGCTTTAAATTTTTCACATAAATTGTCGTTCCCTTCTTTACAATATCGGCATTCCCCGCATGAAGAATATATCCACGCTACCCCTACTCTATCACCTGTTTTAAAAAGATTTACTGAGTTGCCAAGTTGATTGACTCTTCCGACAACCTGATGACCTAAAATTCTGGGAAAACTGTCCGGAGGAGTTCTTCCTTCTATTTCATCAAGTTCCGTATGGCATACTCCACAAACAGATACTCTTATCAATAATTCATTGTCTTTGGGTATTGGTTTATCTATATCAACAAGTTCAAGTGGTAAGTTGTTTTCTACAAGATTGACTGTATTTCTAAGGATCATCGCTTTCATTGTTTTCTGCCTGTCAATTTAACTATAACTTGTAGTAGAATTATACCGTTTTTCATTCTTATAATCTTTATTGTTAGACTAATATTAGGATTAATATTGATTCTGTCTAAAATACCTGTCTTTTTTTAGGACAACTTACAAAACCGGAGGCACAAATTTCCGTAAATATGTCTTATTTGTTGACAGTTATCATTGCCGGTTAATGGCATAAAAATTGTATTAATAATAAATGAGAGTGTAAACATAGAGTTTGTTTTAGGATTAAGTGAGGTCTAAATAAATGAAGTTACAAAAAATACTCTGGCCCACAGACGGATCCAAAGAATCAAATAGCTCATTGAGATATGCGGTATTTTTAGCCGAAAAATTCAAGGCTGAAATAATTGCTCTTTACGTAAGTGAAATACACTATCCTATTATTTCATTGTATCCGGTTCCCGAGCAATATATGATCGATATTGCAGAAAAAAATCAAAAGAAATTTGAAAAAAGATTTAACGCCATATCGGCAAGACTTAAAAAACAGGACATTTCCTTTTCCCACAAAATAATTCAAAAAAACGTTCCGGATGGAATAATAACAACCGCTAAGAATAACAAATGTGATTTAATTGTTATGGGAAAACATGGATTGGGTTTTATAGAGAGAACAATATTAGGGAGCAATACTGCAAAAGTTATTAAAAAGTCACAAATACCGGTTTTATCAACTTCTGGAAAAGGCAGAAAAAAAATCACCCAAATATCCAAAGTACTAGTTCCTGTCGATGTATCAGACATAAAAATTAAATCAATTTCTTCTGCTATCCAATACGCAAATGAACTGGATGCCTCTGCAACACTTCTTTATGTATTCTGGTTACATGAAAAAGTTTACGATATTCCACCAAAACTTCTTAAGAAGCTTGTACTGGAAGCCAATCAAAAATTAAAGAAAATTGCATATACAACAATGCAAAATTTCAAAAAATCTGCCAAAAAATTTAATACTAAAATAAATTATGAGATCATATATGGAATTAATCCCGGTCATTCGGTTTCGTGGTATGCAAATAAAATGAAGTTCGATATGATAATTATGAACACACACGGGAGAAGTGGTATTAATAGATTAATGTTGGGAAGTGAAGCGGAAAAAATTATCCGTACTGCGCCTTGTCCCGTATTGATTGATAGACCGTAGCTAAGTCTTGATAATTGTAAGGAGAGAATATTGGTTAAAATTTTGATCTTTATAGTAATAATAATCTTTAGTCAACAACATTTTCTCTCTGCAGAAGACAACTCAACATATTATAAAGAGGCCCAAATAAAGAGAGGCATGCAATTAGTAAATGAAGGAAGGTGTAATGATTGCCATACGCCAACAATTGAGTCATCTGAAGGTCCGGTGCCGGACGAGAGTAGAAAGCTCTCGGGTCATACGTCTGACTCAGAAGTCCTCAGCCTACCTTCTGTAGATCATAATTCCAAAGAATGGTTCGATTTTGTTGAAACACTGGATTCTACAGTCTGGGTTGGAGAATGGGGTGTGACTTTCTCCGCCAACTTAACGCCTGATCCAGCTACAGGAATCGGGAAGTGGAATGAAAACATTTTTGTTGAGATTATGAAGTCCGGACAACATGTAAACTTAAAAAGAGGTATAAAACCTCCTATGCCTTGGCAGGATTATGCTAAATTAAGTGACGAGGATTTGATCTCGATTTTTGCCTACTTGTCCACACTTAAGCCTATCAGCAATGCCGTTCCAAAACCCGTTCCTTTACCAAAAGCAAGAAATAATCAATAAATTCTGCAATTTTAACAATTTATTTCCTTCATTTCAGTTTAAATATGCGCTGTATACATTAAAATAATTGAGTAATGTTATTTTAGGAGGGCTATCAAATTGATTAAAAAAATTCTATGGGCATCAGACGGATCAGAAGATTCACTGGACGCACTTGACTATGTAGAAGATATTGCGGAAAGATGTATAGCAGAAACTGTTGGCTTATACGTAATACCGGATTATTTTGAAGTGGATATGAAAGATCAGTTCCCTGACCAGGAATATGATCTTATTGCGAAATGGATTAAGGAAACCGAATATAAAGAGAGCGACAGGCTTAATCAGGTTGCCAAAAGATTTGAATCCAAGGGACTTAAATTTGAAACACAGATCACTCAAGGTGTGCCGCATCTTGAAATTATTAAAGCTGCTGAAGAACATGGTTCCGATTTAATTGTTCTTGGAAAAGGACGCGCAAAAGAAAAAGTACTTCTCGGTGCAACTGCTCTTAAAGTGATTAGGCGCTCACCCATCCCCGTTATGGTAGCTAGAAGAAAGGATGGTCCATTAAAAATAGAAAATATTCTTGTGCCTACCGATCTGTTTAACATAACTTCAAAAGATTTACTCTTTACCGCGGGGCTTGCCGGTTATCTCGATCTTCATCTAACCAGTCTTAATATCTTGGAGATTGGAAACAAGAAATATCCACCCGAAGTAGTAGAGCGGTTGAGAGGAAATTCTTATAACAATCTTACAAAGAAAGTTGCGGAGGCAAATCTTGGAATAGATGTGAACACAGTTGTGAAAGCAGAAAAGAATGCGTGTCATGGGATTATAAAATACGCTTCTGAAAATGATATTGATCTAATTTTTATGAACACTTACGGCGGCGGAGAATTCAGGAGAGAAGAATTTATCGGAAGCGTAGCCGAGAGAGTTATTCAGGAAGCGCCCTGCCCCGTTATAACGGTTAAGCCAGACTAACACAATTTTGAATCTGTTATGAAGAATGCCAACAAAAAAATAATTTTATCTCTCTTTCTGCTTATTTTTATTAATGCAGTTGGAGTAATTGGCTACATGGTCATAGAGGGCTGGAATTTCAGAGATTCTCTCTTTATGACAGTAATAACGATCACAACGGTTGGATATGGCGAAGTCCATAAATTGTCGCCTGATGGTGAGATTTTTACGATCATCCTGCTTGTTTTCGGTGTTGGAATTATTTTATATCTGCTTGGAGTAGAGGCAAAGTTTTTATTCGAAGGTCAGATTGAAGATATTATCGGGAGAAAAAGATTGGAAAAAAAAATAAGAGATTTAAAAGACCATTACATTATATGTGGTTTCGGCAGAATGGGGCGAGTCATTGCAAAAGAATTCGCTATGAAAAACATAGAAACACTGATCATTGATAAAATAGATGTGCCAGATCTTGAAAAAGGTGATTTCCTGGTAGTTCAGGGGAATGCAAGCAATGAAGATGTTCTGCTTAATGCTGGAATTGAGAAGGCTAAAGGTCTGATTTCGGTACTATCATCAGATGCAGACAATTTATACCTGGTGCTGAGTGCAAGGGAGTTGAATCCTGATCTATTTATTGTTGCACGCGCAAGTGAGGAAAGTACGGAGAAAAAATTATTAAGAGCAGGAGCCGACAGGGTTGTTTCTCCTTATCATACTGGAGGATTAAGGATAGCCAACAGCATTCTTAAGCCCGCTGTTGTGGACTTTATTGAATACGCCACGAAATCAGGAAATTTAGAGCTTCAGCTTGAAGAAGTTACGATAACCAAGGGTTCCAGATTACATGGTATAAGCCTTCAGGAAACAGGAATAGGAAAAGAATTGGGAATTATTGTCGTAGCAGTCAGGAAAGAGGACGGCACAATGGAATTTAATCCGAGCTCAAACAGCGTTATAGTATCCGGAGACACATTGGTCGCTCTAGGTGAAACATCAAAACTCAAGAAATTGGAAAAAATTGCCGGCCATCAGTTTGATATATCGAATTACACTTTAAAATACAGAGGATCATAACCTGATCTCGTATATTCATTATATTAAAGTTTTCCGTTACATCTGTACGATAATCTGACAAATTACATTCATTACTTCTACTTATCAACATAACCTATCTTAATTGTTGAATATCCAGTGACTTATTTTAAGGCATCTTACTTGCAATATAAATACAGTATCTCACATTATGGAGGGGAAAATGAATAAAAATCTCATTAAATATTCAAAGCCTTTACAGGATATGCTCAATAGAGACGTTATAACGATTTCTCCCACTGCTCCGGTTTCAGAGGCTGCATATCTTATGATGAGAGAAGATATCGGTTCCCTTGTGGTTGTTGATAATCAAATGTTTCCTGTAGGCATAGTCACAGACCGGGACTTGGTTGTTTATGCAGTTGCAGAGGGTAAAAACCCTGATGATGCGATTGTTGAGGAAGTTATGACAAAAGATGTCGTTTATGTTGAGGAAGAAACTAATGTTCTGGACATACTAAGTACAATGTCTGAATATTCAATAAGAAGACTACCTGTTACCAAGAGCGGTAGATTGACTGGCATTATATCTGTTGATGATTTGATAGTTGTAATTGCCACTGAACTTGTAGATTTGGCTATGGCTGTTAGCAGCAAGTCTAAAGTACTTTGAATATGTTCTCATCTGCATGTTTATCTGATATGATTGTCAGTAGTAAATATGTATTATTATTGAATCAATAACTTCAGAGAGGGAAATTAAATGAAAAAAATATTATGGGCCACCGATGGATCAAAAGAAGCAGATAGAGCTTTAGACTATGCCCAATATCTGGCATCTCAATCGGAGGCTGAAATAATAGGCGTCCATGTAATACCGCTTCCAGTTCAATTGCTGTATAAAAATCTTGAAGACTCCAAAGAACATTTAAATAACAGAAGAGAGACTCTTGAGAACGCAGTGGCAGATAGATTTGAAGAAATATCAGAGAAATTCAAGAAATCAGGGATCAAATTTGAGGGAGTAATACTAAAAGGTAAGCCCAGTGATAAAATCAGGGAATTTGCAAAGAAAAAGAAAGCGGACCTTATAGTCTTAGGAAAGCATGGCCATGGATTTTTTGAGAACATGCTTGCGGGAAGTGAGACCATAAAAATACTTAAAGGGTCACACATTCCAGTGCTGGCAATTAAAGATGACAGCAAAAAAAGAAGCGCTAGTTTCAAGAATATTCTCGTACCTATTGATCTTACAGAGTGCAGCGATACCGCGGTATCCTATGCTTTATCCATTGCCCAGATCACTGGCGCCAGAATCAGAGTAATTTATGTTTTAAGGCTCGATATGTATGCGCAGGATTTACCGGCAAGCGCATTACAAATGGTAATTGATGAAGCCAAGAAGGATCTTATTCAAAGAGTTGCAAAAACTAAAAAAGTATATGAGAGGAAAAAAAATTCCTCAAAAGATATTAAAGTGACGACAGAAGTTATCCACGGCATGAGTGAGGCGGTCACGATTTCCAATTATGCTCAAAAGAATAATATTGACCTTGTTGCTATACATACCCATGGCAGAAGTGGAATAACAAAATTTTTATTAGGCAGCGTGACTGAGAGAGTTATTTCCAGTTCCAAATGTTCAGTGCTAGCAATGAGACCTGATTAGTAACAATCTGTTTCTCTAATAACCATGAATTATGAAAAGAACGACATAGTATCACGTTATCTGCCTGATTTTGTTTATGGTGGTATTGATGGATCGGTTACAACATTTGCTGTAGTTGCAGGTGTCACCGGTGCGTCGTTATCCCCAGCAATCGTCCTGATCCTGGGGTTCGCAAATCTTTTCGCGGACGGTTTTTCCATGGCTGTGGGGAATTATCTAAGCACTAAATCCAAAAAGGAATATGCAGACAAAGTAAGAAAGTCTGAAGAGCATTCTATAATACATATTCCTGAAGAAGAAACAGAGGAAATAAGAGATATCTTTTCTGAAAAAGGTTTCTCCGGCAAACAGCTCGATGATGCTGTCGAAATCATTACCAGTAATCAGGATGTTTGGGTAGATACCATGATGAAAGATGAGTTTGGTATCTTTGAAGACTCCACTTCACCATTTAAAACAGCACTGGCTACATTTATTTCCTTTAATATAATAGGTTTTATTCCCTTACTGGCTTATGTGCTGTCTTACTTCTCAGAATCTTTCAGAGAACATACTTTTACTTTGTCCGTAATATTTACATCTATCGCTTTCTTTATAGTTGGTTCAGTGAAAGGACGTATTATTGGAGAAAGATGGTTTTATTCCGCAATGGAAACATTTTTTATCGGAGGAGTTGCTGCAATAATAGCTTATCTTGTCGGTTACTTACTAAGTGGCCTTGCATAAAATGAGATTTGTTATCTGAAAGATTATTAATGAAAATATATAGTTATGGCATATAAAGAATCTTCAGAAAGTAAGAGATATTTAAACAAACTTAGAGAATCGGATAAAGAACTGTGTCTGGTTCCCTATACTTATAATCCACCGTTGCAAAAAGCAATGGACTTTATCTCTTTGATTTTAATTTTAGCTGCAATTATAGCCGGAATTTATTTTAGCAGCTGGGCATATTTTTTATCCCTGTTTGGTGCTGCGGTCATTATTTTTTCTGTTAGAGAACTTTTTGTGCAGGACGATAGAACTTTAATAAGAATCTATGGCCCTCTTGGAAGAATCAGATATTTATTTGAAGATACATTCCGTGATAAATACCTCCAATATTTTAATGAAACAAATACTAACGGGAGGCCGATACCTAGGATAGTCAGAGACTATATTTATCAAAAAGCTAAAAATATTAAGCCCATTTCCAGTTTCGGGACTGAGCTTGACGATTTTGACTTGGAGAATACAGCACAGTCTCACATACTTCATAGAAATTTTCCGGGAAAAGCAACCAAAGCGAGTTATGAAGTTATAATAGGGGAAAAAAGAGAAAACGTCAGACCGTTCAAAGTAACAAATTCCGTAAATGTGTCCGCTATGAGCTACGGCTCAATAAACTGGAAAGCAGCAGAATGCATAAGTATAGGGTCAAAAGACGTTGCCTATGTGAATACCGGCGAAGGTGGTTATGGGCCGCACGGGATAGCGGGAAATGATACGGTCTTTCAAATTGGGACCGGTAAGTTTGGCGTTGGTAAGGAAGGTATTTTAAATAATGGCACCCCTACCCGCTTTCTTGATGATGTCATGTTACGTGATCTAGTCAGGGATAATGACAATATAAAAATGATTCAGGTCAAGATTTCTCAAGGAGCAAAGCCCGGCCTTGGCGGGGTATTGCCCGGAGTTAAAGTGACGCCTGAGATAGCTGCTGTTAGAAAAGTTCCTGTCGGCAAAACAATTTATAGTCCCTCCCAACAAGCTGAATTAATGGCTGCAACTCCTAAGGAATCTGTTCAAAAAATGATAGATTTTATTAAAAGAGTTAGAAAACTGACAGAGCTTCCGGTGGGTATTAAATTATGCGTTGGCAGGTTGGATGAAATAGACTTGATTGTTGAAGCTATGAAAGTAACCGGAGAGGGACCAGACGCCATACAAATTGACGGTTCAGATGGTGGTACGGGGGCCGGTGAAAATATCTTTATGAACTATGTGGGGTTTGGCAATTCATTTGAAACCATTTTTTATCTCAACAAAAAATTGCAGGACGCTGGTATTAGAGACAGCGTGACAATCAGCGGCTCAGGGAAGTTATTTACCCCTGCTCATGCTGCCTTGGCATTTGCTGTAGGAGCTGATGTGATTGATACAGCAAGGGGTGTAATGCTCTCACTTGGTTGTATCCAATCTCTACACTGTCATACCAATATGTGTCCGACGGGTATTACAACAAATAGTAAATGGAGAATGCACGGCCTTAATATTCCGGAAAAATCTACTAGAGTTCATCATTATCTTGAGGGTTTTCATGACGATATGCTTCACCTGACTGAAATTCTCGGCCACAGCGATCCACGGGATATTAATACACGTGATATCAGGATAATAAGTTATAGAAACGCATTTGCCAGATATTTTGATGAAGACCCCTTCGGCATTTATATGCCTCCTTCTGTTTCAGGGGAAAACAATCCTCAAAAAAACTAATAATAGGCTTAAGGTAGTTATTACTAGTTATGTAAAGCTTCTTTTATGAGTGATGCTATCAGGTCCATATCAGGTGAGGAATTTTTTACGTTGGTTACTTCATCTTTTATATCTTTTGAAAATTTGGGTTCGGACTTTTCTATTGCAGATTTAGCGAATTGTTCAGGTGTATCTTCTATTGGTAATTTTCCTTCTTCCCAAATATATCCTCTGATTCCGGCAGTAGTGGTCAATATCGGGATTTCCCATCCTATCGCAACCGCAAGCTTGGTGCTGCAGCCCATTGCGTAACAAAATACAGGGTGCAGAAAAAGGCTCCAGGTAGAAGCATCTGCTCTTAGCTCATCATCGCACAGCTCTCCCAGGTAATTAACAAAATTGTACTTGTCAGAAAGTATTTTACCTTCCTCCGAAGGTGCTCCAATGATTCGCAATTCAAGTTCCATATCTTTTATGCAGTCTAGTTCTTCGAGCACCAGGATTAATCCCTCTTTATTCGGGGGATGGTCGAGCCTACCTACAAAACCAAGTCTTCCCGGAACTGGGGTTCAGTTGAGCTGCAGTTCGTTAATTATTCT
>Ga0055475_10000042_pt1 | contig 14287 bp, 9 predicted proteins | sample Muzzi_CordB_D2_FD_57681 | JGI IMG/M metagenome (GOLD analysis project Ga0055475, IMG submission 57681) | Wetland microbial communities from San Francisco Bay, California, USA, that impact long-term carbon sequestration - Muzzi_CordB_D2 | ecosystem: Environmental > Aquatic > Marine > Wetlands ... | reverse complement strand
ATGGTAGGACCCTGGCCTTTGACGCCAGTTGTAGAGGTTCGAATCCTCTCGGCCCAGCCAATTGAATCAGGTCAAGTAGCATAATGTTAATTGTAGTCGCATTCTAAATTCATACTGTAGTGTTAACCCATCCAACTTTTTCTGTATTTTCGTCTGGACCTCTGTATTAAACCAAAACCCAATAAAACCGTTATAGGCATTAAAACATTTACATATACACTATTAGACGAAACCCCACCTGCCAGAGAACAACTTCCTCCGTTACTTGAACCGCTTGATTCCCCTGGGGGCGGCGAGTCGGTCGGTGTTGGACTGGGCTCAGGTTCTGAACCTAGGACTGATTGGACCGCAGCAAATGCATCGATTCTGCCGTAGCCGTAAGTATTATCTGGCCCCGGCGGTCCTAAATCAACTGCAGTGTTGCTCAATATATCGGCAATTTGAGGTGGTGATAGGACTCTTGTTTGCTGCAATGCTGAAGTCAATGCAGCAGGTGCCAAGCTATTATCAGCTTGTAAAACCAAGGCTGCGACTCCCGCTGCATGAGGAGCTGCTGCCGATGTACCGAAAAACGGCACATCGAAATCACCATTACCTGTAATTGCTACACCATCTGTAGCAACTATTTCAGGTTTCAACCTGCCGTCGTTTGTTGGACCTCTTGAACTATAAGTTCTGATTTCATCTAGCGACTGCCCTAAAAGATCTCCAGGACCTATACCAACCGATCCGACGGAGCATACCAGGTCTGCATCTGAGTTATTGGGCACACTGCTTTCAGTAACGACAAATTCTGTAGAAACTGCTTCTGCCCCTGGATGAAACAAATCAAATATCTTCGGCTCAGCATTTCCCAGTCCATTAAATTTCAGATAATCGTAAATTGTAATCGAGCAAATTATTGGAAAGTCGTTTGGATTAACTAGAAAAATTTCCTCTATAGGTTCATCGTCTCCATTTTGTTCATTTTCCGATATAAATGGGACACCATCAAGACAATCAACGATCATTTCGTAATCATTATCAGAGCTTCCAAAAGGGTCATCCCATTGTAAGAATATAGCGGCATCTTCAAATTCAGGGATTTCAATCAGATATGATTCGCTAGGTTCACCATCATTTATTCCAAGACTGACGTCAAACTCATGAATCCCATCATTTGTGGTATCTGAAAACAAACCCTGATAATGTATTTCAGCTTCATTTCCAACTGAGATGAAATTAGCAACTCCTGCTTCTACCGATGCTGTACTTTGCAATGAAATTGGGCTTGTACCATCATAAGAACCAGCGTTATAGGCGCCTACATCGTCAGCGATTATATCTACAACCTCACTAAGACATATCTTAGCCCGGGCTGTTTCTAAATCCGTACCCAAACCAGGACCAAAAAATAATTCTGCACCAGGAGCCAAGTCATGGATTATTTCTAACATTGCTAATCCCTCCGGACCGTCGGTAATGTCCTCCCGGTCAATTGGGGTGCTTGTTACTGCTATAAATTCCGGGCATGGATCATTAATACTTACGCCACCCTCTGCCAACGGAGTGCTTGGAACCATAATACCAGCTGGAGGAATGTCTCCACTTGCTATAGATTCCGTAAGGCCGTCGATGCCGTCAGAAACTACAGCAACTTTAATACCTGTTCCATCAACACCAAAAGCGGATCTTGTTTCATCAGCTTTTAACACAGCATCTCCTTCACTTTGCACTGATCCAGAGTTTGTGAATACATAATTTGGCAGATCAACAAATTTTACATACGATAAGTTGGAGATAAATTCCACATTTTCAGCGGCAACTTTTCCTTGAACCAGATTCTGAGACTCATCATATATTTCAACTACAACATTGTTCTCTTTGAGTTTCTCAATATTTTCTATCGAAAAATCATAAAGCTTTATATAGACGCTAATCGTCCCCTCTTCATCTACTTTCCTTGCCGTAGATATTAAGCTCTTTGATGCGACACTTTCTGGATCTGATACATTTGAATCAATTGCGTATGAAAGTGCAGAAGAGATTTTAGAATTTTTTTTCTTGAAATCATCTGAATGAGTTTCGAAAGATAAACATAAAACTAAAGTACAAACTAACCCCATAACTAGCATTATTCTCACAATCTATCCCTCCTTTGTAATACATTTCCGCTATTGTTTATATACATAATTCGGCAAATCTATCGATTTGACGAAATCAAACTGGCACATTGTTCTTATGTCTACTGGCAGAGCCCATCCCTGTACAATTTTTTGTTGTTCATCATAAATTTCGATTTCTAATCCATGTCCTTTAAGCTGGTTAAGATTTTCTTGATTAAAATCATTCAGATTTACATAAATCTGCACTCTTCCGTCTTCATCTACACGGGCGGGTAAAAATGCCTGTTTTTGGGTGTCTTCCTCAGGTGATTCAAGTTTGTTTAACACCTGAGAGAGCTTTGAGGACAATTTTTGAGATGATTTTTGCCCATTTTCAGTTGTTATCTCGTTACATGACAACAATACTAATAATATGATTATGAATAACGATAAAAATGAAGCTCTCAATCTTTGAAAATATTCAACTTCCTTATAATTATGAGATACCTGAACTCTATTTATCATAAATTTTACATCGCAAATCTAATTTTATATGAAAAAAGTTGATATCAATTCGAGTATGCTGTAGCAAAGTTTACAACTTTACTAAAATTCTATTAAATTGTTGCAAGCAAAATTGCATTTGTCATCTTATGAATACTTAATTAAAAGACTGACAATCCCCAAGCAGGTTAGGTACTACTATCTCTCCGAATGTAACTCCATCAAGAGCAAATTGCAGGCCTCCTGCCACTCTCTGGCAAGTGCCCGATGCTTGTAAGACCACATCGCTACCTTCAGCAGTAACCCCTGTGATTGAGCAATCTTCGGGTCCCAAAACATCTGCGAAGAATATAAGTACGCCATCTAGTCCCGGAGTCGTTACATCAATAGTTACTTGATTACCATTGCTGTATACAAATATCTCCCCAATTGTCTCACCTGTAACGTCAGCAAAGAAATAATTGAAATTTCCAAAATTGGTATTCAATGCCGGCATAGGACATTGTCCGAGAATGATTATCCCACCCCCACCATTGCCTCCGCCATTACCTCCTCCACCTCCCCCACATCCTCCGATATTGAATAGACCCAGGCAGGTAAAAAGTAAGATAAACATTGCAACTCTAATAAATTTCTTCATGACATCCTCCAATAGAATTTATCTTTATTAGACAAATGTATTCTTAATGCACTCTTTTCACATGAGGTTAAAGAATAATGAACGCGTAATCTGACAATAACTCAGGATTTGTCTGGTTCATATTGAATATTAGATAAATTGAGATACATAAAACTATGCAATTACGGTGCCAAGTAAAACAAATCCAATATCACTATAGCTAATCTATTGTTATTAATGGATAATATGTTGGAAATGGTTAAAATTCTCCAGAATCAGATTTAACAAATCTGTAATTGTGCTTAGATTTTAGGCATGCTTGATCAGAAATCTTCTCTGTAAAAGCAACATAAAACTGTATCCGGCTATGATAAAATTATGGAGTTCGAAGTGCATTCAAAGCTCTAGCGTATAAAGCGCTGCTATAATAGACTTGCTCGATTCAAAAATAGCGGAAATAATTAGTACCGGTTTGAATTGTACATCCCCTGATTTAATATCTTTACAGAAGCAATTTATAATAAGATTATGACATCTATCCGTAAAAATATTCTGAATGAATCACAGGAGCAGGCAGTCAGGCACGAGGGCGGGCCGCTGCTCGTGCTTGCTGGCGCCGGTTCGGGAAAAACACGGATAATCACAGAGAGAATCTCACATCTTATTTCCGAGCGCAAGGTTAGGCCCTATAACATCCTGGCCGTAACATTTACAAATAAAGCCGCAAACGAGATGAAACAAAGAGTGACAAAGATTGCAGGCAGTGAATCCAGGAATATCTGGATCGGAACATTTCATTCCACTTGTCTCAGAATCCTTAAAAGAGACATTAACAAGCTTGAAGGTTATAGCCGTGATTTTAGTATTTATGACGACTCGGACCAGCTGAAGCTGATCAAAGACTGCATGGGAAGACTCAACATAGGGGAAAGGCTGATAAGCCCCAAATCAGCAAGGTCTCAGATTGACGGGGCTAAAAATAAGGGAATTGGCCCACATGACCCGGAATTAAACGAATACGATAAGAATGTTCAGAGAATATATGCCTTATATGAGGAAGAACTTAGAAAATCAAACGCGCTTGATTTTGGCGATCTGCTTCATTTAGCCGTAAAGCTATTAGAGAAAAATCCCGAGGTTTTAGACAGCTATCAAAATCAGTTCCAGCATGTTCTTGTTGATGAGTACCAGGACACAAACCATGTGCAATATAAAATAGTAGAAATGCTTTCAAGAAAACACCGGAATATATTTGTTGTTGGTGACGATAATCAGTCGATTTACGGCTGGCGTGGGGCGGACATAAAAAATATTCTCAACTTCGAGAAAGATTTCTCAGACGCTAAAATTGTAAAACTCGAGCAGAACTACAGATCCACAAAAAATATCCTCGAAGCTGCGAACAGGCTAATAACTCATAATAAGAACCGGCACGAAAAAAACCTCCACACCGAAAATGATACCGGAGAGCTTATAAGCTACTACGAAGCAAGCGATGATAAAGACGAAGCCAAGCATATATCTTCGCAAATCGCCGCACTAAAAAAATCCACCGAATATAATTACAAAGATATTGCCATATTTTTTAGAACCAACTCGCAATCCAGATTAATAGAAGAGGAACTTCTTCAAAAGAGTATCCCCTACAAGATGGTGGGCGGTACTGAGTTTTATAAGCGGAAAGAAATAAAAGATATCCTAGCGTTTCTCAAGGTAATAGTAAACCCGTCGGACGATATAAGCCTGAAGAGAATCATTAATGTACCGCCAAGAGGAATCGGCAGTGTAACAATTAATAATATTGAGGTAATAGCGCAGGAAAAAGGCATTTCGTTTTATGAAGCAATCCAGCTTGCGCTTACAGAAAAAGTGCTTTCCGGCAGTGTTATTACAAAACTTCAGAGACTGAATAATCTCCTTACCGAGCTAATAGAGTTTCCGGATAAAAACGATGTAGTTGCCCTGATTAATCATATTCTTCACAAGACAAGATATCTGGATATGCTTGAGAAAGAAGAAGAGAGAAGAGAGAACATCGGGGAAATTTTAAACCTCGCTGTAGAATTCCAGAAAGAAAGAGAAGAACCTCAGCTTAATGATTTCTTGGATAGTATCTCCCTTGCAAGCGATCTGGATAAATTCAGTGAAAATAGCGATCAGGTAACCCTAATGACTCTTCATTCCGCAAAGGGACTCGAATTTCCCGTCGTGTTTATAGCAGGTATGGAAGAGAATTTGCTCCCTCATTTTAATTCAACAATGAACGGCCAGGTCGAAGAGGAAAGAAGACTGTTTTATGTGGGTATTACCAGGGCCAAGGAAAAGCTCCATCTCGCGAGCGCCGAGAGAAGAATGGTCTTCGGCAAACAGCAAGGTTCAATTCCCTCGAGATTTATTTCAGAGCTGCCACAGGAGCTTATAAACCTGGAAACCCGGAAGATTAACTATTCGGATAGTAGAAACAGTGCAAAGAAATATTCAGGCAAAAACTACTCTAAACCAAAAAGAAAATACGAGAATACTGGTCGCTACAGAGTCGGGCAAAAGGTTTCACACTCATCCTTCGGAGAAGGGATAATAAAAAAAGTAGAAGGCTCCGGTAACGAAGCGAAGGTGACTGTCTTTTTCAGAAGCGTAGGCGATAAAAAGATAATAGCTAGCTATCTTGAAAATTAAGCTTATTAGGAAGAACAACTGATGACTATGTTTTTTCCCCAGTCGGGCGAGGCTTCCGCGTAATCCCGAAATTCTTTCTGTTCCTCAAACGGCTTTCGCAAAATCCTATGGAGCCGCTCAATTTCAGAATAATCACCTTTATCAACCGCTTTTCTGATAGCGTTTTCAGCCAGATAGTTCCGTAAAATAAATTTGGGATTTACCCTATCCATTTCCATCTTTCGAATTTTGTCATCACTTCCTTCGGCTCTAAGTCGAAGCTTATAGGAAGACTGCCAGTTTGAAAAAGAATCTTGGTCTTCAAACATAGATGTAATCTGAGCATCTTCCACTGAATTCAACGAACCCAATGTTCTAAAGAAAATCGTATAATCAACCGCTTCAGAGGTTAAAATCCCCAACAATCTCTTAATTAATCCCACATCGTCCGGCAGTCGTTCGTTCAGCCCGAGTTTTTTACTCATCATCCCGACATACTCGGCTGAATAGATGTTTCTGAAGTCGTCCAGTGAGTTCTGAGTTCTTTCACCGTTTAAAATAGAACTCATAGCGACTGCGAGCTTGTTTAAATTCCAGTGAGCGATTGCAGGCTGGTTTTGATACGAATACCGCCCGAAATGGTCTGAATGGTTGGGAATATGTTCGGGATTATAACTCTCCATAAACCCGTAAGGACCGTAATCAATAGTCAGCCCGGTAATTGACATATTATCCGTGTTCATAACCCCGTGCGTAAACCCTACAGACTGCCATTGAGCGATTAATCTTGCCGTTCTGAGGACAACCTCACCGAACAGCAGATCATATCTGTCCTGTAATTCACGAAACTCCGGGAAATGATGTTCAATAACATAATCAGCTAACAGTTTTACGTACTCTGGCCTATCAGTATAGTGAAAAACCTCAAATGATCCGAACCTGACATGCGTTTGAGCCATTCTTACCAGCATGGCTCCGGTTTCGGTTGTCTCGCGTTCGACCTTTTCGTCACTGCCGATAATGCACATAGCCCTTGTCGTTGGGATACCCAAGCCGTGCATCGCCTCGCTGCAGAGATACTCTCTAGTGCAGGAGCGAAGGACAGCCCTTCCGTCAAATACCCTTGAGTAACGGGTTCTGCCTGAGCCCTTTAAATGTAAATCCCATATCTCCCCTTTGTCGTTTTTAACTTCTCCCAATAGTATCGCCCTGCCGTCTCCGATATCCGGGTTGTAGACGCCGAACTGGTGTCCGGTGTATGCCATTGCGAGCGGGTCTGATCCCGGAATATGCTTTTTGCCTGAAATCAACTCTAGGAACTCATCCATTCGTGATTCACCAGAATCGAGGTTGATTAAATCTCCTGCGTCTGAATTAAACGCAACTAAATGAGGATTATTAAACGGTGTGGGTTTTATGAGATGATAAAAATCCTCCGGAAGAGTCCTGTATGTATTATTAAAATTAAGCTCTGTAATTTTTTTCATCGGGTTAAGATTTGATTATAACATTGCGTATTCCATAGCAAATTATTTCAAATAATTGTATAGTAGTTTTACGGAATTTATTAGTTATAAACTTATATGAAATATCGAAAGAATAAAATCAAACAAGAGCATAGTATAATCAAGGGGCTCAAAAAATTTCTGGAACTCAATGTTTCCTCACTGGATTCTGTTGAAGGAATTATTCCCGGACGCATAAAAGTCGGTAAAACCCCGGGTGAAAATCTTATAGTAAGTTATCAGTACAGCACTGTTAGCGGAGCTAAGCTAATTGGAAGAAGCGGTACCTCGGTGCAGGAAGTGTTCGTAATCACAAATGATCCGGACAAGGTTAAGAACGTAATAGAAGAACATTACCCTTCGTAAGTTTCTAGATAAATCTCACAGAGCGCTCGCCAAGGAGCTGTTCAACCTCTGCAATAAAATTATCCTCAACATCAACCCTGTAATCCCCAACCTCAACTACAGACTCACCGTCATCAGTGTTGATATGAACATGAACCTCACAGCTTCCTGGATATTTATCCAGTATATCTCTCAACTGTTCAAAGCGGTCTCTGGTAGAGGATATTTTGTCAAAATTGATATGGACTGTGGAGCCGTTTCGCATGCCTCTAAGTGAAAGAATGTCCAGTGCTCTCAGTTTTACCTGGTCTTCGTTTGGCTCAGCCATTCCCTTGAGAATAATAGGCTCTGCCTTTTCTTCAAGAATGTGCCGAGTCTTTCTTAACAGCTTGTCGAAAATAACAACTTCAACCGACCCTTTCATATCTTCAAGAACCAGGTTTGCGAAAATACCTGATCCGCTTTTAGTCGTTTTGATGACCAGGGACCTCACAACACCTGCTATAGTGACTTCCCTTTTTTCTTTAATTTCAAGAAGCGCTTCTGTATCGAGGCTTGAAATTTTATTATTCATCTCTGATGTGTACTTAGCCATTGGATGGCTCGTAACATAAAATCCAAGCACTTCCATTTCATTAGCCAGAACATCTTTTTCATGCCATTGGTCCACATCGGACAAGGTCGGCATTGTGACAGAATCATTTAAAGCAAATAGGGAATGCTGCCCTTCGGCTGAGCTCTTCTGCTTTAATGAGGTAAAACTAAGTAGTGTCTCTACAGATTCAATTAAACATGCGCGGTGCTGTCCGAGAGAATCGAACGCCCCGCTTTTAATGAGACTTTCAAATGTTCTCCGGTTTAATTTTTTCGATTCCACTCGCTCGCAGAAATCAAAGATCGACTCAAACTTGCCTCCATCTTCTCTTGCGTCAATTATAGCCTGGACAGTGCTGCTGCCAACATTTTTAATTCCCGATAGGCCAAACCTTATTTTTCCACCTGATGCCGTAAAACCTGACATGCTTTCATTAACGTCAGGGGCAAGTACAGGAATGTCCATTTGTTTACACTCAGTAATACTGGAAATAACTTTGTCTGTGTTCCCGGAATCAACCGAAAGAAGAGCCGCCATAAACTCGGCCGGGAAATGCGCTTTTAAATAAGCGGTCTGATAAGTAATAAGCGCATAGGCTGTGCTGTGACTTTTGTTAAATGAGTACTCGGCAAATTTTTCCATTGTATCGAAAAGCTCTTTTGCTTTTTTATCATTTATGCCTTTTTTCTTAGCACCTTCTAAAAACCTGTCCCGCTGGGCCTTCATTTCCTCTGGCTTCTTCTTACCCATGGCGCGCCTTAGAAGGTCCGCCTCTCCGAGGCTGTACTCCGCGACAACGCTCGCAGTTTGCATTATCTGCTCCTGATACACAAACAACCCGTAAGTATCTGTTAGAATTTCCTGCAAATCAGGAAGAGGGTATTTTATTTTTGCCTTGCCGTGTTTACGCTTGATAAAATCATCTACCATGCCGCTATCAAGAGGCCCCGGGCGGTATAGAGCGAGAAGCGCGATCAGGTCTTCAAACTGTGTGGGGCGGAGTTTATTGAGAACGTCTTTCATACCGGACGACTCAATTTGGAAAATCCCGCGGGTGCGCCCTGTTGTCAGAAGCTCGTATACTTTCTCATCATCAAGCGGGATCCTGTCTATCCGTATCCACTTGTCCTCCGGATAATTATCTCTTATTAGTTTTAGTGCCTTATCAATTACGGTTAGAGTTTTTAAACCAAGAAAATCAAATTTTACAAAACCCAGCTCTTCAATCGAGTTCATGTCGAACTGTGTTACAATTTCATCCTTGGAGCCTTTATATAAGGGGATATGATCCGCAAGCGGCTCGTTAGCAATTACAATCCCCGCCGCATGGGTGGAAGAATGTCTGACCATATTTTCAAGAGGCTTTGCAAGCTCAATCATTTCCTGAAGCTGTGGAGAGTTTTTTATCAGGTCTCTCAGCTCCTTTACCTCTTTTAAAGCTCTTTCTATGCTGAAGACTTTTCCCCTAAAAGACGGAATAAGCTTTGAAACCCTATCTACATCAGCGTAAGGAATTCCCAAAACACGGCCTACATCCTTTACAACCGCCTTGGCTGACATGGTTCCGAATGTGCCGATCTGAGCTACTTTATCTGCTCCGTATTTTTCAGTGACGTACCTGATTACCTCGTCCCTCCCTTCTCCGCAAAAATCTATATCTATATCAGGCATGCTGATACGCTCAGGGTTAAGAAATCTCTCAAAAATAAGATCATACGGAATCGGGTCGACTTCGGTTATTCCAAGCACGTAAGCGACCAGGCTTCCGGCCGCGCTTCCCCTTCCCGGTCCAACAGGAATCCCGTGTGATTTGGCGTAGTTTATAAAATCAGCTACAACCAGAAAATAGCCGGGGAAACCCATTTCTAGAATAATTTTAAGCTCGGATTCCAGCCTTTCTGAATACTCATCAAATTTATCTTCGGGTATCAGCCCAAGTTCAATCTTCTCCTTCAGTTTCTGCCTGGATAGTGAAACCATGTATTCGTCAAGAGACTGATCCCCCTCAACTTCAAATTCGGGCAGTTTGTAGCCGGTCTGCTCAAATTCGAAATTGCAGCGCTTGGCAATTTCTCCCGTTCTTTGAATCGCATCTTCAAAACCCGCTAAATCCCCCAGCATTTCGCCTTCTGATTTTAGGTAGTACTGATCCCCCTGAAATCTGAACCTGTTTTCTTCCTGAATGGAAGAGCCTGTCTGTATGCATAATAGGGCGTCGTGAGGTTTTGTATCTTCTCGCCTTAGAAAATGACAGTCATTTGTAGCAACAAGCGGTATATGCAGTTTGTCCCCTATTTCTCTAACCTTCTTGTTTACCCTCTTTTGCTCTGGCAATCCCGTTGCCTGAACCTCAAGGTAATACCTGTCGCCGAATATCTCTCTGTACATTGCCGCGACATCGAGAGCCGCCTTCATGTCCTTACTGAATATCGCCTTTGAAAGCTCGCTGTTAAGACATCCACTCAGTACGATTAAGCCCTCGTTGTGTTTATCCAACAGCTCATGGTCCACACGCGGTCTTCTGTAAAAACCGTCAAAGTACGCAGTCGTAACCAGCCTTGAAAGGTTCTGATATCCTTTTTGGTCCATGGAAAGAACGGTTAAATGGTGGGTTTTTCCTTCAGACGGGTTGTCGGGATTGATCTTGGGAGTGACATATATTTCACACCCGATGATAGGTTTAACACCAGTTTCTTTAGCTTTCTTGTAAAAATCGTACGCGCCAAAAAGGTTGCCGTGATCAGTAAGCGCGACGGCCTGCATTCCAAATTCCTTGGCCTGAGGGAACAGGTCTTCGAATTTTATGGCGCCGTCTAAAAGTGAATATTGTGAATGAAGGTGGAGATGAACAAATCCGTCTGACATTTTAATTAGTATATCCAACAAGATTTAACCTTAGCAAGTAACGAAAAAACATTATTTGTTTTAGAACATTTACACGATGATTATCATATGCTGTTCGAATAGAAATCCTCTCTCTTGTTGAAAAGCACACCCTTAAAAGTATATTTACCACTAAATTTACTCAAAGTGCTTTATAAAGTGCTTATGTTATTCTAAGTAATCAGACAAATAGCGAAGTTATAGTTCTGAGCAGAGCGGAAGGAGGATTTAAACTGTAATGGAAGAAATACTTTCAATATTAAACACGATACCAAGCCCATACAACGATCTTGTTGCTGTAGCTGTCATTTTCCTAATAATTGCGGCTATCTCGTTCATTATCGCATTCCTGTTTGGCGGAAAAGCGGCTGAGCAAATTGAGGAAGTTGCTGAAGATCAGGAAATCGAACCACCTCAGGAAATTGCAGAAGAACCTCAGATTCATCAAGAGTCCGAGATTGAGGAAGTCCTTGAAGATACAACCGGAAAGGAATTTCAAGCACAAGCCCCCGCGCCGGTTGAAGAAATCGCAGAAACTGAAGCCGCTCCTGAACCTGAGGAGATAGCGATTGAGGAAATTGAGGAAGAGCCTGAAGAGGAAATTGAACCTCTTGAAAAAGTAGAGGAGACAAAAGAAGGTCTATTTGCAAGGCTTCGTCGGGGGTTGTCCAAAACACAGGCAGGTCTTCTCGGAGGTCTTGGCGGTATTGTCTCTAAAAAGGAAATTGATGCCGACCTATGGGATGAATTTGAAGAAACCCTCATTATGGCAGACCTTGGAGTAAACACAACAATGAAACTCAGGGAGCATATTGAAACCAAACTTTCCAAGCAATCATTGACAAGCCCGGAGAGCATAACTTCCACACTCAAGGAAGAGATACTGGAAATCCTAAAAACCGCTGAGGGTGCTCCAATTACACCTAACGCAAGTCCATTTGTCATAATGGTCGCGGGAGTAAACGGAGTTGGGAAAACAACCTCAATCGGAAAACTCGCAAGCAGGCTCAAGACTGATGATAAGAAGGTAATGGTTGCAGCGGGAGATACTTTCAGAGCGGCCGCTGTAGAACAGCTTGAAGTCTGGTCCAAGAGGGTCGGAACCGACTTTCTTAAGGGACAGAGCGGAGGAGACCCTTCTTCGGTAGCTTTTGACGCGGTTAAGGCCGCTCAGGCAAGAGGAACGGATATACTGATCATAGATACAGCGGGAAGGCTCCACACAAAAGGCAATTTAATGGACGAGCTCACAAAAATGAAGCGCATAGTGGGACGGGAACTTGAAGGCGCGCCCCATGAAATTCTTCTTGTGCTAGACGCCACTACAGGGCAAAACGCTGTGCAGCAGGCAAAGCAGTTTAACGAGGCAATTGGCATTACAGGAATTGTGCTTACCAAGCTTGATGGAACCGCAAAAGGCGGAGTTATTATAGCCATTGCGGACGAGCTTAATATTCCTGTGAAATATATAGGTATCGGAGAGAGCCTGAGCGATTTAAGAGAGTTTAACGCCGAGGAATTTGTTGAAGCTCTATTTTATTCTGGAGACGAAACAGTTCATTAAGGGTAATGGATACTAACTCCAAATATATGTCACTTGCTCTTAAGCTTGCCAAAAAAGCTGAGGGCATGACCAGCCCAAACCCGCTTGTCGGAGCCGTTATAGTAAAGAAAGACAAGATTATTGGACAGGGTTATCATAAAAAAGCAGGGCTTCCCCATGCCGAGATTGAGGCTTTTTCGGACGCCGCAAAAAAGAAAAATACTACCAAAGGCGCGACTCTCTATGTAACGCTTGAACCCTGCTGCCATGAAAACAAAAGAACACCTCCTTGTGTAAAAGCAATAATTGAAAAGAAAATATCCAGGGTCTACGTTGCCATGCTCGATCCTAATCCCAGGGTGTCGGGAAACGGGGTCAAAATGCTCAGGGAAAACGGTATTGAGGTAGAAGTAGGCCTGCTTGAAGAAAAGGCGAAGCAACTAAACGAGGCCTTTACAAAATACATAACCATCAAAAGACCATTTGTAACATTAAAACTGGCTGCTACATTGGACGGCAAGATTGCCGCGCACACAGGCGACTCAAAATGGATCGGCAGCCCCAATCAGAGAAAATTCGCACATCAGCTAAGAAATCAATCGGATGGAATTTTGGTTGGAATAGAAACCGTATTAAAAGATAACCCGAGCTTAAACGTCAGGCTGTCTAGAAAAACCGCTGATCCCATTCCGATTATATTAGACCGAAACCTGAGAACCCCTCTGGATTCAAATCTTCTTAAAATTCATGAACACCCTATAATAGCCACCTCAAATACAAAAAAAACAAAAATAATCGAACAATTAGAGGATGTTGGAGCTTCTGTCCTGCACATTAAAGAGGACAAGAACGGTCTGCTCAACCTGAAAGAATTGGTCAGGAAACTGGGAAAACTTGAAATGATGAGTGTCTTAATTGAAGGGGGTAGTAAAGTTGCCGCGTCAGCTCTTAGTAGCGGAATTGTAGATAAAGTAGTTTTCTTTTATTCCCCTAAGATTGTCGGCTCTGAAGGAATCAGTATGATAGGGGAGCTTGGAATTCCAACAATCAAACAATCTCTTTCGATAAAAAACATGAAAGTAACTAAAATAAAAGATGAAGTTATGATAGAGGGCTACCTCTAGCTAGTTAGTTATCAATCCCCTGGCATGTTAATATTTTCTATATATCATGAATGCTAAAGCACAAAAAAAGATAGGCCTTTTCGGAGGCACATTTGATCCTATTCATTTTGGACATCTTAGAGCCGCTGAGGAAATAAGGGAAATTCTTGAGCTTGATAAAGTTTATTTTATACCCTCCGGAGTCCCTCCTCATAAAACAGAATCCCTGATTACTGATGCCCAAAAACGGCTTCAGATGATAAGTCTTGCCATTGAAGGAAACACATATTTCGATGTATCAGAATTTGAGCTAGAAAGAGATACTCCGTCATACACTATTCACACCCTTAAATATTTCATTGAGACTGAGAATGACGTTGAGTTGTATTTCATCTTGGGCAACGAGCAATTTAACGAAATTGAAACCTGGAAAAATTATTTGACCTTGTTT
>Ga0055475_10000039_pt1 | contig 14562 bp, 9 predicted proteins | sample Muzzi_CordB_D2_FD_57681 | JGI IMG/M metagenome (GOLD analysis project Ga0055475, IMG submission 57681) | Wetland microbial communities from San Francisco Bay, California, USA, that impact long-term carbon sequestration - Muzzi_CordB_D2 | ecosystem: Environmental > Aquatic > Marine > Wetlands ... | reverse complement strand
ATCGCTCGCGCCTTGGGAGCCCGGGCTCCAGACCGTGGAACGCGTGCCGCTCCACGGTCATGTGGGGCCAGAGGGCGAGCCCCTGGAACACGAGGCCGACGGGGCGGCGGTGGGGCCGGACCCATCGGCCGTTGCCGCTCACGGGCTCGCCGGCGATGCGGATCAAGCCCTGGTCCGGCGCTTCGAGGCCCGCCACGAGTCGGAGTAGGGTCGTCTTGCCGGCGCCGGACGGGCCGACCACACCGAGACAGGAGCCGGCCTCGACCTCCAGGCTTACGCCGTGGAGCGCGAAGACCGGCCCTACGCGCTTCGACACGTCGCTGAGCTCGAGCATCGGGGTCATGGTGACGGGGCCGAGGGCAGGAGGGCGCTCGAGCGCCGAAGCGTCACGAGCCCGACGACGAGTAGGGGGACGGCGACGATCGCCAGCACGATCAGGCAGAGCGCTCCGACGCTTTCCGCCGCACCGTAGTGGGAGAGGTTGTAGATTCTGACTGCAAGGGTCTCGCCGTCCGGCGGCTGGACGAGGATCGAGGCGCCGACCTCGTCGAGCGAGAGGGCGAAGGCCAGCAGCCAGCCCACGGCAACGCCGCGCCAGGCGAGGGGCAGCAGCAGCAGCCTCATGCGCTGGAGCCATCCCATGCCGCTCAGCATCCCGGCCTCCTCGAGAGCGCGCGGCACGCCGGCCAGCGAGGCGGTCGCCGGCACGGCGGTGAACGGCACGAGCTGCCCGACATAGACCAGCAGCAGCACCGCCGTGGTCTCCAGCACGCCCTCGAGATACGGGCGGTTCCAGAGCCTGATCAGGCCGATTCCGAGGACGGTCGGTGACAGGGCGAGGGGGAGGAGAAAGAGGAGCTCCGCGGCAAGGGACCTGGACCGGGCGACCAGGTGACCGGCGGCGAGGCCGTGGGCCGCGAGGAGGGTGGCGGCCACCATCGCCCATCCCACCGTCCGCCAGACCTGGGGCGCGGCCAACCGGTAGGCCTCGACCACGCTCTGCGGGCCGGAGACCATGTCGGCGATTCCAGCCAGGGGGGCCGCCACGGTGATTGCGAGCAGGACGAAGAGCGCAGTCCGGGTCGCAACGAGCCGTGAGCCCGCGGGGAGAGGTTCGGGCGGTGTTCGCCGCGCGGCGACCGCCAGCGGCCGCTTGCCGACGACGAGGCGGGCCGCGACCACGGACAGGGTGCCGACGGCCAGCAACGGCAACGAGAGGCCGACGGCGGCCTGCACGTCCAGCAGGCCGCTGAACGCCGCGAAGATCTCGACCGGGAAGGTCGGCACCCGGAGCAGAGAGGGCACGGTGTAGTTGACGAGCGCGAGGTTGAAGACCACCAGCCCGGACGCGACGATCTCCGGCCGGGCCAACGGCAGCACGACGCGGGCCAGGACCCACGGCGGCGGGTGGACGAGCCGTGCGGCGTCCTCGAGAGCCGGGTCGACGCGGGTGAAGCCGGTGCTCGCCCCGAGGACGACGAGCGGCAGGTAACGCAGGGCGAGCACGGCGACGACGCCCGCCGCCGTCGCGAGGTCGGGGAGGGGTAGCCCGGCTGCGCCGAAGGCTCCGGCGAACCGTGCCAGGGGGCCGGTCGGGTCGACGAGCCGCTGCCATCCGAGGGCGAAGACGTAGGTGGGAACGACCAGAGGCAGGATGAGTGTGCTTCCGAGCAGGAAACGGGCGCGCGGCGCGGCGTGGCGCACCAGAAGCGCCACGGGAACGCCGACTCCGACAGCGCTCAGCGTGGCTCCGGCGGCGATCAGGGCGCTCCGCGTGAGGAGGCCGCGCCGGCGCGCGTCGGTCAGGACCGAGAGGGCGTGCTGGAGGACGGTGGTGACGCCACCCTCCATCGCGCTGGCGAGGACCGCGGCCAGGGGCAGGTAGGAGGCCACGAGGACCACCGCCACCGCGCTCCAGACAACGCGACGGGGCAGCAGTCCCACTGCTCTGGGGTGGGGCACCGTGTGCCGCCCTACTCGAGGAAGAGCTCGCGAAGGAAGGTGGCCGACGGTTCGAGCTGATCGGCCATAGCCTCGTAGTCGACCTCCATCACCCGCAGATCCTTCAGCCGGGGAACCGAGGGAGGTCCCTCCACGGAGTCGCGGAGCGGAATCTGACCACCTGTGGCGAACGCCAGGCGCCGCTCCACGTCCTCGCGGAGGATGAAGTCGATCAACCGCTTCCCTTCGTCCGGGTGCGGCCCACCGGCGACCAGGGCGACGGTGTTGGGAATGAGCAGGGTGCCGAAGCCCCCGTCCTCCTGATCGGGGAAAATCATCGCCACGGGCTGGTCGTTGGCGAGGGCCACGAAGACGTCGTCAGTGTCGGTGAAGCCGACCGGGAACTCACCGGCGGCGACCCGGTCCTTCGCCGTGGCGTTGCCGGCCACGATCGCAACCCCGTTGCCGTGGAGCTGCTCGAAGTACTCCTTGGCCCGCTCCGGTCCGAGGACGGCGAAGAGCGCCGCCGCATGGGTGGCGGTGGTGCCGAAGAGGGGGTTGGCCAGGGCGACAGAGCCCTGCCACCGAGGCTGGGTGAGCTCGAAGATCGAACGCGGGCGCTCGGCCTCGCCCAGGGCGTCGGTGTTCGCGACGAGGACGCGGGCGCGGGCGGCGAAGCCGGTCCAGTAGCCCTCCGGGTCCTTGAAGCTCTCGGGGATCGCGGCGGCGGCGGGGGAGCGGTAGGGAGCGAGAACGCCCCGCCGTTGGAGCTGGAGGGTCCGGGCGACCTCGGAGCTCCAGAACACATCCGCGCGGGGGCGGTCCTTCTCGGCCAGCAAGCGGTTGACGAGGCCGGTGGTCTTCGCCGCCTCGGTGTCGTAGACGGCCCGTGCCTCGATGCCGGTCTCCTGTTCGAAGAGGCGGAGGATCTCCTCGGAGAACGTCTGGTCGAGGGAGGTGTAGATGACCACCTCGCGCGCCCCTTCGCTCGACGGGCCGCAGGCTCCTGTCAGCGTGAAGGCCGCGGAGAGTGTCAGGGAGAGGGCAAAGGTTCTGGCGCGCTGGAAAGGGCTCATGGGTGCGAGGTCCGATGCTGGAGGGTCTCAGGGTGTGCTCGGCGGTGCTCCACCGTTGTTGTAGACCCGATCGAGGTAGGCGAACGCCGACGCGTCGTCCCGTTCGAGGGCGAAGGACTTCATCGTCCGGTCGAAGCGCTCCTCGGGCGAGCCGGGCTCGAGGAGCCAGAACGCCAGCTCTCCGGCGCGGATCAGGCGGCCGATCGCGACCAGGGCCGGGTCGGTGATGCCTTCGGTGGCGAGGATGGTCTCGTAGGTCGAGCGCGAGGCGCTGCGCGACCATCGGGCACCGGGCAGATCGAAGGGCTCGCCCTGGGGGGGAGGGGTCTTTCCCTCTTCGAGCAGGAGGATCTCCGCATCCTGCGCAACGTGCCGCACGATCAGCCAGGCACTCGCAAGACGATCGGGCTCGAGGACGCCGATCGTGTAGTAGGTACAGGCCTCTTCGCCGCCTCCTCGGCGTGGCGCGGCACCGACGCCCAGACAGGGCGTCGCCGACAGAAACGCCAGGAGGGCCAGCATCGGTGCGCGGAGCGGGAGCCTCATCTCCAGTCCGGCTCCTTGCACTGTCGGTCCCCGTCCGGGAACGGGTGGAGCCGTTCGACGTCGCCCCCCTCGATGTCGAGGAGGAAGAGGGCCGGGGCGCCGTCCCGGGTGGAGACGAAGACGAGGGAGGTGCCGTCCGGGCCGTAGGCGGGGTCGCTGTCGGATGCCGGGTGGTCGGTCAGCCGTCGCACCTCGCGCGTCTTCGTGGAGACCGTGTAGAGGTCGAACTGGTCGGGCTGGTCGCAGGCGAACGCGATCTCGTCGCCGGTGGGCGACCACGAGGGCTCGTCGCAGAAGCCGTCGAGGAGCGTGAGCTGCCGCGCCACGGAGTGGTCGACGCGGGCCTCCCAGATCTCCGAGATGATCGTGCCGGTCCAGCGGGAGTGGAGGTTGGTGAACGCGAACCGCCGGCCGTCCGGGGCCCATGTCGGCGAGAACTGGGAGGAGAGCATGGGAAGCTGCCAGGTCGAGGAGCCGCCCGCGAGAGGCTCCCAGGCGGGGCCGAACAGGGGTGCGTCGTCGTCGTCGGGATCCGGTGTACCGGGTGTGAGGCGGGCCACGAGGTCGGTTTCGTCCCGCGAACGCTCTGCCCGGTAGACGGCGAGGACGGTGCGGCCGTCGGGCGCCATGGCGGGCTGGAGCAGGCGGTTCTCCTCATCCGCGGTGCTCAGCCGTTGGCGGTCTCCGGTCTCGAGGTCGAGCAGCCAGACCGCGCCCGTGCTGTCGGTGTAGGCCACCAGCCGACGGTCGGCCGAGAGGCTCGGAGAGAGCTCGTCGTGGGGCGTCGAGGTGAGGCGCTGTGGCGGCGAGCCTCCGGACGGTTCCCAGGAGAACAGGTCCCACTGGTTCCCGGTCTGGCAGACGAAGACCATCAGGCCGCCTCGGCCGGCCGCCTGAGGAGCCTCCGGGGCCACGGCGTCGGGGCGGGCTGCCTGAGCTAGCCCCGGGGCGGTCGCCAGCAACAGCAGCGCCATCGCCAGCCCGGCGATCTCATGCTGGTCCGTTGGTCCGCGCCGCCTCACCGTTCGGGCTCCGCCGCCGCATCCTGGTCCGCCGGTGGGAGGACCGTCACCCGGCGTGTCGTGGTCCCCACGAGCTGACTGAACGTCACCAGGTTGATCGTCAACCAGTGCTCTCCCGGCTCGAGGTCCGAGAGGTTCCAGCTCCAGTTGAACGGCAGGTGGGCCTGCTCGGCCTCGTCGACCCGCTGGTCGTCGACGAAGGCGACCAGCTCGAACCGCTGATCACGGAGGAAGCGCTTCGTCACCTGGTTGGGAACATCCACCCGAACGAGCGCGCGGTCGCCCGATACCTGGACGCTCCGTGTCGGGTCGTACCCCGAGCCATCCTCTCTATCCGGGAAGGTCACGGAGATCCGCGGGTCCTTGTCGAGGTGAACCGGCTGACGCCAGTGGGGGGACTCGATCGCTTCGGCGGCAGGCCCGCGGGTCGGCAAGGGCCGCCGTGGCCGCTCGGAGCCCCATGCAAGGTAGCGCTCCCGGTAGGTCGTCTGCCGATTGCCGATGGCGATGACCGAGTGCTCCGGCAGGGCGTACGCCTGCACGATGACCAGGGCGTCCGGCTCGCGGCTGAACGAGCGCAGACCCTGCTGGTCCCGCCCGGACCAGTGCTCGGTGGAGAGGCCGGCTCCGCGTGGCTCCCAGTTGACGACCGTCGCCAGGAGCGGTCCTTCGTCGATTCCGGCCCGCAGCAGGACGCGCGACGGCTCGGGCAGGACGTAGCTGATCAGCCCCTCCCGAGGATCGAAGTGAATGTCTCGGGGGTTGATCCGTTCGCCACCCGAGGAGGCCGCCGGGTCGTAGACCTGCACGCCGGTGGAGCTCCTGGCCTCGACGACCGGGTAGTAGGCCTCGTCCGCGACCACCGCGCCGTCGGCGTCCAGCCCGTCCCAGGTCTCTTGATGACTGCCGGCCTCGCGCTCCGCGCCGGCCACGGGCTGAGCGACCAGCTCGTGGTTCGGGCCGTAGATCGAGACCGTCACCCGAGCCGGCCTGGAGAGGGTGTAGGAGACCTCGACCGACTGGCCGGCCGATGGATCGAAGAACCAGGGCTGCACCGTGGCGTGGTCGAGGAGGTCGGTGACCTCGGACGCCGTGGGCGGGGTAGCTCCGGCCTCGGGCCGGCGTTGTGGGACCCGACCGGTCGAGGAGCAGGCGAGCTGGGCCGCCAGCGCTGCCGCTACCGCGAGCAGGCCGGCTGGCCGGTGCCCGCGATGAGGCGCCCTCCTGGGCGTTAGCGTACTGCTTCCGACGGTGGAACGAACGTCAGTCGACATGAACCGCCTCTCCTGTGCACAGGCTCTGAAGTGCCGGATCCTCGATCCGGCCGCATAGGTCCGAGTCTCCGGTCGCGCGGGCGACCGCCAGGTAGCAACCGTCTTTGAGCCCAGGCGTTTCCACCTCATCGCAGAGCTCGGGACGTCGAATCACCGGAGCGACGTCGGCGAGGCAGGTGTCCCTGAGCTGCAGATGCTCGGGCGACGGGGTCGGGATCTCTCGGCAGGCCTCCGGGGCCCCGCGGCGCTCGGCAAAGACGGCGAGGCACTGGAGGCGGACGGCCTCTTCGTCCGTCTGCTTGCAGACTGACGCGTCACCAGCCTCGACCGCCCGGTCCGCGAAGCACTCGATGCGCTCGATCACGCCGGCGAGCTCCGCACAGGACGGCGCCCGCTCCGGCGCTTCCTCGGTCGTTTCGGAAGGGCTCGCGCTCTGGGGATTCGGCCCGTCGGCTACGTCGCCTCCGCCGCAGCCGACGAGGGTGGTGGCGGCGAGACAGACGGCGATCGCCCCGGGAACCTGACGGATCATCACGACAGCACTCCTTTGCGGTATGAGCTCAGGCGCCAGACTTTAGCAAAGTCGCCGAGAGACGCCGGGCGAGGTCCTCGAGGGCGCGGAGGTCGTTGACGTTGCGGGCTTCGTCGTCGCGCCGAGCGAAGTAGACCGCGAGCCGGCGGTCCCGGATCTGGACCCCGACCGCAAGGGGGGCGGGACGAGCTCCTGGCCGATTCCCGGAAGCAAGCAGGCCTCGCATCTCGGTGTCCAGGCAGGCTCGCGTCGCGGAGGAGTCGGAGGAGGTTACGGCGAAGCCCTCGTCGAACTCCCGGTCGTCGGCGAACGAGACCTGCGCGGCGCCGCCGATCTCGCGGACCGTCGCGACCTCCCGCGGGCGGATGCGAACCGCCGCACCGCCGCAGAGAGGCTCCGGCGCCTCGACGAGGCAGACGGTCCACTCGCGAGCCTGGCCGTCGAGCTCGCGAGTGCCGTGCAGGAAGTGGCAGATCGTACCTTCGGCCACTTGCCCGACGACCACCGCTTCGGGCACCGTGGCGCCGAGGGAAGGGGAGTGGAACACGCCGAAGCCCTGGAAGCCCTCCGCGAGCCGCTCGGCGGTTCCGTCGTCCCCCTCCAGGTAGTGCCGGTCAGTGGCGTCCGCGAGGTCCCGGAAGAGGGCCCGGCGCGCCGCGCGCTGGCGGCGCGCCGCAAGCACGAAGAAGACGACGCCTGCCGCCAGCGCGAGAAGCGCCAGCGGAGCGAGGACGTCGATCACGGCGTCCGGTCCCTCGCCGGAAGTCCTGCCCGGAGCATCAGTGCGAGCAAACCATGCCGCCCAGGATCTCCCAACTGCCGCCGACCGCGACGAAGTAGACCTTGATCTCGGCCACCAAGGAGATCGATCCGCTCAGGCAGGCATTCGCCGACCACTCGCCGTCGTAGCAGACCTCGCCGGAGAGGGAGCCCTTGCCCTCGATTCCGACCTTGCCGGAGAACGGGTCCAGGGTCGGGGCCTCCGCGAGCTTGCCGCCGAGGAGCAGGCCGACACCGCCGGTGAACTTCCCGCACGCCTTCCCGGAGTGCTGGACCATGCAGTTGCTGTCGACGGAGCCTTCCCGCGTGCCGCCGCCGCTGACCGCGAACGAGAGAGAGCCGTGGAGGCCGACGCTGCCGATCAGGGGCGCCTGGACGCTGAGCCCCGGGATGGGGCCCTTGTACTCCATCTTGAGGTCCGCCTCGAGGCTCTGCTCGGCGTACGAGACGGTCCGTGTGGTCTCGCCGTCACAGCACTTCTCGGTGCAGGCCTTGATCTCGAGCTTGACGCCGCCGCCGATCTCGAACTTCAGGCCAAACGCCTTCAAGAACTGGCCGGTGAGCTTCTGGATCTTGCTTGCCGCGTCGAACTCGATGCTGCCGGTGATGTCGCAGGACTTCGAGCCGAGCCCCATCGGGTCGAAGAAGTTGACCGGGTCGCCGGTGGCGTACTCGTAGAGGCTCATGCCGTCGACGAAGCCGGTCGGGTCCTCGGACAGGAACCGGCCCAGATCGGGGTCGTAGTAGCGGGCCCTGAAGTAGTAGATGCCGGCGTCTTCGTCCCAGCGCCTGCCGGTGAAAAGCATCGGGTTGCCGATGGTCGAGGCGGGGACTTCCACGCCGCCGGCGTCGGTGATGGTGACCGCGCCGAACGGGTCGTACCGGTAGCTCTCGACCACGGCTCCCGACGAGTCGGTGACGGCGACCACGGTCTGGTTGAGGTCGCGGTGGAAGAAGAAGGTCGAGCCGCTTCGATCCATCGACAGGAGATCGTCGACGCCGGGGCCGTAGACGTAGGTAGCAGCAGTGCTTCCGCCCACCTGCTCCTCGATCACGTTCTGGCTCTGATCGTAGAAGTACTCGGTGCGCAGCCCGGAGGCGTCGGTCATGGCGACGCGGCGGCCGAGGGGGCCGTACTCGTACTGGGCGAGGGGGGAGCCATCAGACTTGCGGGTGACCGCGACCAGCCGTCCGGCGTCGTCGAAGGCGTAGGTCTTCGCGCCGTCGTCGACCAGATTGCCCCGCGGGTCGTAAGCGAGCGCCGTTCCGTCGACAGCCTGGTAGCGGTTGGCCGGCCCGATGGTGCGGGACTCGGTGCTGCCGTCGCGTGTGACCGCAGTCCAGTTGCCGACCAGGTCGAGAGCGTACGAGATCGATCGGGACGGGCTGGGAATCTCGCCCGCCTGGAGCTGACCGCGCCGGAACTCGACCAGGCGATCATCGGCATCGTAGACGTAGCGCTCGGAACCGGCCGGGTTGATCTGGTCGATCTCGCGGAGCGCTCGGCCGCCGGGGTTGTACTCGTAGAGGTACGAGAGGACGTCGACACCGCCCGAGGCGTGCCGGAGCCCTGCCACTCGCCCGTCGACGTCGTAGGTCCAGACGGTCTCCGTCCCGTTGGCGTTGGCCTGCCGGGCACGGCGGTTCGAGGCCGTCAGGTCGAAGGTCGTGATCGCTGTAGCGGTCTCGTCGAGCAGGCCGGCGAGGCGCTCGCGCACGTCGAACACCTGGGTCACCTGGCGGCCGCCGGGATAGGTGATGGTGCGCCGGAGATTCGTCGGGTCGAAGGCGTACTGGACCGCGTGGCCGTTGAGCTCCTCGCGGACCAGGTTGCCGTCGGTGTCGTAGGTGAAGTCGACAGTGGCGTAGTCGTTGGCGGCTTGGAGCAGCTCGCCCGACGGCCCATAGCTGTACAGGTCGTCGTTGGTGCCGGGGAAGTCCCGCATCACGACCCGCCCGCGCTCGTCGTAGGCGAAGGCGATGGTCGTGCCGTCACGCTCGGTCCGCGACGTCAGCCGCCCCTCGGGGTCGTAGGTCGAGAGCTGCGTCGTGCCGTCGGGGAAGTGGGTGGCGATCCGGCGGTCCTCGCCGTCGTACTCGTAGCTCGTCGTGTTGCCGTTGGCGTCGGTGAGGGACGTGATGTTGCCGTTGCCGTCGTAGACGGCGGAGATGGTCTCGCCGGTGGCGGTCGTCGCCTGGACTACCCGGCCGCGGTCGTCGCGGACGAAGCTGACCTGGCGTCCGTTGCGATCGGTCACCCCGACGAGCTGGCCCGTTCCGTCGTAGGCGAAGGTCTCGGACGAGCCGTTCGGGTAACCGCGGCTGGTGGTGCGGCCGGCGTCGTCGTACGCGAACGTGTAGACGTTCCCCTCGGCGTCGGTTTCGGTGGCCAACCGGTTCGAGCCGCCGTAGCTCCGGGAGACCAGGACGCCCAGGTCGTCGGCGAGCTGGACCTCCCGGCCGACCGCGTCGTAGATGGTCTGCATGTGCCGCCCGTTGCCGAGCTGCTGGCGGACGATCCGACCGAGGGCGTCGTAGGTGATGGTCAGCGAGTCCCCGCTCGGCAGAGAGGTGGTGACGCGGTGGTCGAGTGCGTCGTAGCCGTGGGAGACGGTGTTGCCGTTGGCGTCGGTGACGGCCACGGGGTTGCCGTTGCCGTCGCGGGTGTAGCTGACGACCTGGTCGTTGGCGTCGGGTGTGCTTCCTGTGTCGCCGATCTTCACGGTCTGGCGGACGATCCGCCCGGCCTGGTCGTACTCGGTGAGAGTCACTGCGCCCGACGCGGCGGTGAAGCGGGTGGCGCCGTGGGGGCTGTACTGCCAGGTGCGGACGCCCCCTTCGCGGTCGGTCGCCGAGGTCACCCGTCCGTACGCGTCGGAGCTGTAGGTGGCGGTGTTGCCCCGGCCGTCGGTCTCGGTTGCCAGGTGACCCGCGGCGCCGTAGGTGCGCTCGAAGAGGATGCCGAGATCGTCACGCGCCAGGGTCATCCGGCCCATCGCGTCGTACCCGTACTCGGTCGTCCGGCCGAGCGGGTCGGTGACGGAGATGCGGTTGCCGGCGGCGTCGTAGGCGAAGCTGGTGGTGTTGCCGAGGCCGTCGGTCGTGGAAATGCGGCGCCCGGTGGCGTCGTACGTGTGGGTCGTGGTCAGGCCGTCGGGGCCGGTCTCGGAGACCAGGTTGCCGTCGGCGTCGTAGGCGAAGCTCCAGACGCGCTCCTCGGCGGTCCCCTCGGCTTCGATCCGCTGAGCCACGTTGCCGTTGGCGTCGCGAGCCCAGCGGGTGACGATACCCATCGGGTCGGTGGAGGTCTCGACGAAGCCGCCGGGGGTGTAGGTCCAGCTCGTGACGTTACCGAGCGGATCGGTGCGGGTGAGCAGGTTGCCGGCGAGATCGTAGGTGAAGTGCGTCGTGTTGCTGTTGCCGTCGGTCTGGGCGACGAGGTCGTAGAGAGCGTTGAACTGCTTGGATGTGGTGTTGCCCAGAGGATCGGTGATGCTGGTGATGACGCCCTTGGAGTCGAACCGGTAGGTCCACAAACCGCCGTCGGCGTTGTTGCGCTTGACCGTCTGGCCGGATCCGTAGATGTAGGTGTAGTCGCCCTCCTCGTCGATCAGGCGGCTCACGCGGCTCTGGGAGTCGTAAGTGGCCGACAGGGTGGTCCGCCCCAGCGGGTCCTGGATGCGGATCAGGCGGTCCTGCGAGTCGTAGACGTAGGTCGTCGTGCTGCCGACCGGATCGGTCACCGAGGTCAGGTTGCCTCGTGTGTCGTAGCCGTAGGAGACCGTCCGGCCGCCGGGGGCGGTGATCGACGCGACCTTGCCGTTGGGGCCGTGGACCACGTCGATGGCGCCGCCGGGGTACTGGATCGACTGGACGCATCCGCGGACCGGATCGTTGACCACGTCGGCGGCGAAACCGTTGCGGTCGACGATCCGAACCAGGGCGCCGTCCGCGTCGGTCTGGTACGAGATGTTCTCGGTGCGGCGGATCTCGAAGCCGGAGCCGGTCGTCTCGAGCTGGGCGGGGCAGCCGAGCGGGCGGCTGTAGGAGCCGTCCGGTTGACGCACGAAGAGCTGACGCTGGCCGTTGAGCCAACGGACGATGGTGCCGTCGTTGTCGCCGTCGGTGATCGGGATGGCGCGCAGCTCGTAGCCGTGGGTCCACCCCCGGCCGAGCATGCCGTTGCGGTCGTCCTGGCTGTTGTAGGTCCGCTGGACGTCGACCGGCAGGCGGCTCTCGACGTCCAGGTCGGTGAAGGTGATGACCAGGCCGCCGTCGCGCAGGTAGACCGGCGAGCTTGTGCCCGTGCACTCGTCCTCCGGCTCGTCCGGCGGGTCGTCTGGATCCGGCGGGTCGTCCGGGTCGGCGCGCCGGCTATGGCCGTCGTCGCGTGGGTGATCGAACGCAAAGGTCGGCGTTGGGGCCACGACAGCGACCATCAACAGGATGAAGAGCACCCAACCGAAGTGCGCACCCAGGAGTCGATTCCACGATCGCAAGCTGCTCATGATCCGTTCCTCTCTCTCATCTCCGTCGGAGATCAAGACCTTCATCACCGGGCTGGGTCAGTAGGTGACCAGGATCAGCACCCGGCGCAGCAGGGACTCGTTGCCGTTCTCCGAGACGGCGGTGATCTCGGCACGGTAGCGCCCTGGGGCCGCGAACTCGCCCGAGTTGGCCTTGCCGTCCCACTCGAGGGTGTTCGCGCCAGCGGCCAGGAGCGGCGTCCGCAGGGTACGCAGCAGGTTGCCGTTGCCCATGTTGTAGATGCGGACCGTCACCGACGCGGCGCGCGACAGGGCGAAGTCGATGGTGTTGCCGTGGCCCGTCAGACAGCGGTAGGTGGTCGGGTAGAAGACGTTGGCGTCGGCGGCCGGGTTGGTGATGACCGGCCGACCGCCCTCGACCACGATGGCGTTGTCCGGGAGCGTGAACGCCTGGGCCGACCAGAGGTAGTCGTTGCCCGACGCCCGGCGCTGCCCTCGGGGCTCGACGTACTTACCGTCATCCTTGACCCCATCCCACCACTGGATGTACCGGCCGGAGCCGAACACCTGCGCGTTGAGCAGGGTGGCGGTGATCTCGCCTCGGTTGCGGTAGGGCGTCACCCAGAGCGTGACCTCCGAGGCGTGGGCGCCGCGGGCCGCGGTGTCGAAGGTGAGCTGCCAGAACTGGTCCTCCCAGGGGTCGAAGGTCTGACCGTTGCTGTAGTTCTGGGACCAGCTCACGAACCGGAAGGCGCCGCCCGACAGGGTGTCGGGCTCGACGTGCGTCGTGCCGGCGAGGTCGAACTCGGCCTCGGCGTAGTAGTCGCCGTCGAGGAGCACCGACCCGTCGTCGTCGGCGCCGTTCCACCCGTCGTGGTAGGTCCCGGCGTCGCGGAAGCCGGAGAAGAGGGTCCGCGCGCGCCGGCCGAACCGATCGCGCAGGTAGACCGTGATCTCGGCGCCGCCGGTGAGCCTGGTGACCACGTTCACCGTCTCGCCCACGTAGGGGTTGACGGTGTCGTCGGGCACGGTGACGGTCACGTCGAGGTCGGCGAACACCTTGACCACGTCGAGGCCCTGGAGGTCGCTGTCGTCGGTCACCCGGAGGGCCGCGAAGTGGTCGCCGGAGACCGTGTAGGTGTGAGTGGTCGTGCCCGGCGTCGCCGAGGAGGCGTCGGCCGTGAAGGCGATGCCGTCGAAGTCGAAGTCCCACTCGTAGAGAGCGATCGTGCCGTCCGAGTCGTAGGAGCCGCTCGAGGAGAACGACACGGCAAGCGGCGCCGGGCCCGAGGTCGGGCTCGCGGCGGCGACGGCGATGGGGGAGCCGGCCTTGCCGATGCGGATGTCGAGCGCCAGGTCGCGCACCGTCGCGGTCTCACCCGCCGAGTCGGTCACCGTCACCGAGGCGGAGTAGCTACCGGGCGACTGGTAGGTGTGGGAGGCGTTCCCCGGCCCCGGCAGCTCGATCACCGGCGAGCCGTCTCCCGGGTCGATCTGAACCGAGGTGATCGAGCCGTTCGGGCTGCTCGCCGAAACCGAGAAGGTCACGTCGAGCGGGGCTGGGCCGTTGCTCGGGATAACCTCGACGCTCACCGTCGGCGGAGGGTTCGAGACGATGATCCGCTCGACCGCTTCGGCTGTCTGGCCGTCCTGGGTCCGGACCTCGATCCGGGCGTCGTAGACCCCCGCCTGGTTGTAGGTGTAGATCCGAGTGCTCGGCCGCGGATCGTAACCCGTGTCGAAGATACCGTCGCCGTTGAAGTCCCAGCGGTAGCCCGTGATCGAGGTGCCGGTGCTTTCGGCCTGCGGCGTGAACCGCACGCGTAGAGGACGCACGCCCGAGGTCGGGTTGGCCACGATGTCGACGGTCAGGCCGGCGCCCGGCACCGTGAAGATGCCGCTCGCCGGGCCGAACTCTCCGATGACCTTGCCGTTGACATGGTCGTCGCGGGTGTTGCCGGTCTCGATCGCGCGCAGCAGGTCGCCCGTGAGGTTGAATGGGTAGTCCCCCGGCTCGACCGGGTTGCCGGCCGCGTCGGTACCGTCCCAGGTGGTCGCGAAGTCCACCCGGATGTACTCGATCTCCGGCGCACCACCCACGCCGTCCCCGAGCCCGGGGTGCTCGCAGTGTGGTAGCAGGAGGGTCGTGAACGGAGGGATCAGCTCCACCTCTTGCGGGATGACGATGAGCTCGTTGCCGATCTCATCGGTGATCTGGAGCTCCCACTGGAGGAAGAACCGCTTGGCCTCGTCGATATCCTGCTCCAGGTTGCGCAGCTGGGGGGTCTTCTCGATCGCGACGGCGGCGATGAGGGTCGTATCGTCCTGCTGCTCGACCCCGAGCACGCTGATGCAAACGTCGTTCGGGTGCGCCGAGGCAACCTGGGCTCCGGCGAGGAGAAGGACGGCAAATAGGGTCAGGAGGAATACACGCTTCCCGGTGTGTGCGTAGCTCGCAATCATGGCTCGTCTCCGTTCGGGGGACGTCGTTTGGAGATGTTACGTAATCACCCTAAACAGCATCAACTTGACTGTCAAGCTGACGCTTGCTGTCGAGCAGGGGTCGGAGAGCCGGGGGAAACAGCCTCTTGAAGAGGGCTAAGTACAGGCTTGGCAGAAGTTTGCCCTGGTTTCTGGCGCCCCGTCGCGGATCGGCCGGAGCACCAGGATCCGGATCGCTGCCGCCCGTGGCGCCGGCTGCGCAGCAGGTAGGCCATTGGACAGGCGGTAACTCAGCCTGTATTCTCCCCGACGCATCGTTTCAGTAATATGCGTCGTGAAGGGCTCTCGGTTCGACTAGATCAGGGCTGAAGCCCCAGGAGACCACGGCTGCGCTGGAGAGGACCTAACCTGGACTATTCATGAGTCACCTACTACGAGCCGCAGGTGCATGCAATCTCAAGG
>Ga0055475_10000038_pt1 | contig 14676 bp, 9 predicted proteins | sample Muzzi_CordB_D2_FD_57681 | JGI IMG/M metagenome (GOLD analysis project Ga0055475, IMG submission 57681) | Wetland microbial communities from San Francisco Bay, California, USA, that impact long-term carbon sequestration - Muzzi_CordB_D2 | ecosystem: Environmental > Aquatic > Marine > Wetlands ... | reverse complement strand
TTTAATCAGGGGATAAAAATTAAGGACGCCGTTAGTAAAATAAGGGAAAGGGCCCATTCTAAGGCTCCTCCGGCAAGCTATCTGTATGTTACAGATGATGATAATCACCTGGTGGGTGTGATTAATATGCGTGATCTTATAATAGGTGAAGAAGACAAGACACTTCAATCAATAATGATCCGCGATATTTTTTGCTTAAATGCTTTCACCGACCGCGAAGAGGCCGCAAATGAACTTTCATCAAGAAAATACTTCGCAGCGCCGGTTGTTGATAACGAGAAGCATCTGCTCGGAATTGTAAAAGCTGACCAATTGATTGGTCAGGCTCAGGAAGAAGCGTCTGCAGATGTTCAAAAAATGTTTGGTGTATCTGCGGATGAGCGTGTTTTTTCGACAATAAAATTTTCTCTTAGAAAACGTTTACCCTGGCTTTATATAAATCTGGGAACTGCATTTATGGCTGGTTCAGTTGTGGCACTATTTGAGGGTGTTATCGCCAAAATAACAGTTTTAGCGGTTTTTCTTCCAGTTGTTGCCGGACAAGGAGGTAATGCGGGTTCTCAATCACTTGCTGTTGTTATGAGGGGACTCGTAATGAGGGAAATTTCACCTAGAGAAACCTGGAAGCTAATTTTGAAAGAGGGAAAACTAGGACTAATTAACGGAGTTGTAATCGGACTGGTAACTGCTTTAATAGCATGGGTTTGGAAGGGGAACCCCTATTTGGGACTTGTAATTGGTCTTGCTATGATAGTCAATCTAGTTGCCGCGGGCCTTTCAGGCGCTACTATACCGCTTGCACTAAAGACATTTGGAATTGATCCTGCTCAATCTTCCGCAATTGTGCTTACGACAGTGACGGATATCATAGGATTTTTCGCTTTTCTCGGGTTTGCGGTGATCTTTCAGAGTTATTTGATTTAGTATTGATGCAACAAATGTGGAACTGAATTAAATCTTATTTCTTTTGGTTTTTTCTCTCTTTGCGAGTTCTTGCATATCTTCGTGAATATCGAGTTCATCCACTATCTCTTCACCAATAAGAGATTCGATTATGTCTTCTAAAGTAACGATGCCGATGTACTGGTCATTAATATTTCTTACACAAAAAAGGTGTCGCCGTGTAATAATAAAACGCTTGAGCAGCTCATTTAGATACATATCTTCAGATACATAGTCGGGAGCTACAACTATATTTCTTAGAGTTTTATCCCCTTCACCGCCTAGTAAGGCCATTGAAACATCGCTTCTTAGTGCCACACCTATGATATTATCCGGTTCTCCTTCTACATGAACCGGGATCCTGCTGTAGCGCCAGTAGTCAGAATCAAGATCAATGTCGCTAAGCACTGTTGTTTCAGGCATTTCCAGGACTACGGATTTAGGCGTCATTATTTCTCCCACTTTCATATCATCCAGTCTGAGCGCATTAGTAACTATCTCTGCCTCTTCAGGAAGAATGCTGCCGCCTTCATGTGTAAGTTGTGCAAGACTCTTAAGATCATCTTCTGTAGGGAAGTTTAAATGAGAATTCTTCCCCCATAGTTTAGTTATCAGGACGCTCATTTTTACAAACGGCCAGAGTATTTTGATTAGGTATTCTATAACTATGGATAGTCTCGGAGCAAGCGTATTTGCGTATGTTACTCCCAATGACTTTGGAATGATCTCGCTGAACACTAATACCCCTCCTGTAAATGCACCTGAAAATATTCCAAGCCATGCATCGCCGTAATGTCTTGCTACCAGGGAACCAGCAATTGAAGCGCCCAATACATTTACCGCAGTGTTCAGGGTAAGTATAGCAGCTATAGGTTCATCGATTTTTTCTCGGAGATTAGCCAGTCTGATCCCCCCCGGATCACCGTCTCGTTTTAGAGATTCAATCCTGCTCCGGGGTATTGAATATATAGCTGCTTCCATGAGCGAGCATAGGAATGATCCTATCAAGCTGATGGCTGTTATTATTACAATTACGAACATTAATGTTTTTCTCCTTAAGCGACTGTAAAGTCCAGTACATTATCCGCTTTGTCTTGAATGCCTATGTTTATTAGTGCATCTCCTCTGTTTACTATCGGAAGGCTTCTTAGACCAACCACATAGCCACTAGAGCGGGATTTGATTTTATACTCCGCTTCTCCAAAAGGATCGGTAATACTTGCGATTACCTGATTCCGCTTCACTGTACTACCGCATTCTACAAACACTCTGTACAATCCTGAGCTCCTGGCTCTAATCCAAGTCGTGTGCGTAATCATTTTCGTGTCATTAGGTTCAGGCTGTTTATGATCAGTCATTTTCAAAGTGCTCATCAGTCTCACTATACCGTTCATGCCTTCATTTATTGCATTCTCATCGAAACGAAGCGATTCCCCGCCCTCGTAAACAAGAATGTTTTTTCCAGCTTTATGCGCGGCTTTTCTGAAAGAGTAGTCTCTTAACTTTGAGTTTATTATAAAGGGAGGAGAAAAAGCCCGGGCTAATTTCATATTCTCCGGCACATCAAAAGAACATCTTAACTGAGGATAGTTGCTGTTCGCGCCACCTGTGTGGAAGTCTACTCCGAAATCAACCATAGGAACTATTTTATTCATTACCGTGTATGCGATTCTGGAAGCTAGTGAACCGGAATTTGTCCCGGGAAAACTTCTGTTAAGGTCTCTGCCGTCCGGAAGATACCTGGAGTTGTTCAAAAAGCCGTAAACATTAATTATCGGCACTGCCACGACTGTACCAGCCCGAGGTTTTATCAGGTTGTTGACTATTAATCGTCTTATGGTCTCTACACCGTTGAGTTCATCCCCGTGGAGCCCTGCGGTAATTAGAAACTTTGGCCCGTCTTGCTTCCCTCTGAAAATATAGACTGGCAGGTCTATCATTGTATGAGTTGGAAGCTTGGCGACATTTAAATTTATCTGGGTACTCTTTCCCGGAGGAATAGACTTACCATTTATAGATATAGTGTCTGGCATCAGCTTTTTACTCTGTCTTTTATAAGTCTTTTTCTGTGTCCATTCTCTTCGATGAATTCATAAATTTTTGCCGCTACGTCTATACCGCTTGCTTTTTCTATTCCTTCAAGCCCGGGTGAGGAATTGACCTCCATAATCTTTGGGCCCGTGCTGGATTGCAGCATGTCCACACCTGCAACGTTAAGCCCCATAAGTTTTGCGGCTTTTACAGCTGTTGAGCGCTCGCTCCTTGAAAGTTTGATTTGATTTGCGCTTCCGCCTCTGTGTATGTTAGAGCGAAATTCTCCCTCTGCCCCTTGTCTTTTCATTGCTCCAACAACCTTGCCACCCACGACAAAAGCTCTTATGTCAGCACCTTTTGATTCTTTTATAAACTCCTGTATCATCATGTTTGCCTGAATTCCATAAAATGCTTCCATAACAGATTTTGCGGCTTTTTTGGTCTCAGCGAGCACAACACCAATACCTTGGGTGCCCTGAAGGAGTTTGATTACAAGCGGTGCTCCACCGACTTCCTCAATCAAATGACTTATATTGTCAGGATCGGATGCGAAAGCGGTAATGGGCATGCCTATGCCGGCTCTGGAAAGAATCTGCATACTGCGGAGCTTGTCTCGTGACCTTGTGATAGCTTGTGACTCATTGGCCGGGAACACATGCATCATTTCAAACTGTCTTACTACTGCAGTACCATAAAATGTCCTGGAAGCTCCTATTCTTGGAATCACTGCGTCTATCCCTTCAAGTTTCTTGCCGTGATAGTATATTTCAGGATTCCTTTTCTCGATAACCATAGAACATTTAAGAAAGTCTATTACTTCGACGTCGTGACCTCTTTCTAAACCTGTTTCTAGAAGTCTTTTCGTTGAATACAATTTTTTATTTCTGGATAATATAGTGATTTTCATTTTTTTCTCCTCTTTAATTTATGCTTATAGGACAAGTTGGATTTAGTTATATCAACTATAAATCCTTTCTTCAACAGCTTTCTTCCCAGAAGCACCGGATACTCCATTTTAGATCGGTCGCTAAGTGAAAATTCAGTTTCATATTTCTCTCCGAAAAGAGAAATATAAGTTTGGACTATACACCTCTCTTCTGATTTTCCGAATGAATTTTTTATTCTCTTCTTGGAGTGCAAAAGCATCCTGTATCGTTTTTCATTGTATTTAGGGTGTGAGGGGTCAAGGAGATTAAAAGAAACGTATTTGTTCCCATTCATTTCGGTAATTTTTATTTTATGACAGTGTATGGCTGATGTGTAAGCACCTGTATCAATTTTTGCGTCGATATCAGAAAGCCTCATTCTGGGTAAGTCTATTTTATCTTTTCTTCCAATGACTTTTTTGGGGGATAGTTTCTTACTCATAAATATTGTCTTGATATTATTACATATATTCAGCATTATGTATCTACTGAGAATAAAAATATGTTTAATTTCACCTCACAAGTTGACGATCTATTCTTGGCTATTTATGTGCATGCTTCAGCCCACCTGAGGGAAGAAGGTGTTACTTTTGCAATCCTTTTTGTTCTCTTACTTTTCGTAATTGTGCTACAGGCCAGGATTTCTTCTCGGATTTCAAATACCCAAATTCAGTATAAAAAATATATTGGCTTTTTAACAGGACTTGTCTTCCCTCTAATTTATCTTCTTATTGTAAGATATTCTTCAGGATATTTTAAAGGCTCTGTTTCGCAAATAATATTTACTTCGGTAGCCTATTTTTACCTCGGCTATTATTTTATAAAAAATCTTTTAGAACCTTTGAGAATGGGCCATGTTCCCTGGAACTTATTCTCATATGTGCTTTTAGCATTGGCCTCAGTTTGCCTGATGCTTGTAAATCTAAATAGTCTTGCATTCAAAAATCCTGATATAGCGGAAGCCTTTTCACTAATATATAAAGTATCTCTGATTTTAGTAGTTTATATTTTCTTAATCAGTGGTGTTAAAGCACTTTCAAGACTTGTGCCGGAAAACAGAAAGCTCGCAAAATCCATTGCTTCAAATCTTACTGGTTTTATCTCTGTGTTATATCTTATTGTTGCGGCTCTCTGGCTATTCAAAATAATAGGCTTTGCTTCTTCAGTTTTTGTAGGCGGGGTTGTAATATTCATTACGATAATATTATACGTCGTGCTGAAAACCTACCTAAGGGGATATCTGGTATTAAAATCAGAGACAGACCCTTTAGCTTCAGAAGGGATAGTAAAAAGCGCGGAAACCTTTCTTAACCTACTTCTGATCTATGTCCTGTATCTGGCTTTCATTAAATTTTATAATTTGAATCATTTCACTACTTATTTGAAAGAATTCTTGATAATAAATACCGGAGTTATCAAAGTCTCAATTTTTTCTCTGATGTCCGGTGTATTTATATTTTTATTTTTGCTTTCGATAGTAGGTATTTTAAAGCATTCTGTCTATTTCTATAACGTGCATAAGGGTAACGAGCTTCAGGCCGGATCGCTCAGATCGTTGATAGGAAATCTTGGACTGCTGCTAGTGATTATGGTGGCACTATCTGAGTTCGGGCTTACGTGGGCAGCACTACTCCCGGTTGCCGGCGCTCTAGGTCTTGGAATAGGAATAGGTCTTCAGGATATAATGAAAAATTATATAAGCGGAATAATACTGCTGTTCAGTAATAGATTAAAAGTAGGTGATATAATCGAGATTGAGGGAAACGCCGGAAGGGCTATAGGCAATTCACTTGAAACTATTTATGGAAATGTTGTAAGTATAGATACATTTTCTACGGTTGTTTCCACTACCGACTTGATAGAAGTAGTTGTACCAAATTCTCAATTTATCGAGCAGCAAATGGTAAATTATTCCCTATCTGATTCCACTATTCGAATCAGAATCCCCTTTGGGGTTTCGTATGGTTCTGACCCAAATCAGGTGAAAGACATACTTCTTAAAGTTGCAAACGAGAACAGCCAGATAATATTAAACCCGGCACCGAACGTGTGGTTTACAGAATATGCGGACAGCGCAATAGTCTTTTATTTACTCTGCTGGGTCAACATCAGGCACATATGGAAAATCAATCCTGTAATTAGCGATATTTATTTCAAGGCATGGTATGAATTTCAGCAAGCCGGTGTGGTCATACCGTTCCCGCAGCAGGATGTATGGTTCAAAAATAACCTGAAAGTTGAGATAGACAAAGAGCTTGCGCAAGATATGAGAAAAAAAACTGACAGTGAGGAGGATAAATAGTGTCTTCAAGACTCGTTAAACGGACTTCTCACAAAAAAGGACTTCAGCCGGGAGCTCTTATTTATATAGGTGAGCAGAAAGTAGAAAAAGTAAGAATACGGGTTATTGACTACGATGTAGATAATTTGAAAGAGTATGAATTTGATAGCATTGAGGAATGTTTCCCGTTTAAGGATAAATCTTCGATTTCCTGGATAAATATTGACGGGCTTCATGATGTTGATGTTTTAAGGAAACTAGGCGCGGAGTTCGGAATTCATAATCTTGTCCTGGAGGATATCCTGAATACCGATCTGAGGCCTGCGATTGATGACTATGGTGACTACATATATATCACACTCAAAATGCTTTATTACGACGAAACCAGAAATGTGATTATGGAAGAACAGCTGAGCCTTGTACTGTTTGAAAATGTAGTAATTTCATTTCAGGAAAGAGTAGGGGACACCTTTGAGCCTGTTAGAAACAGAATACGGGGAGGAAAAGGAAGGATAAGGTCCGTGGGAGCTGATTATCTGGCATACGCACTCATCGACGCAGTTGTGGATAATTATTTCTTTGTGCTTGAAAAACTGGGAGAATGCATAGAGGGGCTCGAAGATGAGCTTATGAACGATACTTCGGATAAAACGCTCAGAAATATTCACAGTCTTAAAAGAGAGATGGTACTGCTTAGAAAATTCATCTGGCCCGTAAGAGAGCTAATAAATGAATTTGACAGAATGGATTCGCCTCTGATTGATAAAGCCACTTTGCTTTATGTGAGAGATTTATACGGTCATGTCGTGCAGCTAATAGATACACTAGAGGCATACAGAGATATGGTTTCCGGAATGCTTGACACTTACCTGTCGATATCCGGCAACAAAATGAACGAGGTTATGAAGACTCTTACAATAATGGCTTCGATCTTCATTCCTCTTACATTCATCGCCGGTCTATACGGAATGAATTTCGAAAATATGCCTGAGCTGCATAAACAATGGGGTTACCCAGTGGTATTAGGGATAATGGTAGTGGTAGCGCTGTCTCTGATCTATTACTTTAAGAGAAAGAAATGGCTGTAGTCCTCAATCTTCCCAAACATCAAATCTTTTCAGAAGGTATGGCTTGTTCTTCTCAAAAATAGCAGCCTGGTCATGTACTACCTGCTCAGCTTCACTGCTGCTCATATTCATAACTTCCTGACAGTACGATTTTGTTCTTCCAAAATAGAGCGGAGTCAGAATGTCCACAAGCCTGCGTTTGTTTCTCTGCCACTGCTGGTAAGTATATGCAAAATCGTAGAGTATCTTGCTCCAAAGCTCCGCATCAAAGACTTCGTCCCCGTTTGCGGTCCAGCTCTCATAAATTTTATCGAGTCTTGTAATATTATCGGCATTTAAAATTTCATCATACAAGGGACGGAAATTGTGGAATCCTTCTACGAATTCTTCACGCAGGTCATTCATACTCACAGAAACCGCTTCGAGTTTTGGTTCCTCGTCTACTTTATTTTTTACTTCAATTGTTTTAAAAGGGTTCTCGCGATCCCAATTATGCTCATATTTGTCCATCAAGTAAAATAGGGTGCTTACAACCTGTCTGAACATTGGTCCCAGGTCGGAAGCCGGGTCTTTTGCGCCGTGAATTTTTGTTCCGAGATAGGTCTGAACAACATTAAAACCTTCATTTATGGCACATGTAGTCATCCATATATCAATGCCGAATCTTGCTACATCGGTTTCCCAGACATCTTCTTTAACATAAAATGCAGCGAGTTCGGGGCAGAATCCGAAATCTCCTCCTATGGGCTGTCTTACATCCACTCCGTAGAGTGCTCGTGTAAGAGGGTAAACGATTTGATTTGTAATAGTTCCATCAAATTTATGTCTTCTGTAATAAGGAGTAACAAAACCTGCCGATCCGTCAAGTATAGGTTCAATAATAAACTTCACCCACTCAGGTGTTATACTCCTGAGGTCGGCGTCAAATACCCCGATAGCTTTGGCTTTTAGCATTAGAGCCAGTTCAAACACAGCTCTGAAGGATGTGCCTTTCCCCGGAAGTCCCCTATAGATTGTTACCCGTCTTGAAACACTTTCAGGGATTTCAACCGCATAAGCATTTTCACGCGTGTCGTCAAGTGAACCCCCGTCGCTGATAAAAATCGCTGTTTTAAGCTCCGGGAAATATTTATCAAGGCCCTTGGCTACTTGTTCAACAACATATCCAATGGAATCCTGGCAGTTGTAGCACGGAATTCCTATCAGAATATCAGTTGTTTTTATCTCATCTACCCAAAAGTAGACATTGTCCCTGACTGCAGAATCGTATTTTGGCATATTATGCCCCCATTTTATTGGTGTTTTAACCATTATACCTGATTAGGTTTGGAATAAACAAAATCTTGGATCAGGTATAAAAAATGGCTGTTTTTAGCAGTGAATGGATTTCACAACTTGTTAATGCAAAATTATTTATCCTTACACCTTAGGCTTAACCGTATATTTAATGGCTTTTATTTTTGATTTTTGATACCAGTACCCTACCTTTCCATAGTGAGTATACAACAGGGATAATTACCAGAGTTAAAACAGTTGAAGTAATCAACCCCCCGACCATTGGAGCGGCAATTCTTTTCATAACATCGGCCCCGGTGCCCATACTCCACATTAACGGGAGCAGTCCCAGAGTTGTTGATAGAACAGTCATCATCTTCGGTCTTACCCTCTGTACCGCTCCTTCTGTTATAGAGCCGTGAAGATCTCCAATATTTTTGATCTTCCCCTCTGATTTCCACTTCTTATAGGCCTCATCGAGGTAGATTATCATTACAACCCCAGTCTGGGCGGCTAGTCCCGCAAGTGCGATCATGCCGACCCATACAGCAACACTCAAATTGTATCCCAGCAGGTATAACAACCAGATACTTCCGACTAATGCGAAGGGAACGGAAAGAAGAACAATCAGGGTTTCAGTAACGGATTTGAAATTCATATAGAGCAAGATGAAAATTATCAGTATAGTGAGAGGGACGACAATTTTAAGCATTTCCTTCACTCTCTGAAGGTACTCATACTGTCCGGACCATTCAACGAAATACCCTGGAGGTAAATCAATCTTCTCTCTTATAAGCTCTTTGGCATCGTTTACATAGCCCTCAAAATCTTTGCCTTCAACGTCAACAAATACATAGCCTACTTTTTGTCCGTTTTCATTTCTTATCTGCGGCGGACCTGTTGAGAAATTAATATCAGCTAGAAGCGAAATCGGAATCTGAGCTCCCGTGGGAGTAGGAACTACTACTCTTTCAAGCTCTTCTATGTCGCCCCTGAGCTCTCTTTGGTACCTGACATTGATAGGAAATCTTTCCTGACCTTCAATAGTCTGGGATATGTTTTTTCCACCTATTGCTGTTTCTATAATATCTTCAACATCACCCACTGTGAGTCCGTATCTGGCAGCTTTTTCCCGGTCTATGTCAAAGTCCAGAAAGTAGCCGCCCGTTACTCTCTCCGCAAAGACGCTTCTGGTTCCCTCTTTTTCAGACAATACACCCTCAATCTGAACACCTATATCTTCTATAGTTTTTAGGTCCGGGCCGAAAACCTTTATCCCTAGATTACTCCTGAAACCTGTAGACAGCATTTCTGTTCTGGTCTGTATAGGCATCCAGAATATATTTGCCATGCCTGGAAACCTTACATTTTCGTTCATTTCAGCCAAAAGCTTGTCCCATGTCATACCATCTCGCCACTGGTCTTGAGGTTTCAGTGTAACAACCGTTTCCACCATGCTGAGAGGGGCGGGATCGGTAGCAGTTTCAGCTCTGCCGATCTTACCGAATACCCTTTCAACCTCGGGGAATTTCATCAGCATTCTGTCTTGGGCGTTAAGTATCTTGGCAGCTTCTGTGATTGACATGCCGGGAACTGCTGTCGGCATATACAGTATGGAGCCTTCGTTTAAAGGAGGCATAAATTCGGAGCCTAGCCTGGAGAAAGGAATCAGTGTTATGATGACAATCGCGAGCGCCCCGAGTAACACAGCTTTTTTAAATCTGAGGGCGAATTTCACAACAGGATTATAGATACGAACAAGACCCCTGTTTACCGGATTTCTTTCTTCGGGGGTTATTTTTCCTTTAATGAATAAGACTATCAGTGCGGGAGTTAGTGTGATTGCAAGTAAGGCAGCGAAAAGCATTGAGAAGGTTTTTGTAAAAGCCAGGGGTTTAAACAGCCTTCCTTCCTGAGCTTCCAGTACAAATACCGGAAGAAAAGAAACGGTGATTACCAGAAGTGCGAAAAATATGGGTTTGCCAACTTCTTTCATTGCGTCTGAAACCACGTCCAATCTGTTACCAGCCTCTCCTTGGGATTGCCAGCGCTCAAGTTTTTTATGCACGTTCTCAACAAGTACAATTGACGCGTCAACGATAACTCCGATTGCGATTGCTATTCCGCCAAGAGACATAATGTTGGAAGTGAGTTTCATGTAGTACATCGGGATGAATGCCATCAGGATCGCAAGAGGGATTGTCAGTATTGGAATAATTGCGCTTCTGAAATGAAAAAGGAAAACTATGATTACAATGCTTACTATAAGTCCTTCCTCAATCAGTTTTTGAAGCAGGTTGTCTATGGCGCTCTGGATTAATCCTGAACGGTCATAAGTAGTAACAATTTCTACTCCGTCGGGAAGTGACGGCTTTATCTCCTCAAGTTTCTCTTTTACTCTTTCTATAACTTCAAGGGCGTTCTCACCATAACGCATAATCACAATACCGCCTACTGTTTCACCTTTCCCGTCCAGGTCCGCAAGGCCTCTTCTGATGTCTGGGCCTATCTGAACGTTTGCTATATCTCTTATGTATACAGGCGTGCCGTGCCTGTCGGCTCTGACAGGTATTAGCTCTATGTCTTCTACCGACTTGATGTATCCACGCCCTCTGACGAAATACTCCGTGGTTGCAAATTCTACAACTCTTCCGCCAACGTCATTATTGCTCCGTCTTATTGCGGTAATGACATCTTCTAGTGGGATGTTGAATGCGACAAGCTTGTTCGGGTCAATTTCTACCTGATACTGTTTCTCAAAGCCTCCGATGCTCGCTACTTCCGCAACTCCCGGAACCGATTCGAGCCAGTAGCGGAGGTACCAGTCCTGAAATGTCCTGAGCTCGGCCAGATCGTTATTTCCCGTCTCGTCAACAAGCGCATATTGGTAGACCCATCCAACCCCTGTTGCATCAGGGCCAAGCGTCGGCGTAACTCCCTCCGGCAGTTTGCCTGAAGCTTCATTTAGATATTCTAAAATCCTGCTCCGTGCCCAATACATGTCAGTGCCGTCCTCGAATATTACATAGACGAAGGATAGACCAAAGAAAGATTGCCCCCGGACAAATTTAACGTTTGGAGCGGCTATCATTGTTGTCGTTATGGGGTATGTAATCTGGTCTTCTACCAGATCCGGGCTTCTGCCGGGCCATTCTGTGAAAACTATTACCTGAACATCCGAGAGATCCGGTATTGCGTCCAGGGGAGTGTTTTTCATAGCCCAAAAACCCCAGGCGGCAATTAATAGCACAAGAATAATTGTAAGAAATTTGTTTTTCGATGAGTATTCAATAATTTTTTCTATCATTTGCCGTCTCCATGTTCGGGCTAGATATCAATCCATAACCGTAAGATTGTTTTACCTATTTAAGTTGCTGTCTATTGGTATTATTATCTTGTTCCTTTTCCGGTTGTGGATTTATATTCTCAATTACTTCCTGTTCATTTTCATATTCACCCCAGGTTGCCACAGCAGCCTGAACTTTGCTTTCAGAGTCGATAAGGAAATTAGCTCTCGATACTACTTCATCGCCGTCTTTTAATCCTCTGAGAACTTCATAATAGCTTCCTGCCTTTTGACCAAGCTCCACTTTTCTGATTTCCATATTTCCTTCTCCCTTGTCAACAAAAACAATATCGTTTTTCCCGGTTTTCAAGACTGCGCTTGTGGGTATTGTAAGCCTTTCCCCCACGGGTATGTCCAGAGTAACGTCCGCATACATTTCAGGCAGGAGCTTGAGATCGGGATTTGGAAATTCAAGACGCACTTTTACGGTTCTCGTCTCAGGTGTTATATGAGGATTAATGAACTTCACTTCGCCTTCAAACACTTCCCCTGGAAAAGAGGCGAGTGTCATAGTGGCCTTATCTCCCAACTTGATAAGAGCTATCTCATTTTCATATATATCAACCTGTACCCATGCGGTAGTATGATCGGCGATTTTATAAAGAAGGGTATTTGGCTCTACACGCATATTTTCAAACGCATTCTTCTGAGCCACGTGACCCTTTACAGGAGAGTAAACAATTAAGTTGGTTCTGACTTCTCCTGTTCTCTCAAGTTCCTGGATTTGACTGCGGGTAACACCCAGTAACTCAAGCCGTCGCCGGCTTGCTTTAAGAAGCGAATTCGCGCCTCTTGAAATATCAGCGAACTGGCTATCGTTCAATATATTTTTTGATTTAAGAGCAAGCAGATACTCTTCCTGCGCTGTAACAAGATCGGGGCTATATATTGTAAATAAAGGCTGGCCGATATGAACGTGCTGCCACCTGTAGTCAACAAAGACTTTCTCAATCCACCCACTATATCTAGTCTGAATGTTATAAATCCTGCTTTCATCCAGCTCTACCATGCCGACAGTTCGGATTTCTTTATCCATAGTTCTCATCCGGGCAGGCTCGGTTTTAATACCAATTAATTGCTGCCGTTCAGGTGCGACCCAAAATGTAGAATCCGTATCCTGACTATAACCCGGTTTTGTGCGTACTCCCATTGCGTTGTGGTCATGTTCATGCATTCCGGCCATGCTGTCTGTGTCAGTTGTTTTATTAGTGTTTTCTAATTTAGTTTGTGAATCCGGATTAGTCTGAGAATTATCCTTTTTCATTACAGCTACAGTGTCCATTGAGCAGATAGGGCACTGGCCGGGATCTTTCATACGAACTGAAGGGTGCATTACACAAGTCCAATAATCTATTTCTCCTTTTTCGTTTAACACCGGCGTATATTCGTGCTCGTTTACATCATCGAAAATCGGGATTTTGTTAATTAACGGGATATGTGAACCGTATATATACAGACCGACGGATAAGATTATTAAAACTATTACTATTGCAAGAAATTTGTCCATATTTGATTTCATCATTTCTGTTCTCCCACATTTCCATCTATCTGTATTGCGTTTGCTGAGTCGCCATCGATAATATCTATTGCCGCTATCTCCTCTATTCTTGCCAGTGCTTTTTGATACTCTGTAAGCTGTTGATAGTATTCAAGTTCAAAATTAAATAGTGTTATAAGATTGTTCAGAAGCGTAAGAAAGTCCACATCCCCTACCTGATAACCTGTGATTGCGGATTCGAGCGACAGAGTGGATTGAGGAATGATTCCAGAGCTGTACAGAGCTACAAGTTTTTCAGCAGTAGTAGCGGTTATAAAATTATCTTTTACTTCAAATAGCAGATTGTTTTTTATAGATTCGTAATTTTGCTCAGCTTCCGAAACTTCATAAGCTGCTTCTCTTACTCCGAACCTTTCTTTCCTCCAGTAATAGAGAGGAACCCTAAGGCCAAGGCTGACTTCCCATATGTCATCAAGATCGCCGTTTCCGCCGTCTCGGTTGTAGTAAGTGGCCCCAAGAATAAAATCGGGCAAATATTGTTTCTTTGCGAGATTCAACGATTCTTCTTTGCTGTCAATTATTTCAGAGCCCGATTTAAGAAGAGGGGCATTTTCAGAGGCCGCTTCAGTTATTTGGGCAAGAGTTATACTTAGCTCTGATTTAGAAATTTCCTCAGGTTCTCCCAGAACGGAATCAAGCGGGCGGTTTAATATTCTTTTTATTTTGGTCTCTACAATCTCTTTTCTTTTTGCCAGTAGCTCCAGCCTTTCAATAAATCCTGATACTTCAACTTGGGCTTTTAGAACATCCTGCTGTATTCCATTTCCAACCTCATATCTTACTTCTGCTATCTCTGTGAATTTCAGAAGTAAGTCCTTGTTTCTTTCTGTTATTTCGATGGATTTATTTATGAAGAACCAGTCGAAGTAGGCTTGTTTTAAATCGGCAATGACTTTTCTGTATACAGCATCAGAAAGCCATCTCTGGGAGTCAGATTCTTTTTGCGCAATCTCTTCTTTAGAAGATAGTTTCCCCGGGAACGGAATTTCCTGGCCGACAAAGGCCTGAACGTCAGATCTTGGATCCTCTCCTAAGGTTATATCGGAAAAACTGACATTTTTCAGCCTTCCGCCTATTATAGGGTTAGGTAAAGAGCCTTCTTGAGAAGGGCGCTCTGAAGACGCCTCCCACCTGGAATTAGATGCTTTAATTTCAGGGTTGTTTTGAGCGGTTTCCTCAACCAGTGTAGACAGCTTTACAATATCAGCTCTCGCATTAATTCCCCATATTAAAACAACGAATAATAT
>Ga0055475_10000037_pt1 | contig 14735 bp, 16 predicted proteins | sample Muzzi_CordB_D2_FD_57681 | JGI IMG/M metagenome (GOLD analysis project Ga0055475, IMG submission 57681) | Wetland microbial communities from San Francisco Bay, California, USA, that impact long-term carbon sequestration - Muzzi_CordB_D2 | ecosystem: Environmental > Aquatic > Marine > Wetlands ... | reverse complement strand
TATCGTGGCGTCTGGCCACGTCCGCGATCGCGGCGAGCGGATCGACCGCGCCCGTATCCGTGGTACCCGCAGAGGCGATGATCAGCCACGGCCGCAGACCGGATGCCCGGTCCTGCCCGATCTGCCGCTCCAGGCCGGCGGCGTCCATGCGGTATTGCCGGTCCATTCCGACACGGCGATTTCGGCCGTCGCCGAGCCCCGCGGTACGCAGGGCCTTGTCGATGCAATGATGCACATCCTCCGTCATGTACGCGCAGCTGTTTTCGACGTCGCGCGCCTTTATCCCCATTGTTTCCCTGGCCGTGACGATGGCCGTCAGGTTGGCGATGCTGCCGCCCGACGTCAGGTCGCCCCCGGCCGAGGCGGGCAGGCCGATGACCTCACACATCCAGCGCACCAGTCCCTGCTCCAGTCTCGCCGCCCCCGGTGAAGCGAACGAGACACCAGCGTAGCGGTTACCGACGTCCGCGAGAAAATCTCCCAGCGCGGACGGGAAAAGACCACCGCCGGGGATATAACCCATCAGGCCGCCGGAAGCCGCGTTGACTCCCTCATGGTCGACGGCAGCCGAGAGCATCTCAAGCAGATCCTGCATGTCCCCCGGGCCCTCGGCAAAAGGCTGGTCGAGACACAGGCTGCGACGCTCATCGGCCACGAAGGCCGGCAATTCAGGCAGACCGTCCAGGAAGGCTTCGGCATAGGCGGTGGCCATGCCGGTCAATTCCTCCCGCTCACCTGCGGCCGGTTCGAGGCCCCGGGAGGCCGTTCTCAGTTGTTCCAGTCTTTTGCGCATTCCTCGGCCCATGACAACCGGCCATTGTGGACGGTCGTCGTATGAAGTTAACATCGGTGCATTATTCCAGATTACACCCCATAAAGGTCAACCTATGGACAGACAGGAGATCGGCGCCGTTTTTCGCGCAGAGTTGGAGCACGTCGTCGAACAGTTGCAGTCCTCGCTGGCGGACATTATCCACGGCACGGATGAGCGACCAGCGCTGGTGGCCGGCGCGGAAACCGCGTTGCGGGAACTGGCCGGCCCACTGCCGGAAACCGGTTGCGGAGCGCGCCAAAGCATTGCAACTCTGCTGGAGATGAACCGCAGGGCGGGCGGCAACACCGGCGGTCCGAAGTGCTTCCATTTCATCATCGGCGGCAGCACACCGGCTTCGCTGGCGGCGGATTTGCTCGCCACCGCCTATGAAACCCTGCCGTACACGTGGGTGATTTCCCCGGTCGGCGTGCACATGGAAATCCAGGCGCTGGACTGGCTGAAACAGCTTTTCGGTCTGCCCGGGACAATGGCCGGAGTCATGGTCACCGGTGCCAGCATGGCCAATTTCGTCTGCCTCGCCAGCGCGCGTCAGTGGTGGGGCGAACGACACGGCCTGGATGTCTCCGCCACCGGCCTGGCGGGACTGCCGCAAATGCCGGTCCTGACCTCCGGCTTCGTGCACGCCAGCACGCTCAAGGTCATGGCGCTACTCGGTGCCGGGCGTGACAACGTGCGCCAATTCCGACGTGATGAATTCGGACGCGTGGACCTGCCCGCGATGCGCGCCGCGCTCGACGCCTTGGACGGCGATCCGGCCGTCGTCATCATCAATGCGGGCGAGGTCAACAGCGGTGAATTCGACCCGGTGAGTGAAATGATGCAACTGGCGCGGCAACACAACTGCTGGGTTCATGTCGATGGTGCATTCGGCTTGTTCGCACGCATTTCACCACGAACCGCACATTTCGTGGAGACCGTTGATGAGGCCGATTCGGTGACGGTGGACGGACACAAGTGGCTCAACGTGCCATGCGACTCCGGCTATGCCTTCGTGCGCGACCGGGACCTGATGGCGAAAGCCTTTCGTTACACCGCTGATTACTTGCCTTCGGAAAACGACCCGCGGCCGACACTCGGCGCGATCGGCCCGGAGAGCACCCGCCGGGCGCGCGGCTTTGCAGTTTGGACCGCGCTCAAGGCCTACGGACGCGAGGGTCACCGGCAAATCGTGGAACATTGCCTGGATATCGCGCAGCATTTTGCCAGCCAGGTCGAACAGCATGGGCAGCTCGAACTGATGGCGCCGGTCAACCTGAACATCGTGGCCTTCAGGTTCAACCCCGGCGGCCTGGACGACACGGCGCTGGATGCCTTCAACGAGCGCCTAGGCGAAGCCGTGCTGGCCGACGGCCGCTTCCTGGTGGGTACCTCAAGGTTTGGGCCGCGGACCATATTCAGACCGGCATTCTCGAACTGGCGCACCCGCAATGAGGACGTCGAGGAGTTTGCCCGCGTCATCGTCGAACTGGGCACGGCGATGCAATGAAGGCGGCCGGAAAGACCATTGCCATTGCAGGAAATATCGGCACGGGAAAGTCTTCGCTGGTGCAATTCCTGAGCCGCAGTTACGGCATCGAACCCTTTTACGAACCAAACGAAAGCAATCCGTACCTGGCCGATTTCTACCGTGACATGCGACGCTGGTCGTTTCATTCCCAGCTCTACTTTCTCAGTAACAAGTTTCGCATGCACCAGCAATCGGCGGATCACGCCGGCGTGGTCGTTCTGGATCGGACGATATACGAGGACGCGGAGATATTTGCGACGGCCCTGCACCACATGCGCAAATTTACCGGCCGTGACTGGGAAACCTATTGGAATTTTTATCAGGTCATCGTCGATGCTGTTCAACCGCCCGACCTGATGATCTACCTGCGCTGCTCTACACGCACGCTGCGCCAACGCATCCGTTTGCGTGGCCGTTCGATGGAGCAGGATATTCCGCTTGCCTACCTCAGGCGCCTGCAGATCCTGTACGAGAACTGGCTGAATCGTTATTCGCTGAGCAAGGTCCTTATCCTGGAAACGGACAAACTCGACTATATCCATGACATGATCGACCGCCTCGACGTGATGGAAAGCATCGAAGCCATCGTGCCTGCGACGCTGGAGCGTACAGGTGAACTTTAGCCGTGGTCATTCTCCTGCCGGAACGTGGCAGAAAACATTCAGCTTGTTACCGTCCAGGTCCCTGAAATAACCTGCATAAAAGCCTTCGAAGCGAGGCCCCGGCGCGCCCTCGTCCCGACCGCCCAGCTGCATGGCCCGTGCGTGCACTTCACCGACCCTATCCGGGCTGTCGACCGCCAGCGCGATCATGGTTCCATTGCCGGGTGTTGCTTCCTTGCCGTCAAAGGGTGTGGTCACCGCGAATCCAGGCTGCTCGGGGGCGGCGCTCCAGGCCACGAACTTGCCGGGTTCTTCCATGAACCGCTTCGCACCGAGTTCTGCAAACAACGCATCATAAAAGGCAACAGCCCGCTCGAGGTCATTGGTACCGACAGTCACGTATCCGATCATGTTTTTCTCCGATCATCTTCTACAAAAAGGCACTTTAGCATGTAAAAACTTGTTTTCTGGTCTTTTTATGTGCGCAAACCTGGCTATAGACACTTTGCCAATATGGCTATAGACATTTTGCCAACATGGCTATAGACACTTTGCCAATATGGCTATAGACACTTTGCCAATATGGCTATAGACACTTCGCCAATCCGGCTATAGACACTTTGCCAACATGGCTATAGACACTTCGCCAATCCGGCTATAGACATTGTGCCGCGACAGTGCCGGGACAAGCGGACATCCGCCTCACCAGCCCCAGGGCTTTATGATTGCGCCACCGGTCTTTCTGGCTTGTCGCGCGCCCTTGCCGCCTTTACTACCGCCACGCCCGGCCCGCGTGCCTATGTACCCTTTCTGAGCCGGCAAACTGTTGCCCAATGTTTTGCGGGTTCGTCCAACCAGCACATGTGAAAAAACCCGCCAACCGGATAACCGGCGAAACAGCATCACAGCAATGGACGCCGCGATCACGGTCGACAGTGACAGCACGATTATATTGTTCATCGTATGATCTCCTTACTTCCAATCGACCTGCGCAGCAGGTAAGAAGTGGTCACCGCCGCCCCGAGGGCAACCCCGGTAACCACCTTCAGGAGACTTCGCAGACACCCCGCCGAGGCGATCCACTTTCCGTGTCGAGCATCTTCCGGCGTTTTGCACGGCCGGAAAAACATCACCAGTCGTTGGTGCTGTGCCATCCGGATCAATTTACCGGAGAGCCGTCGCTTTGGTGCAGAGGGCGGGTACCAGTGCCCGTTGCAAAGCCGGCTCGGGCCATCAGTCGGCCACGATGTCCGGTCATGCTTCAAGCACGCTATGAAGGTTCCCCCCTTCACACTGCCCTGCGTGTCCGGCGGACCGCAGGTTTCTTGTTATTAGCCTTTACACGAGTATAAATGAAGCCAGTTGTCAATGTAAATCGTCATCGCCGCGGGCTGTGCAGCCGTGCCGGGCGCGGCCTCAGCGCGTGCCAAGGCCTCCGCCGGTGGCAGCGGCAAGCACACGGTTATTCTCGACGTGTTCGAAGATCAGCTCGGTTTCTATTTGTGACACTTCCCGGCGCGCGGTGAAAGCAGTCAGCGCGAGCTCACGCAGGTGGTCTGAATCCCTGGTCCATACGTGCAGTAAGAAATCGACCGGGCCGGCCACATGATAAAAACGCACGACTTCCGGTAACTGCAGGACGTGCCGGCGAAATGCCTCGACATCCGGCTTGAAGTGCCGTTTCAACTTGACCGCGATCAGCGCCTGCAGCCCGTAACCGAGAGCCGCCGCGTCGACCTGCGTGCGGAACCCGCGGATTACACCGGATTGCTTCAGCATGCGTATCCTGACCAGGCACGTGGATTCCGCCAGCCCGACCTTTTGCGCAACCTCCTTGTTTGATATTCGAGCATTATTCTGCAGCAGGCTCAGTATTTTGTAGTCGATTCGATCAAGGGCTTCTTTCATCGGCAGTCTCCACATTTTCTTCGGCTATGATATTCAAATGCACATATTATTTTATGATAACAATAGTAGACAGAATAGAATTACGTCAACGGAGCCGAACATGAACACACACGAACCCCTGGAAGCGCTGGCGGAACTGCGTCATGAATTTGGTGAACACGGCGGCGTGAACATGTCCGTGGAAGCCAGCACGACCTTCACCGTCATGCAGTCACGCACGATGCCCGAGTTATTCGCCGGTAAAAAGGGTCCCCTTCAGGGCGGCTGCTATCTTTATGGCAGGCATTTCAATCCGACGGTGTTCAGTCTCGGCCGACAGCTCGCAGCGCTGGAGGGCACGGAGGCCGCCTACTGCACCGCGAGTGGCATGTCGGCCATTGCCGCCACGGTTCTGCAACTGTGCGACGCCGGCGATCATATCGTCTGTTCAAACGCGATTTACGGCGGCAGTTACGCGTTGATGCACGACCTGCTGCCGGCCAAGGCCGGAATAACCGCGAGTTTCGTCGACATCAGCGACCTGCCCGCCGTTGAAGCGGCGATCACCGAACGCACCCGTCTCATCTACACAGAGAGCCTGGCCAACCCGACGCTGCGGGTCGCCGACATCCCGCGTCTGAGCAGGATCACCCGACGTCACGGACTCAAGCTGGTCGTGGACAACACCTTCAGCCCGTTGCTGCTGAACCCCGCCACACTGGGCGCCGATGTCGTCGTGCATAGTCTGACCAAGTTCATCAACGGCGCCTCCGATCACATTGCCGGCGCCGTCTGCGCCGAGGAGGCCTTTATCCAGCAACTGATGGATTTGCATACCGGCACACTGATGCTGCTCGGCCCCACCATGGATCCCGAAGTCGCCTTTCACATCAGCCTGCGGATCCCGCACCTGGCGCTGCGGATGCAGGCGCATTCCGGGAGAGCGCAGACCATCGCCGAACGCCTGCACTCCGCAGGCGTGACGGTGAACTACCCGGGGCTGCCGCAGCATCCCGACCACGCTTTACTGAAACAACTGCACAACGCGGTCTACGGTTACGGCGGAATATTCACGCTCGACCTCGGCACCGCCGCCCGCGCCGATGCGCTGCTCGACCTGCTGCAGAACCGCTACCATTTCGGATATGTCGCCGTCAGCCTGGGTTACTTTGACACGCTGATGTCCTGTTCTGGCAGCAGCACATCGAGCGAAATGACCGAAACGGACATGGCCGCGGCCAGGATTTCGCCGGGACTGATCCGGATTTCGGTCGGTTATACCGGCACACTGGAACAACGCTGGTCCCAGTTGCGTGACGCCCTCATCGAGGTCGGGGTCCTGCGGGCGCGCGAATCCGCCTGAAGGGGAATACCAACGCGCCGCCGGACTGCGCTATCATCGGCGGAGGACCTGGAAGGAAGGACAAGAACGGATGGAACGATCGAAACTGGCCCTGCATCATCTGTGGGTCAGCCTGCTGGTGCTGGCGGTCACGGGCTGTTTGGTCATGTACGCCTGGTACCCCGCGCCGCTCCTGAGCTTCTCCGGTGTCAACCGGTTCCTGCTGCCGCTGCTGCTCACCGCCGTGCTGACGGCGCCCTTCCTGTCCTGGCTCGTGTACAAGGAAGACAAGAAAGCCCTGCTGCTCGATATCACGGTCATCATCCTGATCCAGGCAGCCGCCGCCGGCTGGGCGACCGCGAGGCTGTACGAGAACCGCCCTTACTTCATGGTATTTACCGTGGACCGTTTTGAGGTTCTGAGAAAACAGGACGTCGACCTCACGTCCGTGCCCGACCAGAAACTCGTCGCCAAGCCCTTCCGCGGCCCCCTGCTGCTGTATGCCACGATGCCTGGACCGGGGCCTGCGTACCAGCGCCTTGTCAGGGAAATCATGTTCGAGGGCAAACCCGACCTCCAGTACCGCCCGGAATTCTGGAGCCTGTACGCGGAGCGGCACGAGCTGGCGGCGAGGGCCGCGAAACCGCTGGCGATTTTGCGCCGGGCCAGAGCACAATCAGCCGAACGGATCGACCGGTGGGTAAACGATCACGGCGGTGACATCGACGTCCTCGGTTTCGTACCGGGCCTGATGCACGGGCTGGAGTTCACCGTGGTCATGGACAGGAACAGCGGTGCGGTGGTCGGCGAGCTGGACGTCGACCCGTGGGTAGATCAGCGTCCCCTGCGACGGTAATACATCCGCGTTGACAGCAAGACGGCCAGGATCGCCGCGTACACAAGCGGTTGCAAGGTATCGAGCTTGACCTGCCAGTAGAAGTGCCAGACGCCGAGCACCGCGATGGCGTAGACGAGCCGGTGTAACTTCTGCCAGCGGCCTCCCAGCCTGCGCATCATCCCCCGGGTCGAAGTAGCCGCCAGCGGCACCAGCAGCAGCAGACCCGTCATGCCCAACGTGATATAGGGTCTTTTTGCAATGTCCTCCAAAATGGCTGCTGCATCGAGCCCCTGATCGAGTACGGCGTAGGTCAGAAAGTGCAGCAGGACATAGAAAAAGGCAAACAGACCGAGCATGCGCCGGTAACGCACCAGCCAACGCCAGCCGGTCCAGCGCCGCACCGGTGTAACCGCGAGTGTCAGCAACAGGAACTTCAAACCCCAGAGACCGAGTTGGTGCAGCAATTCCTCGATCGGGTTCGCCCCCAACGTCAGGCCGGCGATGTTGAAGGCGCACAACGCGATGTACCCCAGCGGCGCCAGACCCGCAAGGAACAACAATGGCTTCGTCAAACGGTAAAAGGACTTCGAACCCGGCTTCATGCAGCGTGCTGAGCGGTGCGGCGGCTAATAGTTTTTTCGCAGGTCGAGACCGCTGTAAAGCGACGCTACCTGGTCCGCATAGCCGTTGAACATCAGCGTCGGTTTTTTGGGAGCAAAAATATTCGCGCCGATAACGCGTTCGCGGGCCTGGCTCCAGCGCGGGTGATCCACCTTCGGGTTGACGTTGGCATAAAAGCCGTATTCGCTGGGTGCGGCCATGGACCAGCTCGTACGCGGGCGTCGTTCGACGAAATTGATTTCCGTGATGGCCTTGATGCTCTTGAACCCGTATTTCCACGGTACGACCAGGCGCATCGGTGCGCCGTTCTGGTTTGGCAGCACGCGCCCGTACACACCCACGGCCATCATCGTCAGCGGATGCATGGCTTCGGCGATCGTCAGCCCCTCACGGTACGGCCAATCCAGGATTCGCCTTCGTTGGCCCGGCATACGCGATGGGTCGTAAAGTGTCTTGAACTGAACGAACCTGGCATTAGCCGCCGGTTCGAACCGCTTCAGCAGACTGGCCAGGGGGATTCCGACCCACGGTATCACCATCGACCAGGCTTCGACACAGCGCAGACGGTAGATTCTCTCCTCCAGTTTGTACGGGGAGACCAGGTCTTCGTAATGATAGGTCCCCGGCTTGGCGCATTCGCCGCCCACCGTGACGGTCCATGGCTGCGGTTTGAAATCGACGGCGTTGCGCACCGGGTCGTCCTTGGCCGTCCCGAACTCATAATAGTTGTTGTAGGTGGTGATATCCGTCCAGCTGTTGGGCGCCTGGTCGGTGCTGAACGGCCCCGCAACCACGCCCTCCAGCTTCCTGGTCCCGGCTTCGGCGGATTCCGCCACCAGAACCTTCCCGCCCGCCAGTACGCGGCCACTGGTTAACGCCACCGCGCCCGCGAGCGCCGTCATTTTCATAAAATCCCGGCGTTTCAGATAGACAGACTCAGGGGTTACCCGGGACTCGGGCACATCCACCGTGCGTTTTATCAGCATAATGACGATATCCTTTGTTGAGAAATCCAGTCGCTGTTTCAGACCGGAAGCCCCCGGCATAAATTTCAAAAAGTTTACCCGAAGACATTCGACACCGGTATCATATCGCCTCCGCGAGCGGCCCAAGCCATGCAAACCCATAACCTGACACAATCCGCGCAGAGCCCTCACCGCACGATCGCCGCGATCGCGATTCCGGCCATCCTGGCGAATTCTTCGGCACCATTGGTCGGTCTGGTGGATACGTGGGCCATTGGCCACCTTCCCGGCGCAACCTATCTGGCGGCTATTGGCCTGGGCAGCGTAATTTTCAACTTCATTCTGTGGGCGTTCGGCTTCCTGCGCATGGGTACGACCGGTGTCATCGCGCAGGCGCGGGGACAAAGCGACCCCGCGCAAATGATCGCGCTCGTGTGGCGCAGCATGGCGCTGGCGCTGGCGTTGGGACTGGCGCTGCTCGCCCTCGAGGGTCCGATCCTGAAAGTCGCGCTCTACGCCCTCGAACCACCGGCGTCCGTGATCGCGCTCACCACCGACTACTACGCCGTACGCATATGGTCGACACCGGCCTCGCTGCTCAATTTCACGGTCGCGGGCGTACTCTTCGGGCTGGCCAGGGCCCGAGCTGTCCTGATCCAGCAATTGGTGTTGAATGTCACCAACGCGGTCCTGAGCATACTCTTCGTTGTCGTGCTCGGCATGGGTGTGCAGGGCGTTGCGATGGGGACGCTGATTGCACAATGGCTGGCCGCGGCGGTCGGCTTCTGGCTCCTGTTGAGGATTTTTTCGCTGGCGCCCCTGCTGGACGGCCTGAGGGACGCCCGACTTTGGCTGTTCTCGGGCTTCAGACGGCTGATCGCCATCAACGGCTTCATCTTCGCGCGCACCATCCTGCTGATGCTCGCCTTCTCGCTGATCATGCGCGTGGCCGGGCAACTCGGGGAGGCGCAAATGGCGGCCAGCCATGTCGTCCTGCAGTACCTTCTGCTGATCTCCCTCGGGCTGGACGGCTTCGCCCATGCGGCAGAAGCCCTGGCCGGCTCCGCGTGGGGCAACAAGGATGTCCCGGGATTCCGCCGCTGGGTACGGATGACCGGCATATGGGCCATCCTCGCCAGCTTGTTGTATGCCGTCATGTTCTGGCTCGCCGGTCCGGCCATTACGGCCGTGCTGACAGATATCGCCGCGGTGCGTGACGCGGTCGCGACGATCATGCCGGTCCTCATCGCCCTGCCCTTGGTGGCTGTCGCCTGCTACCAGTTCGACGGTGTTTATATCGGCGCCACGGCAGCCGCCGCGATGCTCGGCACGATGGCGGTCGCGTTTGCGGTCTACCTTCTCATTTTGCAGCCGCTGACTTCAACCTACGGTCTGCCGGGCCTTTGGGCCGCGGTACTTGTTTTCATGGCGACACGCGGCCTGGCTCAGGCAGCTTGGTACCCGCGGCTGTTGTCGCGGCTGAAATGAATTGCCGCATCGCGGCCCGGCAGCGGCGCTGCCGGGCTGCAATCCGGTGGTGCGGGGCTGCCCCCCGCCACGACCCTATTCAGTGCCGTAATTCGACACGGCGGTTGGCCGCGCGGCCCTCCGCGGTGCCATTGTCGGCCACCGGGTCGGATTCGCCGTATCCCTTGACGGTAATATTCGCACCGTCGACGCCGTGTGCAATCAGGTAATCGGCAACGCTCCTTGCCCTGCGTTCGGAAAGACGCTGGTTATAGGCGGCGCTGCCGATATTGTCGGTATGTCCGGCGACCTCCACACTCAGTTCGGGATGACGCTGAAGAATCTTGACGGCGTCATCCAGCATGGCGCTGGATTCCGGTGTCAGGGCAGCGGAGTCAAAGGCAAAATTGACACCCTTCAACTCGTAGGCGCTCGGTAACTCGCAACCGGCGTTGTCGACCGGTATTGCCTGCGCGGTGCCGGGGCACTTATCCAAACGGTCGACGACACCGTCGCCGTCCGTGTCGGGTTCGCAGCCGTGCTTGTCGACGGCGGCACCGGCGACCGTGCCCTGGCAGCGGTCGAGCCGGTCAGGGACCCCGTCCCCATCGGCATCGGGCTCACAACCGTGTGCGTCGACCTGGACACCGCGAGGCGTCGAGGCGCAATCATCGAGCCGATCCACCACGCCGTCGCCATCGCTGTCGATTTCGCAGCCATGCGCGTCGACGACACCGCCGGCCGGCGTACCCGGACACTTGTCCTTGTAATTTTTGACGCCATCGCCGTCAGTATCGCCCATGGCGCAGATCACGCCGCCGATAACGGCCCCACCGGCAGCCCCGGCCAGGGCGGCATCCTTGTCATCCGTGGCCCCGGCGGCCAGGCCCGCTGCAACGCCGACCGCGGCACATTTTTTCCAATCCTGGTACCAGCCCTTGCTTCCCGGCGCTGATGCACATGCGCTCAATACGAGTACGATCACCGCCAGCACGATACCTGTCTTGATGTGTTTCATAGCGTTTCTCCTGCCCGGGTCTGCTGACCTTCCAATCTGCATATTATGTCACGTCAGCCCCTGTTCGTGTCGCGCCTGCGGCCCGATTGCCCATTCGCGCGCGAATCTTCATACCGGGCAAGGGCTTGCAGGTACTGATTCCTGCAATACTCCCGCCGGAATTCCCTGCAACGGCAGAGCCGTGGGCGGCGGCCCCGCGGTCGTGTTGTTTTTTTTGACCAGCTTTGACTTTTACGCCTACAATGCGCTTTTGTTCAGCAAACAATATAGAGGTGCGCTATTTATGAAATGTCCCAAATGCGAGGGTGAAATGGAATTGGTCTCCTACAACAGGATCGAAGTGGACCGCTGCACCTCGTGTGGTGGCTTGTGGTTTCAGCCCAAGGAGTTGCGCGATTTACGTGACGACATCTGGATGGCCGATTACATCATTGACAGCGGCAATACGGGTGTCGGCAAGAAATACAACACCCTGCGCGACTACAATTGCCCGGAGTGCGGGGACAAGATGAAACAGGAATTCGACGCCGAACAGCCGCATATCATCTATGAATCCTGTCCGAACGGCCACGGCACTTTTCTCGACGCCGGCGAATTCACGGACATCGTGAAAAAGACATTTTGGGACAAGTTCAAACGCGCACCCAAATAGACGAACCCGGCAACCGCATCCGGCGGCGCCCCGTTTCGCTGCCGGATGTACCCCCGTCAGAACCGTCTAAGCCTCGTCGCCGCTGGCGGTCATGATCACCTCGAGCCTGCCGTCAGGCAGCAACATACCCTGGTTTACATCGAACCCGGGCATCAGGTTGACCAGCGTGGCCTGCGTTTTGGGATAACAGCGCATGGGCGGGCCGTGCCGCGGACGAATTCGGAGCATGTGTGATTGATCCACGCCGTACCGCTGGTTCAACAGGCCGGTGTCGAGTGTCCTCAGCGCAAACGCATGCCCCCGCGCGCCGCGCCGGACAAAAGGCCTGAGGGCCTTGTCGAACGCCCGCAGCACCCTGTCTTCGAGGTAGTTTGGAAAGTCCCAGAACAGGCAAAGGTCGAAGCGGGTTGACGCCGGGATTCCGAGCGCGTCCGACAGCGCCGCCACGAGTTCCTCGTCACCGAGGTCTCCGGGCTGCCGCTCGAGGAGCGGATCGGCGAACATGGAAGCAAAATGCAAACGGCATCTGAATTGAGAGAAGTACTCGACCGTCTCGGGCAGTGCCGAACCGATCTCGAAGACGGTCAGCCGCCGCCCGGGATCGATCCGCTTGATCAATTCAGGAAACAGCAGCGACTGCTGCGTGCACGGCACGGCCTGGGCACCGCGCAACGGATCGTTGCCCGGTGCGGATGCAGGAACCCTGTGCCCCGGTATATTCAACGGTTCGCCCGGCACTTGGGACAGCCTGGCCGAATCAGCTCCCGTTCAGCGAATAGGTGCCGCTCTCCTTGCTTTTCTCGGGGGCCGCCATGCGGTTCTGGTCGACGGGCTTGTCCGTGCTTTTCTCAGCCGTGTTTTTGCCCGGCTTCACCACGGCGGGCTTGGAACCCTCACCCGGGTCCATGTCAATGCTGCCCTTGAAGATCGCGCCGTCCTCGAGCGTCATACGAGGCGCCACGATATTGCCCTGCACGTTTCCGGTGCTGGAAATGACAACTTTTTCCTTGCCTTTCAGGTCCCCCCGCACCTCGCCGGCGATCTTGATGACCTTGGCGCTGACATTGGCGTTGACGCGACCACCGCGGCCGATTTCCACCTGGTGGTTCTCGAGACGGATTTTCCCGTCGACCTTACCTTCGACAACCAGGTTCTCTTCACCGGAAATATCGCCGTTGATATGAATGCCAGGGCCTATGAATGCGATCCTGCCGCTCGCCGACTGGTTCGTGGGAGCTGCCGCGCCAGTGTGTGGTTCCGCCGCTGCCGGACCCAATGGTTCTTGTTTGACGTTTCTGTGTTTTTCAAACATGTGCATTTCCAATAATAGAAGCTGGGCAGACCAGTTTATCAGAGATTTTGCGCTTTTGGCCCATTTTGTTCAGCTTGTGTATTAATTTCATCGAATATTCATGTCTGCTGCGCAACACCTGTTTTCGCCTCCGCGCCGTGCAAAAAGCCGACCGGCCCTTCACACTGCCCCTCCCCTGGTTTATTGTACTTGCCCCGACCTTTGCGGCATTTGAACATGCGCAGATTGAAAACTACATTGCTCCTGCTGCTTTTGCTTCTGATAGGTGCCTGCCAGCAGGAACCACAGTGGCATGGCAGCGACGTGACCGGCATGCTACCGGACCTGGCCTTCAGTCTGACCGGCAGCGACGGCAAGACCATTACGGCAAAAGCCTTCAGGGGCAAGCCACTGCTGCTCTTTTTCGGTTTCACGCATTGCCCCGACGTGTGCCCGACGACACTGGCGCAACTGAAGGTCGCCATGCAAAAGCTAGGATCCGATGCCGACAGGATCAGTGTCGCCTTTGTCACGGTCGACCCTGAGCGCGACACGCCGACGGTCATGCAACGCTACACTGCCGCTTTCGGGCCGTGGCTGATCGGCCTCACCGGCTCCGACCAGGCGCTCGCCGATTTGAGAAAAACCTACGGCGTATACGCCTCGATGGAAGCAGGTGACGGTAACGACGGGTATAACGTCATGCACACCCCCATCGTTTTCGCCTTCGACGCAGAAGGCCGCATTCGCCTGCTGATCAAGGACACCAGCAAACCGGATGCCGTCGTTGCAGACATCAGGAACCTCCTCGATCTGTGAACTCCGCCCCGGCGATCCAGCGCGCGAACAACATCCGTTGGTCTTCAGGTCCCGCGGCAGGTTGACGGCAGATACCTGAGTTGCGCCGGCGCCGTACCGCCCCGGCTGCAGAACCAGGCGATGGTGGAATTGCTGGTCTGCGCGGGCGTCAACTGCGGTTGTATCTGTGCCAGACCGGAATCGATCGCCGTCTCGTTGACGTCGATCTGAAACGACCCCACAAGCGGATCATAATTACTGAAACCACTGCAATAACGGCTGACGTTATTGTTGCTCAAGGCAGCGATATCCATATTGGGAGGCCACGCGCCCGTGGTCATCCGGTATTCTGAAACCGCCAGTTTTGCCGGCGCCGCGCCGACCACGCATTCCGTGATCTTGGCACGTATGCTGTACTCCTGGTAGGCAGGAACTGCCAACACCACCAGTATGGCAACCACTGAAATGACGATCATCAGTTCGATTAGCGTGAAACCGCGAATAAACTGCGCGGAACGCGCAAGTTGACAAGTATAGTTGAGCATGGTCCTTCACCCTCGACTGGTTTTGACGGATTGTATATTGCGCAGCGCGGTGTGTTCCTTCACGTGCGATGCGCAACTCCCATGCAGGGACCGCCGATAAATTCCGTTATCAACGCCCCGCATGTACTTATAGTATAAGCAAATTCCCGGCAAAACTGTAATCCGGGTGACGGAACCGGAGCCAGGCTGGGGTTTACCGCCGCTTCCGTTGACCCGCCCGCGAGCACGCAGCCCCCGTAAAGTGATAAAATTGCCTTTTGCCTTACAGCCCACAGAGGATACGCCTTATGAATTCCAAACTGCCGCTGGCGCTGAGCATGGCGCTGGCTTTGAGCACCCTTGCATGTTCACCATCCAGCAACGACCA
>Ga0055475_10000036_pt1 | contig 14904 bp, 17 predicted proteins | sample Muzzi_CordB_D2_FD_57681 | JGI IMG/M metagenome (GOLD analysis project Ga0055475, IMG submission 57681) | Wetland microbial communities from San Francisco Bay, California, USA, that impact long-term carbon sequestration - Muzzi_CordB_D2 | ecosystem: Environmental > Aquatic > Marine > Wetlands ... | reverse complement strand
AATGTTGTAATTCTTTTTGTATTCGCCATCATACATCCTCCTATAATTAGATAGAATTCAATATTATCACACATCTATGTATGTAACAATGTTAATGAACGATTGTTCGTAAATATTGCAGATAAAAAAAAGGAGCCTGCGCAGTTTAATCGCAGACTCCTTTTAGTAAATTGCCATACTGATTGCTGAAAATTGTTCAGCGAAAGTCCGTTCCTTAATCTTTGCTTTTTTTATGCAGTAACTTTTCTTCTTCTTACTATCATAAATCCGATGATTCCCATTATTCCCGCAAGCGCAATCATACCCCATTCAGACAGGGCAGGGACGCTGCTCGGTATATCGACCGCGTTTATTATCACATCGTCCATTATAAGCTCTGTAGACTGTCCGCGCTCCCATCCGATGGTGTCGGACAGGGAATCAAAATGCCCCCAGTTCATAAATGAAATGTCCATTTCCGTATCATTTGCGACAAATTCCACTGTGTACACATGATACTCATCGGTGCCGAATACATGGGGCGCTCCAACCGGCTCTTTGGAATTCCCGGCCGGTATGGCAAGGTACAAAATCTCATACCCTTGTACCTGTACTCCGACAATTCCGTCTCCAGCGGTCGTGCCGAATTGTGAGGTAGCAAATCCCACGTGGCTCCATTCCCCCGAAACCCAGAAGCTCATTCTATAGGTCCCGCCGGGAATAAGTCCGGTTACATTCTGTCCAATCTTTACAGGATCGGGTCCGTATTCAGGCTTAAGCGTTATAACAGGCGGCATGGTAAAGACCACCTCTCCGTTTGGCATAAAAACTGGCTCCTCTGAGATCTCAAGAGGCGATTCATTCCCCAGATATATTGACCTTTCACCGTCTATTTCTGTTGATGACCATGCCTGTCCGGCTACCGGCAGAACCACTTCGCCAGATACAACGACATTTATATTGTTGCCCCACCTTGCGTATGTTTTCGTACCCCCTCCCGAAATTGTCCAGTCATCGGGCCCGGCTACGGGTGTTTCGACCGTTATAGGGGAAAGGAAGTAGTAGCCGTCCCCGTCTACACCCGGTAGAAAACCTCCGAAATCGCTTCCGTTTTCCATATGTGGCACTTCAAAGCTGCCGTTGCGCACCAAGTTGCGGCTGTGCGACAGGGGCGGGGCGTCTGTTATTATGGCCGGCGTTTCAGCGCCAACCGCCAGGACGCTTGAGAAAAGCAGCATTATGTATACTGATAGCGCAGTTTTTATATGTTTTTCGATTTTTCCATCCTCCTTAGAAACATATATATATGTCTATACTAGTAAATATTTCAATATGTGTCAAGAATTAATGACTTAGACTGAAAATTATTTTGTTTGTTGTATCAGTAATAAATTGCCGCGCGAAGCAGGGAGTCTGTCGGCTAATGGATAAAAAAAGGGAGCCGAAGCTCCCTCTTTATTCATTGTCAATTAGTTTTAGACTTCAGGTTTAAGGCTCAGCCGGAATGTGCAATAGATTAGTGTATGTAACTTGTCCTGCGGACGGTACAGCGTTTTGATGCGCAACATCACATGCGCAGTTAAACCCGTTACAGCTGTCAATATAACTGTTTGTCAGCTTCATGGATATTTGCGTTTTCAGTTTTAAAGTATTGTCCGCCTGAGAGCCGTCAATTATCATGATCCAGTCCTGAGTCGGAGTGAATGTGTTATGCGACAGGTCCGCTGTGTTGTGTACGGAGTTGTTGCAGCCGTCATCAAATATCTCGGCTTTTCTGGGCAGGTACTGCCATGAAGCGTCATTTTCCAGGTCGGTCTGGCTGAGGCTGAGGTTGTTAATTGATACTTAGCCTTTTCAAATGTGGTTGATGTAGACCATGATACACCGCCGTCGATGGCCGCGCTGCCGCCTGACGAGTCTACGCCGACCGTGCCGCCGATACTCGTTTCTACCGAGCTTGTTACACTAGACGTCGTAGCCTGGTTTGTCTCGGGCTCGTTTCTGAAAAACGTCGCTGAATCGGAATCAAGCAGGGTATTCCCGATCTTAAGTAACAGTGAACGATCCGACAAGTATGATCAGAAACAGAATGACGAACGCATATCGCGCCCAGTAGTCAAGAGTTTTTGCCTCTCTGACCTTGTCGTAACTCATGAACCTCGCCACAATAGAGGTCTCGACCAGCACCGTAAACACAAGGAACATGGAGCCGAAAAGGAAATAGTCCATGTGTGTGAGGTATGATATTTTAGGCAGCAGGTTGCCCAGAAGGAACCTGTATGCGATAAGGGTCAGTATAGCTGTGATGGAGATGCTGAATTTCGGCCCGACGTGAGACGGGTCAATAAATAGCACAATCAGCGACATAAATACAATAAGTATCAGGGGTATTATGACCTTAATGATGTAAAAACCGACGAGCCTTTTGGCCTCAAATTCAAAAACCACGCCCGGAAGTTCGGGAATGTTGGGGGTAATTTGAACATCTTTTGCGAACGTCTTCCAGCCCACCACTTCAAAGTCGGTTACAGTAAGCACCTCCGACATTCCGAGGTCCTCTGTGCTTGCGACTAAGTCTATGTGACTTCTGTCCTTTCCAACTGCCACAATCCTGATCTCAAGAAGGTGTGAATCGAGAGGAAAATCCTCAAGGTTCATAGGGTAGGACATAGTGCCCCAGTAACGCTGGGGATAAGTTACCGTTCCGTCAGGCGCTACCTGCACCTGGTCCGGGAAAGTGCTGAATAGTTTTTGCTGGTTAAGCACTTGAAGGTTGGGGGTCCATACATCCTCCGCATCTACTACGCGTATATAATTTATATCTTCGGCAAGCCTGGGGTCTTTCCATTCGGCAATTACGGCAAAATTGGCGACGAAAAGCTGATTGGCTCCGTCAATGCTGTCTATGTCTATAACTATAATTCCTACTTCTATAGGAAGAACCTCGTCCTGCGGGCCAGGTCGAATCTTGGATATAAGCTCATCCTGTTCGGGCTGGACGGCATCTTCCTGAGCAATAGCCGCAAAAGTGGCCAGCGTACTCAGCACCAAACATAAAACAATCCACGCGCTAATTCGGCTAATTTTCATCCTCTCTCTCTTTCAGGAATTTTTCAGACCCCACGTCACTATATTATATAAATGATTTATAACCTCAAGTCATTCCGGGGCGAGACAGGAAATCTGATTGACTTGCAATCGGCATTATTAGATAATGGTCTATATAGTCCATGGCGTGAGTTGAAGGTTGGATTTTCACTCCGGTCAATTGTTTCGAATAAGTATTTGTCTCTATATATAAAGGAGGTTGTCCATGTCTGATATTTATGAAATTGCTCCCGATATTTACCGCATCTCGGTTTATGCCGATGCGTTTGATCTGCAGTTCAACCATTTCCTTGTCAAAGATGATGAGCCTCTGCTCTATCACACTGGTATGAGGGGAATGTTCCCTGCCGTGCGCAAAGCGGTGTCGAAAATTCTCGACCGGAAATCAATCCGCTACATAGGCTGGAGCCATTTTGAGGTTGACGAGTGCGGGGCGCTTAATGAGTGGCTCGATACTGCGCCCAACGCAGAGCCAGTCTGCAGCGTGGTCGGAGCGCTTGTGAATATTAACGATTTCTCTAACCGCCCTCCGAGGGGTCTTGGCAAAGACGATGTGCTGGAGACGGGCAAGTACCGTTTCAGGTTCATTTCTACTCCCCATCTTCCCCACGGCTGGGACGCGGGCTCTCTTTTCGAAGAGAAAAATAAAACACTTTTCTGCTCCGATCTCTTCCATCAGATTGGCAAGAGGGAGCCCCTAACAGAGTCGGACGATATTCTTGTAAGGACTAGGGACGCAATTACCGAATATCAGGCGGGCCCGCTTATGGATTACCTTCCCTATACATCCAACACCGGGAGGCTGCTGCAAAAGCTGGCCGAGCTTGAGCCCGGGACACTGGCAATCATGCACGGATCGAGCTACAGCGGTAACTGCAAAAATCTCCTGACCTCGCTAGACCCGGTGCTAAAAGAAGTGTTCGCAAAAGAATAACAGTTCAGAACCGTTAACTATGCCGGCGGAGGCACGATTTTATATACCACCGAGTTCCCGCTGTAAAACGGCTGATAGTATCCTCCGGCAAAGAGGAAATATGTCTGCCCGTTGACCTCTGATTTTTGAGCGCCGTCGGGAATATTGTTCACGATTGCCCCGACCGGAGGCTCAACCACTTTATAGCCGTTTCCGGTGTTCTGATAATAAGCCCCTCCGCAGTCGCGGTATTCCCCTCCAGGTGCGCTCACCGTTGTACATGAGGACGGAAGCTCAGTAACCACGGCGCCTTCGGGAGGCGGAATGACGACATACTGATCGTCCTGAGGCGCATAGTACACGCCGTCAGAGTAATAGAACTGGTCACTTCCCACGTAGACTACGGTTGAGCTTGGCGGGATGCTCGCTATAGCTGCTCCGATTACAAGACCGCTTGCGAATGCCCAGCCTGAATAATAGCCGCCCCATGAGTTCCAGTATCCGCCGTAGTACCTGTTGTTATATTTGTTGCCGTAATACTTGTTGTTCACGTCAATGTTAACGTTGTTATTGTTAAAGTTGCCCGAGTTGTTGATATTGTTGTTTCCCCGGTCGGGCCTGTTTTGATTATTGTTTCCATTTCCCGGACGGTTTAAATTGCCGTCTCCGCGGTTCGGGTTGTTACCCTGGTTAGGTCTGTTCTGGACTTTGTTCTGAGCGTTGCTGCCCTGATAATTATCCCGGACATTGCCCTGGCGCTGTCCCTGTCCCTGATAATTCCCCTGTCTCTGGTAGTTGCCTCCGCCCTGGAAGTTTCTGCTTCCCGAGCTTCGGGATGCCTGCCCGGAATAGCGCACACTACCGCGGCCGCCGCCACCCATGCCTCCGCCACCGCCTCCGCGGTTAAAACCTCCTCCACCGCGTCCACCGCCACCGCCTCTGCCTCCGCCGCGCGCGAATGCGTCTGAGGTTGCGGCAATCATCGCCACAAGCATAAGCACTGCTGTAAAAAATGTGAATAATTTCAGTTTATTATTGCGAGTCATTTTTATCTCCTTCCTTTTTAAAGTTGATAAAATCTATTTTCACAGCTTCTTCGGGAAGCTCTGGCTTAAACACCGATGCTGAGAGTTTGGGGTCGGTGTTCCAGTTGGAGAACACAGCCTGGTACTGAGGCACTCCATCGATCTCTGTGTAATTAATCACAATCTTGCAGGGAAGGGCGGGGTCGTCTTCCGAAACCCATATCTGCCAGTCCGCATGCTCGGCCCTCATAGCGAGGTGAACGCAGCTCTTGCCGTTGACCGTGTCGTCCCCGACAACAAACCCTTCTCTTGTCACGCCGATAAAAGAGCTGTAGGGGTCGGAATATATAATGTCAGCAATCGGGAGCGAGAATCCATAATTTTCTATAAGAAAGTCCATTGTTTCGTCGATTGTGCCCGGGGTTTCGATCACGCCGTAAAATCCCTTTTCCGGGATATATACGGTAAGGGTCTTATTGTCGTACCAGACTTTTCTGGTTTTGCCCTCTCCGGCGTATTCCCCATACACATGACCGGGTCTTTTAACCGAGATTTTAAGCACGCCGTTTAGCTGAACGGTTTGTCCGTTATCAAGCGTTTCGTCGTTTGATATAGCGGCGTCGAATGAGAACTCTTTAAGAGATGCGAGCGCGTCTGACATTTCCTTTAAAATCTGAAGCGCGTCAGCGTCAATCGATGTCTCAGACGCCATGTCCGATTCTTTGGCCTTGTCGTCCTGAGCCAGAACTGAGTAATTCTGCAAAGCTGTTATAAACAGTAATGCCAGCACTGCTGCGAATATATATCGTGTGACTGCCATATTAACCTCCGAGAGAAAATATAATGAGATAGTTTAAATGAAATCTGCGGGAAAATACACAATAAATCTAATATGCGAATGTGAAGAGGGGGTGAGGGGGAGAATACGAATAATTGAAAGGAGAGTCTAATGTCGGTAATCAATTTCTGGTCTTTCTACTAAATATTATTATAATAAAATAGGAGAGGGGGCATTTAATAATTTTTCGAGATCAAACATGACAATATGGAAGGATGATTTTTGGGATATGAAGTACAAAAATAGACTAGGCGCAGACGTTTTTAGTTTCATAGAAAAAGACAAAAATTTGATAGAATATCTATCTGATTACGAATATCTATCAACAAAAGTGAATAAATCTGCTAACAAGTATCAATTGATGGATAACTCGATGTTTGTTTTACACATTTGTAAATTCTTTGAAGGAGTTTTGCTATTAATAGCACGTGAAACAGGATGGTATTCTTCGTACAATAAAGGAAACAATACTCCTATAAGGGCATTTTATATCAACAATAGATCCAAACTTGAAGCTGAGATATCATCAAAGTGTCCGAAATCTGCACAATTAGTTATTGATAAATTGTTTTCTACGGTTGGAGACTTTACTGAAAGGCATGAAGCTGTTCATTGTGGAAGTTTTATTAAAGTAGAAGAAATTGAAAACTACGACGCAATACTTACTAAAATACGAGATGTAGTTAAAGTTCTATTAGATAATAAACTATTATAGTTTAATTAAATGGACAGCTTACCAGAAAAACCATGTAATGACCATGAGATACTCAGAAGGCTCTCCTATATCAAACATTTATTCCAAGTAGCTGTTGATCAATCTACCAAACCGATACCTTTAGGATCACTTTCTATTTTAACATTCCATGATTCGGTAGAAATGTTTTTGCAATTGTCTGCAGAATATTTACGAACCGAAAAAATCAATAATATTGGGTTTATGAAATACTGGGATGTAATTAATGAAAAATTACCAGAGAAATATGAACTATCACACGAAAGGGAAATGTATAAATTTAATAAAGCGAGGGTTAATCTCAAACACTATGGAAATCTCATTCCAAAAGATGATATACAGGGTCATAAAATAGTAGTATCTAATTTTTTCCAAATTAATACTATGTCCATCTTTGGTTTGGAATTTGAAGATATTTCTTTGGTTTGGGCTGTTAGCTCTAAAGAAGTTAAAAGTATTTTATCAGATGCTATAGAACTAATTTCAAAAAATGATAAAAAAGAGGCAATAATAAAAATTGCATATGCCTATGAAATACTTTTTAGAGAATACAATTCATACAAACCCTCGCCTAGATATTATAGGAGCAGATCTAATAACATTGCAGGAGTCTCGATGTCAGATCGCGAGATTGATTACCCGGTTAGAAAAGCTTTACTTAATTTAGAAAGAGCTGTTGCTAAATCAGAAGAAGAGATTCGTAAACTAAACCACAGAATAAAATTGTCAGAATTGGGTATCGATATGATAAATCATGCAAAATTCATAAAGTTAACACCAGAAATCACAATATATGGATATGGCGAAAATGAAAAATATGATGCTTATTTTAATACGAACTATTCAATAGAAACTAACAATGATATAGAAGAAACTGTGTTAAAATTTTGTCTTAATTATGTTATTCAATGTGCTTTGTTATTTCAAAACTGAATAGAAGAATGACGGTTGGTCCTCCCTCCCCAAACCACTTTCCCACCAAAGCAGCAATAACCATTATATAAGTTGTCAGAAACAACAGGCACAAAAAAAAAGGAGCCGGGAAGGCGTTTGCCTCCCAGGCTCCCTTTATGAATATTTATCTTAATTTGGAATTGGACACCCAATACGTGAGCACCCGCGAATTCCTACAACGTGTGAGCATCTAAGCTCGCCGTTACAAATTATTGTTTCAGCGGTCTTCCCTTCGTCATTACATCGATCTATCACGGTTTGCGTACAAACATTTGCAAGTTCGCAAGGCGCCATTGGCTCTCCGAATTTAGCCATAAACTTTTCAAGAACCTTGTTGCATGCCTTATCGGAGGCTTGCGGGTCTAGCCCGTCGCAATCCATTGCCTCGCAATAGGCATTACACAGTCCGAATGCCGCGCCGTCGTATAAATCACATACGGTTTCCTCGGCCGGTGTCATCTCATCGGGTGTCTGTGCGTCAGAAGTTACAGCGAATGAACACAACAATCCTAGTACCAATAAAGAAAGTAAAATTCTCATGATATTCCCTCCTATTGTTTTATCTGCCTACACGCCACGTAGTAATTTCATTTTATCACAGTGAGCTTTAGAGCTGCAAGAGAAATCGAACCGGAGAGAAGAATTTTTGGGCAAAAAAAAGGGGCCTGAAGGACATAAGTCCCATGGCTCCCGTGAAAATTAATTTTCTTTAGCAGTGAGCTGCCATTTGCCCCACTTGAATACTGATTTATCGCCGTGGTCAGTCATCGTTGCCATATTGTTAGACGTCCCTTCCGGTGTTTCCACCTGGTAGCCGTTGCTTTGCTCGGTGAATTTGTATGTCTCGCCGTTATTGAGATTAATCACATATACGTTTGATTCGTCAGTGACCTTGTGTTCTATTGTGCAGGTTCCTTTGAACTTGTTGTTATCACTCTTTTTGTTGTACAGCTTGCACTGTCCGTCGATTACAGTTGTGTCGGGAACTGCTTCAGCCGCTTTGGTGACATCTGCCTTACAGTCAAATTCTGGCGCGTAAATAATTGACTGATAACTGCCGTCAGATGTACGGATAGTTACACATTTGCCGGTACTGTCTTCTGTCCAGTAGCTGTAAGCGCTATCGTCCGACTTTTCAGTTTTAACCCAGGTGTAGCCTCTCTGATTAAGCGCGTTCTCTGCCTGCCCGCCTCTTGCTCCGACAAGGTCTGCTAGCGCTGGCACAGTGTTAGGGTCCTGAGCAGTTTCGGTTGATGTATCTTTTTTCTGACAATCGGCATCAGGCGCGTAAACAATTGATTTATAACGACCGTCTGCGGTACGGATAATTACACATTTGCCGGTACTGTCTTCCTTCCAGTAGCTATAAGCGCTGTCGTCTGATTTTTCGGTTGTGATCCATGTGTAGCCTTTGTCTTTCAATGCGCCCTCGGACCGGCCCGCTTTTGCGCCGACAAAGTCCGACAGTGCCTCAACATCCTCCTGTGCGTTAGCTGTCTGAAAACTGCCAAGCACTGTAATGCTCATACATAGAAATACTAAGGTTGCGAATAAAATTCTAACCATTTCCCTACCTCCATCTTGGATTTGTATATTAAGGATAATGAATATATCCGAAACTCATAGTGTTTTTTTAGAGGGAGGATGTCTAATAACTTATCTAAATCCTAAACGTTCCTATTCATCCAAAAGGCAAAAATAGATTGATTCAATACTAACGTATGTTAGTCTTTTATATACAATCAATATATTATTGCTTGCTGTAAAGCAAGAAAGGAGGCGGTTTGATGTTGAAAAAGTTAATTTTAAGTACAGCATTTGTTATGTTGTTCGCTTTGCCTGGTCTTGCGGAAGAAGAGGCTCCGCTGGCTCCGGATGCGAATGTGGAAAGTCCTTCAATGCCTGATGTAGAGGCTCCAGCAGTGAAAGCTCCGGAGATGCCGGAGGTCAAGGCTCCCGAAGTTGAAATGCCCGAAGTGAAAGCTCCGGAAGTTAAAATGCCGGAAGTAAAGGCTCCTGAAGTTAAGATGCCTGAAGCAGATGCTCCAAGCATGGATACGCCGGACGCTGAAATGCCTGACACACCAGAGGCCGATATGCCGGCTGACGCTCCGGAAGTTGACGTTCCTGACGCACCGGATGCAGAAGTCCCGGATGCTCCTGACACAGCGGACGTTGAGACACCTGAAATGCCGGACGTAGACGCTGAAATGCCAAAAGAATAAGAGATTTCTAACTACTAAAACTATAAAAGGGGCCAGTGGCCCCTTTTTTTGTGCTATCTTTTATCCCGTATTAAATACAATCTATCGAGTAAATCTTATATGACCGCCAACAGTAAACCGAAACTCTACATTTTCGTACATTCAAATTTCTGCGAGAAGGGCAGGTGGGCGCTAAATCATCACGGAATAGATTTCGAGCCTGCGTATCTCGCGCCGGGCATGCATATTGCTTTTGCGAAAAAGCACAAACTTCCAGCTTCAAGCCTTCCCATTTTATTTGCAAACGGTGAGAAGATTCAGGGTTCATCCAGCATCATAGACTGGGCTGAAGCGCAAAACTCCGATCATGAGAAGTCACTTAAACCGACAGCGGATGCCGACAAATGTGCCGAGCTTGAAAGAAGGCTCGACGACGGGCTGGGAGTTCATGTCAGGAGGCTCTATTACTCTGAGGCCTTGATCGAATATCCCGACAGAGTTCGGCAGGTCTTTTCAAACGACCTCGGTTTCTTCCCAAAAATTTTACTCCGCGGCATGTGGCCAATGGTTCGGAACCGCATGATAGAGATGATGGATCTTGGCGCTGAGCAGAGAGAGGACTCAAAGCGAATCATTGAGGAGGAGATTGGCTGGCTGGATGATACGCTTTACGGCGGAAGGGGATATCTGCTCAGCGATAAATTCTCACGCGCCGACCTCACAGCGGCAAGCCTTCTTGCGCCTATAGTCCGCCCAAAAGAGCACCCTGTATATAACAAGGTATCAATGCCGCCAAAAATGACCTCCGATATGGAGAAATGGAGCGGACGCCCGACAATCAGATGGGTGCGGGATATTTACAACAAGCACAGATGATTTGTTAGAAAGTCATTACAAGCTAGAAATTAAATTTCTCTTTCCATCGATTCAAAGGCCAATTCCAGTTTTTCGACAGCGATCTGGCCATTGTCCTCTTCAAATCCAGATGTTTCAATTACTATGGGGAGGGCTTTGTTTAAATTCCATGTCATCGCCGGGTTGCCGTTCCCATCCAGCAGGATGAGTTTTATATCATGTCTGTCGACAGGATTGCCAAGATTAATATCCATCCACCAATCAAGAATTTTCTGATCAGTAATAAATCCTTTTTTAAGAACCAGATTGGAGAGTTTAGTTTCGCCGGGCAGTTTGTATTGAAAACGGTTCTCTCCGCCTTCTCTGTATGCGATTATGTCCTTTTCAGCAGATAATCCCGACGCCTCCTGAAAAGAGGAGCTGTTGTCAGTGATCCCTTCTATATCAAATTCGACTTTGAAGTTAAAAGACGGCGTTGGATATTCTTCTGGCATAGCAATGTAGAATACCCGATTTGATTTCCCAATAATACATGCAAAAATCAAATCTTTAGAGCTACATACAAAAATTTCATGCCCTTCACGAATTTATACATTAAATACTCTAAATTGCGCTTTATACATCATTTGACCGATGCGGATTTGACCCTTCTTCACTATATTTAGTGCCATATATCAGTTTTGGAGGCTATTATGAGAAAAATCTCTGTTTATGACCTGCCGGTGCGTTTGTTCCACTGGCTCTTTGCCTTGCTGTTTATCGCGGCATTTGCAATAGTAAAACTAGTGGACGATGAAAGCCCGCTTTTCAGCTATCACATGCTGGCGGGGCTGAGCATAGCGTTCCTGCTGGTGCTGCGCATAATCTGGGGATTTACAGGCACTAGATATGCCCGATTTTCATCATTCAAATTAAAACCCCTTGAGCTCATGGTGTACTTAAAAGACGCAGTGTTCACTAAAACCAGGTCCTACCTGGGCCACAACCCTGCTTCGAGCTATGCTGCGGTTGTCATGTTTGCCTGCGCAATCGGGCTTGCTGTCTCGGGTATATTAATGTCTACAGGTGGCGAAAACGACACGCTTGAGGAAGTGCATGAGCTGCTGTCTAATATTTTCTTGATTTCAGTTATCGTTCACGTACTCGGGATTGTGTTTCACCATTTAAAACACCGGGATTCATTGTGGTCAAGCATGATTGACGGCAAAAAAAAGACAATCTCAGGCGCCAGAGGAATTGCAAGCACACGCCCGGTCGCGTTTTTAATATTGGTTATCCTTTTTGTGTCTTGGATCGGGTATCTGGCTACAAATTATGATAATAATACACAGACCTTGAACATTATGGGAACCGAGCTTAGACTTGGTGAAGCGGAACATGAATCGGAACATGGATATGAAGGACATGAAGAAGATGACGATGACTAAATTCAAATAACATGACAAAAAACGAACGACTTGCTGTATCCGTCATATTAATATTTATAGCCGTTCTTACTTTTATAGATATCATGAACGACTATATGGACGGTGTGGCGCTATGGCATATCTCAATTGAAACCATAGTGGTATTAGCAGCGCTTGCAGGGATTTATTACATCGTAAAAAGCCATTTTATGATGAAGCTGGCTGTAGAGAAGGAGAAGCAATTCTCTAAGGAACTCAAACTGGAAGCGCAAAAATGGAAGCGTGTATCGAAAACTTACGTGGACGGATTAAGCGTTGAGATAAATAAACAGCTGGACGAATGGGAGTTTACCGAAGCCGAGAAACGGGTCGCATTTCTGATGCTAAAGGGGTTCAGTGTTAAGGAAATTGCGGATTTGAGAAAAACCAGCGAAAAAACCGTCCGCACGCAGGCTAATTCCATTTATTCAAAATCAGGACTTCCGGGTCGTTCTGCTTTATCGGCTTTCTTTCTGGAAGATTTACTGCCACCACAGCTCTGAAGTTCACTGTTTTTAATGCTTAATTTATGATGTGTGTGTCTTATGTGTAGATGTTAAACTGCAAATTAAAAAGGGGGCCTGAGCCCCCTTCATTTTCTTTTTCTGGTTATCTCTTAAGCTGCGAGTCTTTTTCTTCTAACCACCATTAATCCGGCAATACCTAATATGCCGGCCATTGCGATCAGTCCCCACTCGGAAAGAGTTGGTACCTGAGCCGCTGAAGAGCCGCCACCGCATGTGATATTATCAACAGCGAAATTAAATTCACCCAGATTATCCACTTCAGCAAATCTGAGCCTTACAGTTGAGCCAGCGTATGATGTGAGGTCGAATGAAAGAGTGGTGTATCCCAATGAAAGCAGATCGCCGGGCTCAGTCTGAAACAGATTCTCAAGCACCCCTACATCCACATTGAAAGGATGTGATTCAGGGTCCATAATATCTATCCTGGCCTGCTGATTCTCTGCACCGTTAAAAAATAAATCCGGATCGTTTATAAACTCTGAAGCATGATTTTCATAGTAATATACCAAAGAGCACTCATCGGGCGCATTAAGCGGAACATCTATATCCTGGTATAGAACTTGAGAGCTGGGACCGCCCTGGTCAGAAGTTGCTGCAAATATACCATCCGGCGGGGCCGCTATTGGGAAATTTGAAATTGGTGTGGTAGTTCCACTATAAACAAACCAGTCCCCTCCACTGCCCGGCATCTGGACAACCGTCCATCCTGTGAAATCGCCCGTCTCAAAACTTCCGTTTTCGATCAGCGGCTGAGCCGACGCGAAATTGGGAGTTAGAGCAAAAAACAAAAGAAAAACTATAAGTGTGTTAAAGATTAAAGCCGTTTTGAAAAGTTTCGAATAATTTGAATACATCTTCATCCCCCATTAGGTTTGTTATATTGATTTTATCACATCCAGAGATACTTTCATATATTTGCATTCTTGAAATTGCAATTTTAAAGTCGTTTACATCATCTATTAATCAATTTACTATAGTTATATCGGTTGAAATAAATGTCTCAGGAAGATAAGAACAAAGCGATTGTAAAAAGGTTGATAGAAGAATGTTTTAACGCGCGGGATCTATCTCTTCTGCCGGATCTTTTGCATCCTGAATTTGTAAACCACCAAGATCTGGTCCCGGTTGACTGCAAAAAGGGCCCGGGAGTTTTCGAAGAGTTATATACTAAATTGTATGAGAGCTTCCCGGATATTAAAATAGACAACCACATGATGCTCGCAGAGGGGGACAAGGTGATAATGTACGACACGCTCAAGGGCACCAATAGCGGCCCGCTTTCAGACGGCACTCCAGCGACCGGAAAAAAAGTTGCGTACGCTGCATTTAATATCCTAAGGCTTGAGGATGGAAAAGTGATTGAGCGCTGGGGAATAACTGACCAGCTCGCTCTTGTGCAGCAGCTCGGGCTTATTCCTTTAGATCAGAAATAAAAAAAGGAGCCGGCACATAAAGCGCCAGGCTCCCTTTTCTTTGAATTATTGCAAAATAAAAATCTAGGCCGCTTTTTTCCTTCTGATCAGCATGAAAAAGCCAATTGCGCCGAGGACTATTGCCGCGGCTAAGAGTCCAACTTGTGAAATAGTCGGAACATTGGCCGGAGGCGGTGGAGGCTCATTACAAAGAGGGACATTGTCGCAGGATGTACTGGTAATCCAAACATCCATTCCCGCGGCATTGCTCTCACAGGAGTCAAGAGATATTTCATCTATGCATCCTTCCACTTCTGTAACGCAGCAGCCTAATGCCCCTATATCAATAAGCTGGCAAACTGCGCCTGGCTCTTCTGTTCCGCATACGAAACCCTCATCAAAAAATCCACCTTGATCTGCACAAAACTGAGATGAAGTAAAGCATGCTCCTCCTGGACATCCCACACATTCTCCGCCCGGGGTTAACGGGGGCTGGTCTACAGTCTTGCAGCAGCCTATTCCAACAGGCATAAGGCCCGCAACTCCTGTATTTGGTAAAATAAAAATAAAGCTGGTGAATACAATACAAGAGGCTACTAATAAAAGTCTTTTATTAAACATTTACTGTGCCCCTTAATTTGTCATTGTTTCTATTATAGAATATTTAGCGGACAGAAATCAAGAAAAATCAATAAATATGGGTATTGTCAGCGTTCGGGGTCTTTCAGACAAACGCTTCAGGCTGTGTACATATGTCGAGTTATTATATAAAATAAACGGTCAAAAATAAGGGAGGTAAGTAACATCATGAATAGCGAAGAATATGAAAAATATATGGACAAATTTGAATCACTCGTCCCAGAGCTCCAGAAACCCTGGGAGGAATTTAAAGAGGAAGTTTTTAAGGAAGG
>Ga0055475_10000033_pt1 | contig 15053 bp, 15 predicted proteins | sample Muzzi_CordB_D2_FD_57681 | JGI IMG/M metagenome (GOLD analysis project Ga0055475, IMG submission 57681) | Wetland microbial communities from San Francisco Bay, California, USA, that impact long-term carbon sequestration - Muzzi_CordB_D2 | ecosystem: Environmental > Aquatic > Marine > Wetlands ... | reverse complement strand
AAATTTGATTCGGCTGACAATTTAAACTAACTATCGCCTGATTGGCTTGCGCATGTTTAGCGACGTTATTCAAAGCCTCCTGTGCTGTGCGATACAGCGATACTTGCACATCGCCAGGTAGGGTAGTACATTCGCCTTCGACCTCTAAAGTAATAGGTACTTGCGCTCGACCACTAACGGCCTCGATAAGTTGGCGCAACAAGTCGCCTAATGACGCCTCAGTCAGTCTTGAAGGGCGCAGTTCCAGTAGTAAGGTGCGCATTTCGGCCAGCGCACCCCGGGCCAATTGGCGCAATTCGTCTAGCCGCCGCCGACCTTCATCGGGGTTTCGCTCCCAAAGTCGGGGTAGCACTTCGGCAATCAAGCTGGCGGAGAAAAGCATCTGAGTTACAGCATCATGTAAATCACGAGCCAGACGACTGCGCTCGGCAACCACCGCAGCTTGCTCCACTTGCATACGGAGCCGGGCATTTTCAATGGCCAGGGCAGCTTGAGCGGCAAATGTTACCGCGAGGTCAATTTCTTCCGCAGAAAAGGTGTGCGATTTGGAATAATATAGGACAAGAGCGCCATAAACCTCACCTTTAACCAGGAGGGGCACAGCCAAAACAGCATAGAAGCCACTACGCATGAGAGTTTGCCGCCTGGCTCGAGTTCTCGCATCCCCTCCTAAATCAGCGGTGGCTATATCAGGGACGGCAACAGGCTGACGGATCAGGACCGCCTGTCCGGTTGTGCCTTGACCGAGCGGCATATCAGCTTTGGCGATATATTTGGCGGGAAGACCCTGACTGGTTCGAATGGTAAGAAATGCATCCTCACTTTGTAGGCGGTATATAGCGCTGGCATTAGCCTCAAGCAGTCGCTTTGCTTGAGCCACAATATAGTCTAAAATTTCTTCCACAGGACGGTCTGAGTTGAGAATAGCCAAAATGTCGCGTAAACCTTCGGCCACCTGCTGCCGTCGCTCAATCTCATGGGTTCGCTCTTCAACCCGCTGTTCCAGAGTTTGATAAGCCAACACGCGCTCGGTATAGTCGGTAACAAAACCTTCCAGGGCTAATAAATCGCCTTTCGAAGAGAAGACTCCCCGGCCTTGCTCCCACACCCACTTTTCTTCTCCAGAGGCCGTAATGAGACGATAGTTAAGCTGAAATGGTTGTCTCTTTTTCAGGGCGGCCTGGGTTTTATTCCAGGCAGATTCCTGGTCATCGGAATGAATGAGTTGCCCATAAGCCACATTTCGGTTCTTTATCAAATCCGAGGGATAATAGCCGGTCAGGTCAAAACAGCCCTCGCTCACAAACTCCATCGTCCAGTCGCGGTCATTATGGCAGCGATAGGCCATACCGGGCAAGTTGCTCATCAAGGTTGAGAGGGTTCGTTGGGTTTCGTGAAGCCTTTCCTCCGCTTGTTTGCGCTCTGTAATATCGGTGATGAAACCCGCAATGAGAATACCCCGCTCAATTTCGATGAAACTTAATCCAATCTCAACCGGAAACTTGCTTCCATCCTTGCGCTGGGCAGCTAACTCCAAGTCAGATCCCATTTCTCGAGCGCGAGGCTTGGAGAGATAATCCGCACGATGTTCGAGGTGACTTCCTCGAAAACGCCTGGGTATTAAGATCTCAACAGATTGCCCAATTAATTCAGCCTGCTGATAACCAAACATCTGCTCGGTTTTTGGATTAACAAAAATAATACAGCCATCCTCATCAATCACCACAACGCCAACCGAGGCCGATCCCATAAGTGCCCGAAGAAACTTTTCCTCATTTTGTTGTAAGGCTTCTACTTTGCCCAATAGAAGAGAGCCTGGTTCAGTCAATATCACGAACCTCATCATATTCAGTAGATATCAAGGAAACTCATTTTACCCCATTTTACCTGGATATACAATCTGCTTGGAATGAGAATTGGTAATTGAGTCCACCTGGTCAGTTGACCAGGGTAAAAACTAGCGTATTGGCTAGCTCAAAATCTCCCCAAATGTCTAGCGCACTAAAAGAGATTTTGCTCTATAGTAGAGATACTAAAATAAGAGCTTAGGCGGAGATATTAATGCACGTATTATTGGCCGACAATCATCCTCAAGTACGTTCGGCGCTGCGGCTACTGTTGGAACAGGAACCAGAAATAGAGAACGTGGATGAAGTTACCGATGCTCGTAGTCTACTGACTCGTGTGCAAACTGCTCATCCCGACCTGGTTCTCCTTGATTGGGAGTTGCCCGGTTTGTCTACACTCAATTTGCTTTCTGCTTTACGCGAGCGTTGTCCTGGTCTTTTAGTGATTGCTTTAAGTGTCCGGCTCGAAGTACGCCGGATAGCCCTAGCCACCGGAGCCGATGCTTTTGTCAGCAAAGGAGATTCGCCGGAATATCTGTTAACAATTTTACAAAAAATCAAAAATGGAGGATCAGATAAAATGAAACAAGAACTCATTAAAGATTGGATGACTCGTGAAGTAATTAGTATCGCGCCCGACACCCCCTTACCAGAGGCGCATCGCCTTATGACCGAAAAACAGATTCGCCGCTTGCCGGTGGTTAAAGAGGGTCGCTTGATAGGAATAGTCACCCGGGGCGATGTCCGCGAAGCTGAACCATCAGATGCCACATCTCTGAGCATCTGGGAGGTGAACTATCTACTCGCGAAGTTAAAGATTGAGAAGATTATGACTCGGAACATAGTCACCATTGACCAAGATGCAACCATTGGCGAAGCGGCCAAGTTGATGATGGAACAAAAAATTAGCGGTCTGCCGGTGGTTGATAATAAGGGGAATATTGTTGGGATCATCACCGAATCCGATATTTTCCGTACTGTGGTTAAACGGTGGAGTACAGTAGAGAGTTTAGCAACTTAACTATTCGCTGCTGATAAGAAAGCAATTATATCTTCAAATATTGGAGGTCACATAGTTGGCTAAAACCAAAAAACGAGCCTTACCAACAAAGTCATCAAAACAGACTATTTCGCCGGTATTAATTGGAATCGTGTCCATTGCTTCTATATTGTTGGTGGCGGGTTTGATTATCTTGGGTAATCAAACCCAAAGCGCCGGAGAGGCGGTAGATGTTAGTCGATTTCCCTCGATGGGGAACGCTAATGCACCTGTAACAATTATTGAGTTTTCGGACTATGGCTGACCTCATTGTCGAGATTTTATCCTCGACAAAGTGCCTCTGCTGGAAGCAGAGTATGTTGACACGGGTAAAGTGAAGTACATTGTTTTCCCATTTAATTTGGGACGTCCGGAAATAGCTTTAGCAACCGAAGCTGCTTGGTGTGCCGCCGATCAGAATGAATTTTTTAAGTATCAACGACTGCTGTACGAGAATTTTGGGCTGGCTTATACCCCCACTGACTTAAACACTCTTGCCGCTGATATTGGCCTAAATCAGGATGATTTTTCTCAATGCCTGTCTAGCCGGACTCATCGGGCAGATGTTGAAAATGCGCGTCTATCGGCGGCAAGCCAGGGAGTTAATTCTACACCGATTTTCTTTATTAACAACCGGCGGGTTGAGGGGAATCAGCCCTATGAAGTATTCCAAAATATTATCGAGCAAGAACTCGCCTTTGCCCAATGAAAATACAAACCACCAAGCTAGAATTCATTTCCATTGATTGGCTGTTTTGGTCAATGACAATGCTAACAATGGGGGGTATAAGCGTATCCGCCTATCTAATGTGGGGGTATAGCGTTCCCGGAGCCTCATTAGCTTGTGGTGAGTCATCTGGTTGTGAAACCGTAAAAAATAGTATTTATGCCAATTTAATGGGCATACCCTTGCCGATTGCCGGGTTAGCTGTATTCTCCATTATTTTGGCGCTCTTGGCGCTGCAACACCAACGTTCTAATGATTCTTATACTGTCTTAGCCATATTTGGACTTTCTTTCACAGGAACCCTCTATTCAGCCTACTTGACCTACCTTGAGTTCTTTGTAATTTATGCTGTCTGCCGCTGGTGTATAACATCGGCAATAATTATGACTGTTCTCTTTTTTCTATCTATTTTGAATTTACGGCAACTAAATCAATTCGATTGACCCTGTATTCAAATATCTATGTGGAACAAATATCTGGATATTAGGAGGTCAATGTGAAGGATGAAGACAAAACAAAAGAGCAACTCATCAGCGAACTGACGCAGGTCAAAGCAGCGCTCCATAAAACTCGAATTCATTTCGCCGGAATTTTAGAAATTTCCAATGAAGCCATCATCACCATTGATGAAGCCCAACAGATTATGCTTTTTAATAATGGGGCCGAGACCATCTTTGGCTATTCGGCCTATGAAATCATAGGCCAGCCTCTCAATGTTCTTATACCAGAAAAGTTTATGACCTCTCACCAAAAACATGTTGTTGATTTTGCCGAAGCACCAGCGACAACCCGATTTTTGGGGGAACGCCAAGGAATCAGTGGGCGTCGAAAGAATGGAGAGGAATTTCCGGCTGAAGCTTCTATCTCTAAATTTGAAATCGATGGGCAAAAAATCTTTACAGTGGTCTTGCGAGACATCACCACTCGAAAGGAGATTGAACAAGAGCGCGAAAAGCTAATTAAAGAATTGGATGCTTTTGCTCATACAGTGGGCCACAACCTGAAACACTCCCTAAATATCATTACGGGTTACACCGATATATTGAAAGAACAAGCCCGATTGCCGGATGAGTTGCATGAATATTTGAATTCCATTGCCCGGAATGGGCAAAAGATGAGCAATATCATAGAAGAGTTACAGGTGTTGGCCGGGGTTCGACAAGCCACAGTAGAGTTGAAACCACTGCACATGGGGCGAATTGTGGCACAAGCCCAGCAGCGCCTGACCTATATGATCAAGCAGTATAAAGCTCATATTATTGTTGCGGAAAGCTGGCCTACGGCGCTAGGGCATGCCCCTTGGATCGAAGAGGTATGGGTCAATTATCTAAGCAATGCCATCAAATACGGTGGCCGCCCACCCAGCTTGCGGTTGGGAGCCACTACACGATCAGATGGTAGGGTACGTTTTTGGGTCCATGATAACGGCTCGGGGATAACCTTGGAAGATCAAGACCGCTTATTCACCCCCTTTACACAGCTCAATCAAGCTCATATAGAAGGGCATGGTTTGGGGCTGTCGATTGTTGAACGTATTATTACCAAGCTGGGTGGGCAAGTTGAGGTAAAGAGTGATGGTATTCCAGGCCATGGTAGTGTTTTCAGCTTTACCTTAAACCAATCTTGATTGAATAATACCGATAGGATATACCTAATCATCAGACCAGGACAAAGACTGGCTTTTTAGCCAGTGCCGAATCCCCCCACATGGCTAGCGCATATGGGGGGATTTTGTTCTATAGTAGATATAGAGAAAAGACGATTGAACTGTTGGTATGCGGAAAGAGAGACGAATTGTGGTTGAGTTTAAACGCATTTTGGTTCCGTTAGATGGCTCTGAGTTGGCAGAAAAATCTCTCCCCTATGCGCAAACTCTGGCCCAAAAATTCGATGCACAACTGATATTGAGCCGAATTTTACCTCCTCTAGTTGCCGTAAATGACGATGATACAGGAAAGTCCTATCGTACAAAAATACTTCAACCGTTAGAGGCCGAGGCCAATGCATACCTGAGTCGGGTTCAAGATAAACTTAGAGCGTTTGGATTGCAGACCCAGACTGAACTTCTTGAAGGGGGGCCAATCGCAGAAATGATTTTGGAGTTGGCCTGTGATAGAGGGGTCAATCTAATCGTAATGAGTACCCACGGCTACTCAGGCAATAAACGTTGGGTGTATGGTAGCGTGGCTGACAAAGTTTTACAACAGGCTCCGTGTCCAGTTTTTCTGGTTAGGGTAACAGATATGGAATGTTAGTTTCATTGGTTTATCTCAACGTGGTTGGATTTGGAGGACCGGTAATATGTATCGCTCAATCTTAGTTCCGCTAGATGGCTCTAAAAGAGCCGAGACGATATTACCTCATATAGAAGAGATGGCCCAACGCTTTAAGGCTAAGGTAATCCTTCTCGGTGTTGTCTCGCCATTAGTCATTGGGCAGGAGGCTGTCTACCCAATTTTTGATGAAGAGAACTACAAGCAACAAATTGAGCAGATGAAGGCTTATCTAACTGCTCGCAAAGAGGGGCTTCAAGCGAAAGGTGTCGAGGCGCAAGTACGTGTGGGCTACAGATATATTGTGGATGAGATTATTGATACGGCTGAACAAGAAAATGTAGACCTTATTGCTATGACCAGTCATGGTCGAACCGGCCTATCTCATGTGTTTTATGGAAGTGTGGCGGCTGGAGTATTACACCGAATAGATCGACCGCTGTTGCTCATCCGATCGATGACAGTTGACTAAAGATGACAATAATCGACACAATATCCAGCCACGAATTCAAGGAGGGTCGTTATGACATCAAAAACTGAACTTAAGGCGCTTACACTACTTCGATCTACGGAGCTGACGGGTGATATGGAAACAAAGCAGCTAAGAAAGTTAGCTGCTTTGGCCATTGAGGTAGAATTTGCAGAAGGCGAGATCATCTACTCAAGGGGAGATTTGGGAAAGGCACTTTATTTAATCCAAGACGGAGAAGTCATCATCGAAACGGATATACCAGGACAAGGGCAGGTAACATTAAATGTTTTAGGGCCAGGCCAATTTTTTGGCTGGTCGTCACTGTTTCCGCCTGAACGTAAAATGTTCTGTACTCGCGTGATAAAACCCACGCGAGCCATTGCCATCAATGCAAACCAATTACGGGCAGCATGGCAAACGGATCATGATCTGGAATATGCCATAGTTCGACGAGCCGGTAAAGATATGGCCAAGCGTATTAAAGCAACCCGGCAACAATTGGTAGATGTCGTAACTCAGGCTCATCGAGTCCAATGGCTTGGACAATAAAATAGTTTTGCCGTATAACCTGGTCACTTGACCAGGGAAAAAACTGGACACTTGTTTAGTCTATAAGCCCCCCAGATGACGGGTGTATCCGGGGGGCTTATGCTTTAAACTGTAGGGGAAGCGTTGAGATTCAATCGCAGTTCGATACCCGAACCACCACACCCATTCAGGCTGTTACTAAAGTCAACAAATATTTATACAAAGGATACAAGTTAAAACATAGAGGTTCTCATGTATCGTACTATATTAGTTCCATTAGATGGCTCAAAACGAGCAGAAGCAATATTGCCACACGTAGAAGACTTGGCGAAGCGTTACGGGGCCAAGGTTATTTTGTTGAGCATCGTTGAATTTGAACCGCTTGTCATCGCCCCAGAGCCAATATATGCAGACTTTGATCCACAGGATCGCCAGCAGCGGATCCAAGAATCAGAAAATTATCTTGCTGATTGGCAACAAACACTTCAGAAAAATGATATTGAGACCGAGATAATTGTGGGGGATGGCCCTATTGTACAAGAGATTATTGCCTGTGCCGAACAAAAAGCTGTTGACCTTATCGCCATGGCCAGCCACGGACGAACCGGTTTGGCCCGTGTGTTTTACGGCAGTGTGGCTGCAGGTGTTTTGCATCGTGTGGACCGACCTTTGTTGCTCATAAGATCAATAAATGACGCTTAAAAACCGAGAACAGAGGTCTGTCAAACTATACTTGAATTGGAGTAGGAATTATGTCACGAGATAAAGTGACGATTGATGGCAATGAAGCGGCAGCCTATGTTGCCCATAAAACTAATGAGGTTATTGCAATTTATCCCATTACACCCTCTTCGCCGATGGGTGAGTATGCCGACCTGTGGAGCGCCCACGGCCAAAAAAATATTTGGGGCACCATTCCTCTGGTAGTAGAAATGCAGGCAGAAGGTGGGGCCGCCGGTGCAGTCCATGGGGCGTTACAAACAGGGTCTCTAACCACCACATTTACAGCCAGCCAGGGTTTACTTTTGATGATTCCCAATATGTACAAAATCGCTGGTGAAATGACCAGCACTGTTTTTCACATCGCCGCGCGGTCTGTTGCTGCCCAGGCTTTATCTATTTTTGGCGATCACAGTGATGTCATGGCGACTCGCGCTACCGGTTGGGGTATGCTCTTTTCAAACTCGGTCCAAGAGGTGATGGATTTCGCCCTAATTGCTCAGGCCAGTACCCTGGAAGCCCGTCTGCCCTTCTTACACATCTTTGATGGCTTCCGAACCTCCCACGAAGTTATGAAAGTTGAAAAACTTACCGACAGCGATATCCGGGCAATGATTGATGACGATATGGTGCATATGCACCGTATCCGTGGCCTGTCTCCAGACCATCCGGTTGTTCGCGGCACCGCCCAAAATCCCGATGTCTTCTTCCAAGCCCGCGAGACCGTGAATTCTTTTTATCAGGCCACCCCGGCAATTGTACAGAAGGCGATGGATAAATTTGCCGAAATTGTAGGCCGTCAGTATCACCTGTTCGATTATGTTGGTGCGCCTGATGCCGAGCGTGTCATTGTGCTGATGGGTTCGGGTTGTGAAACTGCCGAAGAGACGGTCAACTACCTGGTATCACAGGGCGAAAAAGTAGGCTTGGTCAAGGTTCGTCTTTACCGGCCCTTCTCTGTTGAACACTTTTTGGCGGCTCTGCCATCTACGGTTAAGACAATCGCTACCCTTGACCGGACCAAGGAGCCAGGCAGCGCGGGTGAACCCCTTTACCTGGATGTGGTCGCCGCTATTCACGAGATAACAAATGGGTCTCGCCCCAAGCCTGCGGTCATTGGCGGGCGTTATGGACTATCATCCAAAGAGTTTACCCCGGCCATGCTCAAAGGTATTTTTGATGAGATGATCAAGGCTCAACCTAAAAACCATTTTACAATCGGCATCAATGACGATGTGACCCATACCAGCCTCGACTATAACCCTACCTTTGATGTGGAGCCGGATGATGTGGTTCGAGCCGTATTCTGGGGTTTGGGGTCCGACGGCACGGTGAGCGCCAACAAAAACTCCATTAAAATTATCGGTGAAGAAACCCCCTTTTATGCCCAAGGCTACTTTGTATATGACTCCAAAAAGGCGGGCGCTCGAACTATTTCTCATTTGCGATTTGGCCCCCGTCCCATTCACAGTACTTATCTTATCCAACGCGCGAACTTTGTCGCGGTCCACCAGTTTGGCTTCTTAGAACGTTATCAAGTGTTAGAAACTGCTATGGATGGCAGTACTTTTTTACTCAATAGTGTTTATGGTCCAGATGAAGTGTGGAATCAACTGCCTAAATCTGTGCAGGAAGAGATCATTACTAAAAAGCTAAAATTCTACGTCATCGATGCCTATGCTGTGGCTAAGGAAACCGGAATGGGTATCCGTATAAACACTATTATGCAAACGTGTTTCTTTGCGATTAGTGGGGTGCTGCCCCGAGATGAGGCTATCGCCAAAATCAAAGAGGCCATTCAGAAAACCTATGGCAAGCGAGGCGAGGCAGTTGTTCGGCAGAATTTTGCCGCAGTGGATTCAACGTTAGCCCATTTGCACGAAGTTGTAATACCCGACCAGATTACCAGCGATACCGATATCCCGCCGGTGGTGTCTCCCAAAGCACCACAATTTGTACAGCAAGTAACGGCCAAAATTATTGCTGGTGAAGGGGATACTTTGCCGGTCAGCGCCTTACCAATAGATGGGACCTACCCCAGCGGCACAACGCAGTGGGAAAAGCGCAATATCGCCTTGGAGGTACCGGTTTGGGACCCAGAAATCTGTATTCAGTGCGGCAAGTGTGTACTGGTTTGCCCCCATTCTGTGATTCGGGCCAAGCTATATGATGAATCTGCACTGGCTGGCGCTCCAGAAACCTTCAAGGTGGCCGATGCCCAGTGGAAAGAACATAAAGATCACAAATATTCTCTGCAAGTCGCTGTTGAAGATTGCACGGGCTGTAAATTGTGTGTGGAAGCCTGCCCGGCCAAAGACAAGCGCCAGGTGGGGCGCAAAGCCATCAATATGGAGCCCCAACTACCGCTACGAGAACAGGAAAAACAGAACTGGGAGTTCTTCCTAGATTTGCCAGAAATTCCTCGTCATGATGGGTTGCAATTTACTAATGTTAAAAATGTCCAACTTCTGCAGCCACTCTTCGAATTCTCAGGGGCCTGCGCAGGCTGTGGTGAAACTCCATATCTCAAGCTGCTCAGTCAACTATTTGGCGACCGGGCAATCATTGCCAATGCCACTGGCTGCTCCAGCATCTATGGTGGCAATTTGCCAACGACACCCTGGACCCACAATAAAGAGGGGCGTGGTCCTGCTTGGAGCAATTCGCTATTTGAGGACAACGCCGAATTTGGTCTGGGCATGCGCCTGACCCTAGATAAGCAAACAGAGCATGCCCAGGAATTGGTAGACCATCTGCGAGAAGAAGTTGGCTCTGAATTGGCCGATGCCTTATTAAATGCTGACCAAACTGATGAGACCGGTATCGAAGCCCAGCGCCAACGGGTAGCTGAACTAAAGACCAAATTGAAGGCTCTCCAAAATCCAAAACCTGAGATCAAAAATCTGTTGAGTTTGGCTGATGTGCTGGTTAAGAAAAGTGTTTGGATTGTTGGTGGTGATGGGTGGGCCTATGATATTGGCTACGGAGGTCTGGACCACGTTTTGGCCAATGGCCGCAATGTGAATGTCCTGGTATTAGATACAGAAGTTTACTCGAATACAGGCGGCCAAGCCTCTAAGGCCACACCTTTGGGAGCAGTGGCTAAATTCGCTGCCGGTGGTAAATCAAGACCCAAGAAAGACCTGGGCATGATAGCAATGAGCTATGGAAATATCTATGTCGCTCAAGTAGCAATGGGGGCTAAAGATGCCCAGACGGTCAAAGCATTTCTAGAAGCCGAAGCTTATGATGGCCCGTCGCTGATTATTGCTTATAGTCACTGCATTGCCCACGGCATCGACATGGCTAAAGGGCTGGACCAACAGAGATTAGCGACCGATTCGGGCTGCTGGCCCCTCTATCGGTACAACCCGGCGTTGCAAGCGGAGGGCAAGAACCCTCTGCAATTAGACTCAAGAGCGCCCAAGATTCCGCTCAAGGATTACATCTATAATGAGAACCGCTACCGTATGCTATTGCAAAGTAATCCCGATGCTGCGGCCCACCTGCTGGCTAAGGCTAAAGAAGCGGTGGCGGAACACTGGCACAAATATGAAGAGATGGCAAATCGAGACTGAGGATAGCAACGGACGTTATATTAGATAACTTCCTACTAAGGAGACCTACTTATGGACCTAACCACAACCTATATGGGGATGACCTTGAAAAATCCCATTGTACCATCGGCATCACCACTATCCGAAAACCTGGATACTATCTGTGAGATGGAGGATGCAGGCGCGGCCGCAATTGTCATGTATTCTCTCTTCGAAGAACAAATCACCTGGCAAAGCCATCAGTTGGATCATTATCTCAGTTATGGTGTGGAAAGTTTTGCCGAAGCTACTAATTATTTTCCCGATATGACGCATTACCATATCGGGCCAGAAGCGTACTTGAAGCTAATCAATCGAGCTAAAATGGCTACTAATATTCCCATTATTGGCAGCCTTAATGGGGTTTCTACTGGTGGCTGGATTGAATACGCTAAAAAAATAGAGGAAGCCGGAGCCGATGCTTTGGAATTGAACACTTACTATATCCCCACCGACATTGGGATGCCAGGTATAGAGGTAGAGCAGATGTACATGGATGTGGTGCAGGATGTTAAAAACAGCATCTCCATACCGATTGCGGTTAAGCTTTGCCCTTATTTTAGTGCCCCTGCCAATATGGCCTACCAATTGGCTCAGATTGGCACGAATGCACTGGTACTTTTCAATCGGTTCTATCAACCGGATTTCGATTTGGAAAATTTAGAGGTGGTTCCTCATCTTGTTTTAAGCGATGCTCATGAACTGCGTCTACCACTGCGTTGGGTAGCCATTATGTATGGTCGTGTTCCGACAGATTTTGCTATCACCACCGGAATACATACTCACGAAGATGTTTTAAAAAGCTTGATGGCCGGGGCCAAGGTGACGATGATGGCTTCGGAGCTGTTGCGGAATGGCATCAAGCGCATCGATGAAATCTTAAGCGATTTGACCATGTGGATGGAGGAACACGAGTACGAGTCAGTTTCGCAAATGCAAGGCAGCATGAGCCAGCAGCATGTCGCAGAACCTGCTGTATTCGAGCGAGCCAACTATATGAAGGTCTTGCACTCGTGGCGACCCGACCCGACGGGTCAGCTTGTTTACTAAAATATAACAAACAGGGCCGGTAGCTACTTCCACAAGTTGTTACACTGTGGAGAAGGAGGGACAGCATGATTTCACCCACCTCAGGTCCTTCACTGAAAATTCTATCAATTATTGATATTTCACCACATTCGACTGAGGTGGTGAATCTTTTGAGTCATATTACCTGGCCGGAGGGTACACATTTCCATCTATTGGTAATAGTGCCGGAGCATTTACCACATATAGACTCAATCCGAAAGACAGCAAGCCAGGTAAACGAGACACTGGAGCTTATCCGCTGGCGAGATTGGGCTTCCGCTAAAATAATCACTCAGCAACTAACCACTAAACTTCAAGCCCATAACTTGATAGTAGAATCAGAAATTTGCGAGAAACAGTCTGTGGCGATGGTTTTGGAACAGACAATGGGTCTATCGGTGGATTTAATGGTGACCAGTGATGAATGGTTCAAGATTCCAGATAGGGTTGATATGGCTTCGGCCATCTATGCGTATGTTAACCGAACCCATTGTTCATGGTTGGTGATGCGTCCATCTGCCCAGATAAGACCATTAAACACAATTCTAGCTGTTGGTGGTCCGTTTAAATCACAACGAACTGTTGAATTTCTCGAAATTCTTTCCTTGCCGGAATGGGCCAAGGTTACTGTAGTTAGTGTGGCCGAAGAAAAAATAGGCGTATTGATGGGCGCGGCTTTTACCAGTGATTATTTGGCTACTGATGTATGGTACTCAGAATTTGGATCTGTTGAGGGATACACATCCAAAGTAATTGATCAGTTGCACAACTCTGGTGTGCAGGCTCGGAGTTCAATTCGTTTCGGAGACCCGGTAGAAGAAGTTCTAGCCGTAGCCCACGAACAAAATGCTGACTTAATCATCATCGGAGCCTATGGTCAGGTTTCTGGTCAAGCCGATGACTTAAGTAGTATTGCTCATAAAATTTTTAGGCATGCTCCTTGTTCGGTGTTAGCCGTTCGATAAGGCATGTCAATAAAGGTAGCAAATGGAAAGGGTGGGGTCTATCATGACCAAGTCAAATCCTATTCGAGTATTAATTGTAGATGACCATACCGTGGTCCGTAGCGGACTGAGGGCTTTTTTGTTAAGCTTCGATGATATGGAATTGGTTGGAGAAGCAGAAGACGGAAAAGAGGCACTGGACCTTTGTGCCGAACTTCAACCCGACGTGGTATTAATGGATATGGTCATGCCTGGGATGGGCGGTGCTGATGCCACGCAACTTATTCGTAAACGCTATCCACAGGTACAGATTATTGTTCTGACCAGCTTTCTAGAAGAAGATTTTGTACAACAAGCAGTAGAAGCTGGCGCTGTCGGCTATCTGTTAAAGAACGTTCCGGCTAACGAACTGGCCGACGCTATTCGAGCGGCTTATGCTGGTCGTCCTACTTTGGCCCCTGAAGCAGCCCAAATTTTGCTTTATGCTGCCACTCACCCACCCAAACCGAGTAACAAGTTAACCGAACGTGAGCAAGAGATATTACCATTATTGGGTGAGGGGTTGAATAACAGCGAAATTGCTGAACGGTTGGAAGTTAGTCGCTCCACGGTTAGATTCCATGTGAGTAATATTCTCGCTAAGTTAGGCGCATCCAGCCGTACTCAGGCCGTTGCCGTAGCGGTGAGACACAACCTAATCAGGTGACCAGGTGAAAAACCATCCGTCCATCTAGTGTGTATACTCCCCTGATGTCTGGTGCAATGGGGGAGTTTTTGTTTTACACTAAGTTTGATGATTCAGAAGATTTTCCTAAACCTATGGAGGTGAATCATGACAAAACAATACAAACACATTCTTGTTCCTTTAGATGGTTCGGAGTTAGCCGAGACAGCCTTGAATGATGCATTTAGTCTGGCTGAAATGAGTCATGCCGACATTACATTACTCCACGTAATCCCTACCATTGAGCAAGTGCTTGGGACCGAGACTGGACACCCCATCTATATAGACCAGCAATGGGTCAGTAAAAAGGCGCATGCTATAGATTATTTAAACGATGTTCGTAAGCGATTAAACCGTCAAGAGATTGAAGTTCACCCGGCTGTAGAAATGGGATCAGCCCCAGAGATAATCATTAGCTATGCACATAATCATCCAGTTGATCTGATTGTGATGGCTACTCATGGCTGGTCTGGCCTCAAACGATGGGTCTATGGCAGTGTAGCCGATAAGGTATTACGTGGGGCTGATTTGCCGGTTCTGCTCATCCGGGTCCATCCTGAGGCGCTGACGGCTTAGTGGGGTAAGGTACAAGGTCAATAAATTTGCAGGAGGCAATTAATGAAAACCTGGCAGTGGATATTGCTGATAAGTATCGCAGTTGCTTTTCTAACCCTATTAGCAAGCCCTCTATTGATGCCCATGAACTGGGGCATGGCTCTCATGATGGGTAGAGGACACGGCTATTGGGATGGAGTCTATGGTCCTTGGGGGATGAGTTGGCTGTTTATTAGCCTACGTCTCCTCTTCTGGCTGCTGCCCATCGCAGCGGTAGCCCTGCTGGCGATGCTGTTTCGAGACAGGCAACGCCATCGTTTAGTGCCTGAACCGGTTGACGAAAACTAATCATCACATCCTCGCGGGCCGGAGATAACCTCTCTCCGGCCCTAGTCTTTTAGAGTATATTTCTTAAGAGCCATGTTGAGTTGAGCGGATATATACCTGCTGGACACCCTTTTCAATTATGCTACAATATCAACTAGGCATTTTGACTTAGTTCGACTTTGTACATATACAATATGTTGCGGAGCGAGGCATCCTCAGATGCCGTATTTGGT
>Ga0055475_10000032_pt1 | contig 15080 bp, 14 predicted proteins | sample Muzzi_CordB_D2_FD_57681 | JGI IMG/M metagenome (GOLD analysis project Ga0055475, IMG submission 57681) | Wetland microbial communities from San Francisco Bay, California, USA, that impact long-term carbon sequestration - Muzzi_CordB_D2 | ecosystem: Environmental > Aquatic > Marine > Wetlands ... | reverse complement strand
GATCGCTGCCCGATATCGTCTTTTTAGCCAATTCGGCTCAATAAAAAGTTCCGTTTTCAGAAGAGCCAGCCAATAGTCGTATAAGATGAACACGGCAGGGATATTTTGCTCCTGAACAGCCAGCACTGGAGTAATTGATAGCCCGCCCATGTTCCAGATGAAAGCCACATCGGGCTTTAAGGTTTTTACAATCTCACGGGTTATGCCGTAATTTCTTCTGCAGCTAATAGCCCACTTTAACTGGTTATACCGTTTGCGGAGGCGTAGTGGGTCCGGTGAATTTCTCTTGATAAGCAAGCCCCCATCAAGTGTATTATAGTGAAGCAAGCGGTAAATATTATCTTCAATTCGGCCTTCTCCTACCTGCCATCTGCTGGTTAAAATGTAGACTGTGTGACCCCGGCGTGCCAATTCCTCGGCTTGCAGCTTGCATTGTAGTTCGTAACCGCCTCGAAAATAGGGTGGGAAAAAATCTGTGAGAATCAAGATCTTCATATTTTGGTTTTCTCCGAGCGAGGACTCTGCAACAGTCTGATAGCCATCAGTTTGATCTCTCTCACCAATACTGTCAGATCCTCAACAGTAATCACAGATAGAGACACACAAGCTACAAGAAACAGAGAGATAATTAAAATCTTCTGCACAAAAGTAATTGGCCCCCAAAAAAGGACGAGTATGAAGCACCCTACAAATACCAAAATGGGTTTCAGATATTGGTGGACCTCCACCTTTATCCTTTTTCGTAGGAAGAACACATTGAGCGGATTAGACATAGCGTTGCCTGCCAGACTCGCAAATGCTGCGCCTGTAATACCAAAAAGCGGTATGAAGATCACATTCCCTATTAGGCTAATGGCAGAGTGGACTGTATTTATAATGGCAGGTTTGTTTGTGTCGCCTGTTGCAACCAAAGAAGTCCCTAGAATATTGCTGACGAAAGATATGTTCGCCGCCATCATTAGTACAATGAAAGCAGATACGCTGGGAAGATATTTCTCCGAAAATAACAGCCTGATCAAATCACTGCCAAAGAGTAACACAGTTAGCGTGCCGAAAATACTGGCAAAAGAGATCAGACGGGTAGAGTTGCTTATCAACAGAGTTACTTTTTTATGTTCTTCTCGTGACAATAACCTCGACACAAAGGGATAGAATACCGAGCGAAAGGTTTCGAACAAACTATAGAGAGCATCTGGAATCCTTCGAGCAATTTCGTAGTATGCAATGTCGGCCGAACCAAGAAGGATACTAATCATCAAAGTATCGATCCGGGAAAAAACCAAATGCAAAACATCGTTTATGTGTAAGGGGAACGCAAATATTAGCATTTTCTTCAGCTTGTTGAAATCAAATTCGAGTTTTTTTCTGGTCGGAATGAAGAAATAGGCCAAGCCGCACGCTAGCGACATTGATATAAGTTTCGCAAATATCAACCCAATTACACCTCGTTTCAAGAACCAAACAAATGCCATAATGAGGAGAAGGTTTAAAAGGCTAGCGGCGAATGAAGTAATACTTATTCTCGTGAAGAGAAAAAAGCCTTGCAATGTGGATTTCAATAAGCCATTTAGACTGTCCAACAAAAACAGAAACGGGACGAAAATAACAAAATCAGCAGGCAGGGACGAGCCGAATATGAAAGACAATGCTGGCCTGGCAATCAAGATTACTAGGCCCACACCAAGCCCTGTAATAAGCCTGAAATAAATGACCGTATTAATGAGTTGCTGTTTGTAGAGTAGGTCTTCTTCGCTGGCAATAAACCTTGTTACAGACACATTGAGACCAAAACTGCCGATCTGTGTAAAGAGGCCGGAAACCACCTGAAGCAACACAAAAACCCCGAAGGCCTCTGCGGACATATAGCGAACTGCCACCATTGTACCTAATAGACCCAGCACCATTGCAGAAAAGGTTCCCAGGCCTATAGCCACTGTGCCCGTAATGAAGTGAGATAAAGGGGAGTTAGACAATGATTTCTCCGGTCTATGTTAGTTTCTAGGTTCGCGCGCTGGACAGTATGGCGACCTGGTTCAATCTTTGACCAGCATCCGGCCGTTCACAAAAAATCTTCCTCAGAATTACCTCATTGGCTCCCATCATAATTCCAATAACTGGAATCCAGTACCACTGCATGAATACAGGACTCACAATCGCACCAATCGGAACTCCTAGGTAGGCGAGGGTAAAACCTAACACATATGCCTTCATTTGGGGGTCGGGTACTAGCCGCCAATATCTAAAGCCTCGAATTAAAAAGGCCACCGATAGCCAGACCAGGCATAAATATCCCAACAGGCCTGTCTTCATCAGGATCCAAAAGTGCCCATTGTGGATATATCCTGTAGCATCCCAGTCCATTCCCACATAGTCAATTCTCGGATCAAATGGCCGATATTTAGCACCCAAACCTAAGCCTAGCAATGGATGGGACTCAATCTGAGGAAGCACATATTCATTCTCCACATATCTCCATTGCAAGCTGTCTTCCCTTAATGTATCGCTTCTACCAAGCGTGGCGAGTCTTGCGAAAGAAGCCCCCATTAAACGTGTCACTTCCGACTCGGGTCTACCTATAGCGGGCAACAAAACGATAACCGCAAGAAAGAGGCTGACCAAGCCTAACCCCACAAGTTTTCGTCTCTGCAACCCTGAGACGAAATATCCTAAGATTAACAATGCAAGGGTTGCCTGCACCCAGAAAGCGCGGGTAAAAGTCAAGAGAACCGCCAGTCCTGACAGGCTCCATTGGAAGAACCGTAACATCGAACTTAACCTGAATTTTTCTAGGATTAAAGTTACGGTTATGGTAACGAATGTTACCAAGATAAGTGATTGCCCTGGCGGTAGTATCCTTGCAATGCCACGATATGTCGTGCCCTGCGTATATAGAGTTTCAACGCGGCCAGGCAAGAGGGAGAAAGATTCACCTAAGAGAAATTGACCTATCATTGCCACCGCAACAATTGACGCCAGGAGGAAAAAACCATTTAGCAAGAACCGGAGTTGGCGGTCTTCCCGCACAAGATTCGTAACAATGAAAAAAGTTAAGTAATACGTCACATCTCGAATTGCTCGCCGAGCCTCCTCAACTTCCACTGATAAGCGAAGAACCGCTATAAGGGTTGATAATATCGCCACACTGTAGAAGGCGAGCAGTGGCACGTCGAGTGGCGTGCGAACGATCTTGAAATCTGGTTCCACCAACCAGCGTAGGCCAATCAGGCCAAACAATGCTAGAAGAACAATATCTGGTATATGCAAACTACCCAGCCCAATAGGAACAATAGGTAGATTGCTTTCAAATATGATCGTTGATGTAGCAATCAGGATACCTAATAAAGCAACCTCAGGCCGCCTCAGTACAGCCACTGCTACAGCCCCTGCCACTAATATGACAAATACCAACAGCGGCGAAAACAATAACGAGACAACGCCCAATAACAAACCCAAGCCGCACGCAAGTGCGACGGGAGATGAAATGATGTTCGGGTTTAGACTGTGTCTCATAGTTGGATCTGGCATATGATTCCAAATCTGTCCTCTTGATAGATCACACTGGCAGGCCCGTAAAACAACCGCATCATACTGTAGGAATCATCGTTTTGGTGAAGCAGAATATGCAAGTTGCTCTTTTCCGAAAAAGGTTGACCGGCATTCATACGCTTACCAACTGATCGTTTTGGCTTCTTCTGTCATTGCCATACTCAAGAAAAATTCAACCACCTGCGAAGCAACATAATGCACCTGCCCGGTGGTCATCTCTGGAAATATTGGTAACGAAAGAATTTCATTGCATAACTGCTCGGCCACGGGAAACGAGCCTTGTTCAAATCCAAGGTGAGTATAGAATGGCTGCAAATGAATTGGATAGGGATAATGGATTGCCGTGCCCACGCCTTGGTCGCGAAGATAGGCCTGCAGTCCATCGCGCTGCGGAGTACGCACTACATATAGGTGATATACATGCGAGGCTTCCGGTGATTCACATGGCACAACAAGATTACTTTCGGTCAACAGTTCGGTATACAGCGCGGCGATTCGCTGTCGCGCTTCTAGCCAGCCTTCCAGATAGCCCAATTTGACCCGTAAGATTGCCGCTTGCAGTGTGTCCATACGATGATTAAACGGTGGCAATTCGTGGTGATATTTCACTTTTTGACCACAATCACGCATAGCTCGCACCTTTTCAACCACCTGTGGCTCATTAGTGACGACGATTCCGGCATCGCCGCACGCTCCCAGATTCTTGGTTGGATAGAAACTAAAGGCAGATGCATGCCCCAACGAACCCACTCGCCGACCCTTGTAATATGCACCATGAGCTTGACAAGCATCTTCAATAACCACCAATCCATATCTATCTGCCAGTTGCAAAATTGTGTCCATGTCCGCTGGCAAACCATAAAGATGTACCGGAATGATTGCTCTTGTGTGTGGGGTTATCGCGGCTTCAATTTTTGTAACATCAATGTTGTAGGTGATTGGGTCTACATCCACCAGAACGGGCTGTGCTCCGGCAAAGGTTACGGCCGCCGCCGTAGCGATAAAGGTATGAGTTGGAACAATCACCTCATCACCCGGACCAACCCCAAATGCTCGTAAGCTCAATTCCAAAGCAGATAACCCGCTGTCCACACCAACTGCAAAGCGTGTGCCGCAGAACGAGGCGAACTCTTCTTCAAAGCAGGCAACATCATGGCCCAGAGCAAAGTCGGCACGTTTCATAACCTCTTGCATGGCAGGATTTAGCTCATCCTCTAGGGCGCGATGCTGGGTTTGTAAATCAATGAAAGGAACTTTCATTATCAACTCCTGTTAGCAGCTTGTCGCGTTTTTACGTCTAATCCATTGATGTATGGGCGTTCCACCAGCCCAACGGGACAGGGCAACTCATCGACTAACCCATGCGGTTTAGCCGGATTGCCGTAGGCTACGGTGTAGGCCGGGATATCGCGGGTTACCACACTGCCCGCCCCAATGAGCGCCCCCTGACCAATAGTAATATGAGAAAGCAGAGTAACATTCACGCCGATTTTTGCCCCTTGTTTTATTGTCGGCCCGCGCATGCATAAACCGCACTCCGGATGTGGGTCGTTAGCGATGGTAACACCGGGTGCCAGGAAAACTTCATCTTCCAAAATTGTGAATTGAGCCACATATACGTTGCAGTGAATCTTGACCCTATTCCCGATAGAACAACCATAATCAATTGTGGAGTTGTTCCAGATACTCAAATCATCACCTATGGTGTTCTCTTCACGAATCACCACATTGTGTCCGGTCTCCAACCCCGTTCCGATTACTGAACCGGCATAAATCACTGTACCAGAGCGAATTCTTGCGCCAGCCCCTATCTTTAATACTGTGTTAGAAATAGCCCGACCAGACGGATATCCCAAGATGACCCCTGCGTCAATTTCGTTCCCATCCGCCAAATCACCTGCTTTGTCCAATTCATGTAACGACATGGCTAAACTCAGGTTCCTTCTCAAAAAAGATTTTCTCTTGACCCCCACCGTTGTGTAATGACCGTTCGGCCATTTCCAATACCTTCACCACGTTCAGCCCAACTTGCCCACTACTCTGGGGTTCTGCACCATTCATAATACATTCCAGAAAGTGCTGGCACTCCAAGCGTAGTGGCTCGACGAAGCGGATATTGGGAATCACCACATCGCCGTACCGATAACTGCACTGAAAGTCACCATACGTGTCTGTGTAGGGTAGAGCTTCGACCCCTTTATCGTAGATTTTGATCTTTTCAAGCGGTTCTATATCATCGTAGACTACCATCTTCTTGCTACCGACAACGGTAATGCACCTGGATTTCCTTGGATCGAGCCAACTCACGTGAACGTGAGCCAAAATAGAATCTGGGAATACCAAGTTAAGATATGCAAGGTCGTGCTTTCTGCTAACGATACATGCCGTGCCATGTGCGCTGACACTGATGGGATGGCTGTCCAGAATATAGTGCAAGATCGAGATATCGTGTGGGGCGAGGTCCCACAGTACATTCAAATCCCGTTGAAACAATCCCAAGTTCACTCGGGCTGAATCGACGTAATAAATCTGTCCCAATTCGCCGCTAGTAATGATCTCTTTGAGGGCTTGTACGGCGGGATTGTATTCAAATGTATGTCCAACCATTAAGATCAACTCTTGCGCTTCGGCCAGCTTGATTAATTCCTCGGCATGTTGGCTATTAAGTGTTAATGGTTTCTCGACGAGTACATGCAAACCATGACGTAAACAATCTTGGGCAAGAAGAAAGTGAGTGGCAGGCGGCGTGGCTACCACCACAGCATCTAAACCCATCGTAAATAGCTCCCGATAATCGTCGGTAATGGTTATTTGAGGATAGCAGTTTTTGATGTGAGAGAGCCGTTCCTCTCTCACATCGGCTACAGCTAAGACATTTGAGGTAGATATTTCAACAAAATTACGGAGCAGGTTGGGCCCCCAGTAACCACAACCAATGACCCCTACCTTAATTTGGCTCATAATTTTTCCCCTTTCGTACGCTACACTGCGCCTTTACTGGTCACCACCACCCAGGGCGTCTTCAGTAATATTTTGAGGTCAAGCCAGAGTGACTGGTGTTCAATATACCAGATATCTAACCTAACCATTTCATCAAAATTGGCTGAACTTCTAGCGGTCACCTGCCAAAGTCCAGTGAGTCCCGGATCAGCTGCCAGCCGTTGGTGATGCCAGGGCTCATACATCTCTACTTCATATGGAATTGGCGGTCTTGGGCCTACCAGACTCATATCGCCTTTCAGAACATTCCATAGTTGGGGCAATTCGTCCAGACTACTCCGGCGAAGCAATTTCCCCAGCCATGTCACACGTGGGTCGTTCATCAACTTCAATGTGTGGGCCTCTCCCTGTTGCAATGCGGTCATATTTATACGGTCGTTTCTAATGAAGGCTTGAAAAAAAGCCCGATGAAGTTCCGGATCAGCGTCCCGTACCATTGAGCGAAATTTATAGAGGGGAAATATCCGAATTTCCCAACTCATTCGTCCATCCACATAGTGTCGTTTGGTCCCTACCCGTTGTTGTGAGAAGAAAATGGAACCGGGTGAATCTAACTTAATAAGAATGGCAATAATTATCATCACCGGGGTCAGCAAAATGAGCATCAATATTGCGAGAACCACATCTAGTAGCCGCTTACAGGCAAAATAAAGATAACCATTTCTATTTCCGGCCATTATGGTTTTTGGAGTTGTCCACTTCCTTTCCCTGTTATGTTCCATTTCCTCTACTTTCAAGATCGTGAGAAAAGAAAGAAGTCTATATTCGAATCACTTGGTTATGATGATCTTTTTCCACTTACCATTTACGATGGCTTAATTATTGACGTTATCCCCATTTTTTGTGCAATTTTCAGATTCACTCTTCATACTTCTAGGCACTTGTGATGCATAATAGTAGTTATTGGCTTGTTTAGTTCGATTCACTACAACGCCGATCAACTTAGCCTTGACGGCAACTAACTGCCGGTGGGCAGCTTGCACAGCTTCTTGTAGAGTTTGGCCACACCCAACGACTAGCAGTACGCCATCAACCGTGGGGGCGAGCACAGCTGCATCTACTACTGCTGAGAGAGCTGGTGTATCCAGTAGAACCAGGTCAAATTGTTGTTTCAGTTGCTTGAGCAGAGTGGTCATCTGTATTGAACCAAGCAACTCAACCGGGTTGGAAGGCAATGGCCCGGTGGTGAGCACTTTAACGCCAGATAATTTGCTGCTCTGTATAGCCCTATCCAGCGTTGTTTCTCCTTTTAAAACGTCGCTTAAACCTGTTTTATTAGGTAGGTCAAAGATTCGGTGCAAAGTAGGCCGCCGTAGATCACAATCGATGCTGATGACCTTTCGTCCGAATTGGGCTGTGGTCAGGGCCAAATTGGCTACCACGGTCGATTTGCCCTCCGCTGGCTCGGTGCTGGTTATTAGTAGGGTTTGTAATGGCACATTGAGATCAGGAGTTAAGATATTGGTTCGTAAATAGCGAAAGGCTTCCCCTTGAGGAGAATTGCCGTTTAATAGAGTGAATTGCTTTACTTTTTTGACAGTGGGAATCTGGCCTAGCGCGGGTAATTCGGTTACGGCCTCGATCTGTTTCGACGTGTATAACCTGGTATCTAGACTCTCCAATACAAAGGCCAACCCCAGACCTCCAGCTAGGCCAACCATCAATCCTAGAGCGATGTTTATGACTTTATGTGGTTCGGATGGGGTTAGAGGGGTGACGGCAGGTTCAACAACAGATAGGGTGTTTGCTTGCATAGCTTCTCTGACCCGAGCTTGTTCATACTGCTCTAGTAGTGTAGCATAGGTTTGTTGCTTAAGTTCGATAGAATAGCTGGCAGCAGTGACAGGCTCAGCATCCTCGGGTAATTGGGCAGATAGCTTTTCATAGGTCTGTCGGGCCTGATTTAACTCCTCCTCAACCTGAGCAAGTTGTGCACTTAGAATCTCCCGAGTAGTCATTCCGTTGCTACTGGATTGCTCCTGATCTTGGGTAACGAGAATTTCTGCCAGGGTATTCGCCACTGATGCGGTCAGAGATGGGTTCGCATCCTCGACCACGATCTTCATTAACTCAGTATTCGGTAGGACTTTTACACTGACCTGCGGCAGCTGGTTGAGGTTGAGGCGCTGTGCTACTTTCTCCATTGTAGGGCTGCTGGTGGCAATTTCGGCATAAGTGTTCATTAACCGATCAGCATATGTGATATTGTAGTCCAACCAATTAATTGCCCCACCGATGGGTGTCTTTATTCGCAACGTTGTTGAGGCAAGGTAGGTGGGTGTTGTTAGGAGGGTGCCAATGATAATGACAAGCATCGTTACAACTACCGTGGCCACGATTACCCATTTTCGTCGCCATATTATTGTTAGATAGGTTCTAAGCTCCACTTTAGTTCCTAAAATCTCTAGTACTCGCGAAGTATCAATTACATCTTAGAGTGAATTATTGATTAAAGTTGCCCTCAGTGTAAGGCCAAGTGAAGTTGAAAATGTGGAGGCTGTTGAAGTAAGGATGTCCTTAGAATGTGGAGAATGGAAGAAGTTAAACTACATAAACAAAGTTAAATCCAAGTTTCTATTTTTACAGACACCGTGTAGATATTTGGACAAGGTAGGAGGGTATGTATCGCAACAATTGCATTTTATGGCCAGACCCCAAGTAATGTAACAAACTCCCTTCCACATTCTATCAAAGAAAAATAAGAATTTGCTAAGAATTTCATAAGAATTTCGTTTGAATTTAGTTAGAAAAAAGGTTATCCGTGCCTGACTTGTCAATCATATGTTGTACTGGTCGATTATTTCGTCACCACTCTTATTTATACCATCGTGACGTGAATAGCCTTATTGAGTGTGGAAAGCCGCTTTACCGACCCACGGACACAACAATATCGAACACTTCCGGGTGCTGAGGATATCGCCGATCAGTAACACATAGCTGCGCTGGCTCATCGCATTTTTGTTGTTGGTGGCATATCGTAGGCCTGATGAATGCTGCCGTTAGTAGTATAATATAACCCTTATCTGAACACACCAGTCATTTAGATAGTTTTAGAACTAGACAAGTGACTAGTACATGTGGATAGATCGACGCAACTTAATTATAGACGCGGCGAAACTTTGATAATCCAGATAGCGACTAAGTCTGCGGAATGGGACGGCTGTAGGAATGGATGGGCGTGAGAACAAACCATATGAATAAGGCAGTATTATCGTTGTGGGGCCGTGACTCGATACCTCGATCAATTTCATAAAAACACATAAACAAGTATTTTTCTGAAAAAAGGCTAGACACAGCTGTTTTTGGTTGGCTGCATAAAATCTTGACCAATAAAAAAGTTTTGCGGCAAGGTGGGAAGATTATAAAGCCAAACAATTAGAAAATTACCAGCCTTTGCTTGATGAGTTAAAACGAGTCGAGAAAATCGTTGATAAAAGCCAAAAGAAGCTAGATGGATTGCTTGATGTTTACCTTGATGAAAGTATAGACAAGGAAACTTTCCAATACAGAAAAGAGTATTTGCAGCAAGAAATAAAATCGGCTAAGATGACCAAAGCCGATCTTGATAGCAAGCTGGCAGACATAGCCAAATTACCTTAACAGTTAAAGACCATCGAGGAATTGGAACTAATAGCTGACCGGGCATTTCAGGTCGGTATACCAGATAAGTATAAGCCGGGCTTGATTCGGGAGCTTGAATGGGATGGGCAAGAAACGTGGGTACATATTACTTGCATTGTCGGTAAAGAGGATAAAGCTCTTATTGAGACACCGATAAACTTTGTGGTATAATGAAAGTAATCTAATAATTATTATCGAGATCCTTGTGGGCGTTTCTAACTATTGTGATATTGAGGCTTATTGTTGCATTTTTTTGGGGTCTATTAGGTGCTGTTGCCGGGGCAATTGATGGAGCCGCTTTTGGCTGGGCCTTGGGTTGGCCGCTAATGTTAAGCGCTCAACTAGGGGCTGTTCTGGCTGGCGGCGGTGGCTTTATTGCTGGGTTATTGAGACGACCCAGAACCAGGTTACAACTAGAACCTGAGCGACGAGAAACAATCTTTAATCTAGAACCTTGTGCATGGTGTAAAGCCACCGGAAGAGAAGGAAAGGCTCAAAAGCAGTGCAGCACGTGTTACGGGAGAGGTGGTTTGTTGGTAAAACAGCCTTCTCGCAAATGCTCCAATTGCAAGGGAACAGGTAGAGTCTTATTGGGCAGGAGATGTAAGGTTTGTAATGGAGCTGGTTGGTCAACCTATGCTCACCTGGAAGGCGCTGCCATACATCGCCAAAGCCGGGGTAGAACAAAGGTTGCTTTGTGATTAAAATGAACGCTATCTGGGTGTATTATTAAATACGTTTTTAAATTATCTGAAGGTAAAGCCAAATACTTTTTGCGTACCTTAAAAATTCGGCTGATTCTTGTCTCGGTTACAATTCTAAGCCAAAATCAGGTTTCACGATCAAACCCAATAGTTAAGGAGTAATTTTTATGAACCCCATGCGTATCCTCATCGTGGACGACGACCCGGACTTACTCTTTTTAGTAGCGCACGGCGTAAAGACCTTAGGGGCAAACTATCAGGTTAGCACGGCTTCCAATGCAACGGCGGCCCTTGAGAAAGTTCAACAACAGAGGGTTGATCTGATTGTAAGCGATTATATGATGCCAGAAATGACGGGCCTGGACATGCTTCGGGCGATGAGACAAATTATGCCAGAAACTAAATTTATCCTGATGACGGCTCATCATGATACGAATCAAGTGCGGGACCACATCGAGGATTTAGAGCTTGCCGGATTTATTGGTAAACCGTTTACCATGCCCGATTTGCTCAAAGTTGTAAACCGGGTCATGGCCGAAACAGAACCAAGGGATGATGATACACCTTCAACCAGTTCTGAGATTTCTAAAGAAGATGTTCTAGAACAGTTAAAGGAGCTACGTAGCCAAACCGGCGCTCATACTGTTTTGTTAGTTAGCGCCGATGGTTCTCCGGTACACGCAGTTGGCAACATCGACCAGGATAGGGTATCGCGGTTGGCGTCTTTTGTCTCGAATAACTTTCTGGCAATCATCGAATTAGCCAGCTTGTTTGGCGACACTGATACAATCTTCAGGTCTAGCTATTACGAGGGTAATAAATACAATATTTATGCTTATAATATCAATGGTGACTATTTTCTGGCTGTTGTGTTTGGCGCTGGTGGCAAGCCGGGAACTGTTTGGTTTTACGCTAAACAGGCAGCCACAGAATTAGCCTCCATGTTGCCAAGCTCTGAAAACGTCCTATCTCATGATGACAGCGTAACTTTAGCCGAGGATTTTGAAACTTTGCTAGGTAAAACAGGGGGTAATCACTAGTATCATTTATTAATGCTATATTGTCAGTCAGGCAGGGGGTCGGTCACCTACGAGCATAGAATGTAGGTAACCAATTTTTTGATGAATAAGAAACGCATACTCATCGTAGACGATGATAAAGACATACTTCGTATGTTAGAATTTGGCCTTAAAAAATTGGGGCCAGACTATGAGATTTTTACTGCAAAAGATATCTATAGCGCCATAGATGAAATTGAAGGCCGGCGCTTCGATTTGATTCTCACCGACTATATGATGCCGGGTATGACCGGGGTTGATTTGGCGCGCGCTGCCCGTCGCATGTCGCCGGAAGCCCAGGTTGTATTAATGACGGCTTATGGTACTAACAAACTGCGCGACACCACCGACCATTTAGGCTTTGATGGATATCTAAATAAACCCTTTACAATGGAGCAAGTTCGTGATGTTATCCGGGAGGTTGGCAATAACGCTTTACCAGAAGAAAAAGTTGAGTCGTCTTCGCCCCCTCCAACCCCTGGAGAATCCTCCTCTGATGTACAGTCGCCGGTCCCTGATGGAGAGCAACCTATCGAAGATCACTTGGAACGATTACAGATTAATGCCAGCGCCCGAGGGGTATTGCTCATCAATTCTGAAGGAAGCCTGGTTCAAGTAGCCGGTCAAATTGACGCCGCTAAACTTGAGTATGTATGCGCTCTGGTAGCCTCAAATTTTTATTCCTCCGCAGAACTTTCCAATCTGGTCGATAATAAAAAAGTCTTTGGGGCCAGTTTTTATGAGGGTGACGCCTATAATCTCTATGTCTGTGATGTCAATGGAAAATTTTTACTGGCAGTGATTTTTGATGCCAAGCTGAGACCGGGTGTCATTTGGTTCTATGCTAAGCAAACGGCTCTGACTCTTGCGCCATTGTTGAATTGATTCTAATGGTCAATTTGATATGATGCCTCAATATGATGTTTGTCCAGAGGCTTAGAAGCAGGAACGGTTCGAAGCGTGGGCAGGGTTTCGTACATCGCGATGGCCACAACTACCCCGGAGATAAAGGTTAACCCACCGATTGCCGCAATGGCTTTTGGAATACCCAAGGCATCGGCCAGTAACCCCGCCGCCAGCCCCCCAACCACAAAACCTAAATCTCGCCACAGCCGATAAACCCCCACCGCCGAAGCTCACCAACTTGGGTGAGCCACATCCAGAGTGAATTGCTGCCAATTATCTCGCAAACCCAGACGCACAGAGGATGATGTGGTTTGTGACATGATTTGCCTCAGATTACTTGAATAAAGGTATCTTATTAGCTAATTGGGGTCAAATCGAAAACTCGCCAATATTGGACCTCCTGAGTATAATTTTGGGCGGTAATCACGAAGGGAATGTAATGTGATACGTAATACTAATTTGATTTGGTGGGCCGGTTTAATCATAGCTTTGCCGCTGTTAGCTTGTACCATTGCCAGACAAACGCCACAACCGACGCCTGAATTGGCACAACTGGCGTTTGAAATTCAAACGTCTACACCTACACCAGCGCCGGTATTGGCTTTAGCTGATGTGGCGACCTACACGCCCGATCCAAACGCAACCCCTACCCCTACACAGACGATTACCCCGACCCTGGTTGCAACAAGCGCCCTCCAAGCCGAAGCGATAGATACAGAAGATCCTGTCGCCACCGAAGCTGTGGTGGTAATTCTACCCACATCAACTCCAGAGCCGACGGCAACGGTGGCGGTGGCCGAGCCTTTGCGAGGTGGTGAATGGGATTTTGAGGTGGGTTTTACCCCGTGGCCCAACCCATTTGGTGACAGTTGTGATGGGGCTGCCCTAGCTGACGGTTGGAGCGCCTTTACCACCCGCGACCAATTTGGTTCCTCGTGTATGAACCAGACCACCTGGGCGGATAATGTTTATGGGGGGGTGAGCGCTCAAGAGATCACCTTTGCCTACATCGGTAATCAAGCCGGTATCTTTAAAACAGCGCCAACTGTGCCAGGACATCGCTATACCGTAGAGGCTTTCATGCGTCGAGAGTTTAGCCCGGCCAAGGTGGAGGTATCATTAGGCATAGATTTAAGCGGTGGTCAAAATTGGGAAGCCGAGACGGTACAATGGTTTCCCTGGGATGAAGATTTTGAGAATGAGTGGAGCAGAACCGAAGAAACCGTAACAGCTACCGGGGATAGTATGACCATCTTTATTAAAGGCTCGCATCCCTATCCAGAGCCGGGTGGTACCTTGCGACTAGATTCCATTAGTGTGGTTGATTTAGGGCCTGAATAATTCATCATGATGAAACATGACTTTCATAAGCGGTGGTGGGTGGTAATAGCTGGCTTAATTTTGCCGTCATTGGCGTGTATTGTTGGTGGGCAAGGTACGGTCATTCCACCTGACCGCCCGGTTAGTTTTGATCTCCAAACAGCGAGTCCCACAGTTGATCCTGACCAGATGACCACCGAACCGGTTGAAGCTGAACAGGCCGTAATTTTGCCGTTAAATGATGTCCCAACACATACACCCGACCCCAATGTTCAACCTACCCTGCCACCCCCACCCACCGCTACACCTACCTCCGAACCTACAGAGGAACCTGAAATCGAGCCAACGGCAACACCGAAGGTCATTCTGGCAACGCCAACTGTACCAGAGGTAGAACTGGACCCACCGCTCCAGGGTGGCGATTGGGATTTTGAAGCCGATTTTACAGCCTGGGCCAATCCCTACGGCGAACCATGCCCCGGCTCGTCTATTGCTTCGGGGTGGCTCGCCTTTGTGGAACAGGGTGAATTTGGTTCATCTTGCATGAATGAGAATCTGTATAAGCCCAATGTTTTTTCTGGGTTTAAATCTCAAGAAATCACCTTTGACTTTATCGCAACGAACTCAGGCGTTTATAGAACGATTTCAACAAAAGTAGGTCATCGATATAATATTGTGGCCTATGCCAAACATGATCACAGCCTCTCGCCGGTGGAGATGTTGTTGGGCGTCGATTTAAGTGGTGGTACGACCTGGAACGCCGAAACCGTTGAGTGGTTTCCCTGGGATAGCAGTGTAGAAGACACCTGGGTTCCAACTGAGGAGACGATTACCGCCACCGGCGAAAGTATGACTATCTTTATCAGAGCCTGGCATCCGGTCGCCGAGCAGGGCGGCAAGACCGTTATCGATAATGTCAGTGTAA
>Ga0055475_10000030_pt1 | contig 15165 bp, 13 predicted proteins | sample Muzzi_CordB_D2_FD_57681 | JGI IMG/M metagenome (GOLD analysis project Ga0055475, IMG submission 57681) | Wetland microbial communities from San Francisco Bay, California, USA, that impact long-term carbon sequestration - Muzzi_CordB_D2 | ecosystem: Environmental > Aquatic > Marine > Wetlands ... | reverse complement strand
TATGCACGAATTCCGTAGTGTCAAGAGTAATAATTATGAAAGGTGAAAAAATAAACTAAATGAGCTGATTGATATATTGTATGGATTAATTATAGGTTAATAGTAATTCGCTTCAAAAGCGTTTTTTATTATCTCTGATTGCTCTTGAATCAAATCAACGGAAACGATGTCAAACCGCATGTCTTTTCCCTGAATCTTACTGCTTTCAAGATAAGCAAAAGCTGCAGCTAGCAATTTTTTCTGTTTATATCTTGTTACTGCTTCAACGGGAAGCCCGTAATCTTCTCTGCTCCGTGCTTTCACCTCTACAAAACAGAGAACACCTTTTTCATCTTCGGCAATAATATCAATCTCGCCCTGTTTTACCCTAAAATTCTTTTCCAGAATCTTATATTTGTTCTTCTTTAGATACTTACAAGCCAGGTCTTCACCCTTCTTGCCGGCTGATCTGCTATCTTTGGCCATAATTTTGAAGTGTGTTAATAAATAGATTTAATCTTCTTCAAGTTTTTTCTTTAATTCCGCAAGTTTGGTCAGGGCATCAAGGGGCGTCATTGTATTGGTATCTATCTCTTTTATCTCATCTACTAGCTTATTCCCTTTGTCTTCCAATGCTTTTTGAGTCTCGCCGAATAGTGAGGCCTGCCCCCCTAAAATGGAATCTCTTAACTGTGTTTGTGATTTTTCGAGATTAATTAAGACCTTCCGCGCGGAATTGATTACCCGCTCGGGAACGCCAGCCAGTTTAGCGACCTGAATTCCGTAGCTGTGACTTGTGGCTCCGGGGACCAGTTTTCTTAAAAAAACTATTTTATCCCCATTGTCCTTTACATATATATTGTAGTTCCGGGTTTTCTTTTTTGATACGGCAAGCTCGGCCAGTTCATGATAGTGAGTTGCGAAAAGGGTTCTGGAGCCAAGGTCGTGAAGATATTCTGCAACTGCCCACGCTATGCTCATGCCGTCAAACGTGCTTGTTCCCCTACCTATTTCGTCCAGTATTACAAGGCTCTTGTCTGTAGCGTGCCTTAGGATATAGGCAGTCTCCACCATCTCTACCATAAAAGTGGAATGCCCCTTGGCCAGATTGTCAGACGCCCCTACTCTCGTGAAGATTCTATCCGTAAGACCGACTTCGGCGTGGCTGGCCGGAACAAAGCTCCCCATCTGAGCCATAAGAACAGTTAAGGCTACCTGTCTGATAAGGGTTGATTTTCCTGCCATATTTGGCCCGGTAATAATAAGGACCTGGTTTTCTTTTGAGTCGAGCTTTACATCGTTTGGGACAAACCCCTCACCCAGATCCATTCTCTCTATTACAGGGTGGCGGTTATTTTTCAGATCTAATGTTCTTGAATTTGAAATTTGCGGTCTAACGTAATCATACTTCTCGGCGACTTCCGATAGAGAACAAAAAACATCTATTGTCGCAACAAGCGAGGCAGTCCGTCTAATTCTCTCGGATTCTTTTGCGACTTTTATTCTTACATCTTCAAAGAGCTGCCGTTCAATATCCAGTATCCTGTCTTCGGCGCCTAACAATTTTTCTTCGTACTCTTTTAGTTCCTGAGTGATATATCTCTCTGCATTAACCAGAGTCTGTTTTCTAATGTAGCGTTCGGGAACTGAAGACTGGTGAGTTTTTGTTACTTCTATGTAATAGCCGAAGACTTTATTGTAGCCTATTTTAAGTGAGCTGATTCCGGTCTCTTCTTTTTCCCTGCCTTCAAGCTCAGCAATCCACTTTTTGCCGTCCCGTCTTATAGCGCGCAGTTCGTCAAGCTCAGGGCTTACCCCTTCTTTGATAATACCGCCGTCCCTTGAGGAAACGGGGGGCTCGTCAACCAGGGATTTTTCAAGCATCTCTCTAATATCGCCCAGATCGTCAATCCCTGCTCCAATCTGCTTTAATATTGTCGTGTCCGTATTATTAAGACTGTTTTTTATCTCAGTTATATAAGAAGATGAATCTCTCAAGGAGCCAAGATCCCTTGGCCTGCCTGACGTAGTACAAATGCGTCCGATTAACCGCTCTATATCGCTTATGTCTTTAAGGACCGCTCTTAGGTCGGACTTCAAGCGCGGTTTGCTCTTGAATTCTTCAACTGCCTCAAGCCTTATCTCAATCTCTTTTTTATTTATAAGGGGGTTACTTATCCAGAATTTAAGAAGCCTTGCCCCCATTGCTGTCAGCGTCTCGTCGAGAACCCAAAACAATGTGCCTTGCTCATTATTGCCTCTAATATTATTTAGAAGCTCCAGATTTTTTATTGTTGATTCGTCAAGTAACAGGTAGTCCGATTTTTCATAGTAGGCGGGTTCATCAAGAGGAGGCATCTCGTCGAGCTGGGTATCTTTTAAATATTGTATCAGCGCGCCGCTTGCCGAGATTGAAGCGGGATGATCTTCAAGACCATAAGGCTCAAGCGTTTTGGCGGACAGATGATCCATCAACACCTCTTTTGATCTGTCCAGATCCCATACCCATGGATCAAGCTCCGTTACAAGAGGCTTATATGTGCCCGACAGTTGAGACTTTGAAAGCGGACCTCTTGATTCTTCGTCCTGAAGCAAAATCTCCTTGGGTCCAATTTGAGAAATTTCGTCAGCCAATGCTTCAAGAGAATCAAAAGAAGTAGTCCTGAACGCACCGGTTGAAATATCGGTATAAGCAAAACCGTAAGAGTTATTGTTTACATAAACACTTGCAAGATAGTTGTTAGACTTAGAGTCGAGTTTCTCTGTGTCGATAATCGCACCCGGAGTGAGTACTCTTACAACCTTTCTTTTAACCACGCCTTTAGCGGTTTTCGGATCTTCAACCTGCTCGCAGACAGCAACTTTATGGCCCTCTTTCAAGAGCTTTGCAAGATAGGGCTCGGCGCTGTGGTGAGGAACCCCGCATAGCGGAACCGGATTCTTTCCGGACTTGTTTCTTGAGGTAAGGGCTATGCCCAGAACCTTGGACGCCACTTTTGCGTCGTCATAAAACATCTCGTAAAAATCCCCCAGACGGAAAAACAGTATGGAGTCCGGATACTCTTTTTTAATTTCGACATACTGCTTTAGCATGGGGGTCTGCTGAGACATAGATTAATGATTATATCAATTAGGAGACGAAGTCTCAATTTATCTTTGAAATAAGAGAAAAATATATGTGATAACAGGCCCAGGAGGCGCCCCCGGATAAAGAACATTCGGAGACTTAATAGTTGCCGGAGCCGTACTTGGTGTTAAAATCTAGAACTATGACTGAAGAAAGTAATGTGAAATTTACAATAGGACAAATTGTCCATCATAAAATGTTCGACTACAGGGGTGTGATTGTAGACGTTGACCCGGTATTTGACAGCACTGAGGAATGGTACGATAAAGTTGCGTTATCCAGACCTCCGAAGGACGCGCCGTGGTATTACGTTCTGGTCGACGGCGCCACTCATCAAACCTATGTGGCCGAAAAGAATCTGGAAGACGACAAAACCGAACAACCCATTGATCACCCGCTTGTTCAGGATTTCTTTATCGGTTTTAAAGACGGTTTTTATGTAATGAGACAAAGGGCCAATTAATTTTCCCGATTGCTCTATCCTATCATCAGTGATAGATTTTAATTCAAATCAACTTCAAAAGAGAAATCATTATGACATTTATCAAGCCAAACCCGTTTGTCGGAGATTTGATACCTTATGTTCCCGGAAAGCCGGTCGAGGAGCTTGAGCGTGAGCTCGGCATAAGCGGCGCTGTAAAAATAGCGTCAAACGAGAATCCGCTAGGTCCTTCTCCTCTTGCGGAGAAGGCTATTGTGGAAGCTGTGCATAACCTTAACCGCTACCCCGACGGGGACGCGTTTTATCTGAAGCGGAAGCTGTCTGAAAAATTGGGCGTTAAACCTGGGAATGTAATTTTCGGTAACGGCTCAAACGATGTGATAGATATTGCGGCAAGGACATTTATGCACCCGGGTGACGAGGCAATCTTCGGAGAGTACGCTTTTATTGTATACCCGATTGCGACCCAGGCTGTGGGAGCAACAGCAGTAATCTCTCCCATGCCAGATTACACGCATAATTTGAGGGATATGCACTCGAGAATTACGGAAAAGACTAAAATCATTTTCATAGCGAACCCGAATAACCCGACAGGAACGGTTGTAAAACGTGATGAGTTTGAATGGTTTATCGAGAATGTGCCGAAAGAGATATTGGTGCTTATGGATGAAGCTTATTTTGAATATGTAGATGATCCGGAATATCCGGATTCGCTTGAGTACCATAACTCGGGCAAGTCTATTATAACGGTGAGGACCTTTTCTAAAATTTACGGACTTGCCGGACTCAGGCTTGGTTATGGCGTCGCTAATGAAGAAATCATATCTCATATGCAGCGGGTGCGTCATCCCTTTAACTCAAACTCGCTTGCGCAGATTGGGGCTATGGCGGCGCTTGATGATACGGAACATATAAACAGGACAAAACGCATAAATAATGAGGGGCTTAAGTTTGTGACAGAGGAGCTTGAGAATCTAGGGATACCATATGCGCCGTCGTATACAAACTTTGTGCTGATTGATCTAAAAGATAACCCCATGCCTGTCTACAACGAACTGCTAAAGGAAGGGGTCATCGTGAGACCTGTAATGGGGTACGGATTAAAAACCCATCTCAGAGTGACGATCGGAACCAAAGAAGAGAATGAGAGGTTTATAACCGGCATTAAAAAGGTTTTAGGTAAATAGAATGAAATTTCAAAAAGTTACTATCATCGGGCTTGGACTAGTCGGAGGCTCACTTGCCTGGGCTTTAAAAAACTCAGGTCAGGTGAAAACTCTTGTGGGCATAGACCCTGATGAGGACAGTCTGAAATACGCACTGGATAATCAAATTATTGATGAAAAATCAACAGAAATTGATGAGGTGATTTCTGGCTCTGAAATTATTGTTATTTCAAACTACGTAGGAATGATAGCGGAAACGGCAAAATCGGTATTTGGAAAAGCATCCGATAACACAGTTATTACAGACGTTGGAAGTGTGAAAATGTCAATTGTAAAGGATATTGAGTCCGGTCTGCCTGAAAACCTGCATTTCATCGGTGGGCACCCTATAGCGGGGACTGAGAATTCAGGTGTTAAGTCCGCGTATCCAACTCTATTTAAAGATAAAAGGTGTATCTTAACACCAACAGACAAAACAAATCCTGAGGCAAAGGATAAGGTCAGAGGAATGTGGGAATTAGCAGGAAGCATGGTATATGAAATGGACCCGGATACACATGACCATATATTCGGAATTGTGAGCCACTTGCCGCATGTAGTTGCATACTCCTTAATGAACACTGTTCTGCGCGCCGAAGACTCGGAGCAGCTCTTGGATTTTGCGGGCGGCGGGCTCAAGGATTACACAAGAGTCGCGGCAAGCTCGCCAGAGATGTGGACTGAAATTTTTCGCGCCAACAAAGATCAGATGTTAAAAGCCATTGGCGAGTTCAAGATTTCTCTTACGGAAATTGAATCGGCGATAGAGAATGAAGATTTTGAAAGTTTAAAAAAAGAACTGGACAAAGCCTCATCTGCAAAAAGAAATTTATAATTCCAAATTGTTGATTATTCTGTCTACAATTACTTCCGGTTTGTTCCTGATATCAATGGTCAAGACATTGCCGGGTTCTTCAAGAGTAGCAAGCTGACTGTCGAGCAAATCAGCGCCTGCATAATGCCCTTTTCTTTCTGATAGTCTTTTTTCCAGGATTTGCCTGTCTCCTTTCAGGTAAATATAAACAATTCCTTTATTTGGTAGGCTGAGAAAATCCCGGTAGGACTTTTTAAGAGCGGAACAGGCAATAACTACATTGTCTTCTTTATTTATAACCCGGTCTCTTATATCTCTGAGCCACTGCTCTCTGTCATTATCAGTGAGACCGATGCCTTTTTGCATTTTCTCAATGCTTTCTTTCGAATGAAAATCATCGGCATCGTAGAACTTGTAGCCACTCCTGTCGGCTAGTATTTTACCCACAGTAGTTTTGCCGGAGCCAGATACGCCCATTATTATTAGAATCATTTTTAGGCTATTGATTAATATTGTTAATTTTTCAAACTAGCCGATGCCGCATTTGCAGGCGGTGATAAACAAGGCTATCAGTAAAACAGAAGCAACCGTTAAGAAATTACGCATTTTAGACCTCGGTAATTAAATTTAGATAAAAGTAATAAACTTACTACCCCAATTGGCAGCTGCAAGCTGCAACCAGCAAAGCTGTGAATAAAATTGAAGCTACAGTTAAATAATAGCGCATTTTTTGACCTCGTTAATAATTTTTATTAAGTTCCAAACCCACTGATTATAAATATTATCATCAATACGCGGTGATAACCACACTGATTTTGAAAATAATATCAATAAATACCAAATTATACGGTAATATCCAGACCGATATAAGACTTACTATAAAATAATAGATACACTGAGATATTTCTGACTATAATGGTTAACTCCGGTTTCACTTCTTCTTAACACATTCTTAACATTGCTGGTGTTTACTCCTTCATCAATAAGAAATTAAAGGAGGTAGTACAATGTTTAAAGGTGTATTAACATCTAATCTATTTAGAAGCGGCGTAGCAGCGCTAGTTGTCGCATTAGTTGCGGGCATTGCAACCGCTCAGGAAGTAAAAGTAGACCCAGGCATACCAGCTTATACAAAAACAAGCGGTGTTTCCGGAAATATCAACAGCGTAGGATCTGACACAATGAACAACCTGATGGCTCTATGGTGCGAAGGATTCGCAAAAGAGTATCCAAACGTAAAATGTCAGATTGAAGGTAAAGGCTCAAGTACAGCTCCTCCGGCTCTAATCGAGGGTACAGCTCAATTCGGACCAATGTCACGTCCTATGAAAAGTAAAGAAGTTGATGAATTTGAGAAGGCATTCGGATATAAACCAATGGAGGTACCAACTTCTATCGACACCTTGGCTATATTTGTAAACAAAGACAATCCTATAGAGTGTCTAACAATTGAGCAGGTAGACGCGATCTTCTCCAAAAACAGAACTTGCGGAAGCTCTGAAGATATCGCTACATGGGGACAGCTCGGGCTTGAAGGCGACTGGGCGAATGTGCCTATTAGTATATACGGCAGAAACTCGGCTTCAGGAACTTATGGATACTTTAAAAAGCATGCGCTTTGCAAAGGTGACTACAAAGATTCTGTTAAAGAACAACCAGGATCAGCTTCAGTTGTTCAGGGAATAACAGAAGATAAGGGCGCAATCGGCTACAGTGGTATCGGATATATCACTTCAGGCGTAAAAGCAATTGAACTTGCTCCAAAAGGAACAACTGAATGTGCAGCTCCTAATCTTGATAATATTATAAGCAATAAATATCCGCTCGGCAGATATCTATATCTTTACGTAAACAAAAAACCTAACGAAGTACTTGATCCACTCCGTTTAGAGTTTTTGAAATACGTATTAAGCAAGCAGGGGCAGGAAGTTGTGGTTAAAGACGGTTATCTACCACTACCCGCGTCAGTTGACGAAAAGGTAACAATGGAAGTAAGTGCTAACTAATCAGCTGATATTAAAATAGATAACACATTCTAATTATTGCGAGTTTTAAATGACTGCTCAAACGAGATTAAAGAAAAAAGATAGACAACAAGCTTCCTCCGGAGTACGAAGGAGGAAGCTTGTTGATTTTATTGCAACAAGTATTGTCACCACTGGCGGCGTTGCTGTAATACTCAGCATCCTTGCGATACTTGTATTTATCGGAATAGAAACTATTCCCCTATTCCAAAGTGTCAAATCTGAGCTTGCAAGTTCATTTATTTTAAGGGAGTCTCCTGATCTCGCTTCTTATTCCTTGGAAACAACAGATGACAAAACTTTCCCTTTTCTAGCCACAGGTCTTGAGGAGTACCGTGAGATCGGTTTTGTGGTAACAAATGACGGACTTGTGACGTTTCTTTCTCTTAAAGACGGCAAAACCATTAAGCAGGTACCTCTGACAGAGTTGGGTGAAAGTAAGATCACTTCCAGCTTTGTATCAGTAAACAATAAAATATATAGCTTCGGAACTAATGATGGTTTTATACTTCCGGTGCAAACCGAATATAAGATCAACTTTGTTGGCGAAAGCAGAAATATTACTCCCCAAATAAAACAGGGGGATTCGTTTAAAATCAGCAATAGCTCACTCGATATCATAGCTTATGAAGAATCAGTCGATGGTTCTGGATCGGCTGCCGCAGCTTATACATCTTCAGGCGAACTTATTTTCTCCGCACTTGTTGAGTCAGACGACTTATTTGCTTTAAGTGATGAACCTGAGCAATTAGCGCATGATCTGTCAGAGAAACTTAACGGATATACCGTTACAACTATTGAACTGGACAGGTCTTTGGAAAATCTTTTTGTTGGTACCGATAATGGAAAGATCTTCCATTGGGATGTTAGTGATAAGAAGAATCCTGAGTTTCTCCGCGCAATCGATGCTACTACGAGTTCTGATATTGCCATTACATCACTTGCATTTCTATTGGGTGACCGTTCACTTCTTGTTGGAGATGCTGCGGGTAATGTATCGGTTTGGTTTGAAGTCTCTGATAGTTCTTCTCCTACAGGGGACGTACTTACAAGAATACACCAACTCGATCCACTTGAGCTGCCCGTAACTCAAATTACCGCTTCTGCAAGGGACAGAGGGTTTATAGCCGCTGATGCCGGGGGAAATATAAATCTCTATCATGCAACTTCAGGCCAGTTGTTAAAACAACTGAAAACTGACGGCGCAGCAGTTAAGCAACTGTCTTTCGCTCCCAAATCTAATGGAATAATTGCAATTGACAGTAAGGGAAAAATGTACGACTGGTATCTGGACAACCCTCACCCGGAGACAAACTTTAAAACTTTGTTCGGAAAAATATGGTACGAAGGCTATCAGAAACCAGAATACGTCTGGCAGTCAACAGGTGGTACGGATGAATTCGAACCTAAGCTAAGTTTGACGCCTCTTGCTTTCGGCACCTTAAAAGGGGCGCTATATGCTCTATTGTTCGCAATTCCAATATCCATATTCGGAGCAATATGCGTTTCCCAATTTATGCATCCTTCTCTTAGAAATACAATAAAACCGATTATTGAAATCATGGCCGCTCTGCCTAGCGTAGTATTGGGATTTCTGGCAGGGCTCTGGCTTGCGCCTATAATAGAAAAAATAATTCCGGCAGTATTTACAATTCCTGTGGTACTGACGTTATTCACTCTTATAACGGTTGCAATCTGGCACTATGTGCCAAGAAGCATAAAAGGCAGGTTTAAGGTTGGAACTGAGTTGTTCATTCTTATACCTGTAATTCTCTTAGGGATATTGGTATCACTTTGGTTAAACCACCCCATAGAAAGCGCACTTTTTGGAGGTAGTTACAAAGAGTGGTTCTATAGCGTTTTAGGCCTGCAATACGATCAGAGAAACTCTCTTATTGTGGGATTTGCGATGGGATTTGCCGTTATTCCCATCATATTCACTATTTCTGAGGACGCGTTGTCAAGCGTGCCAAAGCATCTTACTGCAGGCTCACTTGCTCTTGGTGCAAATCGCTGGCAAACAGCAATAAGAGTAGTACTCCCGACTGCGAGCCCGGGAATATTTTCTGCTGTAATGATCGGGCTTGGAAGAGCAATCGGTGAAACCATGATTGTTCTTATGGCAACCGGAAATACTCCTATTATGGACTGGAGTCTCTTTAACGGGTTCAGGGCTCTTTCAGCCAATATAGCTGTTGAAATACCCGAAGCCCCTCACGGTGGAACATTGTATAGAGTTTTATTCCTGGCCGCATTGCTGCTGTTCTTCTTCACGTTCTTTATTAACACTGCGGCTGAGATTGTAAGACAAAGATTAAGGAAAAAATACGGACAACTATAATGAATAAATTCTGGAAAAGCGGAGATCCTTTTGTCTGGCTAACAGGTGTGGCGCTTATGTTTAGCCTTCTTATGATTGCCGGACTTCTATGGCTTATAATGGCCAAGGGCTTAGGATTCTTCTGGCCTACAGGAGTGACTGAATTTGAGCTTAACAACGGCACCAAGGTCATGGGTGAAATAACAGCCCACGAACAGATTAAAGGTATTAGCGGTAAATCTGATACCGAAGAAGCCAAATACAGGACTCAGCTCAAAATAGGCAACAGAGATATTTATGGTCTTGATTTCAGATGGATAGATGATGATGACATAGAATCTGATTCAATGCCTAAATACGCCGTCGTAATGGAAAGAAGGGAGTGGGGAAACTTCTACGGTTTCATAAAAGAAATAACCGATAATGGTGTTGCCGTTTGCCAGGGCAATGAAGAGTGCTGGCCTGTACTTGATGAAAATATCCCGATTTATGCCGGAATAGCCAAAGAAATCAGAAAAATAGAAAAAGGCGATATAGGCGGCATAAACAGGCAGATTGAGAACTACAGACTAAAAATCAGGGGCGTTGAACTTGAAGGCGGAGATCAAAGCAAGATAAAGGACTATGAAGAAAAGATTTCTCTTGAAGAAGCAAAATATAAGGAAAAGGAAAAGGAATTAGAAGTCCTCTATAACGAATTTAATAAAGAAAAGATAGTAATGCTTTCGGTAGACGGTAGAGAGAAGGAAATGGCTCTTGGAAACGTCGTTCTCGCATTCAGGCCTAATTCGATGAGCTGGATTCAAAAAGCCGGGCTCTACTTCCACAGGATGTGGGTGTTTGTATCCGATGATCCAAGAGAGGCAAATACTGAAGGCGGAGTATTCCCCGCTATATTCGGAACCATCATGATGGTATTAATAATGAGCATTGTTGTGCTACCCTTCGGAGTCCTTGCCGCATTATATCTGCGAGAGTATGCAAAACAGGGAACTATGGTAAGAATTGTCAGAATATGTGTTAACAATCTTGCCGGTGTGCCATCTATTGTTTTTGGAGTATTCGCTGTAGGATTTTTCATATACGGTATAGGAGCTTCAATTGACAGTTTTTTCTTTGCGGAATCGCTCCCTAATCCAACATTTGGAACGGGCGGGATTCTATGGGCATCTCTCACACTTGCCCTTTTGACAGTACCTGTGGTGATAGTCGCGACAGAAGAGGGCTTGGCCGCTGTATCTAAAGAAATACGGCACGGTTCTCTCGCGCTTGGAGCTACCAAATTTGAAACCACTTGGAAAATTGTTATTCCAAGCGCAATGCCCGCTATTCTAACCGGGCTGATACTTGCAATTGCGAGGGCAACAGGAGAAGTGGCGCCGCTTATGATAACCGGAGTTGTAAAACTAGCACCACAGCTTCCTGTAGACGGATACTTCCCATATGTTCATCTTGAGAGAAAATTTATGCACCTTGGATTTCATATATATGACGTAGGTTTTCAGTCGCCAAACGTAGAAGCCGCTAAGCCTATGGTATTTACTACTGCTCTTCTTTTGATATTAATTGTGATTGTATTGAATTTGACAGCGATAATTATTAGAAACCGTCTGAAGAAGAAATACACTACGTCCGCAGTTTAATAAATGTTATTATTTATATCGAATGCGGAACATTTTTGGAGGTCGGAAATAAAGTGGGCACACAGAATGTAAAACAAATAAGGGAAATGGAAATGGAAAAGAAAATAGAGTCTGATATTACAGAAAGCATCGACAATAAAAAAGCTCCATATGCCAAATTCGAAGTTCCGGATCCGGTTGTTGAAGTCAATGACTTAAATTTATATTACGGCTCCAAGCAGGCTTTAAAAAATATCTATATGGATATTCCCAAAAATAAGGCCACAGCCTTTATAGGACCTTCGGGGTGTGGTAAATCTACACTGCTCCGTTGCTTTAACAGGCTAAACGACTTGGTGGACAGCTGTAAAGTCGAAGGTGAAATTTTGATCGATGGAGAAGATATTCAAGATCCCGCAATAGACATTACCGAGCTTAGAAAAAATGTAGGCATGGTGTTTCAGAAATCAAACCCTTTCCCAAAGTCAATTTACGAGAATGTGGCTTACGGGGCAAGGATTGCGGGTGAAAACAAAAAGTCTGTGCTTGACGGCCTTGTAGAGAAAAGCCTTAAGGGAGCCGCGCTCTGGGATGAAGTATGCGACAGGCTGGATGAAAGCGCCCTTGGGATGTCAGGCGGGCAGATGCAGAGATTATGTATAGCAAGAGCAATAGCCGTTGAGCCCGAAGTTCTTTTAATGGATGAGCCGTGCTCCGCTCTTGATCCTATTGCCACCGGAAAGATCGAGGACCTTATCACACAGCTAAAAGAAACCTATACTATTGTAATCGTTACCCATAATATGCAGCAGGCGTCCCGTGTTTCCGACTACACAGCTTTTATGTATCTTGGCGAGCTTATAGAATATGACAATACGGAAACCATATTTCTTAATCCTGCCAAGAAGCAGACAGAAGATTATGTTTCAGGAAAGTTTGGATAATATAAAGTGAAAACATATGGCAGATACAACAAAAAAGAAAGTTTTGTTTTTATGCACTCACAACTCAGCGCGCTCTCAAATGGCTGAAGGACTCTTGAAGAATATCTACGGTGACAAGTTTGACGTTTACAGCGCGGGAACCGAGCCGTCCAGGGTGAACCCCTTTGCTATCGAGGCTATGAAAGAAATGGGAATTGATATATCAGAGAATACATCAAAAAATATGGAATGTTTTGTAGGAACAGATTTTGATTACGCTGTCACCGTTTGCGATAATGCCAGAGAATCCTGTCCTGCTTTCCCTGGCGCCAGGAATAATATTCATAAAGCATTTAGGGACCCTTCTCAATTTAGGGGAAAAGATGAAGAAATACTGAGCGGCTTTAGAGAAGTAAGAGATGAGATCAAATCATGGCTCGAAGCTGAATTCCATGATAATTGATGATTTTTATAAGACTAAGTGAAATGCATTGAGGAGAGATTAAGTGATCAGACTCGAAGAAGAAATCAATAAATTAAAAAAAATGCTATTTGAAATGGCGACATCCGTTGAAGAAATGATTGCGAAGAGCGTAAAAGCGCTTGAAGAAAACAACATGATTCTTGCTGAAGAAGTGATTAAAAGCGATCAGAACGTAAACCAGATGGAAGTCGACATTGATAACCAGTGCATAAGGATTCTCGCTCTTTACCATCCTGAAGCCGAGGATCTCAGAACCGTCACGATGATCATGAAAATAAATAATGATCTGGAAAGAATCGGCGACCATGCTGTAAATATTGCAGAGATGACACAATACCTGGCTGACAAACCGCCGGTAAAACCATTGATTGATATTCCAAAAATGGCTGACAAAGCAATTGAAATGCTACAGGAAAGCCTCGATTCCTTTGTTAATAAAGACGCTGAACTAGCTGTTGAAGTTTGTAAGAAAGATGATGAAGTAGACGCGCTGGAACCACAAATTGTAAGAGAACTTATAACTTATATGATTTCAGACCCGCAGACTATTGACAGGGCTCTCACTTTAATCTTGATTGCTCGGGGGCTTGAGAGGGTTGCCGATCTTGCAACAAACATCGCTGAAGATACCTACTATATCTCTAGTGGAAAAATCTTAAAGCATCACCATACTCATGTACGTGAAAACTGATATTTTAAAACCGTTCTACAATATTTAACGCATCCAAAAAAGTTACGGTTTCACATCCCACAGAGATCTATTTAGTAATTGATTATCCTTTGTGCTTGAAAACACAGTGCATACGGATAAACTCTTGCCTTTGGGAATGAAGAAATTATGCAGCTAAAAGAACTATATTCGCTGGGAAAAGAAAACCTTAGACAAAATGCAATAGAGTCCCCAGACTTGGAAGCGTATCTCTTACTTTCAGAATCGGAAGTTGTAAGCGCTTTCTCTGATATATATACCAACCCTGAAAAAGAAGTTGATCAGAATTCATATAAAAAATTTCAGGACTTGGTGGAGAGAAGGTTAAACAGAGAACCGATATCATATATAACCGGGGAGAAGGAGTTTTACTCCCGATCTTACAAGGTAAATTCAGGAGTTCTGATACCAAGACCCGAGACTGAATTATTGGTAGATGAAGCTCTTTTGCTGGCCAATCAAGAAGATTCCCCGCAAATTCTGGATATGGGGACTGGAAGCGGATGTATTTCCGTTACACTGGCTTATTTGTGTGGTAATGCAAAAATAGTTGCTACAGACATTTCCCTAAAAGCACTTAAACTGGCTAAAGAAAATATTACCAGACATGAAAAGCAAGATAACATTTCTTTGTTGGGTGGAGATTTATTAGCATTTTTTAAAGACAGATCTTTTGATATAGTTATTTCAAATCCGCCTTATATTTCAGAATCCGAAATAAAAATGCTGGAGCCCGATGTTAGAGACTATGAACCAATGGTAGCGCTTTCAGCGGGAGAGGACGGATTAAAATATATAAAAAAAATTATTTCAGGTTCAAAAAGGATTTTAAAAAATGATGGATGGTGTGTTCTTGAGATTGGACAGGGACAAGCGGATAAAGTTACGAACCTTTTTTTAGAAAGCGGATTTACAGAAGTATGCACAAAAAAGGACCTAAACGGCATAGATAGAGTGATAAGGGCAAAATGGAAAAAATAATTGTAGAAGGCGGAAAAAGATTAGAGGGTGAAGTTACTGTAAGCGGCGCCAAGAATGCGGTGCTGCCGCTTATGGCAGCGTGTATTATTGCCGAGGGCAAAAACACGATAACCAATGTTCCCGATCTGGCAGATGTTAGAACCATGGTCAAGCTCCTTGAGATTCTGGGAGCGGAAGTGGATTTTAAAAATGGGACATTAGTTATCGATTCAACCAATATGGACACCTGGGAGGCGCCTTACGACCTTGTGAAAACAATGAGAGCTTCCGTTTTAGTGCTCGGACCGCTCACAGCCAGATTCGGACGCTCACGGGTGTCGCTGCCCGGAGGGTGCGCAATCGGGGAACGCCCTATTGATCAGCACCTAAAAGGGCTTTCTATCCTGGGAGCAGAAATAGAAATAGAAGAGGGATATGTTGATACTATCGCTAAAAAGTTAAGAGGCGGCGTGATTCCGTTTGATGTATCCACAGTTACAGGGACAGAAAATCTCATACTTTCAGCAGTGCTGGCTGAGGGTGAAACCGTAATATT
>Ga0055475_10000027_pt1 | contig 15215 bp, 12 predicted proteins | sample Muzzi_CordB_D2_FD_57681 | JGI IMG/M metagenome (GOLD analysis project Ga0055475, IMG submission 57681) | Wetland microbial communities from San Francisco Bay, California, USA, that impact long-term carbon sequestration - Muzzi_CordB_D2 | ecosystem: Environmental > Aquatic > Marine > Wetlands ... | reverse complement strand
AAAACCACGAACGCGGTCCCGGCCTGGTGCGGCGAAGGGGCGATCATGGGCACCCACGCACCCGCGGCGACACCGCGTGCGTTTTCGTCGATGCGCGCCCAGTGTTCACCGCCGTCACGGGTGACGTGCACGCGTCCGTCATCGGATCCGACCCAGAGAACGCCGCGTTCGAGTGCGCTCGGCGCGATGCTGACGATGGTGGTGTAGTTTTCCGCCGCCGTCACGTCGGCCGTCAGGCCGCCGCTCTCATTGAAGGTCTGCATCTTGGGGTCGTTGCTGGTCAAATCGGCGCTGATCGTCTCCCAGGTCAGACCCCGGTCGCGTGAACGGTGCACGAACTGGCTGCCGAAATAGATGGTCCCGGCGTCGAACGGGTCGATGGCGAGTGCGGCGTTCCAGTTGAAGCGCAACTTGACGTCCGCGGGAGGGGCGGGCACGATCAGGCGCTGCTCAGCGGTGTCGAGGTTCCAGCGGAACAGCGCGCCGCCCTGCGACATGGCGTAACCGCTGCGCGAAGTCGCGGGATCGGGCCGCGCATCGAAACCGTCCCCGAAACCCACTTCCTGCCAGTGGGCGTTGCGTATGCCGGCGTTCTCCCAGACCTCGGCGGGGCCGCGCCAGGAACCGTTATCCTGCAGACCGCCGAAGACGTGGTACGGCTGGTCGTTGTCGACCGCGATATGGTAAAACTGAGCCAGCGGCAGATTGCGCACGAAGCGGAAGGTCGCGCCCTTGTCGTGGCTGATGGCCAAGCCCCCATCGTTGCCGAAGATCAGTTCATCGGGGTCGTTCGGATTGATCCAGTAGGCGTGGTTGTCGATGTGTATCGTGTTGCCCGGCGCGCAGCAGTTTATGACCGGGTTGTAGGCAAATGTCTTGCCGCCGTCGATGGAGACACGCACGCGGCTGCCGATGTTGTACACGATGTCTTCGTTTTGCGGGTCGACGGCCAACTCCGTGTAATAGAACGGCCGGTCTGCAACGTTGTATTCCTGGTTGACGGCTGTCCAGCTTTCGCCGCCGTCATCCGTGCGCAACAGCGCGCTCTTTTCCGCCTCGACCAGTGCGTATACCCGCTCCGGGTTCGATCGCGATACCGCGAAGACCATACGTCCCAGTTCACCGGCAGGGAGGCCGTCTTCCTGTGTCCTGTGCTGCCAGCTCTCGCCGCCGTCCTTGCTGATATACATGCCGGAACCCGGTCCGCCGGATTCGAAGTAATAAGGCCAGCGCCGGAACTGCCACATCGCGGCATACAGTTTGTTGGGGTTTGCCGGGTCGACCTTGACGTCGGTGGCGCCGGTCGAATCGTCGACATAGAGGATTTTTTTCCAGGTCTTGCCGCCATCGACGGTCTTGAAAACCCCGCGCTCCTCGTTCGGGCCCCATAGCTTGCCCATGGCGGCCACGTAAACGGTATCCGGGTCGTCCGGGTCCAGGGCGATCCTGTTGATGCGCTCACTGCCGGCCAGGCCCATAGCCTGCCAGGTCCGGCCGCCGTCAACGCTCCTGAATATGCCGCCGCCGACAGAGGTGGAGTTGCGGACATTGCCTTCACCCGTTCCGACCCAGATGACGTCCGGGTTGGATTGGTTGATCGCAACGGCCCCGATGGAGGCGAACGGCTGATCGTCGAACACCGGTTTCCAGGTCAGACCGCCGTTGGCGGAAATCCAGACGCCCCCCGTGGATGCTCCGACCACCAGGCGATTGGGGTCGGAGGCCACGGCGTCGATCGCCGCGATACGCCCGCTCATCGCGGCCGGGCCGATGGCGCGGGCCTTGAGTCCAGCCAGCAGACTGCTGTCAAGACCCGCCCACGCGGGGCTGCAAACCAGACCCAGCAACAGTGTCAGCGGGGTCAGGAGGGAAGAGATACCAGGCCGTCCGTTCGTCGTATTTTGCATGTTCCAGTGTTCCGGTAGAGATTCAACCGGCCTAGGGTCTTCGTTGCAACCGGTTTTGTCAAATGTCTTTGGTCATGCATGGCGCGGCGCGGCACCGGGCGTGTCGACGGGCTAGCTTCCGCTTCGAAGGTAGTCGAGCATGGTCCGAGCATCGCTGACGACAAACGGATCTTCCGGGCAGTCGTCCCGCTTGCCGTCCTCGCTGAACATTTTCAGGACTTGACCGTCCTCGACATACATGGAATAGCGCCAGGAGCGCATGCCGAAACCCAGGTTGTCCTTACGGACCAGCATGCCCATCAGGCGCGTGAAGTCCCCGCTGCCGTCCGGCAGCAGCTTCACCTTCTCGATACCGAGGTGACAGCCCCACTGGAACATCGTGAACGCGTCGTTCACGCTCAGGCAGTAAACCTCGTCGACACCGGCGTCGCGGAAGTCCTGGTAAAGCGCCTCGAATCCGGGCAGGTGGGTGCTCGAGCAGGTTGGCGTAAAGGCACCGGGAAGTGCGAACAGCACGATTTTTCTGCCGCCGAACACTTCCTCCGAAGTGAGGTCCTGCCAGCGAAAGGGGTTGTCGCCCGCGATCGCAGTGTCGCGTACGCGGGTCCTGAAAGTTACGTTGGGTACACGTGGGTGCATATGAAGTCTCCTTTGTGGGTACGGTTTTCAAAAACAGCAATGTCAACCTGGGTCATTATCAAGCCGGTCTAGTAATATGTAAAATCAATTATAAATATCCTTGTAATAGATAATGCATATTGAAATTCAAGCCTGCGGCCGGTCCGTTGCAAGCGGTGTGCACTTGTCTGTAGTATCCGCCCGTGATGAGCCCGCCAAACGCACAAGATACCGCCCGCGGCGCACCGTCGACGGAAATACCCGCGTCCGGTCAGCCGCTGGTCGATCTGCACCGGCACCTCGACGGCAGTATCCGTTTGCAAACGATCCTGGAACTGGCCGCGGAGCATGGCATCGCCTTGCCCGCAAACGACGTCGAGGGGCTCAAACCGTGGGTGCACGTCGACGAGCGTGCACCCGGCCTGATGGCCTTTATCGCCCGCTTCAAATACCTGGTCGAAGTCCTGGTCGACACGCGGGCGTGCCGTCGTGTCGCTTACGAGAGCGTGCTCGATGCCGGCGAAGAGGGCATCGACTACGTCGAATTACGCTTCAGTCCCTGGTTCATGGCCGAGCGGCACGCACTCGAACCGCAGGCGGTCGTCGAAGCCTGCCTGGACGGGATACGCGCGGGTGAGCGGGACAGCGGTGTGCGAGCCAACGCAATCGGTATATTGAGCCGCACATACGGCGTTGCGGCCTGCAGGCGCGAACTGGATGCGATCCTCGCTTGTCGGGACGGTTTCGTCGCGCTGGACCTGGCCGGCGACGAAAGCGGGTTCCCGGCCGCTTTGTTCAAATCCCATTTTCAACGGTCGCGCGACGCCGGTTTGCATGTCACCGTTCATGCGGGCGAGGCGGAAGGGCCGGCGAGCGTCTGGTCCGCCATCAGGGACCTGGGCGCCGAGCGGATCGGCCATGGGTTTCGCTCCATCGAGGACCCCGCCCTGGTCGACTACCTGGCCGGGCACGGCATCGGCCTGGAGTGTTGCCCGACGTCCAACCTGCATATCTCCGCGGTGGAGTCCTACGCTGCCCATCCCATCGCGCGGCTGGCCGCGCGCGGGGTCAAGTTCTGCCTGAACACCGATGACCCCGGTATCAGCGCAATCGATATCAGGCATGAATACCAGGTGGCGGCCGCGGCCGCGGGTCTGACGGCCGACATGGTCCTGCGCTCACAGCGGTACGGGCTGGAAATGGCTTTTCTGGACCCGGGCGAAAAGAAGCGTCTGCGTCGGGCCGCCAGGGCCAGGGCTGCTGCCGGCTGCGCCGGCGAAGACTGACGTGCGGCTCAGACCGGGGGGCGGGCGAACAATACCCAGAGACCCCACGCGCACAGGACCCCGCCCATGAGCCGTGCGACCCGCCGGTTGCCGGGCAGGGCCTTCTCGATCCACACGTAGAGCGCGAGACCGGTAATCCAGAACAGGTTCATGACACCGCCGAAAAACAACAGGCCCATCAGGAACCAGCAGCAGCCCAGGCAATAGGCGCCGTGCCGCAGACCCATCGTCAATGCGCCGCCGCCGCCCGCGCGGCGGTAGCGGGTCAGGAATTCGGCGGGTGAGGCGCAGTGCCGCAGGCAGGCGTGTTTCCAGGGGCTGAACTGCCACAGACCGGCGATCAGCAGCAAGCTGCCGTTGATGACCCGGTTCTGACCCACCAGTAGTTGGTTGATCAGCCCCTTTTGCTGCATCCACCATTGCGCGGTCACCGCCAGCGCGCTGAAGCCGCCCCACGCCAGCAGGTAGCCGGCCGTGAATGCACCGGTGGGGCCGAACGGCGGCCGCGAGGCCCTTGACCTGCGGTTCAGCGCGGCAGCCAAAAGGATGGCGGGCGCCGCGCTCGGCAACATCATCGCCACCATCATGATCCACCACATGAAAAACATCAGCGCGCCGTAAGCCGCGGTCCACCGCGGCGGGTCGGTCATGGCCATGGCCATGCGGCCGTGGCGGGTCATTTCGAACGCGGTCATGTCCATGCCGGCACCGGCCAGTACCCAGGCCCACGCGAGCAGGCTGACCGCGACCAGCGAAGCAGCCACGACCAGGCGGTCGCGGCGGATGATATCTTCGAGTGCCGGGTTCACGGCGCCGCTGAATCGGCTTTTGCAGTATGCCGGCGTTTTGGAGAACCGCAACCCACCGGAATTTACGCGGATTGGCGGGTTCTGTGCGCGGGACCCTCGTGACTGTGATCGATCATGCAAAACTGGGCGTAGGTATTGGCGAATTCCAGTTTGATCGGACCGTCCGCGCGGGTAACGCCGTTGCCGATTTCCGCGGTGTGGAATTCGATGCCGTCCGGGCATTGAATACGCACGCGGTGCTCGCCGCCGTCAAAGGAATTCCTGATGGGCTCGCCCGTCGAATCGACCACGTCCTCGATCGAGAGCCGGGCCTTGCGTGTTTCCATGTCCGTCGTAAAGCGGATGGGTCTGACCAAGGTCTCGTGCACGGTGTCCGACATCGCGTGGAAGACCCACCAGTGATTGCTCGCCTCCTCGCAGTGCTGACCGGTCAGTATCTGTTCCAGCGCATCCCGTTGCGCGGCGCTGGCGCCGCTGTCGATGACGATCTGCATCTCTCCCCTGCCTTCGAATACCGGCCCCGGCCAGGCGTAGAGTACGGCCGCCTTGGTGCCGCCCAGGTCGATGTCGCCGAAGTGACCCTGGTTGACGACGAAGCCTTCGACGGCTGCGCAGAAACCCTGGTTTGGTAAGCCCTCAAACTGGCAAGGGCAGGCGTGGTCGCAGTTACAGGAACTGTAACTCTCTCCCTGGATTCGCCATTCGATCATGCTCCGGACCTTTTTCTCTCGGCGCCGCCCAATCGGCGCTTTCAGGCCTAAGTATAGGCCAGGGTGCGGTTTTTGCCATCGGTCGCCCGGTTCGCCAGGCGGCTTCAGCCCGCCCGCAGCACGCTGAGTGGTGCGTGCGCCAGGACGCTGCGCGTGGCCAGCAAGCCGCTGCTGCCGACGATCAGGAGACCGAGCAGCGGTCCGCTCAGCCAGATAGCGGGATTGAAGTGATAGGGCAGTTCATAGACGTTGACCGCCAGGTGCCAGGCAGCCAGGCCGGCGCCGCTGGAGGCGAGCAGGCCGGCCAACAGGCCTATGGCCATGTATTCCGCGGCAATGCCGGCGAAGACACGTCTGCGCGAGGCTCCGAGGGTCCTCAGGATCGCGCTTTCGAAGCGGCGTTCATCACGGCTGGATTGCAAGGCCGCCCATAACACCGCGAGACCCGCGAGGAGCGTGAACAGGAATACCGTTTCGACCGCGAGGGCCGCCTTGTCCATGACGTCGCGCACCTGTGACAGGATTGCATCGAGGTCGATGACGGTGACACTGGGAAAGGTCCGCATCAGGTCGACGGTTTTGCGCGCCTCGCCGGGTGCGAGATAAATACTGCTGATATAGGTCGCCGGAAAGCCTTCGAGGCTCGCGGGTGAGAATTCGATGAAGAAATTGGGCGCGAAGGTATCCCATTCCACGGTCCTGAAGCTCGTAACGGCGGCACTGACGGCTTCACCGGCGATATCGAAGCTGATCCTGTCGCCGAGACGGACACCGAGTTCGCGGCCAAAGCCTTCCTCGATCGATATCTCGCGTTCCGTCGTGCCTGGCTGCCACCACCGGCCCGCGGTCACGCGGTTGCCGGCCGGCAGTTCATTGGCAAAACTGAGGTTGGCTTCCCGTTTTGCCCAGCGTTCCCCCCGGGGGTCTTCGAAGGTCATTTGCTCGACGTCACGACCATTGATCGCTGTCATGCGTGCTCGAACCAGCGGTACGAAGTGTGGTTCCGGAAGCCCGTTGGCGATGAAAAACCGGCGTATGCCGGGTACTTCGGACGGCTGAATATTGATCATGAATTGATTGGGTGTGTCGGCGGGCAGGCTGGCGCGCCAGCTCTCCATCAGGTCATTCCTGACCAGTGTCAGCAGGATCAGCACCATCAGCCCCAGCCCGAACGCCACGACCTGTACGATACTCTCGCGCCCGCGGCGGCTGAGGTTGGCCAGCCCGTAACGCCAGGACACGCCGACAACGCCCCTGAAGCCAGCGCTCAGCCTGACCAGCAGCAGACCGGCCAGACCCAGAACGACCAGCATCACCGCCATGCCGGCGGCCAGACTGGCCACCAGCCCGAAGTCCCCGAGCAGCCACTGCAAAAGCATTATGACCGCCCCGGCGCCGGCCAGGTAACCGATGCCGTAGCGGAGCGGGGGTGGCCCGGTGTCCTGTCTCAAAACCCGCAGGACGGGTGTCTTGCACATCTGCACCAGGTCCGGCAGGGCGAAGCCGAAAACGATGAGGACGGCGGTCACGAACCCCAGCAGCACCGGTGCGAACCCGGGCGCCGGCAAGGCCTGCGCGAGCAGGTCGCGTACGATGTAGGCCAGCAACTGCTGGGCGCCGTAACCCAGGATCACGCCGGTTACGGCCCCCAGCAACGTCAGCATGAGCAATTGCGCGAGGTTCAGCCTTAGGATCAGCCTCTGGCTGCTGCCGAGACATTTGAGTAAGGCGACCCGATCATGGTGACGTATGGAATAGCGTCGCGCCGTCATGGCAACGGCAATCGCAGCCAGAAGTACGCTGATTATCGAAGCGAGGTTCAAAAAGCGGCCCGCGCGCTCCATCGCGGACCGTATCTGCGGGTTGGTGTCCTCGATATCGCTGAGCTGTTCACCGGCGGCCAGCCGTGCTCGCAGCATGGGTTTGAATGTCCGCACCGCGGTGCGGGTGCCGGCGAACAACTGCCGGTAACTGACGCGGCTGCCGGGTTGCACCAGGCCGGTTTTCGCGAGATCGGCGGCGTTGATCAGGAGCGTCGGGGCGAGATCGACAAAACGCCATCCTTCGTCCGGGCTGGAAGTCAGCACGCGGGCAATTCCCAGGCGGGCGCCGCCCAGTGTGATCTCCGAGCCGGTGTCTGCATCGAGACGGGCCAGCAGACGTGGGCTGGCCCAGGCTTGTCCCGGAACAGGGACCGCTGCGGTTACCGCCGGTGTGCCGAACAGGCGGCCGGCGGTTTTCAGGTGTCCGCGCAACGGGTAGGCGTCTGACACGGCGCGCACCGCCGCCAGTGTATTGCGCTGACCGGCGAACACGACACTGGGCAGCGACACCATCGTCGCGGTTTTCAGCCCCGCTTGGCGCGCCATGTCCAGGTAGGCTCCGGGCAGCGGTTGGCTGGAGCCCAGCCTCAGGTCCGCGGCCAGCGATTCCGCCGCCCTCAGTTTAACGGCGTGACCGATGCGGTCCGTCAGAAAGGCGACGCCCGTCATGGCCGTGACCGCGATGGTGAGGGCGGCCCATAACACGGCCAATTCGCCGGATTTCCAGTCACGTTGCAGCAAACGCCAGGCCAGCGGCAGTGTCTTCATGCGTTGTCGCCCCGCACGCGGTCATCGCGCCGCAAACGGCCGCCATCCAGGGTGATGACCCGTTCACAGCGCTGGGCGATACGCAGGTCGTGGCTGACCAGCACCAGCGTCGTGCGAAACTCGCGGTTCATTTCAAAGAGGATGTCGATCACCGTTTCACCGGTGCGCTGGTCGAGGTTCCCGGTCGGTTCGTCCGCGAACAGCACGGTGGGCCGGGTGACGAAAGCCCGTGCGATCGCCACGCGCTGTTTCTCACCGCCGGACAATTGCCGGGGATAGTGGCCGGCGCGGGCCTCCAGGCCGACGTGCCGCAACGCGTCGAGCGCGGCCTTGCGCGGCTGTTCGTGATCCGACAGTTCGAGCGGCAGCATGACGTTCTCCAGCGCGGTCAGGGCCGGAATGAGGTGAAACGACTGAAAGACAAAGCCCACCTCATTGGCCCGCAATGCCGCACGGCCGTTTTCGTCCAGCGCCGTCAGCTCGTGCCGGCCGAGCCAGACCCGGCCCGCGGAGGGCAGATCGAGGCCGGCGAGCAGGCCGAGCAGGGTGGATTTTCCGGCTCCGGATGCACCGGTAATGGCAATGCTTTCGCCGCGACTGACTTGCAGGCTCACCTGGTCTAATATGGTCAGGGTGCCGCCGGGACCGGTGACGGTCTTGCTGAGATTCTCGGCCTTGAGTGCGTATTCATCACAGGTGGGGTTGTTCGGATTCATGAGATTCATTCTAGCGCTTCTGTTGTCTGCCGTCGCAGCTTTGCCGCGACCTTTGCCGGCCGCGGAGCCTCCGCTCTTGCTCATTATCGGGGACAGCCTGAGCGCCGCCCGGGGCATGGACCTCAAGGACGGCTGGGTAAACCTGCTCAGGCTCAGGCTGGAGAAGTGTCACTACAATTACCGTATCCTCAATTCCAGCGTCAGTGGTGATACCACGCAGGGCGGTCTCACGCGGTTGCCGCGGTTGCTGGAGAAATACCGTCCCGCCTTCGTCATCATAGAACTGGGTGCCAATGACGGTCTCCGCGGCATCGACCCGGGCGTCAGCCGGGCGAACCTGGCGGCCCTGATCCGCCAGGCCCAGGCCGGTGGCGCGCGCGTGCTGCTGGCAGGTATCAGGCTGCCGCCGAACTACGGTCCCGCCTACACTTCGCAGTTCGAATCGATGTACGCCGATCTTGCTCGTGAATACGGCACATTGCTTGTGCCATTTTTCATGGATGGCCTGGCGTTCGACCCAGGGCTGATGCAAGCCGACAACCTCCATCCCAATGAGAAGGGACAACCGGTACTGCTCGCGAACATCTGGAAGGTGTTGCAGCCGGTTCTTGAACGGTGATGGTTGTGGGAGTCGGGTCGATACGTCATGTAATTCAGGGCTCGCTCGTATTGCTGGCCATCACCGTCAACACGATCGCGTTGAGTGTCGCCATTTTCGTGCTCGCGGTATTCAAACTGCTGTTGCCCGGCGGCCGTGTCAGGAATGCACTGACCCATTTCCTGTCGTCGCTGGGAGAGTTGTGGATTGCGGTCAACAAGTGGGTGCTGGGGGTTTACCGCGGCATGCAGTGGGCTATCGAACTGCCGTCCGGTCTGGACCGACAGGGGCGGTACCTGGTGTTTTGCAATCACCAGTCCTGGGTCGACATTCTGGTTTTGCAGTTCTGTCTGAACCGCAAGGCGCCGTTCAAGCGCTTCCTGCTGAAGCAGGAGCTGATCTGGGTGCCTTTCCTGGGCCTCGCCTGGTGGGGCCTGGACATGGCGTTTCTGCGCAGGTATTCCCGCGAGGCGCTGATACGCAACCCGTCCCTGCGAGGCAAGGATCTCGAAAACGCGGCGCGTGCGTGCGAAAAATTGAAACATATCCCGGTGTCAATGATGGCCTTTCCTGAAGGCACGCGCTTCACGCCCGAGAAACACCGGCAGCAGAAGTCCCCTTACCGGCACCTGTTGCGCCCGCGTTACGGCGGCATCGGCCAGGTCCTGTATTCCTTTGGCGACGCCATGCAGGAACTGATCGATGTCACCATTTTTTATCCCGAAGGCGTTCCCACCTTCTGGCAATTCATTTCCGGCCAGGTGGGTGAAATACGGGTCAGCGCCAGGCTGCGCCGCATTGACCCGGCGGTGCTGGGCGCGGACTTCCGCAGCGATAGCAATGCGAAATATCGGCTGAGATGCTGGATGGAGGAGATCTGGCGGCAAAAGGATGACGAACTCGAATCCGCGATCCGCGGGCAGGAACGGGGGCCTGAAAATAAAACAGGCGGTCCGAAGACCGCCTGTCCGTAGCCTCACGCAATTTTACCTGCGTCACAGAAGAAGGGGGGGACTGTGTCGAGGCTACATTAGTAGGATAATGTTAATTTAATTTTTTTCAAGACATATTTTTCAAATATCTAATTTTCAATGACAAACAAGCCGATTATTCGGGTTTAGCCATATCGTCCTTCTGCGGCGCACTTTCCAGCCCCAAACGCTTGTGCATGATCGGGCTCGTCGTGGTGTATTGCAGGAACACCCGCTTGCCTGGATCGATGTGTTTCTGCACGCCGAACGCCGCCAGTGCCGCTTCGTGGAAACCGCTGAGGATGAGCTTCTTCTTTCCCGGGTAGGTGTTGATGTCGCCGACTGCGAATATGCCCGGCAAGCTGGTTTGAAACTGCTCGGTGTCCACGCGCAGCTGGCGCTTCTCGATCTCCAGGCTCCAATCGGCGATGGGTCCGAGGTTGGGGGAAAGTCCCCAGAAAACATAGACGTCGTCGGCTTCCAGGTCGTGGATGCCGCCCTTGTCGTCGGCGACACGCAGACCGCGGAATTCGCCGTCCTGCGCGATCACCTCCCGCACCATGCCGTGAAACTCAATCAGTTCGCCCGCGGCGGCGAGCTTGCGCATTTTCTTGACCGAGGCAGGCTGCGCCCTGTATTCGACCCGGCGATGCACGAGGGTCAGGCTGGCAGCCTTGTCATACAGTTCCAGCGTCCAGTCCAGCGCCGAATCGCCACCACCCAGGATGATGATGTTCTTGCCGGCGAGTTGCGCGGCGTCACCGATCTGGTAGTGGATGTTCCTGTCGTTGAAGTCTTCCGCCCCGGGCGCCCTTAGCTTGCGTGGCTGGAACGCACCGAGGCCGGCGGCGATAATGACCGTTGCCGCATCGAACTCGGTACCGCGGGTAGTGACAAGGTGGAAACGGCCGTTCGGCTGCGGCTCCAGTCGGGTTACGGCCTGGCCGAGGTGAAACTGGGGCTCGAAAGGCTTGATTTGCTCCAGCAGGCGGTCAATCAACTGCTGTGCGCCGATCACGGGATAGGCGGGTATATCGTAGATCGGCTTGTCCGGATAGAGTTCGGCACATTGCCCGCCGACGCGCGGCAGTGAATCGACGACGTGTGCATGTATATCGAGCAGACCCAGTTCGAACACCTGGAACAGACCGGCCGGTCCGGCGCCAATGATTACGACATCTGTTGATATGGGCATGCAGCACTCCTCCGGGGTTATACAAACGCGGCTCAGATTGTCACGGGTGGTCCGGGTCGCAATCGGGGCCTGCCCGCGGCGCCGTGCAGGCGCTTTCGTGTTCCTTTGTGCAGTATGCGTCCCGTGTGGTTAAAATCAAGCGCCCAAACGGCGAATTTTCGGATTGTCACATGACGCAGCAACGTAAAATCCAGTTAGAGGCGTCGTGGCTCAAACGGCTTGAGCCCGAATTCAGCAAGGAGTACATGCAGTCGCTGCGAGAATTCCTGTTGCGCCGGAAACGGCACCACGCGGTCATATATCCGCCCGGAGACAAGATATTCAACGCGCTGAACTCGACACCCTTCGATACCGTGCGGGTGGTGATCCTGGGACAGGACCCGTATCACGGGCCGGGGCAGGCGCACGGTCTGTGCTTCTCCGTGCCGCCGGGGGTCAGGGTGCCCCCGTCGCTGATCAATATCTTCCAGGAACTGCAGTCGGATGTCGGCATCGACCCGCCGACTCATGGCTGTTTGCAGTCCTGGGCCGGGCAGGGCGTGCTTCTGCTCAACGCCGTTCTGACCGTCGAGCGCGGCCAGGCGGGCTCACACCAGGGTCAGGGCTGGGAAATCTTCACCGACACGGTCGTCCGTTTGCTCAACGACGAGCGCCGGCACCTGGTGTTCATGCTGTGGGGAAGTTACGCGCAGAAGAAGGGCGCTGTCATCGACCGGCGCAGGCACCTGGTTCTGAAGGCGCCGCACCCGTCACCGTTGTCCGCGCATCGCGGCTTTCTGGGCTGCCGGCATTTTTCGCAGGCCAATGACTACCTTGAGAAAAACGGAATGGACCCGATCGATTGGTCATTGCCGCCAGCCACGGCGAGGCAGGCCCACGCCTAGCCCGCAGACGATTCAAGACAAGGGGCAATACGCTGTTACTTTTTGTGCCAGGTGCCGCCGGTGTCGCGGATGTAATTGCCGGGCAGGGTCTTTTCGATGGCGGTCTTGCCCCCCACTTTCTCGACCTCGGAAAGCGGGACACCCTGCTGGTTGGCGATGTCCATGTAGCCGGCCTTGCGTTTCGCGTTCACTTCCTGCACCAGCGACCTGATCTCCGCCGGCGCGTCTTCCCGGACCAGACCCAGGTAGCCGTCGGCCTGTTCGCCGATCCAGCCTTCCGCCTTTGGCTGGGTCAGGGGCGATGCCGCTGCCGCCGTCGTTGCCAGCATGCCGGCAAGCAATGTCACCATCAGCGCGGACACCAGCCGTGCCGGCCATCCAATCTCGCTCGTGTTGCTAATGCTCATAGTATTCACTCCGCAGCCAACCGGTCTCAGAACATGTCCTCATCCAGCAAGGCTTCCACCTGTCGTTCGACCTTGATCAGGATCTCGTGTTTGATGTTGATATTCATGTTGATTTCTATAGGTTTGTCGGGCGCCTCGATCTTGACGGTGGGTGTACAGCCCGCACCCAGCGGCAGCCACGCCATGCCGATGAGCATGAGTGTCAGAGTACCGGAATGCCTTTTCATGCGTGATCACCTCCAATCCTGCAACCCACACAGCTTAACTCCGATCCGCCCTTCCATGAAGCGGAATACGACGGCAGTGTAGCAGAGCCCGCTGACTGGCGGCTGAACGGCATGGTCGCGGCCGGGGCGCTGGTCCCGTCTGCCGTCAGCGTTTCCTGAGCTGTTTCAAAACGGCCTGCTCGAAATCGCCACTCAGGAACAAGGCCTCGAACAGTTGCGGAAGCGTGCCGTTGATATCGAGGTTGAAGACGATGGCGTGACCGGAATAGAGGTCGGGGTTACTGCCTTCCAGGCGCGCGACAATCCTGAAATTGCCGTCCGAAGAGTAATCGACCCCCCCGGAAAGGCTTTTGAAATGGAAATTTTCCAGCGCCCTCAGCCCGATATTGCTGGCCGCCAGCCCCATCTTCTTGTAAGCCAACCGGCCGGGGGCCGTGGATTGGAAGGTGCCGCCGCGGACGTGAACGCCGTCCGCACCGGTGCCGAACGGCAGCGTGATGTCGAGCCTGCCGCTGCCTGCCAGGCCCTCGATGTCGGCCAGCGCCAGCAAACCGCCCAGGTCTATGTCTTTCAGCTGCGCCTGGGCGTCTTCCAGGCCCAGCGGCGAAATCGTGAGACGCGGCAGCTTCAGGCTGCCCCCCAGCACCTGAGCATCGAGCGCCTCGATCTCGAGTGAGTCTTCCCCGTCCGCACCCACCTGCGCCGTCACATCCGCGCGCACTTCGTGCACATCCAGGCCGCCGGCCAGGGCCACCTCGCTGACCGCAACGGGCCCCCGCACCGTCAACATTCCGCCGTCATTGCGGTCGTCAAAACTCGCCCGGAATTCAAATTGGGCTCCGGCGGCCCTGCTATGCTGCATCGTCAGGCCAAGCCGTTGCCCGTGCAGCAACAGCGCCGCGGTGAGGTTTTCCGCGGACTCGACGTTGCCGCTGAAGCCGACTTCACCTTGCTGCAGCAGCAGACCTTCCGGCGGCGCGACCTGGAGCGCCCCGAGCAGTCGCGCCGCCGTCGCCGCCGGGATCGTCGCCGGGGGCAGCTGAAGCCCGAACCGCGACGTTTGCAGATTGCCGCTGAAGGATAGCGGTGCGAGCGGCAGGCCGTCGAGCAGCAGCGTGCCGTGGCCCGTGATTCCGGTTCCACCAGCGAATCGGTATTGGACATCGAAATCGATTCCGGATGTGCCCGTGTTCCCCAGCGCCAGTGTAAGCCCGTGCGTGCGGGTGCCCAGTTGCCCGTCGAGCCCCGGGACATCCAGTTCGCGCCAACTCACGTCGACCGACCGGGCCGCTGCACCCAGCGTTCCGGAGCGGACGTTCCGCAACCGCGCGGAGCCTGAACTCGATACGCGCCCGGCCGCCAGGTTCAGTGCGGCCGCAAGCTCCATTCCGCCCGCTTCCACGGCCGCCGGTCCGGCCGTGTAGCTGAACGGGCCATGCAGGTCCCAGGTCAGTGTCAGCGCACCGGTGGCCCCGGCCGTGTCCCAGTGGGCCGAATCGATGTCGCCCAGACGCAGGCCGGTCGTGTGCACTTTCAGGCTTTGCGACGCGGAGACATAGCCCAGGTCGAGATCTGCCTCGAGGGCGGGATTCGCCAGCGAGCCCGCGGCACGAATTTCGGCGGCGATGCTGCCTGTCGCTTCCATCGCACCCGCCTCCTGCAGGCGCAGTCCTGGCAGCAACCGCTGCAACAATTCGGTTTCCCGCACGCCCAGGCTCAGCCCGGCGGCGTGCAGTGACACAGTTTGCGGTTGCTGGGTGTCGCTGCCCGAAAACGATCCGCGGAGATCGAAGCTGCCTCCGAGGTGGTCCACCAGGCCACCGCTCAGGCCGCTGACCAGGCGGTTGGTCCACTCCGGATCGTATTGGCGCGTGTCGAGGCTGAGCCGCAGCTGTGTCGAGGATGGCAGCCGGCGCGACTGTTGCGTGAACTCGGCCACCGTCCACGCGGTCTGGGCACCCGCATCGCCAATGCGAAGACGGCCGTTGATAAGGCCCGGGCCTGCCTCCAGCTCCAGGGTCCCCGCGTAACGGGGGTCGCCGGCGGCGCTGACCGCTGCGGTCAGGCGGCTGCGGCCTTCGCCGCCCTGCAAGAGCGTCAGCGACTGCATATCGAGCGCGGGCAGGGGTGCAGCGGGGCCCAGGACGCTCAGGTGAAGCTGTCGTACCCGCAGTTCCGGCAGCTCCGGGGCCGGCAGCAGCAACGGCAGCGACAGGTCGGCGGGCTTGAACGGCCCTGTCTCCGGGCCGATGTCACGCAGCCGCAAGCCGAGCCAGGCCTCACCAGCCGTGGTTGC